>WNEZ01024579.1_pt1 | contig 13209 bp, 11 predicted proteins | sample 5400521 | NCBI WGS metagenome assembly WNEZ01 (sample SAMN13153339, study PRJNA577476) | soil metagenome | isolation source: 120 cm saprolite under Douglas fir tree site 2 hole 1 replicate 1 | place: USA:California | collected 2015-04-18 | reverse complement strand
CTGGCGTGTTGGGATAGACCTGAGCCGGGTCGCCGGCCAGGGCCTGCACCCGTTTGCCGATGCTTCCTGCGCTCAGACCCTTGCCTTTCAAGATGGCATCCATCTGGGAAGTGATCCGTGCCACTTCGGACAAGCCGAGTTGGTGAAGCTGCTGCGGGGTCATCTCGGTGGTGGTGTGCATTTTCACGCACCACGCGTAATAGGCATCGCCATCCGGCAGGTGCCAAGCGCCGTGGTTGCCTTTTGCTTTGGGCAAAAGGGCGCTGAAGTAATCGATCAGCTGGCGGTAAGCCGGATACACCTGCTTGTCGATGCTCGCCTCGGCACGGGCGAGCAGCTCCGCCCGGGTGGCCGCGTCCATCTTCTCGGATGGGATCTTGTCGAGCTTTTCCTTGAAGCTCGAGTACATCGGATTTTCCTTCCCTCGCTTGGCTGCGAAGTCGTTCATCTGGAGGATTACCTTCTCCACCGTAAATTGCGGCGGAATAATCCCCTTGGCCTCGCGCAGCTTGAGGCCTTCGATCACCTGGGAGAGCTTCTGCGGGAACCGGTCGAGCCTTTCCAGGTAGCGCTTCGCCTCGGGCTCGCTGGTCACCTGGTGCACGTGGATCATGAAGTCGGGCAGCTTCGCCTGAACGCCAAACATCTGGTTCACCGGAAAGTCGTAGAACCGGAAGCGATCCCCTTCCGCCTGGATGGCGAGGAAATACCCGAGCACGTCGTACGAAAGCCGCCCTTCCCGGTCGAGGCCGCTGCGATCGTAGCGCTGGAGGGTCGAATAGTTGTCCTTGACCAGCGCGGCCAGCCTTTCTTCGTGCGCCGGCGAGGCGTCGTCGAGCTTGTTGCTGTAGAAATCCAGCGCCGGTGGCAAGATCCGCAGCGTGCTGAGCAGCTCGGGGCTCTGAAGCGCGAACTCGCCAAAGACCCGACCGTAGAACCAGTCGATCCGGAGGGGTTTGAAATAGAGGGTGTGGACCACCAGCGCGCCGCCCAGCACCATCAGCAGCAATGCCAAACGAAACAGCCATTTGAAAAATCGGCGCATCGACAATCTCCTCGCTGGCTGCTTACGTCTTCGACCTTCGCTTCATCGCCTGCGCCTGGAGTGGAGGGTGGTCGCGGTTCCATGGTCGAAGCGCAGGATCGCTCTCATCCTACGCCAGATCATTGCAGAGTCGAGCCTCGCCCCGCCCGTCGTGCGTTGGCGGCAGCTCCCAGGGCCGCCGCACCCTGAAGCACGGAACCGCAGGGGCTTCGAAAGAACTTGCTAACGGCCTGGACGCAGCGGCGTCTAATAGGCTGAATGGAGGTGAACGATTCGGCCCTTGTCGCGCGAATCCAATCCGGAGAAGGCCACCTTTTCCGGGAGTTGGTGTGCCGGCACAGCGTTCAGATTTTCCGCCTTGCTTACCGCATCACCGGCAATGAACAGGACGCCGAAGACATCGTGCAAGAGACCTTTTTGAAAGCCCACCGGATGCTTGGAAGCTTCGAGGCGCGTTCGAACTTTTCCACCTGGGTCACCCGGATCGCCGCCAATCGAGCCCTGGACCAATTGCGTTCGCGGCGCCGGCGCGATGCTGCTCTGGCCCCTGCGCTGGATGGCGATGGCGAAACATCGGAGCTGGGCGCCGATCCCGAGCACCGGATTTTTCATGCGCAGCTTGGCCGGATCGTCCAGCGGACATTGGAGGAGATGACCGCGCAGGAGCGGGCCGCCTTTGTCCTCAGGCACTACGAGCAGATGAATACCGCCGAAATTGGAGAGCTCCTTGAGATCTCCGGCCCGGCGATTCGACAGAGCATTTTCCGGGCAGTGAAGAAACTCCGGGCCGCCCTGATCCCCGTTCTCGAGCGCAAAGGATCGATCCCATGAGCCATCTCGAAGAAGAGGCGCTCATCCTCCATTTCTACGGTGAAGGGGAAGACCCAGCCGCGGTGGAGCAGCATCTGGCTGAGTGCAGCGTCTGCCGTGAGCAGCTGGCCGAGATTCGAAGAATGCTCGGGGCGGTTCCCGCGGTTCGGGTGCCGGACAGAAGCGACGCATACGGCGCGCAGGTTTGGGGCCGATTGCAGCCGCGGTTGGCCTATCGCCGCGGGCGCATCTGGTCAGAGCGAGTCCGACCTCGCGCCTGGGCGATCTCGGTCGCCGCCCTCCTTCTGCTCACCGTTGGGTTCCTCGCCGGACGAACCTGGCACCCCTTGGGAAAGTCAGCGGTTCCGTCGCCGGCCGCGGATGCGGGAGATCGGATTCTGCTCGCCGCGGTAGCCGAGCATCTTCAGCGTTCGCAGATGCTGATCCTCGAGTATGTCCATTCCGACCGGGGGCCAGCCAGCGCGCAGCGGGCCCAGGTCTGGGCCGAGTCTCTAGTCGCCGCGAACCGGTTGTATCGGCAAGTCGCGCTGGCTCACCGTGAACAAGCGATGGCCAGCGTGCTCGAGGAGTTGGAACCCGTGCTGGTCGAAATAGAGCACAGCTCTTCCGACCAGCCAGCAGAGACACTGGCCGAACGCATCCAGTCCAAGGACGTCCTCTTCAAAATCAGGGTCGTCGAAGCACAGATTGACCAGCGCAGGATCACCACCACCCAAGCAAGTTGGAAACTGTAGGGACCGATATGATCAGCCGTCGCATTTTTTCCTGTTTCATCCTTGTCACCAGTTTTGCGCTTGGAAATCCCCCTGCCCGCGCCGCGCAGCCGGATGCGGGATCAGGCCAGCAGCAGCTCTATCAGAGCGCAATGAGAGCGCTCGACGATTCCGCCTGGCAAGATGCGGCGCGTCTTTTCTCCGAGGCGGCGCGCACCCCGGGGGACCAGCAAGACGCGGCCCTCTACTGGAAAGCCTACGCCCAGAACAAGCTCGGTCGCAGCGATGAGGCGATCGCTACCCTGGAAGACTTAGAAGCGCGCTTCCCCAAGAGCCGATGGCTCAAGGACGCCCAGGGTCTTCGGATTTCGATCAGCCCTGCGAGCGCGGTCAATGCGGATGCCCAGGCAGACGACGAGCTCTCGTCGGAGCCCGATCGCGCCATCGCGCTTCTGGGAAAACTCCTCGAGCGCAGCTCCTCTCCCAAGCTTCAGCAGCACGCCCTTTTCGTGCTCGCTCAAAACAAGTCGCCCAAAGCCCGCGAAATGATCGGCGAGATCGCCCGAGGCAAGAGTCATCCGGAGCTCCAGCCCAAGGCGATCGAGTACCTGGGAATGCTGGGCGGCGCCGAGAGTCGGCAGATTCTGGCTGATCTCTATCCAGGCGCCAGCTCGCCAGTGAAGAAGAAAATCCTCCAGAGCTTCATGCTTTCCGGCGAGCGCGACAAGATCCTCGCCGCCGCGAAGAGCGAGAAGGCGGCGGACGTACGGGCAACCGCAATTCAGCAGCTGGGACTGATGGGCGCGAAGCGCGAGCTTTCCGAGCTCTACTCCTCCCAAACCGGAGGTGAATCCAAGAAGGATATTATCCGGGCGCTGTCACTTTCGGGCGACGCCGAGCATCTACTTCCCATCGCCCAGAATGAAAAAGACCCGGCGCTCCGTTTGGAGGCTGTGAAAACGCTCGGTCTGCTCCCCGCGAGCAAGACCGGGCCTGCCCTGCTTACTCTCTACCGCACCGAGAAAAGCCCGGAGCCACGCCGCGAGGTGATCAATGCGCTATTCCTCCAGAACAATGCGCCGGCGCTGATGGACATCGCCCAGAGCGAAAAGGATCCGCAACTTCGCAAAGCCGCCGTCTCGAGGCTTTCGCTGATGCACTCCAAAGAGGCGCAAGACTACATGATCAAGCTGCTTGAAAAGTAAGGTTGAACATGAATCGGATGGCGATACCTGGCACGCTGATTCTACTTGGCCTCGCGTACTCATCGAGCGCGTGGTCGCAGCCAGCCAATCTCCACTATGCCCGGGTGGAAGCCCGGAACATCGCGCCGGGCCACCTGGCGCAGGAAGTCGTTCGCGAAGCCGCGAGCTCGACTTCGCACCGGCTCGGGCAGTCCCGAGATTCTCGCGCTCTGGATTTCATTGAGCAGATGCTCTCCCGCTAGGAGTGCTGCATGAGGATCGCGCTGATTGCCGCATTAATTCTCGTCGCCCTGCTGCCGCGATCCGTGAGCATCCGGTCCGAGCATCAAGGCTATCCGAAGCGATTCTCCATCGAGTCGCAGGCGAACCCTCTCCAGGCGACGCTGCTGGACTGGTTGCGGGTCGATCAGGCAGACCTCGGTTTCAACATCGAGCTCGCCCGCGATCATCGACTGCGCATCGATGAAAAGCTGACTCCGCCCCATCGCTCCCTGCTCTCGGTTTCGCTCTTCGGCGCCCGCTGAATGGTGCTGGTGTGCAGTAGGCGATCGGATCGCTGGTCAAAGCCGGCAACGCGTTAAGCTTCATTTGCCGATGCGCCGCAGTGCGATCAACGGCGCCTCGTCCGCTCGCTGGATGCTGAGATCCACCAGGCACTCCAGCATCCAATCATCGTCGCCCTCCGGATCGAGGATCCGCTGGCCCACTTCCCATTTCCGGGGCCCTACCGCTTTGAGGGTGGTGTAGACCGGCTGACGAGAACGGGGGGTCAGATCGATGCCCGAGTGTTCGCGCCAGTAGGGCTCCATTTCCGCCGCCAGTTGCTCCGGCGTCCAATCGTGCTCGGGCTGATGAATCGAAGCCGCAGCCTCCTCATGGTTCCTCAAGGCAAGCGCGCCCAGGAGTCGATGCAGCTCTATCCTCAAACGCGCGCGGAACGCCTTCGGATCCGCCGAAGGGTCGAACGGCTCGTCTGCTTTTGCCAGGCGCTCCTCGGGCCTGGCTTGAAGAGGATGTTTGAGGCTCTCCCACTCTTCGAGGAGGCTGGAATCGACCTGGCGAATCATCGCCCTGAAATAGACAATGATGTCGTCGAGCGGCTCGGTCTTGAGCGGCTCGGGGATCGTCTGCACCAACGTCTTGTAGACCTGGCCCAGATATCGAAGCAGCACCCCCTCGCTGCGCTGCAAGCCATAGTCGCGAACGTAATCATTGAACGAACAGAACCGCTCCACCATCTCCCGGGCCACTGACTTGGGCCGAATATTCTCTTCGCCGACCCACGGGTGTTTTTGCGCAAATTCATTGAAGCTCAGATAGATGAATTCACGCAGCGGTTTGGGCCATTCGAGCTTCTCCAGCTCGATCATTCGCTCCTCGTATTCCATGCCTTGCGCTTTGAGCTCGGCGATCTTCTGGTCCTTGAGCCGGCGAAGCTGGCTGTAGAGAACCACGTCGGGGTTTTCGAGGATCGATTCGACCAGGGAAAGCATGTCCAGAGCATGGGTTTCCGCGGCGGCATCGAGGCCCTCCAGGGCCGCAAGCAAATAGAGGGACAGCGTGTGATTCAATGAAAAATCCCACTGCAGACCCGGACTCACCTCGACCCGAGCCGATTGGCCGCCTCCCCCTCGAATGACATTCACCAAACCGGCGCCGCGAAGGGTGCGGAACCTCAGCGCCGCCGTCTTCAATCGCTGCCGGCGATCATAGTCCCGCCCGTGGGATCGTCCGATCAAGCTCACCAGTCGCCGATAACCCCCGCCGCCGCCTGCCGCGCCGGTGCTCTGCAATAGATTCAAGAGCAGACCATGGGTGACTTCGAATCGCGATTGCAGCGGTTCCGGAGGCTGGCTGATCAGTCTTTGAAAGGTGTTCCGATCCCACGCCACGAAGCCTTTGGGCGGAGGTTGTTTCTTCACCATTTTCTTGCCCGAGGCCACCCGCTGAGCAATGCGGATGTTCTCGATCACGTGCTCGGGAGCTTGAGCCACCACGCTGCCTTTGTCGTCAAATCCCTTCCGGCCGGCCCGCCCGGCGATCTGCTGAAAGTCGCGCACGCTGAGAATTCCGACTTTTTCTCCGTCGAACTTGCACAGCTGGGTGAAGAGGACGGTTCGAATCGGAATGTTGACCCCGACGCCAAGGGTATCCGTTCCACTGATGACTTTAAGCAGACCGGACTGGGCCAGCTTCTCCACCCAGAGCCGGTACCTGGGCAAGAGCCCTGCGTGATGCAGCCCCAGACCGTGGCGCAGGAGCTTCTGGAATTCTTTCCCGTAGGGGGTATCGAATCGGGCGCCGTGCAGCGCCTCGCGAATCTGCTCCTTCTCGTCCGCGCTGCAGAAGTTGACGCTCAACAGATTTTGCGCCTGCTCTGCGGCGGCGCGCTGGGTGAAGTTGACCAGATAAACGGGGTACTTCCTTTCGGTCAGCAAATGCTCGAGCGTTTCGTGGAGGGGCGTCTCGCGGTACTCGTAGTCCAGAGGTACCGGCCGGTCGGAGCTGCGAATGACCGCCACTTCCCGGCCGGTGAGCTGACGCAGACTCTCTTCGATCGCGGTCATGTCGCCCAGCGTCGCGGACATCAGAAGAAAGGTGCTGCGATTGAGAGCGAGGAGTGGAACCTGCCAGGCGACGCCTCTTTCCCGGTCGGCGTAATAGTGAAACTCATCCATGATGATGTGATCGACGTCTGGCTGGTCGTTGCGCAGCGCCATGTTGGAAAGAATCTCGGCGGTGCAACAAATGATCGGCGCGCCGCGGTTGATCGTCGCGTCCCCGGTCAACATTCCCACGTTTTCGGGGCCGAACGTCTCGCAGAGCGCGAAGAACTTCTCGTTCACCAGCGCCTTGATCGGACAGGTGTAAAAGGAGATTTTTCCCTCGCACATCGATTTGAAGTGGAGCGCCATCGCCACCAGCGATTTTCCGGATCCGGTAGGAGTGTTGAGGATCAGGTGCTTGCCGGAGAGCAGCTCGAGGATCGCTTCTTCCTGGGCGGGGTAGAGCGAAAAACCGGTGGCGGAGACGAAGGTGACGAACCGATCGAGGATCTCGTTCGGGCCGAGCTCGGGCTCACCGGTTTTCGGCAGCAACTCGGCGAGCCGCACCGGCGCTTCCGCTGTCTTGCTTGGGTTAGCGGTCACTTTGGCGGGGAGTTGGGCACCCCGATGTCGAAGACAACCTTCCACCGTCCATCGGGCTCCCGCCTCCAAGCGGATAAAAGAAGCAAGAGCAGGGCGAGCTTCATCGACGGGCGGCATAGCATACTTTGCCCGCGGCGAAGACAGCACCGATGTCATTGAAGCCGCTCTTTCGCCTCGGCTTACCGGCGATTGAGTCGATGTCTTAACTGAACGAGCCGTGGCGGCCGGAACCGCCGGCGAAGCGCGCCGCTCCGTCCCGGGTCTCGCCGGAATTGATCACCTGCATTCCGCGATGGAACTCGTTCCGCAGAGCGTCTGAGCTCGTCATTGACCACTGCTCGTAGGAGGCGAGGCGATCGCTGCGCAAACAGCCCTGGGGAAAGGCCGCGATCGCGCTGGCGAGATCGATCGCCGCCGCAAGCGCCTGTCCCTTTTCCACCACGCGATTGGCAAGCCCCATCATCAACGCCTCGTCGCCGGAGACGCCGCGGCCAGTGAGAATCATGTCCAGCGCGCGGCTGTGACCAATCAACCTCGCCAATCGAAAAGTGCCTCCGTCCATCAATGGCACGCCCCAGCGGCGGCAGAAAACTCCAAACACCGCATCGCGCGCCGCCACCCGCAGGTCGCACCAAAGCGCCAGCTCGAGGCCGCCCGCCACCGCGAAGCCTTCGACCGCAGCGATCACCGGCTTGGAGAGCAACAAGCGGCTGAACCCCATCGGTCCGTCGCCGTCCTCCTCGAGTCGCAGCAACCGTTCCTCTCCGGCGGCGATTGCTTTGAGATCCGCGCCGGCGCAAAAAACTCCACCCGCTCCGGCGAGAACCGCAACCGACATCGCCTCATCGGCATCGAAGCGCCGAAAGGCCTCGGCGAGGGCGCCAGCAGTCGCTCGATCGACGGCATTTCGCACGTCCGAGCGATTCAAAGTCACCACCGCGATCGATCCTCTGACTTCTATTTTTACCGGTTCGCTCATGTCTGCGGAGATAGCACGGTCGCCGCCTGCCAGGTCGAAGATCGCTCCGACCCTCGCCTTCACCAAGGCAGTGCTCACCGGCCAGCGATTTGAGGCTGGCGAGCACGGAAAAGTCTCGGTTGCGACCGGGTCGTGTTGCATCACGGCAACAGATCGCCTCGCTCTGTTACCGGGGGGCAACACCCAAGGCGAGCGGCCTTCACCGGTAAACACCGCGGTTCCGTCCGATCGCTGATCGGCCGGAGGCTTTACTCACATTTGAATCAAGAGAGCCAACTTGGCTGCTGGGCCGACCTGGGCGGTGCGTGTGCACTGAATCCCAGGAACGGGATTCCGGCCTGGTAGTCGTAGCTGAAGCCGCGGATCAGGGTGGGGTTGAGGTAAGGGCTCTTGTTGAGTATCCGGGTCCGTGAAAAGGCATCGCCGCCCGAGGACTGACCCGCCTCGATAGTGAAGGTAGGGCTGATCCACGAGCGAGACAGAATCGCAGTGGCGCCGAATTCAACGCCCGCGTGCGAGCCGCCCATCACCGCCATTTTCAGGCGAAGCCAATCGGTGGCCATCCATCCGTTCCACTTGCCTCTTCCGCGAGCGGCCTGGAGCTTGATCATCATCTGCAGCGATTCCAGAACATCTAGTGTGTCGATCACTGGAAAGCTGGCCTGAGGTCTGAAAGCAGACCCCGCAAAAAGGGTCGCGTGGCTGGAAGCCCAGGACCCTTGAAAGGAAGGGGCCGATGCGTTGGTGACGAGGGAGAGGGCCAGAGCCCAGAAGAGGCAATTCACCCAGGGGGGCAGTGCAAAGCCGGAGCCAGCTACAGCGTTCAGCTCAACGCCTGATCTCAGCTCTTTCCAACAGCTCTTCTGGGGGAACGCGTAGCGGGTGGTCCGCAAAGTGCGGGGGTCAGACTACGCGGGTGTAAAAACACTCCTCCATCCACCGACCGATATCAGATTATCAGTGCTAATCGACGTCGCCTCGGCCATCTGCACGACTCACATGTAGGTGCTTACTTCCGGGCGAGACCGAAAACGCTCAGCAGAAAACTCGAGAACATCGTTTGCAGCCCGAGAACAATCCCGGTGACGCCAGGGATAATGATTCGCTGACTCACCGAATAGTCCAAGGGGCCGTAGCCGTGGCTTCTCCAGTACAGAAGCGCGCCAAGAAGGGAACCGAACCCTCCTAGGGCCAGAAGCAGACCGGCCGCAATTCCCACTTCAAGGTTCACCACGCGGCAGACTCGATCCAGCAGCGGATCCGGCGGTCTCAAGCCTTCGCTGATCGCGAACACCTTGGAGATGACTCCGAAGACGACCACCTGATAGCCCAGAATCACGGTCATCGCGGCGACCAGCAAAGTGCTGGTGTCGAACCCGATACCGTGGATGTGCACCGCTCCCCCAACCAGGGTGGCGCTGACCACCGTCCCGAGCACCAGCAACACCGCGCCGGGGATGAGGAAGAGCCAGGAAGGGCTGTACAACAACATGAATCGGAGATGGCGCCACCCGTCGCGCCAACTTCGCAGGTGAGGGGGCCGATCCCGCCCGTCCTTGTGCAAGGTGATCGGAATCTCCGTAATTCGCAAGCCATGGAGCGTCGCCTTGACGATCATCTCGGACGCGAACTCCATTCCCGTCGTTTGTAAATCCAGGGCTTGATACGCGGCGCGGCGAAATCCGCGCAGACCGCAGTGAAAGTCGGTGACGCGGCTTCGGAAAAAGAGCCGTCCCAGTGCGCTGAGGACCGGGTTTCCCAGCCACCGGTGTTTCCAGGGCATCGCTCCGGGAGCGATCGTTCCTCCTCCGCCGGGAAGACGACATCCCATCGCGAGATCCCATCCCTCGCGAAGCTTCTCGACAAATGGGTAGATCGCGCCGAAATCGTAGCTGTCGTCCGCGTCTCCCATGATCACGAATTCTCCACGGGCCGCCTCGATCCCGGCCATCAGCGCGGCGCCATATCCCTTCCGCGTCGCCCGGACCACGCTCGCTCCGCTGCGACGGGCGATCTCCTCGGAGCCATCCGTGCTGCCATTGTCGGCAACGATGATCTCGGCGTTGAGCCCGTGCATTTCGATGGCTGCTTTCGCCTTGGCGATACAGCTGCCGAGCGTCTGGGCTTCGTTGAGACAGGGCAAAACGATCGACACCTCGGGAGGCTTTGGCTCCGGCGACTGCCCGACCCAACGAAGAGCCGCGGCGCCCCCCACCACCACACCCCTTTGTTGCGGCGGGCTCATTCGCTCACCGGTAGGAGCGGAGTCGAGGCTGGATCCGCACCGAGCGGGGATCGATTCAGTCTAGATCCCTCTTCCTTGGCGGCCGCGGCGGCGAGGGAAGTCAGCTGCCACTTTCCCTCCGAGCTCCGCCGCATCCGGTAGGCACTGCGCTCCGGGTACTGCGCGGCGAAAAGGGCGTTCGCCTCCGGGTTGGAATCGCGGACGTAAAGTACGTCGTCGCTGAAATCCGGCTTGGGCAGGGGCTGGTAATAAACCCAACTCACCGGTCGCGGCATGTTCCGGTTCGCCATGAAGACCAACGCCCGATGAAGCCCCGCCTGCTCCACGATCTCGAGCGGGGCGAGGATCGTCCGGGAAAGCGAGCTCAGCGTGATCGCCTGCGTGCGATGAAAGATGGGGGTGCCAACGACAAACAACGCTATCGCCAGGGCGACCAGCAATTCGTTGCAGCGCGCAAACCCAATCGAAGCGGCGGCTCGAGAGATCGCGCTCATTCCGCCCACGCTGGCGACGATCAGGAAGGGAACCGCATCGAACATGTACGCCGGACCGACGTCGTCGACCGAGGGGAAACGGCAAAAGAAGTACGCCATCAGCAGGGCCCCGACCAGGCTCAGCGGCAGCGCCACCTGCGATCGGGCGAAAGGGATGGCAATCGCGGCAACCGCGAAGATCAGCGATGACGGCCAGCCGAACAGCCAGGCATTGAGCTTCATCAGATAGTCGCCAGTGACGAGGATCGACAGCTCGGGGGAGGAGCTGTAGATGCTGGGGTCCAGGGTGGCGAAGCCGAGGATTCCCGTCGAGCCGTGAAGAAAAGGAGTCGGCGTGAACGCGCCGCCTTGAGCGAGCCGGCTCAGCAATAAATAGACACCGACGCCGGCCAGCGCCCCCGGAAGGGCCGGCCATGCCCGACGGAAAAAGGCTCCTCGGGTGCGAATCAGTGCAGCGAGGGCGAAGATGGAGAAGACCAACGCCGCCGCCAGGGCACTGAGCGGCCGGCAATTGATCGCCAATCCGACCGCCACCCCCAGACCAACCGCCCACTTTGGACCAGCGCCGCGCTCCAGCCTCAGATAGGCATAGGCCGCCGCGGCGATGAGCATCGCCGAAGTCGACTCGGACAAAAACGTCGCCGCCTGGTATTCCGCGAAGGGCGATAGGACATACAAGACGGCCGCACCCAGCGCAGCTTCCTTCCCGCAAAGCTCCTTCGCCATCGCATAGGTGAGCAGCATCGTCGCTGCGCCGAGGAGCGGAGGGATCAGCTCCGGTGCTCTGACCACCATTCCGATCGCGAGGAAAAGCGAATGCCCCCATGGATAGAGCGGAAACCAGCGGTGGTTCGAATAAGTCATGAAGGCGTGCTTGAAAAACGCTTCGTCCGGGGGCGGCGAAACAAAAACCTTGCCCGCCAGCAGCATCCGCGACTGTAAGAGATACGTTTCTTCGTCGTCGGTGAGCAGTGCTCCATGCAACACGAATGCTCTCAAAAGAAGAGCGATCGCGACGAAAGACAGTCCGAGCGCGAGGAGGAATCTCCGCTCATCCACCTTTGCCGCCCAACGCACGAGCTGATCGCCGAATTCACCCCGGAAAGCGCGGAACAACCCCGCCGCGAGCAGGATCGCCCCGGGAAAAAGGAACAAATGGCTCAACACGTGATAGCCCAGCTCGCGCGGCGTGACTGAAAACAGATATTTCCAGCCGCCGTAGGCTTGCATGTGTGCGAGAGTCCCGAACCGGATCGCTCCCGCGTAAAACAAGATGATTGCGACGATGGCGGCGGCGAGCCCCGAAATGACCGGACCTAACGATCGTTTTTCAGGAACTCCCATCAGCGGCAGCAATGCTAGCCCGGATGACTTTGGAGGTACCAGATGTCGCCGCCAGCCGCACGTGGCACGCCGACAGACCTTTCCGTACGTTTCGACCAAGCCGGGCGGCCGGCTATTTCCTGATGCGCGGGATGGCTGTTAAACCAGAAGCTGTGAGCTCATCGATCTTGCCCGCCGAACGACCGGACATTCTCGAGAGGATCGCTCCGGGGAACCTGTTTCAACCCGCCACCGTGCTCTGGCGGGTGTATGAAATCGAAGCGGTGCTGCGCCACGTTTCGTTCGGCGGGCGCATTCTCGATCTCGGTTGCGGCGACGGAACCCTTTCCAGCGTGATCTTTCGCGGACAGGAATCGAGCACTCTAATCGGGCTCGAGGTCGATCCGGCGGACGCCGAAATTGCCCGCCGGAGCGGGATCTACGCCGCCGTCCATTGTGCTCCGGGAGACAGCATTCCCGAACCGGACCAGGCCTTCGATATCGTTTTTTCGAATTCGGTCCTCGAGCACATTCCCAAAATCGAACCGGTCCTCGGCGAAGTGGGCCGGGTGGTCCGCGCCGGCGGTCGCTTCGTCTTTACCGTTCCGAGCGAGGAATTCCATTCCTGTCTATCGGGCAAAGGACCCCTTCCCTTCCTCTGGAGAATGCGCGGGCAATCGGTTGAAGAATCCATCGATCGCCGACTGCAGCACCATCGATACTGGTCGCCTGACGAATGGATCCGAGCCTTAAGGCCGCTCGGCTTTTCCACCTTCGCGGTTCATCGATATCTTCCTGAGCCGGTGGTCAGGGCGTGGGAAACGATTTCCAACTTGACCGGAGGCTTGGCATTCGAGCTGTTCGGCCGAAATACCCAGACGCGAGGGCTTCAAAGAAGACTGAGCCTGGGGAAGCTGGATTCCCATACGCCGCCAGGAATGAGTCGGGCGATACTTCGAACCCTGCTCGCCAAGCACCTCAGTCAACCGACAGAGGTGGACGGGCAACGCTCCGGCGGTTTGCTGATCACCGCGACAAAGCAGTCAATGGCGTAGATGCCAGCCTCTTTCCCGCTCGAGCCAGTCGATCAGTTTGTTCAATCCCTCGTCCAGGCCGACCTGGCACTCGAACGACAGGAATTGCCTGGCCCAGGTTGAGTCACCGCTCAGGTTTTCAATATCGCCCGGCCAGCTCTCACCGGTGAAATGAATCCGCGTTCGCCGGC
>WNEZ01016878.1_pt1 | contig 13209 bp, 15 predicted proteins | sample 5400521 | NCBI WGS metagenome assembly WNEZ01 (sample SAMN13153339, study PRJNA577476) | soil metagenome | isolation source: 120 cm saprolite under Douglas fir tree site 2 hole 1 replicate 1 | place: USA:California | collected 2015-04-18 | reverse complement strand
ACACGCAACAATTTGGCGGAGGAGGAAAAGCAATGGTTGCGCGAGTTGCCATTACAAAAACAGGTGCGCGATTTCACGATCGTACACGCCACCCTCGATACGCCGGCGCAGTGGGGCTACGTGTTTAATAATCTCGATGCGGCCGCGAGCTTCACTTATCAACACACAACCGTTTGTTTTTTCGGCCACACCCATGTGCCCATGGTTTTTATTCGTGGCGATGGCGTCCGACGGGAGAGTATCGAGCACATTCGCATCGAGTCGACCAAGAAATATTTCATCAATATGGGCAGCGTGGGACAACCACGCGATGGAAATTGGCGCGCGGCATATTGCATTTACGATATGGAGAACAATCTCGTCGAACAGTTCCGGGTAAAATACGATCTGGCAGTCGCCCAAAGGAAGATTATCAAAGCCGGTCTCCCACGGCTGCTCGCCGAGCGGCTTGCGATCGGGCGCTGAGAACGATTTTAGTGATTCAATGATTTAACGATTTAACTCTGCCTGCCGCGCCCTAGGTCTGCCGAAAGCGGGACCCCTGACCCTGAACTCTGAACCCTAAATCAATCTTAATCATTAAGCCAAGTTCGCTTGGCGACATCGTCCACACGCTTCCGGCAGTCGCGTCGCTTCGCGAGGCGTATCCCCGCGCCGAGATTACATGGCTGATTAATCTCGAGTTTCGCACCGCTACTCCGCGGAAATCCTGATGTGAATCACGTTTACTTCTTTCCCCGTGGGGAATTCCAAGGCATCGGCACCCCGAGGAGTTTGCTACCGTGGTTAAAGAAAACGCGAGAAATTCGGCCCGACCTCGCGCTAGATTTCCAGGGATTGCACGAGGATGCGAAGACGCGGCCGTCGCTTTAGGCCCAAGGATGTTCCAGCCGTAGTAGAGCTGATTCGGCCACTCGTTCCGGTCGATCCGATGCTGACCCTAAACTAACTGCTTTCAAAACCAAGCTGGTCGCGTTTCTAACTCGGTTCACAGATGATGCCGCCAAAGAGAACCACCGAGGTCGACGGACAGCACTGGCTCCGAAAGCTTTCGGGGCTGGATGTGGCTGGCCCGCGTGAGGGGCCGAAGCCACTTCGGCGTGGCGCAGGCCCGTGTCATCTGCCCCGAAGTTAATTCGGAGGTGTGAAGCGTTCTGACGGTTCGCCGAACGCTGGGATACGAGCGCCTACAACCTCTTCGTCTCGATCGTCGGCACCGAACGATTTTGAAATTGAAACCGTCGTTCAGCACGAGAACAACTTTGCGACCGAGTCGCTCGACGGCCAAAAAGTTTCGACTTTCCTCAACATGGCAGCGCTTGGCCCGAGAGTTGAACAGGCACTTGGCACAAGCGCCTCTACATTTTATAAGCGGGCGTGCTGAATTACATCTGGCTCGCGCTCGTTCTGCTGGCGGTCGCAATCGGCGGTTGGAATGACCGGTTCAAAGACGTGACCGAAGGCGCGTTCGATGGCGCAAAGACGGCCGTCACCATCGCGCTGGGTTTGATCGGAATCATGACCTTGTGGCTGGGCGTGATGCGACTGGCGGAGCGCGCGGGGCTCGTGCAGCGGATCGCGCGCGGTCTGCGCCCCATCATGCGGCGACTTTTCCCGGATGTTCCGCCCGAACATCCCGCGATGGGCTCGATGGTAATGAACATGGCGGCCAACATGCTCGGGCTCGGGGACGCCGCGACGCCGCTCGGTTTACGAGCGATGCGCGATCTGAAGACGCTCAACCCGCGAACGGACATCGCCACAAACGCCATGTGCACATTTCTGGCGATCAACACAAGTTCTGTGCAATTAATTCCCGCGACCGCCATCGCAATTTTGGCCGCGTCGGGATCAACGCGACCGACGGTAATTGTCGGGACCGCACTGCTCGCGACTTTGTGCGCGGCGACGGTCGCCATAGTTTCGGTCAAACTCCTGGAGAAATTGCCGATCTTTCGCATTTCGCGGTCCATCGAGAACCCGAACGTCCAGCAAAATTTCGAGAAAGCGCAAGTTAAAGAAGAGACCGGGGTCAGCGAACCCGGCTACAGCGACAGCAGCGTGGTCCCGCAGGAGCCGGCGATGCGATTGTCGATCCTGGGTTTAATCGCGCTGATCGGGCTCACTCTTTTGTTCATCGTGCTTTTTGTCCGGATGGTGGCGCCAAGTCTGTTTGGTGTTCCACTGGCGGCAGAAGCGACGACGCAGAATCTTTTTGTTCGCAGCGTGAATGCCCTGTCGATCCTGGCGATCCCATTTCTCCTCAGTTTCTTTCCGCTCTACGCTGCGGGGCGCGGCGTGAAAGTTTATGACGAGTTTGTCGAAGGCGCGAAAGAAGGTTTCAGCGTGATTCTAAAGATCATTCCGTTTCTCGTAACGATGCTCGTAGCGATCGGCATGTTCAAAGGGGCGGGCGGAATCGATTTGTTGAGTCGCCTGCTTTCACCAATCTTGACGCCACTGCAATTTCCGACGGACCTCCTGCCGCTTGCCTTAATGCGACCGCTGAGCGGGAGCGCGACGCTCGCTCTGCTCACGGACGTTGTGCATCGTCTCGGGCCCGACAACATCGTCAGTCTGACTGCGGCAACCATTTATGGAAGCACCGAGACCACGTTTTATGTCGCGGCGGTTTACTTTGGAGCCGTGGGCATAAAACAAACGCGACATGCAATCCCGGCGGGTTTGCTTGCAGATCTCACAGGCGTAATCGCTTCCGTGATAATCTGCCGGACGGTGCTGTGAGACAAAAGGTTGGAACGCTAGAAAGTTACAAACGTTGCAATGCAACAAAATGCGGGCAGGCAGTCGATGCGACATTTGTAACTCTTTTAACGATTCAGCGATCAGCGCCTCACAACGCTGAAATTTTTCCCTCGCCAGCCGATAACTTGATCTTTTATGGTGCGACTCTTCGCAAATGATTCAACGCGACTATCTCATCATTGGAAGCGGCATTGGCGGAGCCAGCGCCTGTGAAGGAATTCGCCGCTACGACAAGCGCGGCAGCGTTACGCTGATTGGCGCCGAGGTGTTCCCTCCTTACAAGCGCTGGATTCTCTCGAAGAGTTTTTTGCGCGAAAAGAATCCTCAACTCAAAAAATTGCAGGAGCCGGCTGAACGTTGGTTCCGGGCGCACAAGATCGAGACGCGATTCGGCACGGTCGTGACGCAGTTCAATATCGATCGGCGTCTGGCCGTGCTTGCTAATGGCGAGAGCATTGAATTTAACAAGGCGTGTCTGGCCATGGGAAGTCGTCCGGTGCGACCGCAGGTTGCCGGCGTCGGTCTCGGTAACGTGATCTATCTGCGAACTGTTCGTGACGCGCTCGCGTTAAAAGAGATGGCGAACGTGGAGAGAACCGTCATGGTCGTGGGCGGCGGGCTGCTCGCATGTGAGGCGGCAGCGAGCTTGCGAACGATAAAACTAAAGGTCGGCCTTATGCATCGCGATTCCTATTTGTTGAACCGTTATCTCGATGCTGAAACAGGCGCGTGGCTTACGGATTATTTTGCGAAACACGGAGTGACAATGTCGATGGGCGAAAGTCTCAACGGTTTTGAGGGCAAAACTGTTCTGCGCAATATCCAGACAAAAAGCGGCAACCGGTTCCCGGTGGGGCTCGCCGTTGTCGCCTGCGGCGCAGAACCGAATCTCGATCTGGTCCGCAACACGCCGCTGGCCGGACCGCACGGATCGCCGGTCACGGACTATCTCGAGACTGGATTTCGTCGGCGACTTCAGCGTGTTGCCGACCCGTGTCGATCTTCGCGGCACGTACGCGAAGAAAAAATTCGTCGCGCGCTATTATCAGGGAGAGAAGCTGCGCGGCATCCTGCTTTGTCAACAACCTCCCCGCGAAGTGAAATCGGCCAAGACCCAGTTGCGCCACGCTCTGGGGAAGTAGTCTCAGCCGACGCAGGATATGGAACGAACCACTGGCAACGGAACGGTCCGAGAGATAAATTTATCTGACATGGGTCTAACCAGTCAAAAGCTCGTGGTGAAAGAAAGTCGACGCGCGCGACGGAAAGCCACCGTCAATTTCCTAATTGATTCAGGAGCAGTTTACAGCCTCGTTCCTGCCCGCACATTAAGGAAACTCGGCGTACGTCCGCACCGCGAAATCGATTTCTCTCTAGCTGACGGGACTACCATCAGGCGGCGAGTCGGAGACGCGTATTTTGAACTGAAGGGCGAAGGCGGCGCTTCACCGGTGATCTTTGGCGAAGAAGGCGACAAGCCACTTCTGGGTGCGACTACGCTTGAGAGCATCGGGCTGATTCTCGATCCATTCAAACGCCGTTTGATCCCCATGCGCATGCTGCTGGTTTAAGCAGCGCCCGGTCCTTCTATTTGCGAAAGTCTTTCTGAGTCAATAGACATCGGCTGGGATTTCAAATGCCGAATTGCTCACGCGCACGAGCTTCCAATCCCAGGGTTTGCCGGAGAGGCGATGCCACTCCAGTTCGAATGGCGCGGGTAGTGCGTTAACGCGTTGGTCGAGCAACTCCATCACATCATTGTCGGTGCTATAGAGCATAATTTTGCTGCTCCACACCGCGCGCCGCGTGTCGGCCTGCACACTTGAATTGGATGCGATGATTCGGGGACCGCGCGTATATCGGAAACCGTCACGCATGCGCTCCAGAACACGTGTTCGATCGTCGCCCCACCGATCCTGATAATCGCTACCGATGAAATTGGCGACTGTCGGCCAGTCTTTGTGTTCAATCGCATGGAAAAAATTCTCCGTGCGACGCCTTACCTGGCGCTCAGGCCGCCAGAGCCAGATCAGATACAGCCCGATGCAAAGCGCGAGAGCTAGACCGACATAAAATCCTCCACGAAACGAGATCGACACAATTGCGACTTTTATTCGCTCCCGCAGATTACGCGATTTCAGCCTGCAGGATAAGCCGGCGGCGAATAGACGTTAAAGGTCACGGCCTGCGTCTGCGCCTGGTTCGTAGAGCGATGTTTCACGCCGCTTGGAATCATAATCACATCGTCTCGCTTTAAGCTCTGATGTTCATTGCCGACTTCGCCAGTCAATTCGCCTTCCAGAATTAGCAAAACCTGATCGCTGTCGTCGTGCGCCTCGGCTTTTTCCCCGGACGATTTTCCCGGCGCGAGCGTCATCACCGCGGTCTGACTACGCTCGCTCGTTTGTAAGCCTTCAAACCATTCTTTCGCCTTGTCGATATTGGTTACGTTCATGAAAAACACTCTAACCGCGGATTACGCAGATCTCGCAGATTGTTTTCCTGTCGTCCGTCCTTCTCGCGTGACAACTACCGTGCCCGCTACGATTTCTTTGAGGATGGCTCGACGGGTTCCGGCACAGAATGGTCGCGTTCCCAGTCTTCATTTTCCAGCTTGATCTGCTCTATTGCGATGGCATTCGCATTGGCATCGAGGTCGGGAAGTATTTGATATTCCGAAACCCAGCAGCGGTAAATTTTGTAGGTGACAACGAGTTGTCCGGCCTCATTGTAGAGTTCCAGAATGATGTCTTTGCGGAAGTCTTTCAGTGAAACTTCTGCGCCCGGGCCGGCGCCGAAGCTCCAGACCTTGTTTGCCCAGTTTTCCAATCCCGGATCATGCGTAACACCGCGCTCAAGCGTGATCGATTCGTATTCGGTGAGGCCCGGAGATTTGCGACTGCTGCTTGGATCGCCTCCCTCGCGATGCTAAATCACTTCAGTCGCGCGGCGCAGTCCGCTTATTTTGCTGATCCCCGCAACGTAACGGCCATCCCACTTGGTGCGGAACTTAAAGTTCTTGTAGGGATCAAAACGCTTCGGGTTGACGGAAAACTCAGCCATGATCCGGAGATATTCTTCGGTAATGAAATGCAGGCACCAGATCGGCCTGATACGAAAACGCAGCATCCTGTCAACTTTCATCAGCTCTGCAATCCGGTGCGCCAGCCTTACGAATGACCGCCCACGTGACGCCGGACGTCACGCCAAGCTGCGTTTCTTCTTCTTAGTCTTCCGATGTCTTAGCTCGCGTCGCGCGCGTACCAATCCACTTTGCGCGTCACATACATCACGATCGCCAGCACGACGAAGAGCGCAATTGCGCCCATCAGCAGCGCATAATCCTGCTGGCGCAAAGTGATGTAGAGAAATGTGTAAACGCCCGTCAGTCCCGCGCCGATCATTAACGTGCGCACGCCGCCACCTAGGAAAAATCGGCAATACCACGTGATCAACAGTGTCGATGCAACCGCCGCGGTCAGATACGCCCAACTGAATCCGATAAATTCCGAAATCGACAAGAGCAACAGATAAAACAAGGAGAGGGCCGCGCCGACCATCAGATATTGAAATGGATGAATCTTCTGCCGCGCGGTAACCTCGAAAAGAAAGAAGGTCGTGAAAACGAGCACAAGAAAGAGCACACCGTATTTGATCGAGCGTTCGACGTAACGATATGCGTCCAGAATCGACAAGAGCTGGACACCGAAACGCGAATTCGTGACGGAAAGAACATTGAAGCGCTCGTTCCCATCGCGGCTGGTCCAGGACTGCGGGTAATCGCGGCCGTAATACGAAACTTTCCATTTAGCATCGAATCCATCTGGACGCACCGACCGTTCCGCGGGCAAAAACGCGCCACGAAAGGCGGGATCAGCCCAATTCGATTTCAAAGTCGCCTCGTTCTGCACCCCAAAAGGCGCAAAGAAGATTCCCTCGCTGCCATTGAAATCGAGTGGAATGGAAAATTCGATTTCGCTCGCAATCGGCTTGTCAGTTCCAAGCGATGCGGTCGCGCCCGTGGTGTAACCGGGAACTTGCGAGCCGGGCAGCAGCGGGCGCTTGGCGTCACCCCAGTCGAGCACTATTCCTTCGCGTGTTCCGCGCAAATCGTTCACCGCGATCGTGACGAACGCGTCTTTCCATTGCACATCCTTCAAATCGATCTTGAGCGGACCGAAATCGGGCGGCATAAATTTTCCAGAGAGCGTCACTTGCGCCCGAAAAACCGCCGCGTTGTAAATGCCCCGATGCAACATCTGCGTCTGAACGTCGCCAGACATGTTCAGCGTTTCCGGCAGGAAATACGCGGTTGCAGTCGCAGTTTCCTCCACCTCGCGGCGCTCCATCTTTCCGTCGGCAGCAGGCATTTCCTTCACTGCTTTAAATTTGTATTGATAAGGAATCCCGAGCACCGGCCCGATTAGATTTTGTTCCCTGCCCCAGGCCGAAGTGATATCGGCAACCGCGTCATTGCGCCTTTGCAACCGATCGCGTAAGACGCCTGTGATCATTGCCAGCGGAATCAACAGCACAAGCACGAGAGCGCCGATCCCTAGTAACTTGATGATCGTACTGTGCCGTCGGCCAAATGACGGTTGAGATTTCGGTAACGGCGGGGGCGCTTGGATTTCAGCCATATCGGGGGAGAATGAATGACCCGACCCGTTTCCGCAATTAAATCCCACAAGAGGATGGGGGCGGAATCGAAATTCTATGCGACGTTGCGCACCGACCAGCGATCTTACTTATTCCTTCCAGTTCGCGATTTCGCGCGAATCAACGCAGCTTCACGCATGAAATTCGGGTTTCGGATTATGCGCGTGGGCTGCTGTTTGGCCGGATCGCTTCGCGTGAACAAAGAAAAACAATCGATCAAGCGCCGACCGCGCCAGTTAACGAGTTCTTGAGTGAGGCAATACAGGCCGTTCTGTGCGCATAGGGCTCGAAACAAATCAGCGCTCATACTCGGATTGCGATGATGCGCCCAATCGAGAATTTTCACTTTGATCAGTGGTTTCGCTAATGCTTCCGGAAGCCGCTCCCGTAGCGAGTTAGCATATTCGCCGAAATTGGAATGATGAATGAAGCCCTTACCGCCGATTTTCAATTTGGTTCCCAATTCGCTTAGGTACGCTTCCACCACTTCGCGGTCTGTATGGACGAAAGAATCGAAACTGAACACGAAATCGATTGAGGCGTCGGAAACCATCGACAATGACCGTCCATCATTGACGTAACAGCGGACATGCGGATCAGCAGCGAAACGCCGGCGACACGCTTCGATACATTTCTCGACGCGATCAACAATCCATAGCTCCTGGCAATAATCTTTGAGATAGTACGTCCACCGCCCGAAACCTGGCGCGATTTCCAAGATCGTTCCCGTCGGCAGACAATCACGAATGCGCGGTAGAATGGCGCCAGACCATTGGGCCGCCGAAGTTCCCCATGGCGCCGACCATTCCTCTCCCGCATCTTTCCAGTCGTATTTCATAAATGCACGCGTTCGCACGAGAACTAACACCGTCATGATGCTCGAATTGAAAATCGTGGCTGGGGCGGAATCGAACCTCCGACACGAAACACCGTCCTCTTAAATCGCTATTTATCTCGTGATGTTGACATTAAAAACATCGTTGACTGTCTAATTCGTTATGAGTATTGTTATGACTTATGGCTTCCATTCACAAAGACCCGCGCGGCAAATCTCCATTCTTTTATTGTGCATTCGCTTTGCCTAACGGCAAACGTTGTTTCAAATCTACGAAGCTCAGAGATCGTAACGCAGCGATGGAATTTTGTTTGCGTATGGAAGGGGCAGCGCGCAAGGCAGCAGCGCGCAACTTTTCTGAGGAGCAGGCACGAAAAATTCTCAACGAGATTCGCGAGCTGAGCGGCGACAGCGCGATTCGTGTCAAGTCTCTCGCAGATTACTCGACTGAATGGCTGCGCTCGAAGGAAGTCACGATCAGTGAGGGAACATTCGTGCGTTACAAAGGATTCGTGAATGATTTCCTGGCGCACGTGGGCAAGCAACGCGCGAGCGCCACCGTTGAGGCTGTCACGCCGCAGGACGTGAAGGCGTTTCGCGATCTGCATGTGAAAGAAGGCAAATCTGAGACGACGGCCAATCTCGCGCTCAAGACGCTGCGCAGTTTGTTTAATGATGCCCGTCGCGAGGGCCTGATTTCGACGAATCCTGCTGAGGCGGTTAAGACATTCGACGTAGAGAAGGAAGCGCGCGACGTGTTCACACACGAGCAGCTCTGCGCGCTCGTGGTGAAGGCATCGCCGGAGTGGAAGACGGCGATCTTGCTCGCCTATTACTCAGGCTTGCGGCTCAGGGACGCAGTAAGTCTCTCATGGGACAACGTGAATTTTGAGCTGCGCCAGATTCGCTATTTTCCGCGCAAGTCAAATCGCGGGCAGTCGCGCCGGCCGGATTGGAAGAAGCACGTCACCGGTCAATTGGAAGTGCCGTTGATGCCCGAAGTGGAAGCGCATCTGTTATCACTGCCGAGCAGCGATGACCCGGCAGCGAAGCTTTGCCCAACGCTCGCGGCCAAGAGCACAGGCGGGAACCGTGGACTTTCTCGGATGTTCCAGCGCGTCATGGCCGCAGCGAGCATTCACTCCGATCGTGGCGTGGAGAAAAAGGGTAAAGGTCGCCAGTTCAAAACCCTCGGATTTCACTCACTACGTCACACATTCGTTTCCGAGCTGGCGAATGCCGATGTGCCGGCTGATGTCCGACGGCAAATCAGCGGTCACAGCGACGAAAAGATTCACGAACGTTACACGCACCTGAGCCTGGACACTAAGCGGCGCGCGCTTGCGCACCTGCGGCCGCTCGGTGAAACTTAGGGGCTCGGTCTCAGTGTCGCCAGAGAGGGCATCGGGCCTGACATTGGCCCAAAGTTCCCTACACCGCATCGGATAGGGGGCGGGGGGTTAGCGCCGGACCATCGCAACGTTTTCCCGAAATCGGTTTTGGCGCGCAGAATTTTTCTACCAATAGCGGAGTTTCCACCGCATCCATACCGTGCGCTTCAATCAGGTTGCCATTCGTCTTGCCAAGTTGGCCAGATTTTCTCAAAACTCTGCGCATTATGAAAACGGCAACTCTCCCATTAAGAAATTTAATGAACCGCTCGCCCCTGCGCGCTTTCCTTCTCATTCCTCTTGTGCTGGCCTGTTTTGCGCTTTCGCCGCAAGCGCGCGCGGTTTGCCAAGAAGGCTGCTTAACGAACCAAAACACAGTCCTAGGTGATGATGCGCTCATAAACAACACCGGCGACAGTAACACCGCAATCGGTTTTAATGCGCTCTTTAGCAACACCACCGGCTTCGACAATACTTTTGATGCGCTCTTTAGCAACACAGCCGGCAACTTCAACACGGCCAATGGTTATCTAGCGCTCAATCTAAACACAGCCGGCAGCTTCAACACGGCCAACGGTGTTGATGCGCTCGATCACAACACAATCGGCAGCTTCAACACGGCCACCGGTGGTAATGCGCTCTCTTTCAACGCAACCGGCAACAGCAACACGGCCAACGGTTTTTTTGCGCTCAATCTAAACACAGCCGGCCGCCGCAACACGGCCAGCGGTTTTTTTGCGCTCGATAGTAATACGACCGGCATCAACAACACGGCCGACGGTGCAAATGCGCTCCTTAGCAACACCACCGGCAGCAACAACATTGCAGTGGGCCTTCGAGCCGGTCAAAATCTCACAACAGGTGATGACAATATCGATATCGGCAACGCTGGCGTTCGTGACGAGAGCGACACGATTCGCATCGGCACGGTAGGCACTCACACGAACACCTTTATCGCGGGCATCAGTGTGTCAGCCATCGCTGGCGGGGCAGTTGTGGTAAACAACAAGGGCCGACTTGGCGTGGCGTCTTCCTCGCAACGTTTCAAAGATGAAATTAAACCCATGGAGAAGTCAAGCGAAGCGGTCCTGGCATTGAGACCGGTCACCTTTCGCTACAAACCGGAAGTTGATCCCGAGCGTGCACCGCAGTTCGGCCTCGTAGCTGAGGAAGTGGAAAAGGTAAATCCCGACCTGGTCGCGCGCGACGAGAAAGGCAAGCCTTACACGGTCCGCTACGAAGCGGTGAACGCGATGTTGCTGAACGAGTTCCTCAAAGAGCATCGCAAAGTGCAGGAACAAGAGGCGACCATCGCGCAGTTAAAGTCCGCTGTTGCAAAACAGGAGGCGACTGCCGCGCACCAGCAAAAGCAAATTGAAGCGCTTACTGCGGGATTGCAGAAGGTGAACGCGCAAGTCGAGATGAGCCGCCCTGCTCCGCAAACGGTCGTGGATAATCATTAGAACTGCGGAAAGCAGACAAAGCGCATTTCGCATCAGCCGTCACGTTTCAGCGCGTGGTGGGAGGCTTTCCGTATCCCGCAACGCCGCGAGGTGAAGGCAATCCTGCGCAAATTGCTCTAACAAATTCTTGATTATCAAGGCGCAGTCACGGAGCGCCACGTTCAAGCCGGGTCAGTCAGCGGCGCGAGGTGCGCGCGATCTTGCGGAAGCTCGTCTGAGTGCTCAAAAGCTAGGTATTCCAATTTTGGAATAGCAACCTATGTCGGAATTGCTCTTGAGCCAGCGATTGGTGAGGGCGTGCTTTTATGGATGCTTCGCCCCAACCGGATTCTGACCGAAGCGCTGAAACGCGCGAATGGACTTTGGATTGATATAAATTCGCGGTTCCATGATGGGATCCCAGTCCTTGTAACTCTTATAGACGCCATTGTTATCTCTGTAGATGAGATTATCCAAACGAACAAAGTTTGCCCCTGCACACTGTTTGGCGAAGTCTTCTTCTCCGAGGGGAGAGCTACCCACGTACTGAGGCGGACTGCCCGTTATTGGTTCGAGAAACACCAAATACCAGAAAAGCTCCTGCTTCTTTCCCTGAGCTGACAAACTTTTTGGATTTGTCGTAAGGCCGATGGCTATTAGTGCCAAAACAGCCGCTAGAATAGGTGTTAGACTCCTTCGTGATTTCATTTTGCCTCCTTTACTGCACGGCGAGAATTGTGCCGAATCATTCGGCATTTAGGAAGCGCAATGATTTCGGACCGTCGCGCACATCCCGTTTCTGATTTGCTCAAAATTGTACATCGAAAAGTTTTTTGGGCGGGACTTTCGGTAAATCTGCCGCAGATTGGGTATGCTATGAAGACTTCGGTCAGCATCTACCGGGGGATTCTGGCGAAGCTGAAAGCGCTAGCAAAACAACAAGACCGCTCGGTGTCCTACGTGCTCGAAAAATTTATGGAGGCGATGGTGACAGAAGTGCCCGGCAAAAGAAAAAGAATTGGTAGGCCGTTCCGCCGCCTTTAATGGCGTCCCCCCCAATGGAGTACGCCTCAGACCAAATTATTACTCCAATCTCAGCAAAGCCGGTTGGAGTTGGGGCTGCGTCTCAGCCGTGGATTCCAACGGGCGAGAAATCTTCGTTGCTGACGCGCATCGCGACGACGGAAAGCGTTTCGTTGTGCGAGCGGATGAAAATCTGATGGGCGTTTCTGGAACTCCAAGCGGCGACAGCCGGTCAAAATCCAGCACAGGCAGGTGCAACGGCAGAGTCTTATTCGTCCTTGCAGTCGTGATACGCACCCGGCCCAAATTAGCGCCGACGATGTAGCCAGCAAAATCAACGGCAGTGCAGATCGTTTTGATTGCTATCACTGTGCGCTGATCTGTGCAGGCGACGTGACGATGATTTCCGGCTTGCCGTGATACAAAGTGATTTTTCCAGACACGGAAACTGTCTGCCCTTCATATTGTTGCGGGTTAGAGAACTGTGCGGCGCTGGCAGACGGGATGAAAGCGGTGGCATCGGCGAATCGCTCGACTGCTTGCTGCAATGCTCAGATGGCCGCGCGGCGCCGTTCACATCGTTCGGTTCCTTTAATCGAACGCAATCGTGCGCTCGAACTACGCAGCACGCCGGCCAGGCATCCAGGCCCGCAAGTCACAAAGCGCCGACGGCGCAGGCCCCCCGATGCTCAACTCAGCGCGCCGGCATTGCACCTCCCCACGCCGAGGGCGAGGGGTTGAGTGGAGTGACCAGCGACGGGGAAACGTTCGCCTTCATTTCCGTTCCCGCCGGAGTTGCCGGCGGTGTGCCTCTGACGCGAGCTATGATTCCGTGGGCAATGCCGGAAGCATCGACGTAACGACCACAGATAAACCCTTGCGAACTAATTCCGTTAAGCGATGTAAAGGTTGACCCGGGATAATCGAAAGTGAAGAAGTTGTTTGGCGGGACAAAGAAGAGTCCATGAGTCACGCCTGAGCTGTCCGCATATCTGCCCACCACCCAGTTCCTCTCGTTATCTCCAAACAGGACTGTACCAACGGAGCCCGAAGGATCGATTGGGAAGTGCAGCGCCCCATTGGCGTCCCGGTA
>WNEZ01006436.1_pt1 | contig 13210 bp, 13 predicted proteins | sample 5400521 | NCBI WGS metagenome assembly WNEZ01 (sample SAMN13153339, study PRJNA577476) | soil metagenome | isolation source: 120 cm saprolite under Douglas fir tree site 2 hole 1 replicate 1 | place: USA:California | collected 2015-04-18 | reverse complement strand
TTAATGCTTCTACCTTCCGATATATAGGGGTTTCGCTACCTTTAGCCCTATACGTGCCTCAAAAACGGCTCTTCATGCGAACATTAGGGGTGGCTCCGTCGCGTCTCATAGTTGCTGAGAAGCCCAACCTGTTCGCGTCGCACAAACATTTTAAGGCGACATTAGCGATCAAATAACTGATGTAATAATGCCTGTCTTTCTCTGGACTTCACCTCAGCAGGCTCAATGACCCTTACTGCTAGGAACTCGATGAGTTGTTCTTTGCTGGAAAATTCTACAGGTGGTAAGACCCACGGATATCCTAAGAGGTCAGGAAACATGGAATAAACTTTTCTCCCCTCTTCAATAATGGGAACGAAAGGAATTTTAAAATGAGGGATGGTCGCACGGAGTTCATTGGGAACAGATGGTCCGCTGAGATCGACAATCACAAATCTGGATAAACCTGCAAGTGTCATAATGGTTTCTGTAAAATCTCGGTTGTCTGGTCTATCAAAGTCAAAGATGATAGGCAGATAGTTCTCTTCTCTCAGCTTTACAGCAATGGCTTGTAACAACTTCAGGCCACCATCACTAAAACGTCCAAGCAGGAGGACACCTCGCTCTGTCACGGCAATGATGGCGTTGCGCAGTTTCTTGTGATTGAGCAGGAGGTAGATGAATTGGGCGATCTCAAGATCGTCAACGGTGGTGGTGGGTTCGTTTTCATCACTGATGATGAGACTGGACTGGCTCGCACCTTCGAGGTGAACGTCCCATACAGAAATGCCATAAACGGAGCAGCCATTGAGGTTGGCATGTTCGAGGTTCGTCTGCAAAAGGAGTGCACCATTGAGATTGGCGTTGGTGAGAGTAGCTCCTTGCAGGATGGTATTGGTTAGGTTTGTCTGCTTGAGATTAGCTCCACTCAAATCTACTTTGCTGAGGTCTTTTTTGCTGAGGTCTACTCCACTCAAATCTACTTCTCTTAGGAAAGCACCCGTAAGGATAGTTTCTGATACGATCTCCTTAGGAAGGAGGGCATTGTTAAGGTTAGCTTCACTGAGGTCCGCCCCTATGAGATTGACATTGGTGAGGTTTGCTCCGTAAAGATTGGCTCTGCTGAGTTTGGCCTTGATGAAGGAAGTCCCAGTAAGGAGGCCCATTGGCATGGTGTCGTTGTGAAAACGAGTCTCACGGAGATCCGCCTCACGGAGATCGGCTCCGTGAAGGAAGGTTTCACTAAGGTCAGCCCTGCTTAGGTTGGCCTCGCGGAGGTTCGCTTCGTTGAGGTATTTTCCTCTTAGGTTAGCAAAGCTGAGATCGGGGTGTACCCCTAAATTCTGTTGTCTCCATATATTCCATACCTCAACCCCTTGCTTAAGAATGTCGAGATGTTCTTGGTTTGCCAAAAAGCTTACCTCCTACAAAGAGGGTCTTGCATCAAGTTCAGTTTTTAATCGTATTCCATACTTTATATGAACGTGGAAAACGGCGGGACGCACAATATTTGATTTCTGACATCGGGCATTCTGCGACGCGGGGAAAGAGGGCTATAGGACTGAGTGAAGTGTGCATGGTAGAAAAGAATTTGGTAAGATGTCTTACCAAAAATGGTGTCTGCCGGTTTGCGGAATCATCCTCTATTGTGTTAGATTGCGGAGCCATTGCTCAATTTTCTTTCCTAAATTTTCTTCAATGCGATTTATCATAGTGTCAAGGGGGGTACTGTACATGAGATTGAGGAGTGCAAACATTCCAAGCAGCCCGACAATAACAGCGAGAATTGTCCTGATAATAGAGGTATTACTGAGAAAAGGAATGCCCCAAGGCGCAATGTACAAGGCGGCTGCTAACAATATTATCCAAAGCCCCCATCGAAGTAACTTGGCAAAGACATGGGCAACCTTTTGCGCACGCTGTCGAACTCGTTCTTGGCGCGCATCCTCAGCGGTTTTCGTTTCCTGGTGGCGTTTCCTTTCTTCTTCTAACTCAGCCAACGTTTCTGCCTGTATTCGCAAACGAACCATATTCACAATTTCTGGAATTGTTCCTGTTACTAATGCATTCTCATCTCCCAGCGTTATCTCCATGAGAGCAGAACGAGACGCTGTCGCGTATTTTAGGTTAATATAATCCTCTGGTGTCAATTCTCCTGATGGCATCTGCTCTAATCTCTTAATCTCCGCTATGAACTTTGCCCATAAACGATCATCAGGTTGAGTGGCAGCATAGCAGTCTGCAATGATTCTCTTCATCGGCAAATTAGGTTGTTCAAGCGGTCTTTTCAGCCATACGAGGGTTGTAACGACGTGATCGGTCAAGCATGGAGGGATAATAGCTGGTGGATCGAATTCTCGGCGGCAAAACTCTCTCGCAATCCTAGCGAGGCCAGTATTAGTGGTAATGAAAAGGGCTTTGCAGTCCTCAATTTGACGGGATGTCTCTCCTCTTCTCAGCCTCATAATCGCAGATATTGAGTCCACGTCGCGTTGCAGTGCGACTGGATTATGGTAAGTAAGAGCTTTGTGTAGCTCCAACCCTAATTGCTCCTCGCCAATTTGGTAAGGTGCTACAACATACTCTGGTTTATCCACAACAAAAATTCCAAGCTTCTCTAAGTCCTTCTCCAATCTTTGACGAAATCTCTCAATATCGGACGCTCTATATTTCTGTGCTAGAAAATACTCTGCACTTGGGCCATAGAGCTCATCCAATTTCCCGTGGAGCAATATCTCCTCATGGGCATACAATATGCCGTCGGCCTCTTGTAGCGTATGCCGGAAACATCGAAGTAACGCTCCTTCCTTACTGAGAAGGTCAAGCAGTTCTTTACAAGGTTCTCTTCGCGCTTCGCCACCGTAACCCAGGGCAAACAATAAAAACTGCGTATCGAAGTAGACCTGAGTATACCGGAACTTCGGTGGTCTGTTTCCTTTGCTACCGTATCAAGATAATACAAAACAGATGAAGACGTATCCTGTAGGTGTTGTATAAACGCACCCACAAGGTACCTCACGCTCTTTTGGGGTTGATCTTGAGGAAAAGGTATTACGGCAGCGTATCCTCCAGAGATCATATGAAGTCCACTATCCGTCAAGAATGATAAGAGACCCTCCTCCGCCTCTTCGGCACTTAAGGACACTCACTGAAATAAAGGGGCCAACTCCTGTGGTTGAATGGTATAGTTCCAATCGCCATGGAACGGCTCTCGCGTGATGTTCAGTGCGGCCAAGTCTTCATCTGAGACTTTAATGCCGGTGGGATAGCTATTGCTATCTTTGACGGCAGTGACGGTTAATCCTTGCTTCGTCGTCGTATGAGAAATCAGTTCAATCACGGTCTCAAAGGACGTTAACGGTTTGCCGCGCCAATTGATGGAAATGTAAGAAAAGAGTCGGTGCTCGATCTTATTCCATTTACTGGTAGCAGGAGGCAGATGGCAGACCGTGATGGTCAAGCCGGTCTGCGTCGCCAACTGTTGCAGTTGCATCTTCCAGAGCCGGTTGCGAGCCCCGTTAGAACCGCCTCCATCAGCAATAATGAGCAGTTCTTTACTAGTGGGATAGAGTGCTTTGCCTACACTTTGCCACCACCGTCTGATACTTTCCACGGCAAATTCGGCGGTCTCATGGTCAATGCCCACATTGACGAAGCCCCGGTTGTGGACGAGGTCATAAATGCCATAGGGGATGGCTTTTCCGTCTGCGATGGAGCGGTAATCATACACATTGACGGTCGTGTCCTGCCCTTTGGCTTGCCATTCTCGCCCGTTATTTTTGAACGTGCCAATCAGCTCTTTCTTCTTACAATCCACCGAAATCATTGGCTTGCCCGCCGCTTCAAAGGCTTTCCCCGTGCGATTGATCTGCTGAAATTGGGCGTCTCGGTTGGCATGCACGGTTCCCTCAATCGTCTTCTTGTTCGCTTTAAGGGAAAATCCCATCCCTTTTAAGAGCTTCCGGATGGCGGTCTCGCTCATGGTATGTCCCTGGCTCTTGAGGGCTTCCTTGAGCTTGCTCATCGCTTTGGTCGTCCACTGCACCAGGCTCTGCGGATCTCCTTTCGGCTCCAGCAGTGCCTCCAAATCGGTAGACAAGGTCTTGTCCTTCACTGTGGCCTGCTTCCTCCCTCCTCCTTTCCTGCGGATCCTCCCTCCTGGCTCATAGAGTTCTCCTGCCTCCAATTCTTGGAGTCCTTTGCGGATCGTCTTGCGAGTTACTCCTGCCTCGCGGGGCACCTGGCTGATCCCTCCTGTGCCTCTTCGCTTGGCCTCTGTCGCCACATACAGCCGCCATTGCCGCTCATTAAGCACTCCGTGCATCACTTGGTATTGCTCTTGCTGAGAAAAATCTATCATGCCCTGAGCTTCTCACATCTGCCTCCCACTGCGTACTTTATTTCCGTGAGCCTCCTTAGGGCCGCGCTACGAGGACATCTCTACTCCCTCCGGCTGAATAGGCGGATATGACTCCAGCACATTAGTCAGGGAAACTCCTGTGGGATCGGGAGAAAGCCGCGACCCAGGCACGTTGTTCCTCTGTCTCCGGCACCGGGTATCCCCGAACTGAGCCGAGCAACTCATGAGAGTTTTTCCTGAGAAAATGATTCGGAGCCAGCATGCTGAGTTACTATCCTGCTTTCACATTTTGCAACACTCTAATATACTACATATACACTTTAGCAACACCTAATGGTACCGTTCTAGAGGCAGGAGGTAAGGCGAGAAAACTCAGTAGCACGAACTCCATATTTTCTGCAACTTGTTTCAATACAACCAATAGGAGCAAGCGTGAAGCCTGTTTCAAGGAGTCCTCTACTTTCAACCGTAATTCACAAGCCTGAGAGCGATACTTCCTCCCCTTGTCTGAAGCCAGGGGACTCCACATCGCCCGGCAGTTGAAAGGCAGTCAACCTATGGCAGGATACATTTTATTAGAAGGTGGCGCAGAATTTGGCGGGTTGATGTCCGAGCCGGACCTGCGTGCTATACAACTTGCTGGCGGGCCAGACGCGCCCATCAGCATCATCCCGACTGCCGCAGCCCCTGATAATAACCATCAGCGTGCAGGCAGCAATGGCGTCAACTGGTTCAAGAGTCTTGGTGCCAGGCAGGTTGAATCGCTACCACTCATCGACAAGACCTCGGCCAACGATCCTCAAATAGCCGGCAAAATCAGGCAGTCGCGTTTGATCTACATGCTGGGTGGCTTCACGGGCTACCTGGGCGAGACGCTGAAGCATAGCGCAAGCTGGCAGGCCATGCTCGAAGCCTACGCCAGCGGAGCGGTGATAGCCGGCAGCAGTGCCGGAGCAATGGTTCTGTGCCAGTATTACTACGATCCTGGCAAGTCCCAGGTCGTCGAAGGGCTCTGGCTGGTGCCCAATACATGCGTCTTGCCCCATCACAATACCTTCGGCAAAGGCTGGGCAAAGCAGATGGCGGCAAACCTGCCCAATGCAGTGCTGCTCGGCATCGATGAACAGACAGGCATGCTCGATGACGGCGATGGAGGCAGCAAGACGGGCTGGCGCGTCTACGGGCAGGGGGCGGTGACGATCTACCGCAATGGCCAGCCCACGGTATACAGGGCGGGCGAAAGCTTCAAAGACGATTTTATGACTTAAAGGATGAACTATCTTGTGGGTCTAATTGCCATAGTTCATAGATAGCGTTGTGTGAAAACTGCCCTTGTTTTTGCCAGATTTCTTTGGTATACTTTCAGTTACCAGTTAGTGTACAAAAAACACCTTTTCATTTTTGTCTTCGGACAAAGTGTTTTTTTAACACTTCAGTAAGTGTATAAAATACACTTACTGATAAGGAGAAAACGTGATGGCTTACAGCCAATCATACGATGTCGCCATCATAGGAGGTGGCATCGCGGGTCTCTCGGTTGCACTGCGCCTGCCCGCGCACCTGCGCGTGGCCCTCTTCACCAAGGGGCAGCTTGGGGAAAGCAATACACGCTATGCCCAGGGTGGCCTCACCGTGGCGTTGGGCGCCGATGATAGCCCAGAACTGCACTTCCAGGACACCATCGCCGCCGGGGCCGGTTTGTGTGACGAGGCAGCCGTGCGTATCCTGGCGGAAGAGGCGCCCGCAGCCGTGCGCTGGCTCATAGCGATGGGCGTGCAGTTTGATCGAGCGCAGCCCGGTATTGATGCACATGCCACCGCAGATGGCTTACTGCTTGGCCGTGAAGCAGCGCATAGCCGCTGGCGTGTCTTGCATGCAGGTGGTGATGCCACCGGCGCTGAGATAGAGCGAGCGCTCATGTTCGCCTTGCGTAATCGTTCCTCGCTAGACTTGTTTGAAGAGACGTATGTACGTAGTCTACGAGTAGAAAACGAGATTTGTACAGGCCTGGAAGCTATTGATCGAGATGGTCGTACTTTCACCGTTGATGCGCGGGCGACGGTCTTAGCCAATGGAGGCGCGGGCGGCCTCTGGTTGCACACCTCCAATCCGGCAGGAGCGACAGCCGATGGCCTGGCACTGGCGTGGCGTGCCGGAGCCGCGCTGACAGATCTCGAATTTATGCAATTTCACCCGACAGTGCTGGCAGTCGATGGCGGTTCTCACCTGGTTTCAGAGGCTGTACGCGGCGAGGGAGCCTACCTGCGTAATCACGCGGGAGAGCGTTTCATGCCCAGGTATCATCAACTGGCCGAGCTTGCACCGCGCGATGTCGTTGCCCGTTCCATTCTCAGCGAGATGTTGTCCGAGGGCACCGATTGCCAGTATCTCGACCTGCGCCATCTTCCCCCTGACCGCGTGTATGCGCGTTTCCCCACCATTTCTGCCATTTGCCGCAAGTATGGACTTGACCTGGCAGGCGACCTGGTCCCGGTAGCGCCAGCCGCCCATTATTGCATGGGCGGTGTGATGACGGATACTCTTGGTCGCACGACCCGGGCTGGCCTGTACGCGGTTGGCGAAGTAGCCTGCACGGGCGTGCATGGAGCTAATCGCCTGGCGAGCAACTCGCTCTTAGAGGGCCTGGTCTTTGGCCTGCGCCTTGCCGGTGGGCTTGCAGGCGTGCTCGCTGAGCAAGATGTCCCTTCGGCGAGATGGCCCATCGCCATTCCTGTGTATGACGACCAGTCGCGGGATGAAGCGTTATTGCACGTCGAACTCGACCAGGAAAGCATACTGCAAACCAGGCGTGACCTGCGCCAGGTCATGTGGCAACACGTCTCTCTTCGCCGCGACCGGCAAGGCCTGCTCGAAGCCAGGAGTCAGCTACATGAACTGCGTAGCACCATCCTGGCAAAAGCCACAGCAACGCAAAACGAACAACAATTTACCATAGCGTGGCTCGAAACCATAAACATGCTCAAAGTAGCCGAACTCGTCATAGCCGCCGCCCTCCAACGCCGTGAGAGTCGCGGCAGCCACTGGCGCCTCGACTACAACACTCCCGACGAAACCCTGGCAGGCCGCCACTATGTCTTTCAACCCATGCAATACGCCCAATCTCTGCGTAGGAGCGGGAGTGGTGAGGATGTGGAGAGGGGATGCTTGCATAGCCCCGGTGCCTGGTTAGCGGAAGATGGTCTCGAGGAGGTGCCTTCCCATGCCTGACCTCCCACGCGACCTGATTCGCCATGCCCTCCAGGAAGATGGGGCGCAGGCCGACATCACGACCTTGTGCACAGTCCCGGCAGAACAGACAGCCGGGGCCAGCATCATTGCTCGCCAGGCGGGGGTGATCGCAGGGCTGCATATCGCTGCTGCGACCTTTCGCGAACTCGACCCCCAGGTTTCCGTTGAATTGCTGGTTGAAGATGGCGCAGCAGTCCAGGCAGGCCAGGTCGTAGCACATATCAGCGGACCGGCTCGCTCACTATTGAGCGCCGAACGTGTCGCGCTGAATTTCCTGGGCCATCTCTCCGGCATAGCGACCGTAACCGCTCGCTGTGTACAGGCCCTCGAGGGAACAAAAGCCCGTATACTTGATACACGCAAGACAACACCCGGCCTGCGCAGCCTGGAAAAAGAAGCCGTGCGCCTGGGTGGAGGTCGAAATCATCGCTTCAATCTGAGCGATGGTGTGCTTATCAAGGATAACCATATTAAGGCAGCAGGAGGCATTGTCCAGGCTGTCACCCTTGCGCGTCACCTGGCTCCCCACCTGCTCAAAATCGAGGTAGAGTGTGAAACGCTGGCAGAAGTGCAGGAGGCATTGGAAGCGAGAGCGGATGTAATCCTGCTGGACAACATGCCCGTAGAGGCCATGCGCAGCGCGGTAGAGTTAGTGCGCCATGTTGCCCCAAAGGTGCTGATCGAGGCATCCGGCAGCATTGGCACTAACGCTACAAAATTAGCCGCAGTTGCAGCCACCGGCGCGGATTTCATTTCGCTTGGAGCGATAACGCATTCGGCTCCCAATTTTGATGTGTCGTTAGAGTTTGCTTGATTTTAATGGAGGAAAAACATGGCACTACAATCAGCATGCGCAGCAAGCAAAGAAGAGCGTATTTTGCCGCTCCTAAGCGCAACCTCGCGCGCTCGACATAATCACACAAACAGAATTGATAGCATTCCACAGTACTACGCGGAGATGGCCGGCGAGGAGTTAGATCGGCGCATCGCCGCTGCCAGGGCCGCGCTTGGTGAGAGACTGGTCATCCTGGGACATCACTACCAGCGTGACGAGATCATCAAGTACGCGGATTTTCGCGGTGATTCGTTCAAACTCGCCCAGTTAGCAGCCGCGCGTCCCCAGGCCGATTATATCGTTTTTTGCGGTGTGCATTTTATGGCCGAGAGCGCCGATATCCTCAGTGCGCCCCACCAGCAAGTCATCCTGCCCAATCCTGCCGCCGGCTGCTCGATGGCCGAAATGGCGAATATCGCCGAGGTAGAGGAATGCTGGGAGCTGCTCCTCGATACCCTGGGTGATGACGCCAGCATTATCCCCGTTACCTACATGAACTCTGCGGCTAACCTCAAAGCCTTTTGCGGGCGCAACGGTGGCATTGTGTGCACCTCCTCGAACGCTCCAGCCGTGATTAAATGGGCCTTCAGCCGTGGCAGGCGTGTACTCTTCTTCCCCGACGAACACCTGGGCCGGAACACCGCGCTCAAATACGGCATACCGGAGGAGCAGATGGTCGTCTGGGACCCCAAGGACCCCATGGCCTCGGATAATGCCGATGAGGAGATAGAGCGTTCCCGCATTATCCTCTGGAAAGGTTACTGCACGACGCACATGCGCTTCAACGTGCAGCAGATCGCCAAAGCGCGTGCCGAGTATCCAGATATCAAGATACTGGTACATCCAGAGTGCCGCCGCGAGGTGGTCGAAGCGGCTGACCTCTACGGCTCGACCGAGTACATTATCCAGCAGATCGAACGTGCCCCGGCGGGCAGCCAGTGGGCTGTAGCTACTGAGATTAATCTCGTGCATCGCCTTGCGCAGGAACATCCCGAGCAATTGATTTTCTGCCTCGACCCGGTAATCTGCCCCTGCTCGACCATGTACCGCATCCACCCCGCCTACCTCGCCTGGGTGCTCGAAGGCCTGCTCGACGGCAAGGTCATCAACCAGGTGAAAGTGGACGAGGAAACGGCCCACTGGGCGCGGGTTGCCCTGCAGCGTATGCTGGCGTTGTGATAGCATCTTTGAGCCAAATTAGTCTAATCAAGTCTGTTGACTTTGCATTATGCAATTATACTAAAATGAGAGGAGAAGAATGCCACACTTTTCTGCTGAGAATTGTGGCCCGGCGAGATGACATATTCCCTTAGGAGGACGCTATGCCGAAGCACTTTGACGCAAACATGCTGAAACAGCTTACCAATACTGAAGAAATTGAAGTTGAAACTCGTTCGCCTACAGGGCGAACACGTCGTACCACCATCTGGGTGATTGTCGATGACAATGATGTGTATGTACGCTCAGTACATGGCGGCAATGGTCGCTGGTACCAGAATATTACGGCTAAGCCTGATGCTGCGATTCACATAGATGGACGACGTCTTGCAGTTCACGCTATGCCAGTTACCGATGAAGCGCTCATTGCCCGTGTGAGCAACGACTATCTACGCAAATACCGTGACGATCCTTCCGCGAACAGCATGGTGCTCGAGGAGATCTTGCCAACGACCCTGCGGCTTGAGCCAACGTAACGCATCACTCGCTGCTCGCTTCAGGAACTCACGGTTTAGATGATCACTGGCGCCCGGAATTGTTAGTGTGCCAGCATGACGGCAGGCTCATTGATGCTCTCAGCCGCTGATCTCATTTCTGTCTCCGGCTCCATCATAGGATGCCTGCTGGTATAGGCTGGCCGGTACACTTCTACCTGGATGCCATCGATGAAGCGGCCCTGGATGTGCGCTTCTACCGTCTTCAAGGCGCTGACGGCCTCCTCTGTACGCGCGTGCAGGACCAGGCGAGCCTCTACCTCTTCCCTTGCATTCAACCAGACAGGTCGCCCCGCGCCTACCGGGCGACCGTTGATGAGGACCACTGCGTCAACTCCATCGGCATTGTCTCCGCCAAGTTCGAGTGTCACAGGCATGCGCTCGTTTTCGGGGTTGCCGAGGCGGAAAGGCACTTGCCAGGTCCTCCTATCCGCTGTTGACTCGATCACCTCCAGGTTGCACCCCATGCTCAGCGGCTGGGGCAGTACGTCTGCCTCGATGGTTACACGGACACAGCGATGACCCCCCTTGGTGGGCGTCCATTGCACCGCCACATCTTCTACATGCTGGGGGTCCGCGGGGAGAATAAGCTGCTCAATGGGAGGCAGTTGCTCCCAGCCCAGACCCATGCCGAATCCTGCTGCTACCATGAACTGAATGCAGTTGATTGTAATGGCCTCCGGCCCTGTGTTCTTGAGGGCTAGAGCAAGTGTCGTGACTTCTCCGACGCGCGGCGGATTGGGATTGACACTAATACCTTGACAGGCATAGCGGTGCATGCGCGTTGCATCGTTGAACTGGATAGCTTCCACTTTAAATGTCTCCTTTCTGCTCCTGATAACGCTTGAGAGAAAACGACTATACAGCCTTTCTATTTTACGATAGCGGTGGTGACTTTGTATAGGGGGACGCGTGTCCGTCGTACATTCGACGTCATCCGGACTGCCTGTGGCTGCTCGCAGAAGCGGAACAGGCACGCGTACTGTGAGGGTAATAGTAAGCGACTATTGACACTCACGTATGCTCCAAGAGAAGAGCAAGATATGAGAAGTTTTTTCTTTTCAGCATGCTATACTGATCGGGTGAAGCGTTTTATCCGAGGAGTTGAACATGAGCATGGCAGGTCTTTCGAAGTCGCGGCTGCAGCGAATGCATCAAGTGTTGTCTGGATACGTCGAACGTCAAGAGATGCCTGGGCTCGTTGCCCTCGTCAGTCATCATGATGACGTTCATGTGGAAGCTTTCGGCACCCTGGCGTTCGGCGATCCGGCTCCAATGAATCGCGACACGATCTTTCGCATCGCTTCGATCACGAAGCCCATCACGGCAGTCGCGGCAATGATTCTGGTCGAGGAATGTAGGTTACGGCTCGACGATTCGGTCGAGCCGTGGCTGCCGGAACTGGCAAATCGTCGTGTGCTCACATCCATCTCCTCGGATCTCGATGACACGGTGCCTGCGCAGCGCGCGATCACCCTTCGCGATCTGCTGACGTACTGCATGGGCTTCGGCAGTGTGATGGCCATGCCGGATACGTATCCAATCCAGAAGTTGATCCGTGACTATCGCATTGGCGGCGACGGCCCAATGCTGCCCTCGCAAGCGCCTAACATGGACGAATGGCTACAGAAGCTCGGCTCGCTGCCGTTGTTAGCGCAGCCAGGTGAGCGGTGGATGTATCAGGTGAGCGGCGATGTGCTTGGGGCCTTGATCGCGCGCGTGTCAGGACAATCCCTCGGCACGTTCATGCGCCAGCGCATCTTCGATCCGCTGGGCATGAAAGACACCGCTTTCCACGTGCCTCCCGAGAAAATTGACCGCTTGCCTGGGTTCTACTTCTTCAATCGTCAGACGAACACGCTGGACTTGTTTGACGACTTGGCGAACAGCGCATGGCGGTCTGAGCCGCCGTTCGAGTCGGGCGGGGGCGGGCTCGTCTCGACGATCGATGACTACTTTGCCTTCAGCCGCATGATGCTGAACAAAGGCCGGCACGGTCGAGAGCAAATTCTTTCCCGCGCCACCGTGGAGCTGATGACCTCAGATCAACTCACGCCTGAGCAACGCGCAGGCTCCGAAATCTTTTTCGGTACGCATTCCAGTTGGGGCTTTGGAATGGCGGTGGACATTCGGCGCAAGGACATCTTCCACACTCCAGGCCGATTCGGTTGGACCGGCGGCTTCGGCACAACGGCCTACACCGATCCTGCCGAGGGAATGATCGGCATCCTCTTCACGCAGCGCATGATGGATTCGCCGGAACCGCCGAAGGTCTTCACCGACTTCTGGACACTGGGGTATGGAGCAATGGAATAGGCAACTGCCGGAGAATCAGAAAGCATTGTTAGAACAGATACCTGTTCCTGTCCTCTTTGGACTTAGGAACAGACACAAGGAGGTGTCCATTGAAGAGCTTGGTAGAGCACGTACACGCGGTCCTCTCCACTACCCCGGAACGCTGGCAGCGACTGGTCAGCACTCTTCCCATTGACCTGCTGACACGTCCGCCAGCCGAAGGAGAGTGGTCAGCGCTCCATTGCTTACAGCATTTATTGGACGCGGAACGCCAGGTCTTTCCTGTTCGACTCCACGCTTTTTTGACAGAACAGGATTTTGTCGATTTCGATCCAAACCAGCAACATGCAGACCCCGATTTACCGACTCCTGAGCAGCTTGCGGCGGCGTTCGCCCGCTCTCGTCAAGAAAGCCTGATCCTGCTCGAGCACCTGAATGATGACGATCTGGGACGGACCAAACAGCATCCGAAACTGGGCACAGTCACTCTGGCAGAGATGCTGCATACCTGGGCCGCTCACGATTTGAACCACACCGTCCAAGCCGAACGAGCGATCATGCAACCCTTCATGCTCGGCTGTGGTCCCTGGCGTTCCTTCTTTCGGGATCACGAGATCGGTGGTCTGAAGGAATAAGCGCCGCTGCTGTAATCAGTCCTAAGCTTCTTTCCACATCCCCACATACTTATTGTCGCCTTCCACTAAGAAAGACGACACCCAGCCGCTTTTTCTTAAACACTCACTCCCTGAAACGGCTAACAGAAATCACGACACGCTGTCA
>WNEZ01003689.1_pt1 | contig 13212 bp, 15 predicted proteins | sample 5400521 | NCBI WGS metagenome assembly WNEZ01 (sample SAMN13153339, study PRJNA577476) | soil metagenome | isolation source: 120 cm saprolite under Douglas fir tree site 2 hole 1 replicate 1 | place: USA:California | collected 2015-04-18 | reverse complement strand
TGAAGATCGGGACAACGGCCCTGGTGCTCGACATGATCGAAGATGGATTCTTCGATCGAGATTATTCGCTGCAATCACCCGTACAGGCGATCCGCGACATCTCCCACGACCCGACGTTGAGCGAGGCGATCAAGCTCAAGGACGGGCGCACGCTCACGGCGCTCCAGATGCAGCTGGAGTACCTCGAGTATGCGACGCGCTACGTGGACTCGATCAGCCCCGACCCGGCGACGAAAGACGTGCTCGCCCGCTGGACCGACGTGCTCATGAAGCTCGAGTCGGACCCGATGCAGCTCTCGCGCGAGCTCGACTGGGTGATCAAGAAGACGTGGATCGACAAGTTTATGGACCGCCACCGGCTCTCGTGGCGCGACCCGAAGGTCTCGCTGCTCGACCTCCAGTACCACGACATCCGACCCGAGAAGGGCGTCTACCACCGGCTGGTGCTCAACGACCAGGTGGACCGGATCACCGACGACGAGACGATCGAGCAGGCCAAGCACGTGCCGCCGCAGACGACGCGGGCCCGCCTGCGCGGCGAGTTCATCCGTCAGGCAAACCTGAAGGGCAAGGACTACCGCGTGGACTGGGTCTACCTGAAGCTGAACGACCCGGAACGCGAGACGATCCTCTGCAAGGACCCGTTCCAGTCCCACGACGAACGGGTCGAGCGCCTGATCCGTTCCTTCTAGCATCCACGACGCGGGCGCCAGGACTGATCCTGTGCTCCTTCTCGCTTTTCCCCGTTACATCCTGAAGGCAACGCTCTGAAAGGCTGGTTTCGAACAAGCCGCCGCACGGTTAGCTCAGCGAAGGTCGATCCAGTACGTTCTGGGGACTATATAGCCTTCAGCATATCCAGCCGGCGATACGAACCAGCGCTCACGCCGCCGATGTTTCAAGGGACTTTTCACCTGCATGTTTTAGTCGCGTCGGGCTTTCGGGGTGCTGCTGATCCGCAACTGCCTAAGAGATTTAGCGAAAACGTGATCGCGACTGAAACACGGGTTCGAATCCCGTTGGGATCGGCACGAGACACCAGCCTGTATTGATCGGATTGATGCGTTTTTGAACCCCGGCCACGCGAGGCGAAGTGATCGATGCGGGCGATTGTTTCGATGCCCTAGCGTCACTGCAACTTGCCCTTCTTTCCGCAACGAGCGCCTGGGGCCCCAGTTTTCGGGGTCATCGCAAATCCGAGAGGCACGCCGGACAGGGGATGACACCAGCCCGCCGCCATCCGGCCTTTTTCATGGAGCGCACGTGCCTCGCGTGGAGTTTCTTCCACCGTTCGCCTTGTGCGATGTACGCCGGCCACCACACGCGCAGTAAGAACTCGATACAGCAATCGGCAATCTTGAACGCGCGGCCCTCACGGATCACGCCTCGAATCCATCTCGCGATGTTGGGGTCCGGCGCCATTCGCCACCAACTGTGTCAAGCGCCTACGGGCGAGCAGGCGTCGCAATTCGGTGGGTTTCAGGTCGTTGTCTCCCTCGGTGCCCGTCGTCTTTCTCGCCGCACCTCCTCGCGAACGATCAGCCATCGGGCAATGTTCTCAGGCGCGGCGACGACGTGGCGGCCCCAGCGGAAGGCTGGGAACGCTTCGAGGTCGCGGTAGCGCTTCAGCGTGCGCGGTGCCTTGCGACAGTGGCGCGAGATTTCGCCCCAGCCGACCAGCAAGCGGGCCGAGCCCCCGAAACCAGCCGTAAGGGCGCTACGGGAGTGTAGCGTAAGGGCGGCCATCACGGCGTCGAGCTTGGCCTCGATCGCGGCGAGATGAGCACTCTCGTGCTCGGCCATCCGCTACCGCGCTGCTACCGCTCGAGGGTGAGTGATGGGCATTGATGCGGAGTCACGGTCCGATCGCTCACTCATGTTGGCGGGCACTTCGCTCACCATCGCTCACGCTGGAGCGCTGGGACTCTGCCTCTTAATCAGCGGGTCCGGGGTTCGAGTCCCCGACGGCCCACCAATCATGACGGGCATTTCTGGCGCATAACTGGAAGTGCCCGTCGCTGCGTGTAGACGCCATGTAGACACATCAGGCCTTCCGAGTGACTCAATTGCCAGGCGAGCAAGCGCCTTCGATAGACGAGACCTTCATGCTGCTCGACGCCGCGTGACGCAGAAGGCGGCTCAAGCTCTGGGCATGCGTGTCCAGTCCCTGGAGGTGCGAAACGCGGACGACTTCGATGCCGCCTGGCAGAGCGCGAGCCCGCCGCCTATGTGGGAGCGTCATCGCGGTGTCGTCGCGGCTGATGACTACGAACCGTCAGCGGATCATCGAGTCTTCTCAGCAACGGCGGATTCTGCTCGCGTCTGGTTGGGGACCGTGGGGCGAAGGGATGGGCTCTGTTCAGCTACGGGCTTGAGCTCGACACAATCACCAGGCGCGCCGCAAGCGCATATTCCCCTCAAGCTGACCCTAGAACAGACGCAGGACATCGTCGCCGCGCCGGCCGAGCGCGGAGTTAACGCACGTAAGGCTCGGGAGCACGGCTTGTCGGCCAGCTAATATTAGTGCACGATCCAACGGAGGCGTGCCGTGGGGTTCGGCTAGACTCCCGCCAGCCGTCCTCCACCGTGGAGCCCATAAAGTTGATCGGCGGGGCGACATCGCTCGGCTCATACGCTTCGACCTCCGGGCCCAGGACGGACGTGAACAGGCGCCGCGCCATCACGGCGCAGTCTCGAGCAAAGCGACCGGAAAGCTGGCCAGCGCGCGCCCGAGCGCAAGGCCGCGACCTTCGGCCGTGAGTCCCACCTCCACGGTCTCGCCCGTCAGCACGTTGCCGAAGCGGGCTCCGAGATCGTCGGGGATCGGGAGCCAGGTGCCCCCCCAGTAATCCGGCCCGAGGGGCGGGTCGTCGATCCGTCGCTTGGCGAGGTGAAGTGGCACGACTGTCAGCGCGACCTCGCCGTCCGCGACGCGCGCGAATGCATAGACGTGCTCGGCGAGCGGGCCCTGCGCCTCCAGCGGCCGGTATTCTCCGCGTTCAAAGAGGGCAGCCCGCGCGCGCCTGAAGGCCAGTGTCTGTCGAGTCAGGTAAAGCTTGACTCGCCCATCCTCGCGGGTCTTGAGAAGGCTCCGGGCGAGCCCGGCCAGATCCTGGGTGCCTTCAATCTCTTTCACGAGATCGTCGAGCAGTCGCCGGCGGAGCGCCCAGTCGACAGGCCGGCGATTGTCCGGGTCGACCAGGCTCAGGTCCCACAGTTCCGTCCCCTGGTAGAAGTCCGGCACGCCGGGCGCCGTCACCTTGACGAGGACCTGGGCCAGCGAGTTGAGAGCGCCGAAGTTGGCGACCCGTGTCTGGAACCGGGTGAAGTCGGCCAGGAACGGGGCGGATCGTGCGGGGTCGAGGACAGCCTCCGCAAAGCCCAGAACGGCTTCGTCGTAGCGAGTGGTGGGGTTGATCCAGCTCGTCTCGACCTTCGCCTCGTGGATCGCCTTGAGCAGGTAGGCCTGCAACCGCTCGAGCGAGATCGGCCACGCGCCAACCAGCGTCTGGTAGAGCAGATACTCCTCGTTGGGACCGGGCACCGCTTGTCCGTCCACGACCACGCGGTGCTTGCGGTTCAGGTTCTGCCAGGTCTCGACCCTTGCGCGCCACTCGCCTGGGATCTCTGACAGCACGTTGATGCGTGCCCGTACGTCCTCGCTCCGCTTGGTGTCGTGAGTGGAGGTCGCCGAGAGCGCGTGGGGGGATGACGCCTGGCGCACCACGTTGGCGGCGTGGAACTCGGCGACCGGGGTACCGAAGCGGCTGGGGTCGCCGCCGACCTCGTTGAGCGACACCAGACGGTGGTAGCGGTAGAGCGCCGTGTCTTCGTATCCCTTGGCGGTGACCGGGCCGGTCGTTTGTTGGAACCGCAAGACGAGGTCGAGGCGCTCGGCGCGATCGGCCTCCTCCGCCCACGCCGGGAACTTCAAGACGAGGAGATCGTGAATCCAGTCATAGATGGAGACGTCCATGGTCGGCGTGCGGCGCTTGGCGGTGACCACCGCCCGCCCAATGTACTCGCGGTCGCGCTCGCTGGGGCCATCGCCACTGTCGCCGACGTACGTGCGGTAGACGGGAAAGTTCGCAATGATCTCACGCAGGGCCTGGGTCAGGCTGGCCAGCGTGAAGTCACGCGAGGAGCGATGCTTCTCCGAGATGCGGTCGAGCCGATGTCCGAGCATGCTCAGCTCGGCCGCCATGGACGTCTCCATAATGAGCCGCTTCGACTGGTAGACGATCTCGGGGAAGGGAGGCCGCTGGCGGAGCAGGCGCATGTAGATCCGCTCCACAGCGGCAGCCTGCTGGCGATCGATGAAGATGCCGTTCAGGAGGTTGAGAAATTCGTAGCCCGTGGTGCCGAGGACCGCCCAGTGGTCGGGCAACCGCTCGCCTGGGGCCAGGATCTTCTCGGCCACGATGTAGAAGGGGCGCAAGGATGCCCCTCGTTCCTGCTGGATGGCATCGTAGCGCTCGAGCACGGTGCGATCGCGCCAGGCGGTCGAGTCGGCGGCCGCTTCCGCGGCGACCCTCCCGCGCACGGTCTCGAGATAGCAGGCGCGGTGGAGACGGCGGAAGTACTCGCCAGGGGCGTAGAGCCCGTCGGGGTGGTCGATTCGGAGTCCGGTGACGATGCCCTCGCGGACGAGGCGAAAGATGAGTCGGTGAGTCTCCGCGAAAACGCGCGGGTCCTCCGTCCGGATGGCCGCCAGCTCGTTGATGTCGAAGAAGCGTCGGTAGTTGATTTCCTCCCCTGCGACACGCCAGTAGGCGAGCCGGTAGACCTGGTCGTGGAGAAGCCCGTCCAGGAGATCGAAGCTCCGCGGGTCGCCGGGGGTGCCGTTGAAGAGCCGCACGTTCTCGGTGATGAAGTCGCGGACGTCGCCCGATGTCTCCAGGAGCCTCGCGAACTTCTGGTGGGCGATCTCCGTCTCGCGATGGCGCGCGGCCAGCCGCTCGGGATCCGTCTCCGTGCGGTGGGGAATCGTGAGCAGCAGATGGTAGACGGCCTTCAGCTCGAGCAAGGCCGCGTGCTCGGACCCCAGCGCGTCCTCGAGCTGGTCCAGCCGGTGACCGAGAACCTGGACGTACGTCCGCGGCGCCACCGGCAGCACCGTGTCGTAGTAGTAAATCGTGAAGCGTCCGTCGGAGAGCTGTACGCGCAGCTCTCCCCGGTCGAGGACGACACCGTACTGGTCGCCCAGCAGCGGCAACAGCACCTTGTTGGCCAGCTCCGCCTTCACCGGCATCCAGTCGATGTCGAAGAAAGGAGCGTACGGCGAGGAAGCCCCGTGCATGAGGACATCGAACCACCAGGCGTTCCGACTGCCGGCGATCCCCATGTGGTTCGGCACGACGTCGATGAGGAGGCCCAGGCCGTGGTGCCGGAGCGCCTGCGCGAAGCGGCCGAAGGCTGTCTCGCACCCCAGCTCCGCGCGAAAGCGGCCGTGATCAGACACATCGTAGCCATGCGAGCGATTCGAGCTGGCTTCGAAAAAGGGCGAAATGTAGCAGTCGCTGATGCCGAGCGCTGCGAGGTACGGTACCAGGCGGGCCGCGTCGTCGAAGGTCAGATCGGGACCGAGCTGGAGCCGATAGGTGGCCCGGGGCACGCGCAACAATTCAGCAGGGTCGGCGGTGAATGCAGGCAGATCCGGACTACCGTCGGACGATGAGGTCGGACCGACCATCGAACGATTGGACCGTATGACGTCGTCAGGTGCAAGCGATGTCCGGGCCCTCCGGTTCGGCGCCAGAGTGACGGTATCATGGGGTACATGGCAACGCCGGGTCTTCAGATGGTCGCGCTGATCGCGCTGACGTTGTGCGTCGGCGGAGTGCCGGCCACGCCCGCGCCGGGGGCACCGGTGGCTCAAGCGGCCCAGCCCGAGTTGGTCAGCGAGCTGGGCCCGGTCGTCGAGCGTGCCCGGCAGCGCTTCGAGGCCCGCGACGCCGCCGGCGTGCCCGCGCACGTGTCGGCGCAGTACCGCAGCGGCGGGTTGACGAAGGCCGATCTGCGCCAGCAGCTCCTCGCAATGTTCGCGCTCTACGAAGTCGCGCAGGGGTGATAATCGACAACGTGCAGGTCGTCGACGGTGCGGCGTGGGTCTACACGAGCGGCGAAGTGTCCGGTCGCCTGCCGTTCCTGGGCTGGGTGACTGTCCTCACGTGGCAGAACGAGCCCGAGGTGGCGCGGCGTGAAGATGCGGGCTGGCGGCTCTTCAGCTTCCAGAACTGATTTAGCCGGCCCGCGGATCATCTCGCGAAGGAGAGCGGCCTCCCGTCCGTGCTCGCTCCGTCCATCCAAGCTCACCCGCCCGGCGGGGCCGGATGTGTAGGGGTACCCATGGCGCTGTGTAGCGACAATGTCCCACTCAGGGAAACTCGTTCCGCCCGCCAACATCTCGAATCCGCTGCAATATCGGGTTGGCGCCTCGGTTGCCATGCGCGATGTCAAGGGAGGGTGCCATGCTGTGGACGATTGCCGTGATTCTTCTGGTGCTGTGGCTGCTTGGCATGGTCAGTTCGTACACGGCCGGCGGGTTGGTCCATCTACTGCTGGTGATCGCCGTCGTTGTCATCGTGTTCCAGTTCATAGGCGGCCGCCGATCCATCTGACGGCGCCGCGGCGAGGTGCGCGGTGGGACTGACGCCAGCCCCACAAGATGGCGCGCTGACTCGCTGCGCGATACTCACCTTGATCGTCATTCGAATGGAGGTCTGGCCATGAGATCACTGAGAGGGTTCGGGATCCTTGTTCTCACCATCGTGTTGGCCTCGGCGTGGGGGTGCGGTTCGACGGCAACGAAAGAGGGGACCGGCGAGTACGTCGATGACTCCGTGATCACGACGAAGGTGAAAACGGCGATCTTCAACGACGCTACCCTGAAGGTCAACGAGATCAACGTCGAAACGTTCAAGGGCGTGGTCCAGTTGAGCGGCTTCGTCAGGTCTCAGGCGGACATCGACAAGGCGGTCCAAGTCGCACGCGGGGTCGCGGGCGTGAAGTCCGTCAAGAACGACATGCGGATCAAGTGACGGCAGATCGAGCCGTCGCGACGGGATCGCCTGAAATCGCGAACGAGGAGACGGCGGGGAAGGTGCTGGACCGCGGCGGAGATGCCCTGCGTCGGGTTGACGAATTCTTGCAGGACACGAGGGAGAATGTCAGCGAGGCTCTCCGGGCAGGGCAGGAAGCGATTCGCCCGGCACCAGCAGCGAGAAAAGCATGATCAGGAGAGGGAGCAGAGCGCCGTGAAACCCGTGACTCTCGTCGGCATCGCCCTGATCATTCTCGGCGTGCTCGCCCTGGCCTACCAGGGCATCACGTACACGACGCGTGAGAAGGTCATTGACCTTGGTCCGCTCAAGGCCTCGGTCGACAAGGAAAGGAGCATTCCCCTGCCTCCGATCGTCGGCGTCTTAGCACTTGCCGGCGGCGTGGTGTTGGTCATCGTCGGAACTCGAAAGTCGTAAGAGTGACCGTCGAGGCAGCGCCGCGCCATCTCTGAAGTGCACAAGCACTTCGACGAGGACGCGGGGGACACGTCGAAGCCGCTCAGGGCGCTGATCCGCGAGCTGTGATCCGCTCGCGGATTGAACCTGCTCCGTTCCGCTCTGCTGGATGTTGAGGCTGAGAGATGCCACTCGACCCCGGGGTAACGACAGCCGCAGACTCCGGTTCCTCCCCCGTCAGGCGCACGAGCGTGGGCAGGACCCCCAGCGCCGCGATGAGCGTCGTCGCGGAGCCGATCACGAGCAGCAAGCCCAGGCTCCACACGCCCCGATGGTACGCGATGAGCATCTGTCGCGTCAGGCGCTGAACAAGCGCCTGAGCCGCCGCCGCAAGGTGGAAGGCGCCGTCGATCTGAACGGAGGATCTGACGCGCCGGCTCCATCGCCGTTAGCGCTTGCGCGACTGCTTGTCGTCCGCATGGGACAACGCTACCGCGGCCTCAGGTGTGAGCACGCGGAAGGCCATCGTCTCGACCAGGTAGAGCCGCACGACCTCGTCCGTGTGGTTCTGATAGGCGATCGATACATCGGTGCCGATCGTCAGCTCGAAGTCGCCACCGCGCAGGCTGAGCACGACGGCGCCGTTGACGGCGGGCGCCCACACGAGGGGCCCGTCGACGAGCTTCCGGACGACGTTCAATACCGGATAGCCTCCATCGCCCACCGCATGAGTGAGCCCCGTGTAGTAACGCGGGCCCATGGCGATCGCGTAGGGCCCATCGACGCCCGCCAGGCGCAAGAGTCTCGTCGCCTCCGCGATGCTGTGCGGATATTTTTGATAGTCGTCGGGAATGGGCAAAATGGGGTGGCCGGACGCCTGATCGATGCCCTCGATGCCGCCGGCCGCGTACCCATGGAAGATCGCGGTGTCCTCGGCATAGGCGATACGGGTGGCCGCGTCGATTAGGGGCTGGAGCTCGGGATCCTCCGCTCCACGCTCGACCGCATCGATCTCCTCGCGCGAGAGCTCGAAGTGCGAGCGCATCTCGATCAGCGGCAGCGTCTGTCTTCGAGTGGCCTCGACGTTGTCGGCGGGGCCGCTGCCGAGCGGTTCGCGGCGCCCGGTGTTCACGGCCGCGGCGGTCGGGCCGAGCGGCCCGTCGAAGTCCACGAGCTTCCGCCCTGCGAGCTTCAGCTTGAGTACGCGGGTGGCCTCGGCGTCGATCTCCTTCCACGCTGCGGTCGAAATAGGCGCGAGCTCTCGTCTCAGGTTGTTCATAGCCCCTGGCCACCCTTCAGGCTACCGATGCCGAGCGAGCCGGTGTTTCCGGCCGCGACTTCGGCGGCTCCATCCCCGCCGTCGATGCCGGCTTGCTCCCGGGCGACCAGTGAGCCGCTCGTGAACAAGTACTCCTTGAGGTGCGCGTCCATCGTGGCGTCGCGACGCCGGTACCACTCCAGCAGCATCGCGAAGTGCTCCTTTTCCTCGTCCCGGTTGTGCCCCAGGATTTCTTTCAGCCCCGAATCGGTCGCCGCGTCGACGCGCTGGTCGTACCAATCAGCTGCTTCCAGCTCCTCCTGCATGGATGTGAGCGCCCGATGGTTGTCGAGGGTTTCCGGTCTCAGCTTGCTTTCCGACTCGTGGTATCCCGCCGAATTCGCCATCACCGCTCCTTTGAGACATTCGTCCCCGGGCTTCTGGGTGCCGGTGGAGTAGTTTCTAGTCGCTGCAACCTTGTCGAGAATTCGGGTGCCGCGATCAGGCCCACGAGATCGGCGCCCGCCGCGCTTCCGGACCCCGGCTTGAGCACCACAGTCTCGCCCTGGATCGGCAGGAAACCGAGCAGCGCCCGAACGGTGAAGGCGTGAGTCACGAGCACCAGCGTGCCCGGCCCGCGCCAAGCGGCCACTATCTCCTTCAACTCGCGGAGCCGCTCAGAGACACTTGGGGCCCTGTCCGGGACCAGGGCCCACGAAGTCTCAACAGGACCGACAGCCATCAGGCGGGCCGTTTCCAGGCAGCGGCACCAAGGCGAGGACAGAATCCGGTCCACGCGGACGCCGTGGTCGCGGAAAGCCTCGCCAAGTGCCCTGGCTTCTCCGCGCCCTTGTTCGTCTACGTTCCGTTGCGTCTTGCAGTCGTCGATCTTGAAGCCGGGTGGATCACCGCCGTAGCCGGGCGGCGCGTTGCCATGGCGAATTAGTGCTACATGGCCTCCCTTGACGAGCGCGGCCCAGGCTTCGTTGGAATCACCGGCGGCCAAGCCCGGCGTGATGCTTAGCGAAATGGCAAGAACGCAGGGAGCTACGCGACCGAGCTGACACAGAATGCGCGACTCAATCACGACATCCTCCTCCGGACCGCGGAGCGTCCGCTACCAGCGGTCGATTCGCCCAAGGCCGTGAGCTCTGTCGGTGCATGGGGAGCTGCCGAACCAGAGCATACCGATCCGCCTTACCTTCCCCGCTTGCTGAGCCCCGGCGGCGACCGGCGCGGCGAGGAGGCTGAGTGTGAGAACGACCGCGAGCCCGATCCGCCGCATGGGCACCTCGGTTGAGGACGGCTGCCGGGGAGTCTAGCCGAAGGCCACGACGCGCACCAGCACCGCGCCACACGAGCACGCCATCCAGACGCGGTCGCTCTCGACCGCCGTCGAGCGCGCCGCAGCGGCGGTGCTCTTGGTAGAAGGCTTCGAGGGCATGCAGCAGCAGGGACACGACGTGGAAGCTACGAGGGCGTTGCCGCGAGGTCAACGTATAAGTCGGTAGACACCACCTCATCAGTCTTACTCAACGCCTCCAACGCCGCGCGTTGCACCGCGTGCCACGGCGGCGTGCGCTCCCACCCGGTGCCGGTCGCGCTCGTGGGGGAATGCTCCATCCCGGTCCGTGTAGAGGGTGGCCCGCAGCCCCACCGAGTCGGGATCACACAGTGCGTCGCCGGATCGCGTGGTAGACCACCAAGAAAACCACAGCTCCGATGACGGCCACGATGAGACTGTAGACGTTCAATCCGGTGACCCCGGGCATGCCGAACAGGGACGATGTCGAGGAAGAACCCTTCGCCCGTCCTGTTGACCAGCTTGCTGCCAATGAAACCTGCGATCAGACCGAGCACTATCACGCGATGATCGACATGGTCTGCCCTCCTGGTTTTGGTACAGATGTTGTCGCTACTCGATGACCTGGTCCGCCGGCCCAGCAGCGATTGCGGAATCGTCAGCCCGAGTGCTTTGGCGGTCTTCATGTCGATCGCTAGCTCGAACTTCTCGGGCCGCTGCACCGGGAGATCACCAGCCTTCGCGCCTTTGAGGATCCGGTCCACATAAGCGGCGGCACGTTCCCCCGCCGGCACGACGTGCGGGTGATGTTTCTGGGAGCACTGTCCGACCTCGGGCTGAGCTTGGAGGATCTCCGGCGCCAGCGGAAGCACCGCAAAGGCTCGTCCCTGATTCCGCTCGCGATGCTCCAGCACTGCAAGCAGGGGTACAAAACCTCGCGATCGACGCGGCGCTCGGCAAGTCCGAGGCGTACGGGCCTTTCCTGCGGATGATGGCCGACGCGCACAGTGCAGCGTCGCCTCACGTCACTTTCGATCGCGCTCGGCCGCCTGCTCGTGGATGAGCCCCTCGCTGCCCGTCATCCGCGAGAACCCGAGGGTCAGCCGATCGCGCCCGGGTTCTTCCTGACCGACCGGAACGCCCGTTCTTCGCTCAGCCGCGCATCGCCGAGCTGGAGCTCCGCATCCCGCTGCAGCGCTTCGGCTGGCCCGACGAGCTCGTGGGCGCCGTCATCTTCCTGGCCTCCGACGCCGCGTCCTACATCACGGGTCAGGTGCTGACGGTGGACGCGGGGCTCTCGGTCGCCCTGTAGCCACGGAGAAGAGCGATGCCGGCGTGGCTCTTGTCACCGGGCCCGCTCCTGGCCTATCGTGAGGCCCGCTGTCCGGCGAAGCGGTGCGCTTGGCGAGTTTTTAGCACGCCCCGAGGAGGATGACCCGATGGCTACGCGACGGTGGAGCGGCTGGATCGTGGGCATGGCGCTGGTGACCGTGCTGGGGAGCGGGACGCCGGCCCGCGCCGGACACGAGGACGGCAAGGTCCTCCTCTTCTCGCAGCCCATCGCCAAGGCCGACTCCATATGGATGGCGATCAAGAAGGGATACTTCAAGGAGCAAGGCCTCGACGTCACCGTCAAGTGGTTCTCGTCGGGGACGACCGCGATGCAGACCTTCCAGGCGGGCAAGGAGGGCAAGCGCGGCTTCGGCGACTTCAACACGGGGGGCGAGCTGCCCGCGGTCAACTTCTGGCAGGGCATGGACGAGGCCTTCACGCTCTTCGCGGCGGTCGAGCGCGACACCGAGGGCTACGTCGGTATCGCCAAGAGCGAGATCAAGACGGGCAAGGATCTCAAGGGCAAGACCATCGCCACCCGCGTGGGCTCGACCGGCTCCTGGTTCGTGAGCGAGTACCTCAAGGCCCACGGCCTCACCGAGAAGGACGTCACGATCAAGAACATGGAGACCCACATCATGCCCTCCGCGCTGGACCGCGGGGACATCGACGCCTTCTTCATCTGGGAGCCGTACGGCGCCCAGGCCCTGAAGGTCTCGGGAAGCCGCGTCCACAGGCTCACCACCGCCAAGGGCTACATGAACGGCTACCTCGTGATCGGGACGTGGAAGTGGTACCTCAAGGAGCACCCGGGCGTCGCCGAGAAGATGTTGACGGCGATCGACAAGGGCCGTCGCTACGCCGCCGAGCACAAGGACGAGGTGATCCTGTTCGCCACGGAGCAGTTCAGCGTCCAGGACACGGCGCCGGTGGAGGCCGACTACTCCTACAACGAGCGCGTGGTCGGCTTGGACAAGGTGGTGTGGGACGACTTTGCGAAGCTCGCCCGCTGGATGAAGGAGACCGGCATCGGCAAGCGCGACTTCAACCCGAAGTCGTTCTTCGATCCGCGCCCGCTTCAGAAGGCGCTGCCCGAGCGGGTGTCGCCCGAGTTCCACTGGTAGGACGGGACGGGCGCGGTGCTGGCGATCCGCCGCCTGGAGAAGAGCTTTGTGCTGCGCCGGGGCGGCGCGGCGGTACAGGTGCTGGGCGGGATCGACCTCGAGATCGGCAAGGGTGAGCTCTTCTGTCTGCTGGGGGCAAGCGGCTGCGGCAAGACGACGCTCCTGAACATCCTGGCCGGCTTCGAGACGGCCTCCGCCGGCGCACTGCTCCTGGACGGCGTCCCCATCACCCGCGCCGGGCGCGATCGGGTGGTCTTCTTCCAAAACGCCGATGCCGCGCTCTTCCCATGGCTCACCGCGGAGGAGAACGTGGGCTTCGGCCTCCGCATCCAGGGCCTGGACCGCGCCCGCCGGGCGCCCGTGGTCGAGCGCTTTCTGAAGCTGGTCGGGCTGTGGGACGACCGCCAGAAGTTCCCCCGCCAGCTCTCGGGCGGAATGAAACAGCGCATCCAGATCGCCCGCGCGCTGGCCATCGATCCCGCCATCCTCCTGATGGACGAGCCCTTCGCGGCCCTGGACGCCATCACGCGGCGCCTCATGCACGCCGAGCTCTTGCGGATCTGGGCGGCCACCGGCAAGACCATCGTGTTCGTGACGCACGACGTGAGCGAGGCGGTGGTGCTGGCCGACCGCGTCGGCGTGATGACTCGCGGCCCGGCCGCCGAGCTCAAGACCGTTCTGCCCATCCCGCTGCCGCGGCCCCGGGACCCGGGCGACCCGCGCTTCGGGGAGACCTTT
>WNEZ01005225.1_pt1 | contig 13214 bp, 9 predicted proteins | sample 5400521 | NCBI WGS metagenome assembly WNEZ01 (sample SAMN13153339, study PRJNA577476) | soil metagenome | isolation source: 120 cm saprolite under Douglas fir tree site 2 hole 1 replicate 1 | place: USA:California | collected 2015-04-18 | reverse complement strand
CGCATTCGGCGGCCCATGAAGCTCCCACACGCCATGGGGCCCGTGGTCCTGGCTGGCGTCTTTTCGCCTCACCAATGCGATCTCCGTCTCTACAACGAAGTGGCGAGCGGGCCGCTGGAGAACGCGGCCCTGCTTTCCTGGCCGGACATGGTGGTTCTCACCGGTGTGACGAACGCCTTCGACCGGATGCTGCACCTGGCAGCGTACGCGCGGACCAAGAACCCGCGCGTGGTGATCGTCGCCGGCGGTCCCGCCATCCGGGCGATGCCGCGCTTGGCCCGACGCTTCTTCGACTATGTATGTCTCGGCGACGTCGAAGAGCTCGGCGAGGTGGTCGCCGAGGCCTTCGGGCGGCCATACGTTGCCGAGGAGATGACGCCGCGATACGACCTCGCCTATTGGCTGGGGGACTTCGGATACGCCGAGACCTCGCGTTACTGCAACTTCCGCTGCTCCTTCTGCGCCCTGACCGGCGAGGGCCGACGCTACCAGCCCTACCCCCTCGACGACGTTCGCCGGCAGGTTCGGGCCATGGGCAAGCGAAAGTACCTGGTGCTGATCGACAACAACTTCTACGGCAACGACCGGACCTCGTTCCTGGCCCGCGTCGCGGTGATACGGGAGCTGTGGCAGGCGGGGCACTTCGGGTCCTGGGCGGCGCTGGTGACGAACGACTTCTTCGCCCATGACGAGCACCTGAGCCTCTTGCACGACGCCGGCTGCCTGGCCCTTTTCAGCGGCGTTGAATCCTTCGACACGCGGTGGCTCCGCAGCGTCAACAAGACCCAGAACACGGTGCTCCCCCAGGTGGAGCTGATCCAGAAGTGCCTGACGGCGGGCATCATGTTCCTCTACGGGCTGATCCTCGACCCGACCACCAGGCACGTCGCCGACCTTCGGCTCGAACTCGAGTTTATCACCGGGACGCCCGAGATCACGATGCCGGCGTTCCTCACCCTCGCCATCCCGCTCCTGGGGACGCCGTTCTTCCACCAATGCGTGCTCCAGCGGCGCTTCCTGCCGCGCACCAAGCTGCGCGACATCGACGGCACGACCATCGTCCTCAAGCCGCTAGATCCCCTTGCGGAGGTGGTGCGCCTCGTCAGCGACGTCCAGAGCATGCGCGGCTACCGCTTTCGGGTTGCGCGACAGGCGGCCGGCTTTCTCCGCCGGTACGGCCGCATCCTCAACGCGACACAGCTCCAGGCCGCCCTGGGCAGCGCAGCGCTCATGTGTGTCCAGAACGTCGCCACGACGGGCTCGCCGGTCGCGGGGCTCTTCCGGCGGCGTCCTCGCCCGCGGACCTACGTGACCACCACCGAGCCACTCGACGACGTGTACGTGCCAGCGTTCCGCGTCGCCTCACGGTACGAGGAGTACTTCCGACCCACGATGGTGACCGATGATGTCGGGGACCTCACAGAGACGATCGCCGAATCCGGCGTGCTCGCGCCGACGGGTTCGCCTCACACGCGACTCTACCCAAACTTTTCTTCAACTCATTCCCAAAGGAGAACGCTGATATGGCAACCGTGAGGGCTCAACTTTCAGTCGCAGCCCGAGTGCTTCGCCATTGTCATACAGGAGTCATGAGCACACGGCGTATGCGACTCCGTCGTGCCGCGTATCAAGCGGTCTTGCTCTTGTCGCTCGTCGCCACGCTGACCGGCTGCAAATTCTACTGGAGCAAGCCGGGAGGCACCGTCGAGGATTTCAATCGCGACAATTTGGAATGCGCGAAGGAGTCGAGCCTGACGCCGGAGGCGGCGAAGTACGGGATCCCGAGCGAGAAGATCTACAAGGCCTGTCTGCGGCAACGCGGATGGGTGAGGGCGAATGGGCCCGGTGGCGAGGGTCTACTCAATGCCCTGATCCGGCTCGTAAGCCAGCGCGACGGCGGAGTACTTTTCACTCCTCCTTCCTCGCCCGGGTCAAGAGGTGCCCGGATGCTACAGGCGGGGTCGAAGCTGTTGCCGTCGGAACATTGCGCCCCCTCGCAACCGCTCTTCTTACCCGACCAGCTTCTCGCCGTTTCTAAACTCAGTGATTTTCGAATGCCACGAACTCGCTTTTCGGGCGATCGTGTTCTCACGGCCTTCGACTCGATGCTCCAGACCACGATCTGTGAACGCAAGAAGCCGCGCCGGCCTCGCGGTGATCAAGGCCGCCTGAGGCACCTCGGGCCTTCCCGTGTGGTTAGTCCGGTAGTAACGGCCCCTCGCTCGGTGGCCCCCGGTAGCCCTCTTCGCACCAACCCACACCGCCAGCCAGCCCACTCGCAAGCCTGGTATGCGGTTATCGAATGCGCCTACCAGGTGACCCACGACGTCGGCCGCAACGTCTTGCGCGTGTGTGCTCCTCGACCAGCACCCAGCCGTGATGAGGGTGCCCGATCGACGGGGTCATTGCGGTTCGCGTCCCCGGCCGAAAAGCCGATCGGGTCTTCGCTGATGAAGCGGGCCAGTCCCGGGCGATAGTACCGCGTCTGGTAGTGTTGCAGCCCGGTGCCATCGTTCTTACGGCCTTATACTGCACCGCATGAGCACGCCGGTGGGCACCGCGCTGGTCGTCAGGACACGACGCCCGTGGGGCCCGCCGCGGGTTATGCGGAACGTTCGGTGGCGGAGGAAGCAAGCTCTGTGACTCGCGTATGACCGCTCCGGCCATTCTTGTCGTAACGGGAGCGTCCGGTAGCGGAAAGACCGCTGCTGTGCGCGCCCTCGAATCCCGTGCCCTGCCCGGTGTTCGATGCTACTACTTCGACGCGGTTGGCGTACCGTCCCTCGAGGAAATGTGTCGCGCCTTCGGCAGCCCTGAGCAGTGGCAGTCCCTCACTACCCAACGATGGCTCAATCGATTCGCGGCTGACCCGGACGGTGCGGAAGTCTACGTTCTCGATGGCCAAACTCGCCCGTCATTCGTCCGCAACGCGGCTGAGAGGGCCCACGTAGCCTTGGCACGAGTTGCCCTGCTGGATTGTGCCCCCGCAGTCCGCCACGCCCGACTCGCCGGACCTCGCGGGCAGCCTGAGCTCTCGAATTCGCAGATGGATTGTTGGGCGGCCTACTTGCGTGGGCAGGCGGACGCAATGAACCTGCCGGTGATTGATACCACGAGTCTCGGGACCGACGGGGCTGCCGACGCGCTCGTCGTCTATGTAGAAATGATCCGGGCAGAGCGCCAGGCCGCAGCCGAACAAGCGCATGGAGCCGATGCGCTGACGCGCGCGCCTCATGCCCAACGTTGGCGGCCAAAAGGGAAATAGTGGAGGGATGCCGCTGATCGAATGGACGCCGCCTCCGGTCTGGATGACTGTACTCGCCGTGGATGCTATGTACTTCCACGCAGCCAAGAAGGCGCTCAAGAGAGCAGTCGTAGCGACCAAAACGATCGATAAGGCTGAGATGCGCGTCGCTCGGCACCAGGGCAGGATCGATCGCCTCAACCAGCAGTATGAGGAAGGCGAGATCCATGACTCAGCCCACTACGACAAGCTCGAACCCCTGGCGATCCAGATGGAGAGCCTCGAGTATGACGTCGGCGCCGCGTATGGGCCATTCCTACAGCATCTCGCTACCGTCCACGTATTCGCCGCCGCGGCGCTCGAAGCACATGTGAACATACGAGCGCAGGAACTGCTCGCGGGACGCATGTTGGATTTCTTCGACAGACTTTCCCTCGATGCGAAATGGCTTTTTCTTCCCCGCTTGAGAGCGCTTCCTGGCTTTGACCCTGGCGCTCAGCCCTTTCAGGGCTTCGATCGGTTGATCCGGACTAGGAACAGACTCGTGCACTACAGGGTGCAGCGGGAACCGTGGCGCGGCTCCGCCGTGCCGCCGGACTTTCTTGCTGATCTGGGCTTGTCGCTGAAGGCGGCCGAGGGCTCATTAACAACAGTCCGTGAGATGGCGAAGGAACTCGCTCGTCAGCTCGACGACAGGGAGCCTTGGTGGCTCGACGCCGAGAACCCGAGCTATTTCGAAATTGAACAGGAACGCAGTCCGTGAGTATGAGCGGTCCTAACAGCATGTTCGACCGGACCGCGGTGCTCGCATTCGTTCGCCGCGGCCGGTCAACGTTGGCGTTATGCTGCGATTCCTGCCTGAACAGTCTCGAGGGGCGGGTACGGTACGTTGAGTGACGTCTGGAAAAGCTACTGGCCGATTCTTGAACGATTGGAACGTGAACTGTGTGAGATTACATTCGCGGTCGCCTTCGCGGACAGCCATCTGGGTGTCTATTCGGCCAGATTCGCCGATCTTCTTCTTCGGTCTTGTGCAGAATGCGAGAACGTCGGGAAATCCCTCTGTGTCGAAAAGAGGCTGTCGTCAAGTGGCGCGAACATTCAGCAATTCAACTTCCCGGCTATCGGCAATGCCATTTGTTCTCGCATCGCGATCCACACCAAAGATCTTCACGCCTTGGTATTCGAGCACCGCGCCGGTCTTCTCCATCGGCGGTCCGAGCACTCTCTCGATTCGCACCGCACTCGCGCCGACATTGAGGCCATCGCGGACGTTCCATCTCGCTGTGGTGATGACTGCCGTAATCGGCCAAAACTCTAAAGTGGGAGTGACAAGCCCATACAGCTCGAGGCCCACGAACGTCAGGGTTCGAAATTCATCGATCTGGCCCGCGACGTGGGGATTCGGCGCCTTCTCGATCTTCTCGCTGAGAAGCGTCGATAGGGTCCGAATTTGCTGGAGAGTCCGGCGACCTTTCCATGAACAAGGCGCCATCCCACACGAACTCGTCGACTCGGCGAAGTCTGTCATCGACGGTTTCCTGCGTCCGCGCTCCCTGGCCGCGCGTGTCGACCACCGATGTAGCCATTGCCAAGACAAGCAGTGCCAGGGTGATCTTTGGTCGCATAAGCTTGGGCGCCTAACGGCCGCGTTGAGCGGCCGCGGCGAGCGAATGCGAGCCAGCGGACCGCTCGAACGCGATGTTAGGCGTCACGTCTCGCGCTACCCTCAAACTCACGGTTCAAAATGTTTCTTCGACGCGCCCGATCTGCCTTCTTGTCGACCCGTGACCCAAGCCGCTGGTAGATGACGGTTCGATCGGGTAATCGTTTCGAGACGACCTCCGTCGCAGAGAACACCTCTGCATGCGCGCGCGGGGCTTCGAAGAGCTCGAAGGCATCGCAAGCGCCAAGATAGCGCGTTACCACCCGTTGGCCGTAGGGATTCACCCAGCGACGCCGAGTGTAGCGACGAGCTTCCTTCTCGGCCGCCCGAATAGCCGCGCCAAAGCCGTGCGCCTTGAACATAACGATACGCTCTTCCACCAGGGAGACGCTGCCGTCATACGCGGAGTCTCGCGCTGCGGGCTTGCCTACGGCCTCTATGCGAAAGATCGTCTTGACGCCGTACCAGGCAGCCTTGGTCGCCCGTTTCGATTTGGTTGTCGCCATGCGCCAAGCCACCTCGGCCTCGGCAAGCTCTATCGCCGCACGGGCAAGCCCGAGCAGGCTCACGAGCACCTCACAACCGCGACGTCGATGTACCGCGAGATGGACATGCGCTTCTGGCTGGAGCAGGCGGAGGCGGAGCTGAAGGTATTGAAATGAAGTGTCCGCGGTGCCAGCACGAAAGGACTTTCGCGCCCGCCTAACTGCTTCATGTGGGTCCCGTGGAAATGTAGATCAACTCATCCGAAGCCCACGTGCCCTCACAGGAGTACCCGGGTAGCCGCACTTGCCCACGCGAGCGCCTTCGCCTAGCCTGTCGTCGATCGCTGGTCGGTCGTAACGCCTGTGACAGGCGAGGAGAGGCCGATGCGTCGGCGTGCAAAGCCCGCGAAGGCTAAGGTCGAAGCCAAGCTCCCTATCGCCCGCAAGTCGCGGAAGAGCGAGGGCTCTAGGATCCGTGAGCTCGAGAAGCGGCTGGCGGAAAGCCTTGAGCGGGAGAAGGCAACAGGGGAGATTCTACAAGAGAAGAATCGCGCGTTGACCGAAGCGCTCGCGCAGCAGACAGCGACCAGCGAGATTCTGCGTGTGATTTCGAGCTCGCCGACCGATCTTCAGCCAGTGATGGACGCGGTCGCTGAGAACGCCGCCCGCCTCTGTGGCGCGACCGACGCGACCATCCGCCGCATCGAGGGCGACATCCTTCGGCTCGTCGCCCGGTTCGGGTCCATCCCATTTGTCGCGCCTGACGTGATCCCTATCAGTCGTAATTATCCGACAGGACTGTCTGTCATCGAACGCCGGACGATCCACATCAACGACATCCTTCCTAGGCTGGAAACGGAGTTCCCCAGAATTAGTCGTGAACTTCGTACCGTCCTAGCGACGCCTCTTCTGCGTGAGGGGGTACCGATCGGCGCGATCGTGATCCGCCGGGCCGAAGTGCAACCGTTCACGGAAGCCCAGATCGAGCTGCTGAAGACCTTCGCCGACCAAGCGGTGATCGCCATCGAGAACGTGCGGCTGTTCAAGGAACTCGAGGCGCGGAATCGCGATCTCACAGAGGTGCTCGAGCAGCAGACGGCGACCAGCGGGATCTTGCGGGTGATCAGCCAATCGCAGGCCGACACACAACCGGTCTTTGACGCGATCGCGGACAACGCGCTTCAACTCCTGCGTGGGTGGTCCGTGGCGGTCTATCGGTCGGACGGCGACTTCATCCACTTCGCGGCCGCCCGCGGTGGTCAGCCTGGCTCGGAGAAATACTTCCGGGACCGATCGCCCTGGGCCGTGAATCGCGACACCAACATTGGTCGTTGCATCGTCGATCGGACGGTCACTCATATTCCCGATATCGAATCGGACGCCGGGGCGACCCAGGCGGCTCTGGACGCCGCGCGTGCGCGTGGCTGGCGTTCACTTTTGCAGGCCCCCATGCTGCTCGATGGCCAACCGATCGGGTTGATTTCAGTCACTCGTGCCGCGGTCGGCTCGTTCGCACTAGCGGAGATCGAACTGCTCAAGACTTTTGCCGACCAAGCCGTCATCGCCATCGAGAATGTACGCCTGTTCAACGAGCTCCAGGTTCGGAACCACGATCTCGCCGAGGCGCTGACCCAGCAGACGGCGACCAGCGAGATCCTCAGGGTGATTGCAGGCTCCCCGACAGATCTGCAGCCGGTCCTCGATGCGCTGGTCGAGAGCGCCAGCCGGCTATGCCAGGCGGCGGACACCTTTCTCCTGCTCGTCGAGGGGGACCAGCTCAGGGTGGCCGCCCTTCACGGCCCCGTGGACGAGAGCGCCAGGCTCTCGAATCCAATCCACCGTGGCTGGGTGGCTGGCCGAGCTGTCGTGGATGCCCGGACGGTTCACGTCGAGGACCTCGCCAACGCCGAGGCCGAGTTCCCCCTCGGCGCGGCGATTGCCGTCCGGTTCGGGCACCGGACTGCGCTCGCGATCCCCCTCCTCCGCAAAGGCGTGCCGATCGGCGCCCTCTTCCTTCGCCGCCGGGAGGTACGGCTGTTCTCGGACAAGGAGATCGCGCTCCTCCAGACCTTCGCCGACCAGGCGGTGATCGCGATTGAGAACGTGCGTCTGTTTAACGAGCTGCAGCAGAGGAATGAGGCGGTAACTCGAGCGCACGCGCAGGTGAGCGAGGCCCTGGCGCAACAGACGGCGACCGCGGAGATCTTGAGAGTGATCAGCAGTTCGCCGACCGACGTGCAACCCGTGTTCGACGCAATCGTGCAGAGCGGGACGAGGCTCTGTGACGCCGCCTTCGGGGGTGCTTTCCGATTCGACGGTCAGTTGCTGACATTTGCGGCCCACCATAATGCGAGCCTCGGCGAATTAGAGATCTGGCGTCGAATGTATCCGACGCCAGCAACGCGCGGAAGGGCAACGGGGCGCGCGGTCGTCGACCGTCGAACCGTCCATATCCCGGACGTCCGAGAAGATCCCGACTACCTGAGTCCGGCCCAGCAAGCTCTGGGGTTTCGCACGGTGCTGGCGGTCCCCATGCTGCGCGACGGCGAACCGACCGGCGCGCTGGCTCTGTGGCGCCGCGAGGTCCGGCCGTTCACGGCCCAGCAGATCGCGCTGGTGGAGACCTTCGCCGACCAGGCAGTGATCGCCATCGAGAATGTGCGGCTGTTCAAGCAGTTGGAGGCGCGGAATCGGGAACTGACGGACACGTTGGATCGGCAGACCGCGACGAGCGAGATCTTGCGCGTGATCAGCAGCTCGCCGACTGACGTCCAGCCTGTCTTCGACGCGATTGCGCGGAACGCGGTCACCCTGTGTGGTGGAATCCGCGCACTCGTCCTCCGGTTTGACGGCGAGATGTTACATGTCGCAGGCCATCACAACATGAGCCCGGATGCAGTTGACCGGGTTGAACGGGCGTTCCCGCGCCGCCCCGGGCGCGACTATCCGCCCGGCCGTGCCTTCCTGGATCGAAGCGTCGTTCACGTGCCGGACCTCCAGACGGCGGCCAGCGAGTTCGCCGCCTCCACCGCCCGACAACGGGGAGCCGGGAGCATGCTGGTCGTGCCACTCCTGCGCGAGCAGGAGGCGGTCGGGGTTATCAGCCTGGCGCGGGAAGTCGTTGGGCCCTTTTCGCTTCAGCAGATTGAGGTGCTCCAGACCTTCGCAGACCAAGCAGTGATCGCCATTGAGAACGTCCGCCTGTTCAAGGAGCTGGAGGAGGCGAACCGCCAGCTCGAAGCCGCCAGCCAGCACAAATCCGAGTTCCTGGCCAATATGTCGCACGAGCTCCGGACGCCGCTGAACGCGATCATCGGCTTTTCCGAGGTCCTGGGCGAACGGATGTTCGGGGAACTAAACGAGAAGCAGGAAGAGTACCTGAAAGACATCCACGCGTCGGGCACGCATCTGCTGTCTCTGATCAACGACATCCTCGACCTCTCGAAGATCGAGGCCGGGCGAATGGAGCTCGAACTCGCAGACTTTGACCTTCCTCAGGCGCTCGACAGCGCGCTGACCCTCGTCCGCGAGCGGGCCGGGCGCCGGGGAATTGCGCTCCACACGAGCATCAATGAGCAGTTGGGCCAAGTGCGGGCGGACGAGCGGAAGATTCGGCAGGTCGTGCTGAACTTGTTGTCGAACGCGATCAAGTTCACGCCCGAGGGCGGCCGGATCGAGGTGCGAGCGGTGCCAGTGGATGGGTCGGTTGAGGTGTCGGTCAGCGATACCGGAGTTGGCATTGCGCCCGAGGACCAGGAGGCGGTGTTCGAGGAGTTCCGGCAAGTCGGAGCGAGCACGGTCAAGCATGAGGGAACAGGACTTGGGCTGGCCCTCTCGCGGAAGTTCGTCGAGCTCCATGGCGGGCGAATCTGGGTAAAGAGCCAGGCAGGCGCGGGTTCGACGTTCACGTTCAGCATCCCATTCCGTCCTGGCGGGTAATCAGAAGGAGGAGACATGCCGACACTCGAAGAGGTCGCCAAGCAGCCTCTGGAGCAGCGTCTCGGCCGCATGTCCCGCACCGCCGATGACCTCGCCGCTGCGATCCGTGGCCAAAGCGGGGCCGCCTTGGTGCGGCGGCCCGACGGCAAGAACTGGGCGGCCAACGAGGTCATCTGTCACTTGCGGGACATCGAAGAGGTGTACTTCGTGCGCTTCCACACGATGCTGTCTAACGATGACCCGAAGCTCTACGCCGACCCGTCGGCGGCCGACCGCTTCGCCGAGGACCGACAATACCTGAGGAATGACGCCGCACAGGCGCTGGCCGCGTTCCGCAGGCGGCGCGCGGAATCGCTGGCGCTACTCCATACCCTGACACCCGAGCAGCGGCAGCGCGGCTGTCTGCATCCAACCCGCGGCCGCCTCACGATCGACGCGTTCGTGACGATGCTGGCGTGGCACGACGACAACCATCTGGACCAGCTCTACCGCGCCCTGGATGGGAAGGCCTGAACTTACGTCCGTCGGGCTTTCTCGGCCGGGACGCCGTGCGCGCTCATCGAAGGCGCAGCCACCTCGGCAGCGTCGCCCTCCGCTCGCCACCGGAGCACGGTGACGGCCGTCACGAACCATTAGTCTTGCGACGGTGAGTCCCGCTTCGCCTAACTCGCCGTCCCGCTTGTTGGACAGGTCGATTTATCGGGATTTGCGATAGGAGGGGGCGCGTCCAGGAACCAAGTGATTTAAAGACGCCTCCAACCCGCTTCGCGGGCGATTGTCTTTTCGCGGTCTTATCTTCTATCCGGTGGCGAGGATTTCTGAACGCGAGGAGTCCGCTCTGAGTCGTCGAGTAGACGCGACTCAAACCCGTGTTTAGTGACGGTCGCGTTTTCGCCATTCTTTCCAATCATTTTCGCGTCCGTTAGTATCAAGAATTTTTGAGGTGACTAAAACAAGCAGGAAATCGTTACCTTCAAACAAACCGCTAGGCCGGCGCGTGATTCGCCTTTTACGATGAATCCGTGGAATCTGTCGCGCACCCCACGCGGCCGGCAACGGGAGGGATAAGGCGACTCGAGACGTCGCGCGAGGGTCGGCGCGCCGCGACCGTCGTCGCTCTCCTCCTGGTCTGCTGCGCGACCGCGATAGCGGCGTGCGCCGCTTGGTTGTTGCTCCGCTTCGGCTGGCTCTACCCAGTCGACTTCAAGTGGTTGCTGTATTTTTCACTGACTTTCTCGGTGCTCTGCCAACTCTGGCCGGCGTACTTCTTCTATCTCCCGGCGCACACGGTCCTCGAGTTCAGTCCAGTGAGCCTCAGGCTAATCCGGTCTCTACCCTTCCGTGCATGGTCCGGTCCATGACGAGCCGTAAGGCATGCCTACCTCCACAAAGGATTTTTCGCGATCACGACCACGGAGCGCCTCTGGCCCGGGTGGGCTATCAAGGTGGCCCCAAAAGACGTGCTACTAGTCGAGGAGCTCAAGCTCTATCTCGCTCCAGGGCGTGTGGCTTGACGGCCGTCAGGCGAGGCTCCGCTTCCACCGCAGAGTACTCCTCGTCCACGCGATCCTGCTCGTCCTCGCCCTGCTTGGCGGTCGCCTTGTGAACCATATCGAAAAGGCGCTCCACTAACACCCCACGGGCATATTGCACGAGGAGGCTGACTAACGCCACGCGTGACGCTTCGAACCCGTGTTTGGTCATGGTCGCGTTTTCGCCAAACTTTCCAACCGCTTCTCAGGCCGGGCGACTCCAAAGAATACGACAGGACTCAAACACGCATGAAAGCATTCCCTTCAAAACAGTGGCGGGTGAGGAACGCATCAAATCGTCGAACCTACGGCCCAATCGACTCGGCGCTACGCCGAGGACGGCAGCCGGAGGCGGCCGCCACTCTCTCGAGCTAAGGCCTCGGCGAGACGTCTCGCGATACGGAACGTGAGTCCGGGACATTGCGCGAAGGTCAACTCGACCCACGGGAAGATCCAAGTGCGGCCTACCGTCACGGCGACGTCTCCCCAGGGGATGAACAATGGCGGGTGGCCAGAGCGGAACAAAGGGAGAGCTGCGATGCGGAGCCCCGCGGCGTTCACGGTCAATATCAGACAGCCTCCGTAGCCCACCCCTCCCAGCTGGGCTGACCGGAACGAGAAGCGGTGCCCATCAGAGCCGGGACGCGCCGGGTAATGGCGCGCCAGGACGCCCCAGCCTCCGATCCACGCGAGGAGGAAGCCCATCAAGCACCAGAGCGCGACGAACAAGAGCGGAAAGAGCACCGGCATCCACTCGACCGGCAAGGGCATAGGAGCTGCCCCTCCGGGCGTCGGACTCCAGATGAAGACGAGCGCTATCGTGACATTCCAGGCCACGAGGCCGAGCCAGAGCCAGCGGAGCTTCGACGCGGGCCACTGCGGCACCATAGCGAAGCCTGGATGTCTCGCGAGTGTCTCAGCCCCGCCGCCCCAGAACATCCACATGGTTCCGAGGGCAAGTAGAGCAGCCATCGCCCACCACCATGCGAGGACGTAGGGATTCCCGCTCCGCGGCTGGAGGAAGTCGAATATCGACCGCACCTGCCCCGAGAGAATGCCAGCGCCCATCAGAAGCCACGGCACGTTACCCCAGAAGAGGTAGCCTCGATAGAGACGGCGATAGCCGGGCTCCAGCTCGGGCTGCGCTCGGATCCGAGCCTGAACACCGGCCCACCAGTACCGTCCGTTAATGATCGTGACGACAACGAACGCGAGCCAGAAATGTGTGACAAAGACTCCCATAGGTTCTATTTCTCAATGATGTCACACCACGGCCGCCAGGTTGCGAATCCGTGTTTGGTCATGGTCGCGTTTCGCCAAGCTTTTCAACTGACTCCGTCTCACTTGACGCAAGAAAATTCGAGGCGACTAGAACATGCAGGGGAATCGGTCCTTCAAAACAGGCACCGGAGTCGCTGGTTCAAATCGAGGGCCCAATATCACCTGTCGGCAAACAGCCCGCTCAAATTCCAGTTCGAGTTCACAGCCTAAACGCACCTTTGACCATTCTTGCCCGGTCGGGGCCTCGGCGCTACCCTCGGGCCACCTGACCCACTTAGCTCGCTGGGAGGTCCCGGCATGAAGTGTCCCCGGTGCCAGCATGAGACACCGCCGGACGCTGAGTTCTGCCCCGAGTGTGGGGCGAAGTTGGTGGTACCGTGCGCACAGTGCGGGACCCCGAACGGGCCTGGCCACAAATTCTGCAAGAAGTGCGGCCAGCCGCTCACGGATGTCTCGGTAAAAGGCAATGAGAGGGTACGGTTCAGGTCACCGCACTCCTACACCCCGAGGCACCTCGCCGAAAAGATTCTGACCTCCAAGGCCTCCCTCGAGGGCGAGCGCAAGCAGGTGACGGTCCTCTTCGCCGATCTCAAGGGCTCCATGGAGCTGCTCGCCGACCGTGATCCCGAAGAGGCGCGCAAGATTCTCGATCCCGTCCTGGAGCGGATGATGGAGGCCGTGCACCGCTACGAGGGCACCGTGAACCAGGTGATGGGCGACGGCATCATGGCCCTCTTCGGTGCCCCGCTCGCCCATGAAGATCATGCCGTGCGGGCGTGCTATGCCGCGCTCAGGATGCAGGATGTCGTGCGGCGCTACTCGGATGAGCTTCGCCGCGGGCAGGGCGTGGAGGTGCAGATCCGCGTCGGAGTCAATTCCGGAGACGTCGTGGTGCGCTCGATCGGCAGCGATCTGCGCATGGACTACACCGCCGTGGGCCAGACCACGCACCTGGCGGCGCGCATGGAGCAGCTCGCGGCGCCCGGCAGCATCCGGCTCACCGCCGAGACGCTGCACCTGGCCGAGGGCTTCGTCCAGGTCACCCCGCTCGGCCCGGTGCCGATCAA
>WNEZ01005911.1_pt1 | contig 13215 bp, 12 predicted proteins | sample 5400521 | NCBI WGS metagenome assembly WNEZ01 (sample SAMN13153339, study PRJNA577476) | soil metagenome | isolation source: 120 cm saprolite under Douglas fir tree site 2 hole 1 replicate 1 | place: USA:California | collected 2015-04-18 | reverse complement strand
GGATAAATCCCGCCACCGCCGTACACCGTTCGCCCGCCGTCGGTCTTGCACGACGGACGACCCGCCGTGTCGCGCTCGGCGCGCGCGAGACGGAAGTAGTCGCGACGCGTGATACCGCGGTACTGCCGCTGGACCACTCGCCCGCACGGCGTGGTGACGTGACCGACCACCAGCATGATCAACGAGCCATCCGCCAGGGGAAGGCCGCGCATCAACAGCGCTTTACCGAAGCTCGGGCGTCCCACGATGACGGCCCGGTCGTGATCCTGGAGCGCGCCGGCCACGAGCTCCGAGGCGCTCGCGGTGCCGGCGTTGATCAGCACGACGAGGGGGTACCGTTTCTCATGGCTCCAGAACGACCGGCTTACGCGCACCGTGTCCTTCTCGCCTTCGACCTTCTTGCGGGTTTGCTCCGTGTACACAATCGCACCCTTCGGCAGGAACTCGCCCGCCACCCTCGCTGCCTCGTCGACGCTGCCGCCGCCGTTGTCGCGGAGGTCCAGTACCACTCGCTTCATGTCGCGCCCTTCCAGACGGCCGAGCGCCCCGTGAAGATCGTCGGCGACCTTCTCGTTCGCGAACGTCGTGACGCGGATGTAACCGGTCTGGGGATGCAGCATGAACGCGGTGGGTACCGCGGTCGTCTCTTCCGCTCGCTCCCGTTTCACGCTGCGCTCGACGGTGACCACCGAGCCGTCCAGGCGCCGACGCTGCAGGCTGAGCCTGGTGGTGGAGCCTTTCGGGCCCGCCAGGCTGATCTCGAGCTCCTCGGCGCTCTCGGCCTGGACGGGCTGCGAATCGACGGCCACCAGCTCATCGCCGGGCATGATGTCGAGGGTCGCCGCCTCCGAGCCAGGCGCCACGCTCACCACCACTGGTGAGCCACCGTAGAAGCCGAAGGCAATCGGCACCGGGTAGAGCTTCCCGGCACGCATGGCCGTCTCCTTCTCGGGGACGAGGCGCGTCGCCGGGATCACGTAAGAGTGAGGGTCGGCTGCGTGCACCATCCCCGTCACCGCGGCCATGAAGAGGTCGTGCGTGTCGATCGAGTCGGGATGGTTCACGCGGATTTGGTTCAGGACCTGGCTGAACATCTGCAGGTCCTCGTACGCGGTCCGTTTGCGGATCGGACTCGCCGGCCCCTCCTGCGCCTGGGCCACGCCCGCGATCAGCGCCAGCCCGAGCAGTGCGCTTCTCACGGACGCTCCCCGGCCACCGGGCCCAGCGCCGCGAGGCGCTGCTTCACGTCGGGCACGCGGATGTCCCCGTTGCTCGCATGAGTGAGGTAGCCGCGATAGTCCTCCGCCGCTTCGGCGGACTTCCCGAGTACCTCCGCGATGCGACCGAGGAGGTAATAGGGGCCGGGGTAGAACGGCTCGAGTTCGACCGCCTTCTTGAGCTGCACGGCGGCGTCGGCCGCACGCCCGGTTTGCGCTAACGTCGCCCCGTACGTGGCGCGCACCCAGGGATCGTTGCCCTTGACCTGGACGGCCAGGTCCATCTCACTGAGCGCGCTGGTGGTGTCGCCCACGGCCAGCGCGACCGAGCCAAGCCGTATGTGGGCGGGGTAATAGCTCAGGTCTTCTTGCAGCGCCCGTCCGTACGCCTCACGCGCCGGCTCGAATTGGGCTTTGATCTCGTAGGTCAGGCCGATGCCATGCTCGAGCAGTGCCTTGGACTGATAGACGTACACCAGCGCTTTCTCGTCCTTCTTGCGTAGCCGGTCCAGGGCCTGAGCGAGCTCCGCGCGCGTGCTGTCGTCGTTGCCAAGCTGATGGAACGCTCGGGCCCGTTCCACGTGGATCCCCGCTGCCTCGTCGTCGCGTTCCTGCCCGAGGGCCTTCCGGTACAGGTCTAGCGCTTCGGGCACCCGACCGTCGCTGATGGCCACGTCGGCCCTGACGCGCTCCCGGGCATTGTTCCGCAGGTACCGCTCCGTGTAGTAGTCGAATCGCGTGGAAGTCACCGCGTCCATCTGGTCGCCGCTCTGCCGCAGCTCGTCTTGAACCAAGGCCCGGAGGTACGCCACGATCAGCTGCTTATCGAGGTCGCGGGCTAGGAAGGGATTGAGCATGAGCGCGCGGAGCTCGAGCGAGTCGATGCTGCGGGCCTCCTTGGACTCGACATAGCGCCGGATGCCGTTCATGTACCCCACGAGCAGCCTCGGGTCCGCCATGAGGAGCGCGACGCGGCGAGCGTACAGCGGCTGCGCCCAGGCGGGATCTAGCCGCCCCGCCCAATAGAAGGCCGCCGCGGCCCTTGCTGGATCCCGCTCGATCATCGAGACGCCGTACTCGTAATACGCGGGCGCGAAGTTCGTGTCCGCTCCCGTTTCGAGCTTGGGTCGTTTGGGCGCTTTGTCGCCTTGCCCCTGCAGGGCCGACGGCGGGACAGCAGCCAACACTGAAGCGACGAGAGAGAACAGGAGGACGGCACGCATGGGTTTCTCCCGGCGAATGTCCATTGCATGGCGGCGGCCGTGGCCGGGCTCGCCGCCGCCTGCGGCGAGGGCACGGCGCCCGCGTCCGGGCAGGCTGACGTGCTCGCTGCCGAGGCAAACCAGCTCGGCGCCATGGTGGACACCGATTTCGGCGCCGCGGGCGCGGCGGCGACGGCGGCGCCCACAACCAGTAGCTCCGGCGTCCTCGCTGCGCCGACGGCCACGGCCCGCGATACGGCCCCCACGTTTTGGGGTCGGCTGCGGGTCGTGCCCGGTGGCCCGCGGCCCGTGTACCATCGGGACGTGACGATTCAGGGCGACACGGCCCGCGTGGAGCACGACGTCAGCTTCGAAGGCGTGTTCCTGGTTGATACGTCCGCCGACGGCCTCTTCAACCCCACCGCCAAGCCGCTGGCGGACCGCATGACGCAGCGCGCGGTGCTGGTGCGCGACCGGTCGGAAAGCCGCGGATGGCGCGCCGTCGAGCTCTCGCCGCAGAATTGGACCGTGGTGGATGCGAGCCGGCAGACGGTCACGGTCACCGACGTGAAGGTTTATCGCAACGACACGCTGCTCGTCGAGGTCATCGATCCCAGCGCTCTGTTCGACGTGACCAACCGCATCCCGCGGTTCCACGTCGATGATACGGTGAAAGTGGTGGCGGCCGTGACGAACACGACAGGCTCGGGGTTCACGCCCGCGAGCTTCGTGTTCCTGCACGTGCGCCATGCCGACAGGCTGGGGACGAGTTGGCGCCGCATACCCATGACCGATGACGGTGACGGCACCTACCAGCGCACTTGGATCGCGCGCCGCACCGGCATCGATCGGTTCGTGGTGGACGCCCTCGACTCGGCCACGCTGTTGCTCGGCACAGCGGACAACTACCGGACGAACGAGGTGGGGATTCCGTACCGCATCGAGTAGTCGGCCCTTGCTTTTCGCGACGCGCCTCCGTATCAGTGTGCGACCTTCAACCGGGGAGCGCCGGTGTGAGCGGATTCACAGTGCGGGTCGCGGTCGTCGTCGCGGGCCTGGTGGTGGTAGCGACGATGGCACAGGGGCAGCGGCGCATCCGGGGTGGGCGCGCCGTGATGGTCGACCGGCCCGCAGTGGGCCCGCGGATCGGCTACGACTTCGACTTCGACCACGTGTTCGTCGGGGGCCAGCTCAACCTGCCGGTCGGGCGTCGCTGGGGGCTCGTGCCGTCGGCGGAGTTTTTTCCGGGCCAAAACGGCTCGCCGTTCCGGTTGAACGCCGACTTGAAGTACCATCCCCCGACGGTGTACGGACTGTTCTATTTCGGCGCGGGATTCGCCTACCTGCACGCGAGTGGCGCGAGCGACGCGGGCGCGAACCTGTTCGCAGGGTGGGAAGGCCGGCGCGCGCGGCCATTCAAGCCGTTCCTCGAAGCGAAGTTCGTGTTTGCCGACAACACGGCGTTCAACGTCCTGGCGGGGCTGAATTTCCCGCTCTAGCTAGAACTCGAAGCGCTCCATCCGCCGGAGGCCGATCCAGAGCGGGACCGCGGTGGCCCCCGCGCACAGCGCGGCGGCCACCGCGAACCACGCGATCATCCCCGCGTCCACCACCACCGGCTGTCCCAGGAAGACGGATCGGACGTACTGGTACACGGCCTGCCACAACACGAAGATCACGGCGCCGAGCAGCACGATCGTCGCCATCATGAAGACCAACCCCCCGAACGACGTGGGGATCTGGGCCGCGTTCTCGGTCTCGAACTGCGGGTACAGGGCGCCGAACCCGAGCGCCAGCGCGCCGATCGCGAACGTCAGCCCGCAGATGGTCACGAGCTCCATCACCATCATGAACGGCCGCACCTGGAGCAGCACGTTGGTCAGGCCGGTGAGCAGCAGCGCCAGGACCAGGAGCGGGATCGTCCCTACCCAATACTTGGACCACAGGAGCGCTCGCAGGTCCAGCGGGCTCGAGCGCAGGAGCCACATGTGCCGGCCCTCGAGCGATACCGCCGGAAAAATGAAGCGGGCGGCGATGGCGGCCAGCACGAACCCCGCCAGCCCGAGGTTGAGGAACGAGACGAGCGTGATGTAGAAGAACCCCACCGCCTCGCCGCGGTGCAGCGGCAGGGTCTTGATGTTGAACAGGTACACCAGCACGAGCGCCGCCAGCAGGATGAGCTGGCTCCACTGCGTAGTGTCGCGGAAAAACAGCTTGATGTCCTTGATCACGAACTCGCGCTTGGCGACCGGGAGGAAGCGCAGCAGCGTTCCGACCGAGCGACGCCACAACTCGCCCCGCACGAACCGTTCAGCCCCCTCCTGCGCTTTCGTGAACCCCGAGGCAAACAGGTTGCGGTGGAGCATCGCGCCGAGCGCGACGAAGGCCGCCGCCGTGGTCCAGAGCAGCGCGACGGGCAGCAGGTCGGGCTGCCCGCGCAGGAAGCTCATGATCGCCTGGGTCACCCATTCGCTCGGCAGGAACGGCGACGTCGGAGTGCGGAGCACCGCGATGAAGTCGAGCAAGTTGCGGAACCCCTCGGGGGACGCCAGCCGCTCGGGCCGGATCAGCCGGAACAAGAGGATCAGGCCGCCTGCTGCGCCCAGCGCGACGATCGAGAGTAGGTCGCGGGTGCGGCGCGCCGGGAAAATATTCACCAGCACGAGAGTCAGTGCCGACCCGGCCACGGCCGGAAGCACCAGCAGCGGCAGCACGGTGAGGACCGCGTAGGGAATGAACAGGAGGCTGCCCCGGTAGCTCACTCCGTACGCCGCGAAGATGGGAACCGCCATCAGGGCCACCATCCACGACGAGTGCAGCATCGTCTCACCCAACTTCGCCAGGTAGATGCGCAGCCAGTCCACGGGCGCCGAGACCAGGAGGTCCAGGTCCTTCGCCAGGAAGAAGCTCGACAACGCGGTGATCACATTCGACAACACGAGGATGCCGACGAACGCGAGGAGCACGATCCCGAGGATCTTGCCGGCGAGTAACGGCCCGAGGTCTTCCACGCCGCGGAAGTACTTGAGGATCCGGTAGAGGATGGCGAACACGCCGACCCAGAAGGCCAGCCCCACGAGGGTCAGGATGAGCAGCTTGGCCGAGCCCCCGCGGGAGCGCTCTTCGCGGATCCGCTGCAGGGCGGTCCGCCACTTGGGCTCGAGCACGCGCCAGAGCGAGGGCTGCGTCACGCGGCCCGGCCTCCCTCATTGTCCCCCCCGCCCAGCACCTCGACCAGGTCGCGCACTTGCGCCCCGCCGGTGAGCTTCAAGAACAGCTCCTCGAGGCTCGCGTCGCCGGCGCGGTGGTGCCGGCGCAGGTCGTCCACCGTTCCCTCGGCGACGATCTTGCCGTGCTGGAGGATCGCGACGCGGTCGCACATCGCCTCCGCCACCTCCAGCGTGTGGGTGCTCATGAGCACGGTACCGCCGCGCTCCACGAACTGGCGGAAGATGTCCTTCAGCAGTCGCGCCGCCTTGGGGTCGAGGCCCACCATGGGCTCGTCTACGACGATGCACTGCGGCCGGTGGATGAGGGCGCTCGAGATGATCAGCTTCTGGCGCATGCCGTGACTGTAGGCTTCTACCAGCTCGTCCTTCCAGCTGGTCAGCTCGAACACGTCGAGCAGCTCGGCGACCCGCCGCTCGACCGCGTCCCCTTCCTGACCGTACAACGCGGCGACGAAGCGCAGGAACTCGACCCCGGTGAGCTTGTCGTACACGAACGGCCGATCCGGAATGAAGCCGAGGCGCATCTTGGCGGGGATCGGGTTCGCATGGACGTCGTCGCCGCCCAGGAGCACCCGGCCGTTGGTGGGGCGCAGGATGCCGGCGATCATCCGCAGCGTCGTGGTCTTCCCCGCGCCGTTCGGGCCAAGGCATCCGTACAGCACACCCTGTGGGATGGCGAGCGAGATATCATCGACGGCGACGAAGCGGCCGTAATGCTTGGTCAGGTTCTCCAGTTGGATCATAGCACCTCGAGCTTGATGCGCCCGATCAGGCGAACGAGCTCCGCCTGCTGGGCAAGACCGCCGATGCTGAACCGTACGTGGGCGGCGCCGGCGGGGAATTCGTCCAACATCGGGTCCACCGCCACCCAGTCGCCAAGGTACACCTCGGCCCACGCGTGATAGTAGAAGCGGCCGTCCACGGGCACGAGTCCCGCGGCGGTGCGGGCCGGCAGTCCGGCTGCCCGCGCCAAGGCGACGTACAGCACCGCGTGCTCGTTGCAGTCGCCGACCCGTGCTTCGAGCGCCTGGAGCGCGCCGGGCGAAGCCGCGGTGGGCCGCTGCGCCAGGTTGGCGCGCACCCAATCCGCGATGCGGCGGGCCGCGCGCGTCGGATCCTGCTCCCGTCCGACGATGAGTCGGGCCTGCGCCTGAATGCGGGGATCCTCGCTCTGGATCAGCGGTGCGGGGGCGAGCCAGCGGGCGAGACTCGAGTCGCGCGCCGGCAGTTGGTAGCGGGCGGAAAGCGTCGCCCGAGGCTCGCGCCGGATCAGCAAGGTGTCGCCGCTCTGCTGCTGGCGCCCGCCTCCGACATCGAACGCCCCCGGCGTCACACCGGTGAGCCGCACGCGGAGCTGCGACGCCGTGTCGTGCGGGAGGACCTCCCGCGCGGCGAGTACGGTCGTCGCGACCACCGCGCCGGGACCCGGCGAGAGGCTGGCGCGGATCAGGCTGGTGGTGTCCCGGTGCCGAAAGTTGGTGTAGGCGAGCTCGAACGCGGTCCGCTCCATGGCGAAGCCCACCGCGTTCTCGGCGCGCACGACATGTCCCTGGGCGTCGATCCACGCGCGCGTCGTCATGCCTCCCTCCCGCTGCTCGATGCGGAACGCGCGTACGGTGTCGAAACGCGCGGGCACCCACGCCAGTGCGGTCGAGTCGTACACCGCGCTGTCGGCGACCACGAACGTGGACTCCGCCGCCACCACCACCGTCAGCGGCTGCTCGGCAAGGCGCACCGGATCGTACACGACGCTGGCGTAGGTCTTGCCGCGCTTCAGCTCGCCGCCGAACGCGAGTCGCAGCGGCAGCAGGCTGGGGAGCACGATGGGGTGGGCGAGGGGGACCCGGGTGGTCTCGGAGTCCGATCCGGAAAAGAGAGTCACCGCCAGGACGCTGTCGCCGTTGACGAGACTGCGGGCCGCAAACCGGCCCAGGTCGCCGTCGAATCGCGCCAGAACGCCCTCGAGCCGCAGGGTGCGAGACAGGACCGCACGGCTCAGGACCACGCTCCGGTGCAACACGCCCAGCGCCGGTGTTCGCAGCACGAGCATGTCCGTCACGCCGATGCTCGTCGCCTGGGTGTCGATCGTGGACGAGGCGAACCCGACCTGCCGGCCGCCGACGTCCAGACGATAGTAGACGGCGCCTGGCGGCACGCTGAGCGCCGCTTCCGCGAGTCGTGTTCCGGTGGGACGGAAGAACTCCCGCTTCACGAGCCACCCGAGCGACGCGGCCCACGCGCCCAGGATCGCAACCGCCCACGTGCGACGCGTCATGACTCGGCCGCCCCGCTGCGTCGCAGGGCCGCCTCGAACGCCTCGCGCTCCTCGGGCGTTTCCACGACGATGGATACGCTCGCGGGAAACGCGGCGTTACCGAGATGACTCTTGAGGATGGGTACCATGATGTCGGCGGCGTCCTCGACGGAGAGATTCCCCGCTCCGGTCCCGATCGGGGGCACTGTGAGGCTCGTGAATTCCCACTCGCGCGCCTGTTCCAGCGTCGAGCGCCACGCGCGCGCCACCCCGTCGCGGGTCACTGGCTCGGTGTCGCTTCGGATGACGGCGTGGATCACGAACTCCGCCGACAGGTCGCCGCCACCGGCGGTGACCACCGCCGCGCCCACCGCGAGCTCCTTCTGGAGCTGCAGCCCGCGCGTGAACGCCGTGCCTCCCACCGTCTCCAGCCGGCGGACGGCCGGCGTGGTCGGATCGAGGCGGGTCGTGGCCGGGCGCACGACCGCCGTCGCCGCGAGGAACGCGAGATCGTCCACGACCACGCGGATCACCCGCTGCCGGCCTCCCGCGAGCGGCGATACATCCGCGTAGCGTCGTCCGGGCGATTGAGCCGGTCGAGCACAATTCCCAGACCGTAGAGCGCCCGGGTGTTGCGGGGCTCGAGCTCGACGGCCCGCTCGTAGGCGGCCCGCGCACCCTCGAGGTCGTCCACGTGATTGAGGGCTTCGCCGAGATAGAACCAGGCGGCCGCCCGGCCGGGGTCGACCTCCGACGCGCGCCGCAGGTGGGGCACTGCTTCGCTCCACAACCCGCGCCGGGAGAGCACCACGCCGAGGCCCCTGAGCGCCTCGCCGTGGATCGGGTCCACGCGCAGCGCCCGCTCGTAGTCCCGCTGCGCCGCGCGATGGTGCGTCGCGCCGGCGAGCAGGCGGGCCCGCTCGACCAGCAGCGCGACGTTGTCCGGGTCCGCCCCGAGCGCATCGTCGAGCGTCGGCTCGGCCGTGGATCCGTCGGGCGCCGGCGCCTCGGCCGGCACCGGCGGCAAGTGCGCCGGGAGCTGGGCGGTGACCGGGGGGGGCAGGCCGGCGCGGGCCACGTCCGCGGGTGACGCGATGGTGCTGGTCTCGGTAAGCGATTCCGCTTCCTCGATCAGCTCGGCCGCGACCCGGGCACGCTCCGCCGCCGATTGCCACCGCGGCTCGCGCTTGCGGATCACCCGACCACCTCGCTCGTGAGCCAGGAGAGGTACCGCTCGAGCCCTCGCTCGACCGGTAGCGCCAGCAGCTCCGGCACCTGGTACGGATGCCGCTCCCGCACGGCGGCGCACAGCGCCTCCCACTTCGACGCGTCCGTCTTTAGCAGGACCACCACTTCGGCCTCCTCCTTCATCTGTCCCTCCCAGCGGTAGATCGAGCGGGCGCCCGGGAGGAGTGTCCCGCAAGCTACCAGACGTGCTGCGACCAGGGCTGTGACGAGCGCCCGCGCATCGGCATCGTTCGCGAGCGTGGTCAGCACCACCAGCGCGGTCTGGGCCATGAGGGGAGGCTAACCTACGGAGCGGAAGAGGGTTAAGCAAGGCGGAAGAGGTTGGTGAAGGTTGTGGAGGTTGGGGGAGGTTAGGGGAGGTTGGTACGTCTGCGGAGCAACCTCCCCTAACCTCCACAAGCCAGCCCCATCCTCCGCCATCCTCCACCGGAGAGTTGACCGGGAACCCGTCAGCCTTCTAGCCTACGAGTCTATGTCCAGCGATTCGCTCGTCGTTCGCGGCGCCCGCGAGCACAACCTCAAAGATATCACGGTCGAGATCCCGCGTGACAGCCTGACCGTCATCACGGGACTGTCGGGATCGGGGAAGTCGTCTCTCGCGTTCGACACGATCTACGCCGAGGGGCAGCGGCGCTACGTCGAATCGCTGTCCGCCTACGCCCGCCAATTCCTCGGGCTGATGGAGAAGCCCGACGTGGACGCGATCGAAGGACTCTCGCCGGCCATCTCGATCGAGCAGAAGTCGGCGGGCCACAATCCGCGGTCCACGGTCGGGACGATCACCGAAGTGTACGACTACCTGCGCCTCCTGTGGGCGCGGCTCGGCACACCGCACTGTCCCAAGGACGGCTCGCCGATCGAGCGCCAGAGCGCCTCGCAAATCACGGACCTGGTCCTCGCCTGGCCCGAGGGAACGAAGCTGGAGGTGCTGGCGCCGCTGGTGCGCGGCCGCAAGGGCGAGTTCCGCGACGTGTTCGAGGCCGCCAAGAAGCAGGGGTTCGTGCGGGTGCGTGTGGACGGCGAGACCTACGACCTCGCGCAGGTGCCGAAACTCAACCGGCGCCAGAACCACGACATCGCGGTAGTGGTGGATCGGCTGGTCGTGCGCCGGGCGGATCGCTCGCGGCTCGCCGACTCGATCGAGACGGCGCTCAAGGCGGCGGACGGGACTGTGGAGCTGGTGCACGGCGCCAAGTCCACCCTCTTTTCCGAGCGTTACGCCTGTCCTGCGTGCGGCCTGTCGCTCTCCGAGCTCGAGCCGCGGCAGTTCTCGTTCAACTCGCCGTTCGGTGCGTGCCCCGACTGCTCGGGACTCGGGACCCGTCGCGAGGTGAGCCCCGACCTGGTGCTCGGCGACCCGAGCCTGTCGATTCTGGAAGGGGTCATCCTGCCGTGGGGCGAGCCGAGCGGTTACGTGCGGAAAGTGATCCTGCCGAGCCTGGCTCGCGCATTCAAATTCGACCTGAACACTCCGTGGCGTGACCTTCCTGCCACCGTGAAAAAGGTGGTGCTGTCGGGGGCGCCCGGAAAGACGCTCACGTTTCAATACGACAGCGAGCGCTGGCACGGCGAATACGAGTCGGGCTGGGACGGCGTCCTGAAGCACGTCGAGCGGCGCTATCGAGAGACTGCCTCCGACAGCGTGCGCGAGCAGCTCGAGGAGTACATGATCGAGCAGCCGTGCCCCACGTGCGGCGGCAAGCGGCTGCGTCCGGAGAGCCTGTCGGTGCTGCTCCACGGCAAGAGCATCGGCGATGTCGTGGACCTGCCAGTGACGGACGCGCTCCAGTTCTTCGAGAGCATCCCGCTGCGCGGGAACGGCCGCAAGGCAGGGGGCCTCGACCCGGAGATCGCCCGGCCGATCCTCAAGGAGGTGAACGATCGCCTCCGCTTCCTCAGCAACGTCGGACTGGAATACCTCACCCTTGGCCGCTCCGCGGACTCCCTCTCGGGCGGCGAGGCGCAACGCATCCGGCTGGCCACCCAAATCGGGAGCCGGCTCGTCGGCGTGCTCTACATCCTGGACGAGCCCTCGATCGGGTTGCACCAGCGCGACAACGCGCGATTGCTTGCGACCTTGAAGGAGCTCCGCGACATCGGCAACACGGTGCTCGTCGTCGAGCACGACGAGGAGACCATTCGCTCGGCGGACCACGTCGTAGACCTGGGCCCGCGCGCCGGCCGGCACGGCGGCGAGGTCGTCGTCGAGGGCCCGGTCAAAGCCGTGCTCGACCACGGCGACTCCCTCACCGGCCGCTACCTGCGGGGCGAACTGCGGATCCCGGTCCCACCGCGACGCCGGACGCCCGACCCGGAGCGCCAGCTCGCGGTGATCGGCGCGCGCCAGCACAACCTCCGCGACCTCACCGTGGCGTTTCCGCTGGGCCTGTTCGTGGCGGTCACGGGCGTGTCGGGCTCGGGCAAGTCGACGCTCGTGACCGACATTCTGTACCGCGCTCTCGCCCGGCACTTCTACCGCGCCAAGGTGATGCCCGGCGCACACGACCGGCTGGAAGGGCTCGACCTGATCGACAAGGTCATCGACATCGACCAGAGCCCGATCGGGCGCACCCCGCGGTCCAACCCGGCGACGTACACGGGGCTGTTCACGCCGATCCGCGAGCTGTACACCTACCTGCCCGAATCCAAGATTCGCGGCTACGGGCCCGGCCGGTTTTCCTTCAACGTGAAGGGCGGGCGGTGCGAGGCGTGCCAGGGGGACGGCCTGGTGAAGGTCGAGATGCACTTTCTCCCCGACGTGTACGTCCCCTGCGAGGTGTGCAAGGGGCGGCGCTACAACCGGGAGACGCTGGAGGTGCGCTATAAAGGAAAGTCGATCGCCGACGTGCTCGACATGTCGGTGGCCGAAGCGCTCGATTTCTTCGAGAACCAGCCGCGCATCCGCACGAAACTGGAGCTCTTGAACGACGTAGGGTTGGGCTACATCCATCTCGGCCAGTCGGCGACCACCCTCTCCGGCGGCGAGGCGCAGCGGGTCAAGCTCGCTACCGAGCTGGCCAAGCGCGACACGGGCCGTACCCTCTACATCCTGGACGAACCGACCACCGGTCTGCACTTCGAGGACGTGCGCCTGCTGCTCGAGGTGCTGCACCGGTTGGTGGACAAGGGGAATACGGTCGTCGTGATCGAGCACAACCTGGACGTCGTGAAGACCGCCGACTGGGTGATCGATCTCGGCCCGGAGGGGGGCGCGGCGGGCGGTGCCGTGCTGGCCGCCGGATCTCCGGAGGACGTGGCGCGGGTAAAAGCGTCGTTCACCGGTCAATACCTGCGCAAGGTGCTGGCGGTGGGCGACTAGCTCGGTAAGTTCACCTCAAGGAGGGAACTGTCGCATGGGAGAGTGGGCACCCGCCGTCGGCATCATCGGCCTGGCCCTGGTGATCGGCGCCACGCTCGTCTTGACGGGGCCGGTGGGCAAGGCGCTCGCGGAGTGGATCCGTGGATGGTCGAAGACCGACGAGCAATGGATGGCCATGAAGGCCGCCAAGCAGGGCGTCGTTCTCGGGGGCGACACGGAGCGGCTGCTCGCCGAGCTCGACGAGCTCAAGCGCCGGGTGGCGGAAGCCGAGGAGCGGCTCGACTTCACCGAGCGTCTCCTCGCGAAAGAGCGCGACGCCCAAAGGCTCGCGCCGCCTCGCTGACCATGGATGTGGAAGGCGTCCTCGCGATCATCTTCCTTTTCGGGGGTGGCGCGTGCATCGCGATCTCGTTCTCGCCGATCGGCCGCGCGCTGGCCGACCGGATCCGCGGCAAGAGTGCGACGCCCGGTGGCCCCGAGGTCCGCACCGAGCTCGCCGAATACAAGGAAGCGCTAGACCAGGAGCTCGAGGCAGTGCGGCGCGAGGTGGCGGAACTCGCCGAGCGCATGGACTTCGCCGAGCGCCTGCTCGCTAAGAACCGCGAGGGTCAAAGGATCGGACCGGGCCAATGAACGCGGGCGAGCTGGGCGTCCTGATCCCCATCATCGCGGTCGGCGGCTTCTTCGCTTGGATGATCGCCCTGACCTTGAGCAAGACGTACGCGGCGAAGCTCAAGGCCCAGAC
>WNEZ01005576.1_pt1 | contig 13216 bp, 19 predicted proteins | sample 5400521 | NCBI WGS metagenome assembly WNEZ01 (sample SAMN13153339, study PRJNA577476) | soil metagenome | isolation source: 120 cm saprolite under Douglas fir tree site 2 hole 1 replicate 1 | place: USA:California | collected 2015-04-18 | reverse complement strand
AATCCGCAGGGGACCCCGGGAGCAGCTCCTCCAGCTCGTAAAGAACCGTGCGCAGCTCGTCAGCCCAGCGCATGCGCTTCAGGTCGCGAAGGACCCCGGCGACGACAAGTTTCTGGAGTGCGCCGATGCTGCCCGTGCCTACGCCTGAAACGAGAATCGCCTGGTTGAAGAGCCGGTCGACCACGTAGTGCTGACGTAGCGATGGGCGGCACGGAGCGCTGGATGGCGATGCCGCGCGGCGCGCGGAAAAAGCCCTTCGGTTCATTACCGGTCGTTCGCAGTAAGGGACAAGTCGCTCGTGCTCCGGGAGGGAGGCGCACATATAGACCTACCGGATGACAGCTTCTTGGATCTGCTCCTTAAAGCGACTTTCGGGCTGACTGCGCGGAAAGCTGTTTCTGTCAATATATTCCTGCCAGACGTAATCTTTGTTCGGCGTGGAACAAACAAAGTGCTGGCAGATTTTACCTACGACCTCAGAATAAATGTATTGGCGCAAGCGAGGGAGTTCTCGCGTACCGTGATAGGGGCTACGTCGCACGCAATTCAGCTTCTCGGAGAGTTCAGTGAGCCAAAATATACTTATGTGAAGAAAGCGATAGGAGCACAAAGCAAGCCTCAGAGGAGCTCTCGCCCGGAATTGAAGGAAGAAGAACAGTGAGCAAAACAAGCGCGAGGCCGCTCTGTGACGAATGCCGGGATCGAGTGGAGGTAAAGAGGGTCAGCAGCGGCGAAGGTATCGCCGTTCCAAGGTCCGAACGAACAAAGACAAGATCGGGCGTCCTTTCACTGGATCTGTTATATTTGCGAGCCATCGAGAAATAAGGATCCCTGCAACTGCTCGCCACAAATAGAGGATAAAGCTGGGGATGAAGACGTTTGGTCAGGTGATAATCGAGGCGAGAAAGAAAGCAGGACTGACCCAGAAGGAGGTCGCAGAGCGGCTGCGACGCGCAGATGGTCGAACTGTTCTGCCCCCGTACCTGAACGATCTGGAGCACGACCGGCGTTACCCGCCCGAGAATGAAGTGATCGAGCAACTCGCCAAGATTCTTAAACTCTCGGCGGATGTTCTCTACTTCTATGCCAAGCGTGTCCCTGCGGACGTGAGGCGCGACGCCGATGATAGTGAAGTTGAGGCGGCCTATCGCGCCTTTCGACGTGTGCTCGACGAGAAGGATCGATCCCAGCCTAAACGCGACCGCTAACGCGTCACACGATCGACATTAATCAACCGACTCCCTCCCCGAAATACGCGCATCCTGCGGCCTTCCATCAAGCAAAATTTCTAGGACCTAAGATCGCTTCGGCGCTAACGCGCGAGAGACCGCCCGAATCGCTAAAAGCCCCGCGTCGAAATCGGGGGCTTGCATTGCCGCGCGTTTTCACTTATCAAATAGTTAAATTCCAGTAGATGCCAAAGCGAGGGAGCCATGAAGACCTTCGGCAAAGCCGTCCGGGAACGACGCAAGGCGCTTGGGCTGACCCAGCGCCAGCTGGCAGCTCGGGTCAGGTTCGAGGACGGCCATTCGCTCTCCGAGGCCTATTTGAACGACATCGAGCATGATCGGCGCAGGCCGCCGCGCGAACACATTATCGCGCAGTTCGCCCACGCCCTAGGAACGAATCCGGATGTGTTCTTCTACCTGGAGGGCAGGATGCCGCCAGACCTGCGGGAATTCGAGCTTACGAACGAAGAGCTCCAGAGGGCGTTCGAGATGTTCCGTCGGGTGCTGGCAGAGGGGCGCAAAAGTGCGCCGCATAAACGGCCGCACGACGAAATTTCGCGTCCGGACGGCATCGATCGCGCGATCTGAGCGGGGCGATCACAATGGCGCAAATTTTCGGCAATCGCTCCAAGCACGAGACTCTTTGGCAGACCGCATCGCGGCTGTTGGAGCTGGAAGGGATCGTGACCGGTTACGTGCAGGAAATCTGTGGGAATTACGATCCAGTGACCCACGCCTGTCCAATGTTTGCCGATTTTGGCCGCGGAGAGATGCGGGCCTTGGGCGTCGCGTTCGATGCGAGCCGGGTCGAAGCGGCGGTCAGGCTGTTGGCCGCGAGTCAGGGCGCGGTCGTGGAGCTGGAGGAGCCATTCGTCAACTTGGTGCTCCCGAACGGCGCGCGGTTTTCGGCGTGCCTGCCTCCTGCGTCCGACGGACCTACCTTCTCGATTCGAACGCACTGGCGGGCCGTGAGACCGCTCGTGGACTTTATGAGCGCCCCATGGCAGCTCGCCCGCGTTGAAGAGGCGATTCGGCGCGGCGACAACATTGTTGTCGCCGGCTCCACCAACACGGGCAAGACCACCTTCGTCAACGCACTTGCGGCGCGGCTCATCGAGTTTGCGCCAAACGAGCGGCTCGGAATCATTGAAGATGAACCGGAGCTGAAAATCGAGGCGCGCAACGCTATCAGGCGGTTAGCGCGCGGAAGGGCGGACATGCGTCGGCACGTGCGCGAAATGCTGCGCTTGCGTCCGGACCGGATCGTCATCGGTGAGGTGCGCGGTCCCGAGGCGCTCGATCTGTTGAAAGCTTGGTCGACCGGACATTCGGGCGGCTTCACGACAATCCACGCCAATAGTGCGAAGGCGGCGGTGCTGAGGTTGGAGAGCCTGGTTGAGGAAGCGGGCGTCCCGCCGCAAGCAAGACTTATCGCCGAGACCGTGAATCTGATCCTGTTTCTGCGACGCAAGCCGGACGGGGCACGCCGCGTCGCCGAGATGATCAGGCTCGAAGGCTACTCAACGGCATCGGGATACTCGATGCGCGAACTGACGGAGAAAGACCAATGAGGAGACGGATGATGGTTGGCGTTGTGGGGCTGCTGCCGCTGCTTGACGCGGCGCCGGCGTTGGCGTTCTCGGCGACCGGCATGCCTTGGGATGGTCCGTTTCAGAATCTGCTTAACGGCCTTCAGGGCGGCTTGGCGCATGCACTGGTCGCCATCGGGATCATCGTCGCGGGCATCGGCTGGACCTTCTGGCAGGAGTTCAACCCGGCGATGCGCGCATTGATAGGCGTAGTCGGAGGGGGCGCTGTGGCTATTTTCGCGATCCAGCTGATGACGGTTCTCGGGCTGGGCGGCTTCATGCTCTGAGGTGCTCGCCATTCGCGTATATCAGTCGCTCGTAAGACCGCGGTTGCTCGGCGGTGCGGAATGGCGGCTCACATTTCTCAACGTGATGCTTTGCCTGATTCTGATCTCCGGCGGTGGCCTCAAGTGGTGGACGCTAGCGCTTGCCGTGTTCCTGGCAACCGGCGGGCAGTGGATGCTGCGCAGGGCGGCGAAGCGCGATCCCGAATGGACCAGCGTTTACGCCACCTTCTCGAACCTCCTGTCCGCGATCCGCACAGCCTTGCCCGTTCTCGGCCGGAAAGGCCCAAGCCAGTTCTGCCCAAACCCGGGAGGTGGTGGTCATGAGTCGGCGAATTCCGGTCGATAGGTCGTTCGCGAGCGCCGCGCCATACGGCTTGCTCAGCGCCGAAGGCGAGATCTTTCTGGCGCCGGGAGGCTTGATGGTCGGATGGGACGTTCGTAGCGACGATTACGAGTCGGCGTCGCGGGCGGAGGTCGACGCTGCCTGCGAGCAACTTGCCGCCGCCTATCAGCACCTCGGCGACGGCGACCTGACGCACATGATCTTTCATCGCGTGCCGGCGCCGCATTATCCGCCGCGTGAATTTCCGGCGCGGGCCGCGGCGCTCATCGATGACGAACGGCGCGCGGCGTTTGAGGCCGGGCGCTACTGGCACACCCTCGTGCGTTGCTACCTGACGCACGTACCGGAGCCGGAGATTCGTTCGCGCTTAGCGGCTTCGCTGTTTTCGGGGCCGGCGCCGCTTGGACGCACAGCATGGCGGGCAATTGTCGATCAGTTTCATGAAAGGATGCTCAGCTTCGAAGACGCGCTCGCCGGCGCGCTCCGTGTCAAGCGGCTGTCTTCCGCCGAAATGTTTCAGGACCTGCATCTCTGCCTGACCGGTCTCGATCATCCCTTCGCGCTGCCCACGGAGCCGGTTCACTTGAATGAAGTGCTGGCCGACCAGACCTTCTACGGCGGACTTGAGCCGACGGTCGGTGAACTGTATCTGCGGCCTGTCAGCATCGATGCTTACCCGTCGGAGACGATTCCTCAGATGCTGGGTCTCATCCTGTCGCATCCTGGACGGCTGATGCTGAGCGTTCGCTTCATTTGCATGGACAGCTACACGGCGCAACGCCAACTGCGGCTGGCGCGCGGCCACTGGGCGCGCTCGATGCTCGGACCGCTCGACATGGTGTTGGAGGCGATGAACGTTCCCCGTCGGCGCGTCAACCAGGACGCTGAGGAGATGCACCGGGACAGCTCGGAGGCGATCGCCGCGGCGTCGGCTGGGACTCCGTTCGGTTTCTGTACGGTGACCGCGGTTGTCATCGACGAGGATATGGAACGCGCGAATCTGCGCGCGCGCACGCTGGTGCGCTCGCTGCGGAACAGCGGTCTTGGAGCGCGGGTCGAAGATGCCAATGCAGTCGAGGCGATCAAGGGGACGTGGCCGGGCGTCGGCTGGCACAACGTGCGTCGTCCGCTGCTCACGCCGGCAATCTCACTCATTTGATGCTGCCAACCGAATCGTGGCAGGGAACGCCCGAGATCGATTCGCCCTATTACGACTCGAATACTCCGGCACCGCTCATCTGCGTGGGTGCCGGGCGGGCGCCGTTCTTCTTTCCCTCGCACGTGGCCGGCGTTTCGAATGGGCTCATCATCGGTGCCACCGGCGCGGGCAAGTCGGTGCTGCTGGCAGTGATGGTATCGGCGGCATCGTGTCTGCCAAGAGTAAGAATCCACTGGCTCGACATCGACTATTCGTCGTTCGTGCTTGCTCACGCCCTTGGAGCTGATTATCGCCAGCTCGCAGCTGATAGCGCCTCGCCGCTTGCGCCCTTGCAGCATCTGGACGAGCCGGGCGGATCGGAGTGGCTGCTGGCGTGGCTGATCAGGCTGTTCGCGCTGGCAAGTGGAGCCAAACGCTCGCCAAGTCGGGGAACTCGTACGCGCGCTTGAACTCGCGAAGAGCGAGAACCTGCGGACGATGACTCTGCTGAGCGGCCTGGTGCAGGATAGGGAAGCGCGCCGGATTTTGCACCCCTACACGGCCGCCGGCCCATGGGGCCGCATCTTCGACGGAACACCACACGAAGATGGTGCTGGCAAGTTTCTCAGCGTCTACGAAATGCGTGGACTGATGGCGCTGGGCGAAAGGGCTTGCGCTCCGGCGACCGAGCTTGTTCTGCACGCGGTCGAGAGCCGCCTTAGCGGCACGCCCACGTTCATCTTTTGCGATGAAGCCTGGCGCATACTCAACGATCCGGTTTCTGGCGAATGGCTTTACGAGGCGATCCGAACTTTTCGGAAGCGCAATGCCGGCATAGTCCTCGCGACGCAGAGTCTGACCGAAATCGCGGCGTCATCGTACTGTAATCTGCTGCTCGAGAGCTGCCCGACCAAGGTCTTTCTGCCGAATCCCGAAGCGCGCGGCGAACACGTGCGAAAGGCTTATCTGAATCTTGGACTTTCGCTGCGCGAAATCGAAATCATCGCGCACGCCCGTCCGCGCTCCCACTATTACTACACGTCGCCGTTGGGTAAGCGCCTCTTCAGCTGCGATCTCGGCCCGATCGCGCTCGCCTTGTGCGCCGCAACCGGCCATCCGGATGTCGCACAGGCGCGTGAGGTGCTCTCTCACGGTGGCGATTTTCTCGAAGCGTGGCTGTATGCGCGGGGTCTGGGTCATCCCGCCGTGGAGCCGGCGCGCGTCAGCGCCACGCCGACCCATCCCAACGGCAAAGCGTTTCATCAGGAGGAGCCGGGTTTATGAGCGTCAGTATTTCCCCGCCCATCGCAGGGCGGCGCGTGAGGAGATTTTTGTGGGCGGTCGCTGCATCGTTCTGGTTGATTGGCGTGGCGCCGGCTTACGCGCAGTTCGGCGGAACGTGCGGTTGTCCCGTAATCGTCAACGACCCGCAGATGTACTCGCGCCAGGGCGAGCAAGTTCAGCAAGAGAGCCTGACCGCTCAGCTCCTGCAGCAGAACACGACGGGCGGCGGCGCCGGCGCGTGGCAATCGGATCAACCGTTCCTGAACTCGCTTGCGACTGCGATGGGCCAAGGCGGCGGTATCTGTTACGCCAGCGGCAACGCCCTTCAGGAGTTCAACGCCGATTTCCCTGGAATGACGCCGCCGCCGGTGAACGCCGCCGCTCGCGCCAGGCAGCTTACGGCAGCGACGCTCGGCACGCTGGTCGGGGCGCTCGCTGTAGGACAGCAGCAGGCGGCGCACTTTAATTTCTCCAAATGATGCGCCAGCTCCTGATCACGCTGATCAACGCGGAAAGCGTTTACCACGGCGATCGACTCAACGCGGAGGCGCAAGCAACGGCGCAGTCGGGCGAATTCCTAAGTTCGGGAGGCACGACGGGACCATGAAGCCCTCGCGGTGGATTTCAGCGTGCTTGTTAATCGGGTTGCTGCCTCTCGTGGGATGCAACCGATCGCCTTGGGTTCAGACCAGCGATACCGACGCCGCCCTCATGGCGCTCGGGAGCACCGTGCCGGCGCCGGAATACGGGCGCGAGTTCTGGCAGAAGCAGCACGATCAAAAGAACGACGCGTGGCAGCAGGCGGTCAAACTCTGCCGCGAGTCGATCCTTGCGAATTATCCGAACTGCCTACCGGTGGCCGACATCGCTCAGGGGGATGCGCAGAAGCGGGCGGCGGAAGAGCGCCTGAAGAATGCGCATTCCAACGAGATGATGCGCCGAGGTTACGGCTATGACGCGGTTCGCGGTCTGTGGTTCCGCGAGGCCGACATGATCGCACTCCGCTGTATCTACACACGGCTCTCACCGAATTCGCTGACCGATTTCCGAGCAACCTTCGGATGTCCGCCCGGAACAAAGCTTCCTAACGGGGAGAAGTAATTATGGGACCGGATCATTTTGGCGTTTTTCAACAAGTCCTCATCGACTTTCAGAACGCGACGGGTCAATGGCTCCGCGAACTGTACACCGTTGGCATTCACCTATTTTGGATGATCGCCGCCATTGAAATGGTGCTTCTTGGGATCACAAACGCTCTGCGGCGGGAATGGGAGCACCTGCTCATCGACCTCGCGCGCGCCGTCGGCGGGATCGGCGCGATGTATCTATTCCTGCAGAACGGTCCGGACTGGATGCAGCACGGCCTGATCGCGAGCTTCGCCCTTTGGGGCGGCATGACCGGCGGCGTGCCGGCAGGGGCGATGGATCCAGGTAGCGTAATGCAGCAGGGCTTCGCGCTGGCGGGAGTGTTGCTGGCAGCAGTTGCAAACGGGTCATGGTTGCAGATGGCGGCGAACATGACCGTCACGATCCTGTGCGGAATAGCGATAATCCTCTGTTTCGCGCTCGTCGGCATCATCCTTCTCGAAACGCTGATCGAGGGTTACGTGGCATGCACCGCCGGAACGGTGTTGGTAGCAATGTCCGGCAGCCGATTCACACACCGCTTCGCCGAGCGTTACTTCGGTTGGGCGCTCGGGATCGCAATAAGGCTGTTCTTTCTCTACCTCATTCTCGGGCTCGGCTATCAATTGGTGACAAGGTGGCAAGCCGCCGCACAGAGCCACTCCGCAGAGATTCTCACCAACATCTACTACCCAGTCGAGGCGGTCATTGAGGCGTTGATCTTACTCATCCTCGCGGGAAAGATTCCGAACCACGCGGCGCAACTTGTCGAGTCCACGGTCAGCCTGACGCCGGGCGACATCGTGCTTGGCAATCTGATCAGCTCTTCGGTCCGAAATGGAATCAGCGCGGCCGCAGGCGTCGGGGCTTCCCTGCTGACCGGGGCACAGACCGCCGCTGCCACCGTGGGCGGCTCCGCAAAGGATCGCTTCGAGCGTCTCCGTCAGCAGCTGATGAACACGATTCCAACGGCCACGATGGCAATCACGGCGGCACGCCAACGCAGCCGCTGAAACCGGGCGATTTCGGCCAGCAGACGCAGCGGCTCAACGACCGAGGGTCGGGAGGCCGCCCATGAACCTGTTACTGCGAAAGGCGCGGCATCTCCTGACGGCTCCATCGGCCGAAGCGGCGCTGCCGCCATATCTTGCGGCCCGGCAGACCGCGGTCGCCGAGCACGAGCAGTTGATCGGGGGCAACCGGCTCCTCCGTCGCGTGCTGGCGTCGTCAGCAATTGTGAATGTCGTGCTCGCCGCGCTGCTGGCTCTCTTCGCAACCCGGCCGCGGGCGATTCCTTATGTCGTCGCGGTCGACAAAACCGGTGCTATCACAGCGGTCGCTCAACCGGTACAACCGGACGAGCCGATCTCCGAAGACGCGATCGTGCGCTACCAACTCGCGCAATTCATCCGCGACGCACGTGCGATCCTGAGCGATCCCGGGGCGATGAAGGTGCAGATCCGCGGAGCCTATGGGTTCGCGCGCGGGCAGGCGGGCCAGGTTCTTAGCGGCTGGTATCGCACGCATGACCCCTTCGACGCCGCCCGTCACGGGTCGGTGCAGGTACAGATAGATTCCGTCCTCAAGCTTTCCCCTGATTCCTATGAAGTGCGCTGGACGGAAACGCCGCGCGACGATCAAGGCCTGGTCGAGAAACCAACGCAATGGCGGGGTGTGCTCAAGGTCGAGACGCTGTCGCCCGACCCGGAAGAAATCCTCTCCAACCCGCTCGGATTGTACGTGACGCAGATCGATTGGGAGGAGGAACAGTCATGAGGGAAATGAGAAACGAATTGAATTGGCCGCCGGCGGTCCGCAGGGCGGGTGGTGGAGCGTTGGGCAGGATTGGGGCTCTCGGACTGCTGGCGGTCCTTCTAACCGTCTCCGGATGCGCGCAGCAGAAACCAGCTACGCAGCTTGAGCTGGTGCCAGCGAAGCTGCTGGAACCTGCTCCGCCGGCGCCGCCACCGGAAAGCGTTCTGGACCAGCAACCGGACGACATCAAGGCGGCGATCGAGGATTACACCGGAAGCCATCAAGGACGCGTTCTGCACGACGGCATCACGACGCTCTTCCCATATGATGCGAACAGCCAGCCGGTTCTCGAGTGCAAGCCCCTCAGGGTCACCGACATCACGCTCGCGCCGGGCGAGTCGGTCAAGAGTGTGGCGGCGGGCGACACCGAGCGCTGGATCGTGACGCCGATGGATGAGGCGGTGCTGGTAAAGCCCAAAGCTCCCGGCATCTACACCAACCTGATCATCCTGACTGACCGCCATAGCTACAGGCCTCGCCTTGCGAACGGGACGAACCTACATGCCGAGGGTCGGCTTCTACTACCCACGCGAGGTGCTCGCGGCGGAACAAGTCCGCAAGCACGCCGTTGACAAAGCAGCGCAACAGACCGCCGTGCCGCCGACGCTGGCGAAGCTCAACTTCGGCTACTCGATCGCGGGACCGGACGTGCCGTGGAAACCGGTCCAAGTCTTCGACGATGGAAGCCGCGTCTACGTCGAGATGCCCCAAGACTTGATGGCTTCGGACGCACCGTCGTTGATGGTCGCGTCCAACGGAGAAGACGCGCTGGTCAATTACCAGGTCAAAGGCCGCTACTACCTCGTCGACCGGCTCTTCAAGCAGGCGGTGCTGGTCTCCGGCACCGGCGCCGGCCGCAGGGAAGTCAGCATCAAACGGAACAGTTCCATCGGGAGTTAGTCATATGGAGCTCACCGAGCAGGGAAACAACCAGCCGCAGGGCGCCGCTCAGCCACCGGCGGAGACGCGCCCTGAAAAACGTAAGAGCCGGCCTCAGGTGAGACGTCTCAGGCCTTGGTTCGCGATCGCCCTGGTCAGTGGCGTGGCGGCTGCGACCGCCGCAGTTTGGGTGAGCGCGACCCGCCCCGTGTCGAACAACTCAACGAATCCCGCCGTGCGCAATGAGCGTCCGGACGAGAGCTGGCTCAATCACGAACCCGACCGCTTCGCAAAAGCCGACACGGTAGCGACTCCAGCACCGACTCCTGCGCCAGTCCAGCAGACGACCGTGCCCAGCTACCAACCGCCGCAGAACTTCCAGGCGTCCCCGTCGGCCAGTCCCCGACGCCGACCAGCGCCGACAGCAATATCAGCGCGCGCTAGCGTCCGACGTAATAGTCACCGCGGCCGGGCGACCGCCGGCCGGCCAGCAAATGCTGGAGACACCGCGTCTGCTGTCGCCGCAGGCGCCCGGAGACGCAGCGGGACAACGGGCGGACATGACTCCGATCACCGCGTCGCCGCACCCCGCATCGCCGTACACCATCACCGCCGGCACAGTCATCTACGGCACGCTAGAGACCGGCATCAACTCAGATCTTCCGGGAAACGTTCTGGGCCGCGTCGCGCAGGACGTGAGGGACAGCGTGACGCAGACCTACGTCCTCGTTCCACAGGGCAGCAAGCTCATCGGCAGCTACGACCGCAACTACCTCACGCCCCCACAGGACCGGCTGTTCGTCACGTGGAGGGAGATCGTGTTTCCCAACGGTGGCGAGATTCAGCTTCCTGACCTGCCGGGAACCGACCAGGCCGGCTACGCCGGCTTTGAGGATCAGGTCAATCACCATTACGTCAAGGTTTGGACACCCGCACTGCTCATGTCGGCGATCTCCGCCGGTATGATGATGTCGCAATCGCCCGAGTATGCCCCAGGAGCGTACGGCGGTTCTTACGTGAGGCCCGGCCAGATGGCGGCAATGGGCGCCGGCCAGGAACTCGGGCAGGTGTTGTAGCAGGCGTCACAGCCGCTCTGCTGCTGAGCGTTGAGCCCGCGCTCCAACGCGTGGGGCTACGCGTTAATCTGACCGCAAGCGAGCCGCGCGGTCTCTACCTGACCACGGAGCGACCTTGGCGGCGGGGCAGCTTTGTTATTTTCCGGTTTCCTCCGCAACTGTCTACGATCGCGCTGCAACGCGGCTACGCCATTGCTGGGGCACAGCCAAACGCGGCGATGGAGGGACTGAAGCGGGTTGCCGCTCTGCCGGGCGACACCGTCGCAGTGGAGCCTGAAGGTGTCATCGTAAACGGCGTCTTGTGGCCGGCCAGCATGCCGCTGACGCACGATTCAAGCGGCTGTCAGATTCGTCACTATCCGTTCGGCGTTTATCGGGTCAGGCGCGCAGAAGTGTGGCTTCTGTCGAACAACTCGCGCGGCTGGGACAGCCGATACTACGGCCCGCTCCCGCTCGCCAACGTTTTAGCCAGCGCCGAGCCGCTCCTGACCTTCAAGTAATCGTCGTGAAGAAGTTCTTAATTAGGATTAGCAGGTCGCTCAGCATCGTCATTCTTCCGGGAATGACCCTCCTGCTGCCCACCTACCCGCTGCCGGTGCAACTCGGATACGCCGTCGTCGTGATGCTCATTACCCAGCGCTCGGTCGAGCAATGGAGCTCGCCCTATGCGAGCCGGGCCGACCGGATCGTTGCTGCGATGGCTGCAATCGGTGTCGTGGTTTCGGGCGTGCTGTTCATCCTGATGGTGGCTTCGGCACTGTACCGGTTCATTCATCTGCCGAGCGTGCCTTTGGCGCTTTCGGCCTGAACTTACGAGGGAGGTTCGCAATGAAGATTGGCAGAATCGAGAAAGAGAAGCCGCCCGTGCAGGTTAGGCTGTCGGTCCCTGCCGCCACCCACGAGCGTCTCGGTCAGTACGTGGCCTATTACAGGCACGTCCACGGTGACGACGCCGACCTCAAAGCGATCATGATCGAGATGCTGCGCAGCGTGGTCGATGGTGACCGCGACTTCCAGCACTGGCTCAAGACCCAGGCCACGAAGCCCGTCATCTCTGCTTCGAGCGACCGTTCCACGCCTTCCCGTCGGCCCCAGCCAGCCAGCGCCGATGCGAGCGTCAAGAGCCATGTTCAGGCGTAGTCGTGGATGCGTGCGTCAGTTGACGCGCAAGGCGCGTTTTTTACTTGGACACGTCACCCATCGCCCGATGGAGCGTTTTCGGGCATCAAAAGCGCCGCAAGCCCCGGATTTACAGGCGTATACGGACGCACCACAGCGTGAATACAGATTCCGAATACAAAGGCAGAAATCTCTGGAAAGGGCCATGATTTTACTGCGTATACCGGCCGGAGGATGAGCCGATGGCGAGCGAGCAGAACAAAGTAATCACTTTCCGGTTGCCGGAGACTGCGGCGGAGCAGCTGGAACAGCACGCGAAGGAGACGGGGACAAGCGTTTCGAAATTGCTGCAGGACCTCGTTGCGGACTTCCTCGACGAGCAGAACCCCGAGTTCGCCGAACCTCCGAACCCGCTGCTCATACGCTACCTCCTGCACATCATTTACGAGCTGGTCCGGACGCGGGTGTCGCTTTTCCGCATCGCTGAGGGTCGCATGGTCGACGAGACGGGATTGCAGGAAATCTACGAGTCCGCGCGTGAAACCGCCCAAAAGTATATCCGCCGGCTCGATGCCGAAATGATGAAAGCCCTGCCGGTTGATACCGCTGAGGCGAGCGAAGGTTCCGAGGGCGACTGATGGACTTCAGTGCGTCAGACGCGGCCCGCTGGCAGGCCTATCAGACCCGCGCCCGGATCGGTGCCCGCATCTGGTTTAGCGCGATCAAAGCAACCCTATTGTTATGGATCGGCCTCACGATCTACGTCGTCTGGGCTGAGACCGCACGCTACTTTCCGGCGATCGGTCACCGCTATTTTTTAGAGTGGGTTCTCACCTGGCTCTTCACGGACGTGCCGTTGCTCCGGGAGTTGGGGCCGTGGCTTCACCTTCAATATCAGGGCCGCTGGTATCCGCTTCCGAGCTATCAGTTCCTGAACGGTCCACACTTCTATCAGGCGTCCTTCGGCTTCTGGTTCGAACACTTCTGCCGCTACACGGCGATCGTGCCGCTCGCCTTCTTCGGGATTTTTCTCGCCGTCAAATTGGGGCGCGCCTCTGGCCCGGAACATGTTCGTGGCTTGAGGCTGCTTCCGGTCCCACGCCTGAACGCGCAACTTAATGGCAGCCGATTCCGGCGAGTAGCAGCCGCCGTCCGACGGCTCGCGTTCGAGGAGGGGAAGCAACCGCTGCCTCTGAAAATCGGCTCCGTGGTAATTCCGGCCAAGAAAGAGCCGGAGAACTTCCTGATTACGGGCTCGCCCGGTGCCGGCAAATCGACTCTCATCCGCCACTTCCTGCGCCGCATCGCCGAGCGTGGCCAGAGCGCCGTCGT
>WNEZ01005512.1_pt1 | contig 13216 bp, 12 predicted proteins | sample 5400521 | NCBI WGS metagenome assembly WNEZ01 (sample SAMN13153339, study PRJNA577476) | soil metagenome | isolation source: 120 cm saprolite under Douglas fir tree site 2 hole 1 replicate 1 | place: USA:California | collected 2015-04-18 | reverse complement strand
AGTGAATTGCATGCACCGCTTCCACACGACCCGCTGAATTTGCTGACCCTCGAGTTGCCAACAGCGCTGTATGACATCAAAGCAGACGAAGTGAAAATGGAACTTCAACCGTTCCAGTTCCCATATGCAGCCCAAGTACGATATGCTTGATTGCCTACATGTGTTGGCTGACGCGATCTGTATTTGTACAGAAAAGCGACCAGGGAGAAGCATTGCCCGAAGAGGACCAGGTACAGCGACCTTAATCAGAGATTCTTATATCTCTGTCGCCTAATTCTCATTTCAATAGCCAGACTGTAAGCCTGTCCTCGAGATGGTGAAGCTTTGGGGAAAAAGCAAGCAGCAGTCAGGGTTGCATTGACACCCAGTCCAGGCAATTACTAGGGACAAATTTTTCACGCTGTCCGAAGAAGAGCGAGGGGATCTGCTGCAAGATTTCCTCATCATCAAAAACACCAAGACGTCACCAGATTTTCTTCCTCAGCTAGTTGCACTTGTTCCTGCTCAACTGTCAGCAACTCAACAAACTCTTTTACAGGCCTATTGAACCCCCTCCCCATACAATGGAACAAGTTCCACTGGGAAATGATGGCGTGATTACCATAACGGACCAAATGGAGAGCGCTTCAGTGTGAGTATAACTTCTCCCCCCACATTACCGCTCCACTGATGGGAGGGTTCAGACCTCTTATGGCGGTCTTGCCATCATTCCCGCCCTATGCAGATTCCATCAGTGTCTCGTTCAAGTCCGTTGCATCATTGGCTCCTGGCATCATGCTGGACACAGGGTTGCTAGATTTTTGCGTCCGGTGAGCATGCCACATGCCTGGATGAGTAATGGGGCTAATATGCCGATTCCCCTTGCCAGATGCGGATCAAGCAACCCAGCGTGGCAAAGTCTATTGCCATGTACTCCGCAATGATCTGGACCCAGCTTCGCAACTGGGCAACCTTGGGGTCAGATCCCGATACTGCTGTGAGACTGCAGTCTCAACTCCGACGTTTGGTAGGCAAGCTGCCCATGGGGCCTGCAACCAATTGGGTCTTTCCCATTCATCACCAGTATGGAGGGCTTGACGTGTTGCAATACCAATTATACTGATTCTCATATTCATGGCAGGGCGCACTTTGCTGTTGCGATCATTGCTAATCCATGGGCTTGTCTCGGCGAGGGCGTCATGCCGCCCACGAGCGTTGCGTATTTGGATTCGATGCTTTTGGACACACCGTTGGCTATGTCATACTTGTTTGCGCAGGCCATTGTTGAGTGGGATGCCATACGACAGGGGAAAGCTGTTGGGGAGGCAGTCAACCTCACCTTGGTCCAGGCAGCAACGTCACGGATCAAGTTTGTTCCTGTCAAGGTAAGCCAGCCTTTGGTGTTGAATCCAGTATGCCATGCAAAGGGAGGGCTTTTTAGGTTTCCCAGCAAAAGATTGGATCCGTCACTTGTGGTCTTCATGCAATCCACAATTTGCAGGTCCTTTCGAAGAGTTGGAAGCCTAACCTGGCCTATGCTGTGAGCGCTTTTTTCCTTTTCTCGTGAAACATTTGGTTAAATCTTTTTGTTGAATAACTACTAGCTTACAGGGAGTGGCGACGATGGGAGTGGCAATGAGGGGAACAGCAATGAAAACCCACTCACAACCAAGCCCGACCTTAAGGGTTTGCGTCATCGGATAGGGGACTGGCTTCTTGCTAACCCTGCAAAGACTATTTCATTCTCATCATACGATCCGAACGCTTGGGCTCTCATCCCGTCATCATTGAGCTAGAAGAAACAATGAGCTAGGCAGTTGAGATAAGTCAGGGCAGATTTACCAGCATAGCGCTGACTGCCTATGACGGCAGTGTAGTCTACAAAACCAGAAAGGGTTGACAAACTCGATGGGTCGATAGTTGTGGCTGGAACAGTGTGTTCCATGTTGAGCACCATGTGCTTATCTGGCTGCAGCATTGCAGACGCACGGAAGAAGAACGGATCAAGCCATGCGCAGGCGCTTGCCTCAGTCTGAGGGAATATCAGTGGTGCAAAGGTTGACAGATCGATAACATACCATCCTAGGAACAAGATTTTCCAGCAATTGCAAATGGCAGTACAGATTTTTGGAGGACCAAAGTTAGTGTTGCCACGGTTCGGTTCAGGTCTGGTTCGGCCACTTTATAGCTGAACCTAACTGCACGGTTTGGTTCAACAACCTCATGGAGTTGAACTTGAACCGGACCATGTGGTTCGGTTCAGTTTTGAACCGGTTATGAACCGAACCAGTTCCCAAAAAGGAAATTTGGTGTTTTTACCTGTAAAATATTGCTTTAATAGTACAGTATTAGCAATTTATTGCTTTCTACAGTATGTTAAATACAGTCTTAGGGACAAGAAGCAATAATACTAGGTGAAATATTTGTGACTACCTGAACAGGTGTTGTGTGACAGGTGTGACATTGTGTCACTCACCCGTGGATATTGAACAATGTCAGGTCTATTTGTGTATTATGACCTCTAATAGGAGTTTTACTATTGATAAATCATAGATAGACTGAAGATATGTACACAGAATAGTTAAAATTGAATCATCTTACATACCTATTAAATATCGGTTCGGTTCAGTTCGAACTGGCTCAGAACCGGTTCAACATTTTCAGGAATATGCTGAACTCGAATTGAACCATCAGTTCGGGAGGCCGAACCGAACCATTGGTTCGGTTCAGGTTCCAAACCGGTTCGGCACGGTTCCGAGCCGCACCACGGCAACACTAACCAAAGTTCATTCTCCCCGAGGGAAGTACTTGTGGCAATGCATTCTTTGGAATTGGCCTTCAGGTTGATGATGCCGGTACACGTGATTTTCAACTTGGCCAAGTGGTCCATGGTCATACTGGAGAAAGTAAGAGACTGTAGAGAGTGAGCTAATGGGAAATTGTTTCATAACTCGAGTCACACCTGAGGCCCTTCCAGCTTCAACCCAAGATAGAGCATCACTTATTACAGTCGGGCCCACCTGCGAGTTCTGCCCACGTGCCTTTCACACACGTGCATGCTACTGAAGCGCCTCCCAAACTAGGACCAGGCATGATTCGCATGTATTATTAGTTGCTATTTGTACACCACCACATTGCATTCACCCAATGGCCACTGTGTTCACCTAGCGGCGGCTGTTTCCATTCCGGTCCGGGCAAATGCCAAAGCGCTCCACATTCAGTCACGTGACCTGTGGAGCTCGTCAGACTTCAACCAATCGGGTGGCAGTCCGTGACCCGTTGGAGCCCGTCGGCAAATTCCAGCCAATTGGGTGCCAGTCAAAAGTCCTCGAGTCGTTATTATACCTTTAGATTTGTACACCACCACATTGTGGTTAGCCTACTAATGGATGTCACTCATACCTGCAGCACTTGCCACAACACATTTGACCCAAATTTCAGCACTGGGAAAAATGGTAATGCCACGGCTACCTGTAACAAGTGCCGCAAGGTGAAGCAGGCCTGTGGTGCTGCCAAGAAAGCTGCCGCACGTGACACCAAGTTTGAAACCCTGCTGGCCTATTGCGACTTCCTCCGAATGATTGAACGGCATATTCTAGACTCTTTGGACGCATTGAAATGTGCAGAAGAATTTTATTATCCCCTGGGCGATAAAGATCTGTCTCTGAAATGTATTGCCGACCGAATTGCTGGTGCAATGCATGATATTACCGGATATAGATGAACGTGCGAACGTGTTTTATCTTGACTTATCCCGCCATTGCATGGTAATTTTTTGCAGATATTTGGATCACAAGAACCTCAAGGATGATCATTTCCATAATCAGTATAGATATGAATGCTGTCAGGCGGTTTCACGTCATAAGGAGGCAGGGAAAGGCGGAAAGCGTGATAAACCATCAATGGATAGGTTTGACTGTCAGGGAATTTGTCACTCAAAGTTGCAGAGTTTAGGGATACCGTGTGGGCCGAACTCAGCCTCACGCATGCGATCAAACACAAGTAAGCAAGGGCACGCTTAGTTGACATCACGTGGTTATGCTGCACTGGGAGGTGGGCCGGTTGTCGTTAGTGTGCATCTCCATCCACACGTCCTCCGCTTCGCTCCCTGGAGCAAACTGGACGTCTCGTCCGGCAACCCCAGGTTTCACTGGTGTTACAACAACTACCAGTCCTGCTATTTTCAGACCCATGCCCGATGAGGTGTATCTCCCATTCATTGATCAACCCATGGAAGTTGCCGCTCTCCTCAATGAACAACCTGCTTCACACCTTTTGTATCTTCTGAAGGTGTTGTTTCCACCAGACATGACACAGCATGGAGATAATGATATATCATGCTGATATATTTTTTGTATATGATGATTGCATGACAAAAATCCTAAGCATATCCCACATTTGTATATTCTAAAATTTGATATTGCTTACATAATCCAAAATATTATGTAAGCAATATAAATGATTACATAAGCAATATCAAAATTTCAGAATATACAAATGTGGGGTATGCTCGGGTTTTTTGTCATGCAATCACCATATACAAAAAATATATCAGCATGATATATCATCACCTCCACGCTGTGTGAGGGTGTCACAATCTGCAACCTCCACGCATAGTCAAGAAAGCCCCGAAGACATGATGGATGGCCCAAGAAATGGGCGTTCAAACATCACTTGATGACGACGACGCGCGCGCAGATGGCCGACAAGGTGTGAACGGATGCTGCGCGTGCTTGCATTTGTGGGCTCAGTGAGGCTCCCTGGGAACGGCCCAAGGGCACGCTTGGCTAAAGGTGCTCACACACAGCATGGAGATAACAAAATATCAGCCAAGAATACTGGTTGAATACTGTGATTTGATGACAAGTACTTCCACTGTATCCCAGGGATTTTTATTTTGTTGCATTTTCAAAATATCCCAGCCTGTATCCTAAAGTTGGTTATTCTGAGATGATTGAATTATGCATAGGATACAGGCTGGGATATTTTGAAAATGCAACAAAATAAAAATCCCTGGGATACAGTGGAAGTACTTGTCATCAAATCACAGTATTCAACCAGTATTCTTGGCTGATATATTGTTATCTCCATGCTGTGACACCACATTCGTATCAGCCCAATTGTCCCGGGACATGGGATGACTTGCATTTGTAAATGTTACGAGGTGTGGAACAACGGTATGATAAACTATCATCACATGCAGAATAAACCATGCTAACGATTGTGAAATTCTCTGTTGGATAATGTTCAAGACTCGATTTCCGTTTGCGCATTGCTCAGCATTGCTTCTGTCATCGCTTTGCCTCACGTGGTTCAGTGGTTCATCTACATTTTTGGAGATACTGTTCGACTTTGGTGCTGTTGGGGTCATTTCTGGTCAACGGCTGTTTCGATTGCACCAGTAAGCACCTTTCCGATTTGCCGCACATCTTGTGCTGATTCAAAATCTTGATCTTGTGATGTTATCTCACACTACCACTCTTCCGTCACTCTTCCGTTGCGATGAATGCCACAAGTTGAGAAGGGATTTTGTGACTTGTCCTGAATTCACTTTCAATGACATCGTCGTGAGAAGACAGGAGCAAGCACCAATTGTTATGTATGTCACACATGGACAGGGAAAGATTATCCCTGATGCATTCGCCGAGACGGTGAGTTGCATGATTCAAACCTAATCATTCTTTGCTTAAACCTCTTGGGCAGATCATGATCATGTTCCACCGAAACCACAACTGGGTTGCCGAGCATCTCTCACAGATTAACGAACGCAAGACCTGGAAGGACTTCTCCAAATTTACCGACGCTGACAAACTGCGAAGATATATTCCGAATAACATTATAAGACTCAGTTGGAAAAACAGGATTACGAGATTTTCCAGACTGCTAGGTTGATCAATAGTTTGACCTAAGCCAGTGTTGTTTGAGTGCCTTCTTGGGTGGCATTTTGGGCACTCAACGGTGAGTTTATTTTCTTCCTTTTTTGAAATTGTTCCCACCCATTCACCACGCAGATTCTAGTGATGGCTCGACATGGTCTGTCGATATTTCGAGCAAGTGCCGCGAGCGCCACGAGGATGACCACAGCCTTGTCAAACGCCGTCAAGATTAACACCCTCTACTGTCTCCACCTGAGCATGTCAAAATCGGACGAGAAATACATCAGGGTCACCTTCCAGTACATCTTTGGGTCCGATAAGAAGAAATGGGATGAACTCACACCCGAATTGTTGAGTTACAAGTCAATCGTAATCGTCGACGATTTCAAAGATCCCCATCCCATCTATCGGGCAACAAAAACATGCATCTCACACAGCATGGAGATAACAATATATCAGCCAAGAATACTGGTTGAATACTGTGATTTGATGACAAGTATTTCCACTGTATCCCAGGGATTTTTATTTTGTTGTTGTATTTTCAAAATATCCCAGCCTGTATCCTGAAGTTGGATATTCTGAGATGATTGAATCATGCATAATTCAATCATCTCAGAATAACCAACTTTAGGATACAGGCTGGGATATTTTGAAAATACAACAAAATAAAAATCCCTGGGATACAGTGGAAATACTTGTCATCAAATCACAGTATTCAACCAGTATTCTTGGCTGATATATTGTTATCTCCATGCTGTGTCAAGACACTGATATGGAGCCTCATTGAGCAGAGAGAAGTATGACATTGGACTCATACATTTAGAGCTTGGTGATAGTTCATCCGTATCTAGACATGTGGGTGTTGTGGAAGAGTTCTGTGTCTCCCGTGGGCTTCTACCAATGACTGCAAGGCACCTATCATGCCTTGTGAAGACCATGGAACTTCGACAGTTGAATTTTTGTAATGTACATATTTTGATCAAACATTACCAGCACAAAGCTGCCTAGGTTTGCCGCACCGGCGGCGCTTCCCAAGTCGGTTCAGGCAATGAAGCGACGTGACGCAATGTGGCACTTCCGTGTGAATATGAAACTTCATGGCTGACAAAATCTCACTCTGCTGTTCAATTCTCGGACCCAACGTTGGACATGTCTTTTTGGTCAAGATTTCGCGTGGCGAAATTGTCGATGCCCTGAAGAAAGCAAGCAGGAGAAGAAGCGCAGACTCGACCACATCAATGCTGATGAGCTTGATGTTTGGAAGGTGAGTAAATCTGCCCAACCCAGCGCGCCATCGGTGACATCTCGGGCGCATTTGCAGCCCTTCAGAAGACACCATCAGCGATGAACTCAAGGGGTCATCGATGGTGATAAAATTCCGGGTGCCAAGAAGCTTCGAGCCACTGGGGTGTTTTTCTGGTCCTCCAGTCGCGGGCACAGTCCAATTGGTTGTGCAACTGCCCAAATCTGGTGAGTACCAACCATCCATTAAATCTTATTCTGTATGTGTCCAAGGGCCTGCCGTAACCGATTCCCAACTGTCCCCAGGTGCCCCCTCTGGTGAGTAACCGCCATGTATTGCATCGTGAGTTGCGCATATCCACTAAAAATTAGCCACATTCCCAAAACGCACTCAAACCGTCAATGAACAAACCGACGGCCTACCAGATTGACAAGGCATCGTAATGAATTGCTAGGGGGATGCAGGGTTGTCAACCGCATGATTGCTACACACGAGACTACAGCAAGCGCAGAGTATTTCGTCAAATGGAAAAGTAAGTTGCCTTACACATCGTCGACATTGGTCGCATGTGACACTGAGTAAAACATCTCCAGCACTGCAATATAACGACGCTCTCATCCATCTCCCCAATCAGCTGTTGTATAGTCTCATCGCGGATGACCTGCACTTTATAGACCTAAACCACCCAGTGTCACTCAAGCCTTTAAAGACTTTTGGGTTATTTATCCAAATAAATCTTTAAAGCATTTTAGGTAAAACCTATGGTAAAGCCACGGTAAGACACATTCAGTAGCTTCAAAGACTTCTATTCTATCAACCCTGGTCCGCATTGGGCACCCCTCCATATACGGGTTGGGCTACACCATATGGCTTCCACTGCTACCTATTCACTTCTATTCTGATCACTGCCTATTTATTTCTATTCAGGGTTGCAGTTGCCCATTCCGCCAGCCCAGCCCCTGCACCTGGCACTGCCACTGATCACCACTCCATCACTCTGCGCTTCCCCGGTTGCTTCATCATCGTCCCTTGCCCCTTCGTCATCGTCCCCTGGCGCTTATTTTGAATTTTTGTGTATTTGCATTCCCCTCCATTCCACCACTAATTCTGCATGTCTTGTGCTGAAAATAACACATTTATTATGTATATAATGGTCTACAATACAAAAGAACAAATGATACAAAAATTACAAAAAAAAAAGGCCGACGTTGCACACTCAAAATGAGTGCACAACGTCAGCCATTTCCCTTTTGCACTAGACCCAGTGGCTCAGAATATTATGCAGTCATTTTCACTGCAATTCATCATCGCCGCCGGGCCACCCGCATTACCACAATAGTGGTGCGGGTGGCAGTCATCACGGTGCAAAGGGAGTGTTAGTATTGTGAGTATATTAGCCATTTCTTACCTGTACTATTTGGCATTGGTGTTGGCGCTGGCGCTGGTGTTGGTGCTGGCACTGGCATTGGCGCTGGCATTGTAATCGGTGCTGGCGTAGTTTATTGTACTAGTCGACATTGTGCTGGTACTGGTGTGGTGTGTTCGTCATTTGACTCGTCAGCGTTCGTGCTGGCGTGGTGTGCTCGTTGTTCGACTCATTCGCGCTGGTGTTGCATGTTTGTCACCTGACTCGTTCGCGTTCACGTTCGTGCAGGTGGTGGCCTACTGGTTGTGTATCCGGCACTGGTGTTGGCCCATTTGTTGTGGTACTCGGTGCCGGGGTGGTGTCAGGGTGTTCATCATACTCATTGGCGATGTGCTAGTGGTGTGCCATGTTCGTCGCTTGATTTGTTCGTGTTCGTGTGGATGTTGGGTTCGTGCAGGCGGTGGTGTGTTGGTTGTGTATCTGGCACTGGTGTTGGCCTGTTCGTTGTAGTACTCAGTGCTGGGGTGGGTGGTGTCAGTGTGTTCATCGTTGTATTCGTGCTGGTGTGGCGTGTCCATGTTGACCAGTTCACACAAGTGAGTTGTACACAAGCGAGAAAATAAAAAGATAAAAAAATGGTGTCTGTGTGAGAAGAGGGGATTAAACATGTGGAGTAGTTAGTATAGATTGGACTGGAAGAATAGTTCGAACTCACGATTGTGAATACCGTCAACGTGGACGACGGCGTTATTGGGAGGGTCCATTTGTTGTATTCGGCGCTAGGGTGGTTGGTGTTAGTGTGCTTGGCATAGTCATTGGCATTGTGCTGATACAGCATGTTCGTTGTTTCACTCATTGGCTGTGGGAGGTGGGGAGGGAATTCCTAGTGTGAATAGTAATGCTCTTGATACAGGCGACACTGTCACAGCTGTACACTCGGTAATACAATATTGATGTGGCACGATAGAGTTCCCTTAATAGGAAGTAGGTGTGGGAAGATGTGGGATTTCCTTATTAAGTCAAGCTGAGGCAAATGCCAATATTTCCTTATTAGGAAAATAGGGGGAAATGTGTGGAATGTGAGTGATGAGGGTGGTGAACAAATGAGGATGATGGTTTGTGCTCAAGTGAGTGTGGATACGAATGAGTCTGAGTGCTTATCGACATGGATGTTCAGGTCTCAGAGATTCACTGGGGAAGTCCTTCTTAGCTCTCTGCTCAAAAAATCCTTATGAGTGCCCACAAAAACCCTTATGAGTGCTCATATTGCCTGCCTTCATCAAGTTATGCAATTTTTTTTTCTTGGAAACCTCTCAAAAGGCTCCTTTTATCATTTAATTCTCCTCCTACATTATCTAAAGAATTTTTTTTTTTTTGTTATGACCGCTCACAGCACTATACCCCTCACAATATACAATTTTGACATGTTTTTACCAACCATATGGGGTAACTTTACACCTGTTTGCCCTGCTGATAATGTAAGGTCGTGGGCATGGTTGCAATCCATGCTAAGATTTAGCATCTGTGATGGGTGGAAATGCCAATTTCCGAGTTCGTGACTTCTGTACTAGCATGGAGCGGGATTGTTGCTGTTGTGATTTCCCCTTCAGGCAATAGTCTAATGGTCGCACGAAACCTGTTCCTTTCTGTTCCACAGGAGGATCTGACAATGCAATAGGCCACCGGGATTCATTGCTCTTAATTCGTGGTTCTAGCGAAGTTTGAATGCTCTGCGCAAGTCGTGACTTCGAGAGTACTGGAACGGCGCGATCCGCTTGCAGGTGCGGTTGAGATCGGATGAACAGGTTAATTGATCCAACAATTGGCAATGGCGTGGCAACAGATGGGATGGACAGAGGTTGTGCAGTATGATAACAAGGTCCTTCAGGATAGTAACATTGCATTTGGGTAGGTGATGGTGTCGAGGTGGCTGAACTGGGAGGCAAGTCCATGGGTCCTATCGATTTGTTGCCTTGACTCCTTATTCTTATGCCTGTTGCTGAATCGCTGGATGAGGTCTGGACCTTGTCTCGCAGAGACTGCAGTGTCCTACACTGCTCATCTGCTGGAAGCGATTGGATCGGCTCTACCTTTCGATTTGTAACAGATTCTCGCGGCGCTTTGCTGGCGAGATTCACTAATGTAGGTTGACCTTCACTATCCGTTTGGTCTGGACAAGCCAGTGATTCCGGAATGGAGCTTGGCATGGTAAGGTGGTTGGTAAGTTGTACGCATGTTGACAGCGTTGACAATTCATTTGCTTGGTGGCCTCTTATGCCGGCCTTTGTGAATCCTTGTAACTTGAGTGTAGGTTCTGTAGTAGTTGCAACAATTCCTTGCATCAGTTTCTTCTTCAGATATGGCTGTTCTACCAAGGTCTTGGCAAGTTGTCCTGAGGTGCCTCTTGACTCCACGTCCGGGCTTATTCTTGGCGTGATAGCGGCGGGAATGGTTAAGATGAAGTACGTCTTCTGGCGAAATTCCGTGCCATGCGAGCAGGGCTTGGGAGTGCTCGGTCCCATCAGTGAGATCGTGTTGGTCTTGATGCGCCGATGTAGTAGTTCTGCTGCTTGGCAAGCATGTAAGGTTTCGCCGCGCCGGGTTGTAACTTCTATCGGAGCAGAAAGCCGTTGTGACCTGGTAGGGACCGATGAATGGCAAGCCGAAAGGAGCGTCAGCAGTTGCATCCAGGACTCTGCTGTCACTATGGTTAGGAGCCACAAGATAGCCTAAGGTAACTGCTGTATCCAGAGTAGCCCGAGAGCCCGAGGGCGCTTGTGAATGTGAAGCTTTTCTCAAGGGTTGCGCATCGCGCGGTTGGATCGGCTGGTGAGCTCGTGTTGGTTGTTTATTTTGATGAACTGTCGTCGTCACACTGGTTTTTAAACTTGGTGCATCATGAAAGGTGTTTCGAAGTGCCAAGTCACTGTGCCGATGTACATTAGGGGCGATTGCTAATCCTTGGTCATCACAAAAAGGAAACCCTTGAGGACTAGGGGATGGCAGTAGTTCTCGTAGCTGATTAGACCCCAAACCCGGCAGAAATATCTTCTGCGTTGTACGGCGATCGTGCAAGTCATCTGGAGGCAATCTGACTCTGTCGTTGCGGTCGTGGTCCGGGAGTGGTGTGCTATGCCAACTCTGACTTGGGCACGTCATAGAACTTGCACCATACCCATTATGTTCCCTTGATGTTCGCAAGTCTGTGCTTTCAGTGTACGGGGCAGCTCGATCTGGAGATTGGTGCCTTGTAGTTCCAGTTACAGCAAAACGGAAGGGGTAATCAAAAGCTGAAGATTGACCTCGGCCTCGCGAAACAGTTAACAATCGTTTGTGCCACATCATGGAGCATAGGTCCAAGACGTTGGCTGGTTTGGTAACAAGTAACCATTGAGTGGTGCGTTCTCTCGATAGCTCTGGGGCTTCATCGCAATAGCTGTCAGATGTTGTTGTTTCTTCTTCCGTTTTATCAACGGCATGCGATGTGCTAGCATGGTTGTGGGAAGCTGGAATGAGATGACCTTCGTTCGAGCTACTGTCTTGCAATAGCACCGCTTGCACCATTAGAGGAACCTTGAACGTTCGTTCCTTTTTTGCGACTGGAACTTCCGCCTCGCCAGCCTTGGAGCCTTTCAGTGGTCGCTCGTCGGTCTCCTTGACATTATTTTCTGGAGGAGCTGGCTCTTCCTGTTGTTGTAGTTTATCTGACGAGCCGGGCGATAGGGTGTCAGTCACTTGAGGTGTGTGGTCGAGTATCTCCATAGGAGCTTGCACTGATAGCGGCGTGACAAAGCTAGCACGGTTTATAGAGGGCTTCCACTTGCCAAGGTAGTGTGTGCAATCCCAGTCCTCCTGTCTTCCTGGTAGTTCCGGCGATGGCGCTCGCGTGGTTGCAGCTGCTATATGGAGGAGGATTGCGCTCCTATCTAGTTGGAGTTGGAACTCCCAGCATAAATCCTCGGCTTGAGGGGATCGGCCTTGCGTTGGTACTTGATCCGTAGTTATCATTGACCTTATTGTATCTGAGACGCACGAGGTACCAAAGGAACATTCTTCAACGGCTTCCATAGCTACTTGGATTCGTGCTAGTAGCCTGTCCCTGATGGATCTTAGAACTAAACACGTAGCCCAGCTCCTATAGACGAGCTTAGAAAATTCCACATCATAGTGGGAGCTTCATCTGAAGGAGAAAACCTTGGTGAATCCAGCAGCCTTCCAATAGTCATTTAGCAAGCAGGTAATCGAGTCCATCGCTCGCGCAAGCAATTCTGCATATTCTGGAGCGAACTCGTATTTCTTGATGCTAGCGTCGTCCGTGACTTCCTTGATGTAGGTGGAGAAGACTAGTTCGTCCTTCGATGTGTTGAATAGTGTGCGTAGCATATCCGTTAAAGCTTGATCTTGATTTCGCGAGGTTTTCGTGGACTCCCTCTGATTACAGTTTTCGATATACGCATATGGTCCTAAAACGCTGGGTTGGGGCAGATGGGCTTTGAAGCTGTCAACTCGGTGGGATTGTGCAGGAAGCTGCAAGGCAGTTTCGATACACAGCATGGAGATAATGATATATCATGCTGATATATTTTTAGTATATGCTTATTGCATGACAAAAACCCTAAGCATATCCCACATTTGTATATTCTGAAAAATTTATATTGCTTATGTAATCATTTATATTGCTTACATAATCCAAATGATTATGTAAGCAATATAAATGATTACATAAGCAATATAAATTTTTCAGAATATACA
>WNEZ01008647.1_pt1 | contig 13219 bp, 14 predicted proteins | sample 5400521 | NCBI WGS metagenome assembly WNEZ01 (sample SAMN13153339, study PRJNA577476) | soil metagenome | isolation source: 120 cm saprolite under Douglas fir tree site 2 hole 1 replicate 1 | place: USA:California | collected 2015-04-18 | reverse complement strand
CACTTAGGGCCCGTCGTATGATGAAAGTTCTTTAGCGAACTGTCCGTTGGTTTCACCCTCAACAGGTAAATGAGCAAAGCGCCGAGAATTCTTAAGGTAGACCCGGCCGTCGCGATCCCCGGTGGCGAAGTGGCGATTGAGTGCGTTGATTTCGACACCAGCGACCCGACACTCTGCGCTGTCTGGTTTGGGAAAGAGCGGGCTCCATTGGTTGGGCTGTCACCCAGGCGCGCGCTGGCAATCGTTCCTGAACTGAGGCAGAGCGGCGCAATGGTCATCGCATTAGAAAGTCGGGGGGTCAGAAGCGACGACGCCAGCGGAATCGTCGGTCGCAGACTGGCGGAAGATCTCCATCCGGTCACTAACCCTGCTTTTGACAAGGACGACGGCGCGCTCTTTGTTACTCGTTCCGGCGCGCGCGGCGAACAGCTTCCAGTCACGTTGTTTCGTATCGATGTGAATGCCGAGGTCACCGAATTTTCTGGCGACATCATCAACCCAACCGGAATCGCTTTCGATAGTCGCGGTCAAATGTTTGTCAGCAGTCGCATGGACGGCACTATCTATCGCATCACGCCATTCAAGGAAGCGGTGCCGTTCGCACGCGGTCTTGGCGTCGCGACCGGGATTGCATTCGATTCCGATGACACGATGTACGTGGGTGATCGCACCGGCACGATTTACAAAGTTAACGGCATTGGCGAAGAGACTGTGTGGGCGCAACTTGAGCCCTCAGTGTCCGCGTATCACTTGGCCGTTGGGCCGGACAATGCGTTGTATGTCACTGGTCCAACGGTGGCGAGTTTTGATTCGGTAATACGCGTCGCTCCCGATGGCGCCGTTAGCACTTTTTACAAAGGCTTAGGCAGGCCGCAAGGATTGGCTTTTGATCCGGAGGGAAATCTGCTGGTTGCGGCTTCGCTGCGCGGTCGTCGCGGCATCGTAAGAATCACGTCTGATGGAAAAGACGCGGCTCTGTTTTTGGCGGGCATGAATCTCGTCGGGCTGGCGTTTAGTTCGGGTGGCGATTTGGTGGTGGCTTCGACCGATTCGGTTTACAGCGTGGCGCTCGGAACGTAACCCTCTTGGTCTAGCTGAAGCTGTCGACGAATGGTAGAAACCCCAGTTTTTGACACGATCTAAGGGCCATGTTAGTGTGAACAACTTGTTTCATTTCGCCGCGCCGACCTACTAAATGGGCAATATTAACGCCAGTATTCAACAATTCATCCTCTACATGGTGGCCCTTATTTTTTCATTGTCAGTTCACGAGTCCGCCCATGCCTGGATGTCGAACCGATTCGGCGACGATCTTGCACGTTTGCAGGGACGTATTAGTCTGAATCCGGTTTCCCACGTCGATCCGATCGGTACTTTGCTTTTCCCCGCGATTGCTTTTTTCACTGGCGCACCACTTATTGGCTGGGCCAAACCCACACCAGTTAATCCATTGAAGTGGCGCAATAAACGCGTGGCCAATTTCTGGGTGTCGGCTGCAGGCGCTATCAGCAACTTCATCATTGCCTTTGTCGCCGGCAGCATTATTCGGGTGTTGTATACAGTCGGTGTAATCGATGACACCCTGGGGCTCGTTAATTCCGGCTCGACGATTGCGAACGGCGCCATTGAGTTGCTGATCGTTTTCTTTATTCTTAACGTCGCACTTGGTGTGTTCAATCTTCTGCCGATTCCTCCGCTGGACGGAAGCAAGGTACTGGCCAGCATACTTCCGCCCAGTTTCGAATCCGGAATAGAAACTCTCGAGCGGTTTGGTTTTATTCTTTTGTTCATTGCAGTTTTTACGGGCGTGCTGGGCGTCATTTTCAGATTCGTTATGCCGCTGGCGTGGGGGCTGGTATTTATCGGTAGCAGACCATGAAAAGAATCTGTAGCGGCGCCCAGCCCACCGGCGACGTTCATCTCGGGAATTATCTCGGCGCGTTGCGCAACTGGGTGGCGTTGCAACATGAGTACGAAAGCTTTTTCTGCATCGTCAACCTGCACGCGATTACCGCGCGGCAGGATCCGAAGCTGTTAGCCGAGAAAACTCGCGAGCTGGCACGTATTTATCTCGCCGTCGGAATTGATCCGGCCATCTCGACAATCTTTGTTCAGTCAGACGTTGCGGAACACGCAGAACTCACCTGGGTGCTTAACTGCATTGCGCGCATGTCTGAGCTTGAGCGGATGACGCAGTTTAAAGATAAGGTGCGCAAGCAAAGCGAGAACGTAGGCGTCGGAGTGTTCGACTACCCGGTCCTGATGGCCGCCGACATTCTGCTTTATCAAACCGATCTGGTGCCCGTAGGCGAGGATCAGAAGCAGCATCTCGAGCTGACGCGTGACCTGGCGATTCGCTTCAACCGCGATTACGGCGAAACTTTTCGCGTTCCTGAGCCTTATATTCCAAAGGTCGGCGCGCGCATAATGTCGCTGTCGGATCCTGCGAAAAAAATGTCAAAATCCGATGACGATCCGGCCGGGTGCGTTTTGCTGCTGGACGATGCAGACAGCATTCAACGAAAATTCAAACGCGCGGTGACGGATTCAGGGACGGAAATTCGCTTCAACGCCTCGCGTCCGGCGATCACGAACCTGTTGACGATTTTTCAATTGCTGACGGGCCAGGCCCCGGACGAGATTGAATCGCATTTTGCAAACAAGGGTTATGCTCAGCTCAAGCAGGAGTTGGCGGAAATCACGATCGAGTTTTTGCGGCCGCTGCGTGAGCGCGTTGAATCGACTAGCGACAATGAATTGGGCGCGATACTGGATCAGGGCAAGCGCAAAGCGCAGGGAATTGCGGAAGTAACGTTGGAAACGGTGATGGCGCGCCTGGGAATTTCCGGCGCTAAAGAGTTATTGGCAAAAAAGTAATGGACGAAACACGAGAGGGAACAGCCGCCCAACCGGCACAGGAAGAAACTGGCGGACCGATAAGCGTGACCGGATCGTCTCCGGAGATTGTCGCCGATCACACGACCGACGATCTGAAGATCGTCATGGGCGACTTTGATGGCCCACTCGATCTGTTGCTGCACTTGATTCGTCAGGAGCAGGTCAACATCTATGACATTCCGGTAGCACGCATCGCTGATGAGTACCTGCGTTATTTGCAGGTGATGCAGGAATTGGACATCGCCGTCGCCGGCGATTTCCTGGTGATGGCTGCGACGTTGATAGAACTCAAGACGCGGATGCTTTTGCCGCGCGATCCTTTTGCGGCGCCGGAAGAGGAAGAAGATCCGCGCAAAGATCTGGTGGATCAACTGCTCGAATACCAGAAGTACAAGGCTGCCGCGCAAATGCTTTGGTCGCGCGCCACCGTGGAGCGCGCCGTATTCAAACGCGCGGAAATCGAAACTGACAAGACCAACCCTGAAGTTTCCGTGGGACTGTTTGATCTACTAAAAGTTTTTCAGGAAATTCTGGCGCGCCACAAAGAAGAAGTCCTGCTTGAAATCGAGCGCGAAGAAATTTCCATGGCGGAGATGATCGAAAGACTAAGAAACATGGTGATGTCCGCCGGCGAACTAAATCTGCGAGTGTTTTTCGAGCGCGCCCAATCGCGTCGCGAGTTGGTGGTTGCTTTTCTGTCGGTGCTGGAACTGGTGCGCACCACGGAAATCCGGCTTATGCAAAAAGAGACTTTTGGCGACATTGTGGCAAAGGTCGCAAGTTAATCCTGGATAAAGATGAGCGAAGAGAACACAGACATTAAAACAGATCAGCCGCTTGACCAGGCCGCGTTAAATGAAGAAGCCGCCAAAGAACTCGAGGCGATGGTCGCGGCCGAAACAACTGACGTGGAAGCTCAGGATTCGGGCGACGCAGGCACGACATATCAGGTGCAGAGTTCTGCCGAACGCGCCGGGATCATCGAGGCCTTGATCTTTGTTTCCGAAGAGCCGATAAGCGCGAAGACAGTTGCTGAGCTGCTGCGCGAGGAGCGCAGCGTAGTTGACGAAGCACTGGCAGAGCTTTCCCGGGAATTCAACGGGCGCAACGGCGGTTTGCAATTACGCGAAGTCGCCGGTGGTTGGCAGTTTGCGACCAGGCCCGAGTATCACGAACACGTGCGCGCGTTTCTGCGTTCGCGACCCAGCGCCAAATTGTCAATTGCGTCGTTGGAAACGCTGGCGGTGATTGCTTACAAACAACCGGCAAGACGCTACTCGATAAGAAACTGATTGTGGCCAAAGGCCGCAAAGATACGGTCGGCCGGCCGATGATGTATGGAACCTCGAAAGAGTTTCTAATGCAGTTTGGCTTGAAGGACCTTTCCGAGCTTCCGAGCATGGAAGATTTTCAAGATCTGGCGGGCGGCGGGGGCTAGAAGGCAGTAGGCACTAGGCAGAAAGCAGAGAACCGCCGCTTAGCGCTTAATGCTTTCTTTCTGCCTTCTGCTTAGTGCCTACTGCCTACTTTCAAGATGCGAGAGCGACTGCAAAAACTAATCGCTAACGCCGGCCTTGCTTCGCGGCGTCACGCCGAAGAATTAATTACGGCTGGCGAAGTTACCGTCAACGGCAAGGTTGTAACGGAGCTGGGAACAAAGGCCGATCCGCAGAAAGATCACATCAAGGTCCGCGGCAAGCTTATCAACCCAACGCTGGAGAGGCGCGCGCTGGTCCATGTGCTGCTGAATAAACCGAAAGGCTGCCTCTCAAGCGTGAGCGATCCTGAAGGCCGGCCGACCGTGCTCGAGTTTTTGCCCGCCTCGCTTGGTCGTGTTTACCCAGTCGGCCGTTTGGATTTCAATACTGAGGGTTTGCTGCTGCTGACGAACGATGGCGAGTTTACAAACTTCATCACCTCCGCGCGCAACAAAGTCCAGAAAGTTTACGAAGCAAAGGTGAAAGGTGTGCCCTCTGAGCAGGCGATTGAGCGATTGCGACGCGGTGTTACGCTCGAAGATGGGACGCGAACGGCGCCGGCAAAAATCAAGCGCGTTTATGAAACACAAACCAACACCTGGTTTGAGATCATCCTGCATGAAGGGAAGAACCAGCAGATACGGCGCATGTTTGATCTCATTGGTCATTCAGTGATGAAGTTGCGCCGCTCGCAGATTGGTCCGTTGCGAGATGACAAATTGAAGCCCGGCGGGTGGCGCAAGCTTTCTGAACAGGAAGTCAAAGCGATCACGACGAGAGGCAGGAACGGGCGAGAGAAGCGCGCGGCCAGTCACGCTTCATCGCGGCAATAAGGTAGAATCTAGCGCACTGGGAATTGTTGGTTTGGACAGGCATTCTTGCCTGTGATGTGGCAGGCGGGAATGCCTTTGTCGCGTCTCCTGACGGAAAAGCAGAAGCGGAATGCATTTCGAATTAAGCGAAGAACAGCGGCAGATAAAAACCAGCGTGCGCGAATTTGCGGAGGCTGAGATTGCTCCACACGTGATGGAGTGGGATGAAGCGCAGCACTTTCCGATCGAGCTGCAACCAAAACTGGCGGCGTTGGGCCTGACCGGCGTTTTGTTTCCGGAAGAATACGGCGGCGCCGGTATGGGTTACATCGAATACGCCACAATCATCGAAGAGCTTTCGCGCGTCGATGGCTCGGTCGGTATCTCGGTTGCGGCGCACAACTCGCTTTGCTCAAATCACATTTATGAGTTCGGCACTGAAGCACAAAAGCAAAAGTTCTTAATACCGCTGGCGAGTGGCAAACACCTGGGCGCATGGGGCCTGACCGAGCCGAGTGCCGGATCTGACGCGTCAGGAACGCGTTCCACCGCCGTGCGCAAAGACGAGGGTTGGATTGTTAACGGCTCGAAGAATTTCATCACGCACGCAATTCATGCGGACACTTGCGTGGCGATGGCGGTAACGGATCGCGCGAAACGAAGCAAAGGCATCTCGGCGTTCATTTTTGAAAAGGGAATGGCGGGCTTTGCGCCGGCAAAGAAAGAGAACAAGCTTGGCTTGCGCGCGTCGGAAACGGCCAGCGTTGTCTTTGAGGATTGTTACGTGCCCGATGAAAACCGTCTGGGCGACGAGGGTCAGGGCTTTGTTAATGCCATGGAGATTCTCGATGGCGGCCGTATTTCAATTGCTGCGCTGGCAGTGGGAATAGCCCAGGGCGCATACGAATCGGCGGTGCGTTACGCGAAAGAGCGGCAGCAGTTTGGCAAACCAATCGCGGAGTTTCAGGCGATCCAGTTTAAGTTGGCAAATATGGCAACGCAGATCGACGCCGCACGTTTGTTGATGTATCGCGCGGCCTGGCTCAAGGACGCTAAGCGAAAGGTAACGAAGGAATCGTCAATGGCTAAGCTGTTCGCTTCGGAAATTAGCGTAAACGTTTGTGAAGAAGCGATTCAGGTGCACGGCGGCTATGGCTACACGAAGGATTATCCACCCGAGAAATACTGGCGCGATTCCAAGTTGTGCACGATCGGCGAAGGCACGTCAGAGATTCAACGACTGATTATTGCGCGCGAGATCTTGCAGCAGTTGTGATAGGGGTTACGCAAAGTCGGCATGGTTCGATGGACGCTGCAGCGAACACTAAGTCACTAATCGATCGGATCGCGGCCGGTGACGCGCGCGCAGTAGCTCGTGCGATTTCCAAAGTAGAAGATCTTTCAAAAGATGCGTCGGAACTAATGAAGCAGATTTTTCCGCTGACGGGTCGTGGCCTCGTAATCGGAATTACGGGCGCACCCGGCGCCGGCAAGTCGTCGCTGGTTGACAAGCTTGCGTTGCACTACCGGCAACAAGACGAACGCGTGGGCATCGTCGCGGTTGACCCTTCCAGTCCATTTTCCGGCGGCGCCATTCTCGGCGATCGCATACGCATGCAGACGCTGGGACTGGACAGCGGCGTTTTTATTCGTTCGATGGCGACGCGCGGAAATCTTGGCGGTCTGGCGCGCACGACGGTCGATGCGGTTTCGATTTTGGACGCGGCCGGTTACGGCAAGATCATCATCGAGACAGTTGGCGTGGGCCAGGATGAAGTTGAAGTAGTTAAGGCTGCAGATATTTCAGTAGTGGTGCTGGTGCCGGGAATGGGCGACGACATTCAGGCGATCAAGGCCGGCATAATGGAAATCGGCGACATCTTTGTTATCAACAAGGCCGATCGCGACGGTGTGAATTCCACTGAAAAGGAACTGCAGGCACTGCTGTCGTTGGCCGAACGCGATGATACCTGGCAGCCGCCAATTGTTAAGACGATAGCCACTGAAGGTAGCGGCGTCGAGGAATTGGCCGCTGCGATTGAAAACTATCGCGAGGTTCATTTGCGGACAGAGTCCGGCGATGGCCGCCGCCGCGCTATTGCGCGTTGGCGAATCCTGGAGTTGCTGCGCGAGCGGCTCGTTTCGCAAACGCTTGAGTCTGCTTCTGCATCCCAGAAGCTCGACGAACTGGCCGCGGAGGTTGCGAGCCGCCAACGCGACCCTTATTCTGCCGTCGAGGAAATAATGCGGGGAAGTCAGTAGTCAGTGGTCAGTTGTTTGCGACTCGATTCTAGCGATCTGAGACAACTGACCACGAACAACTGACAACTGACGAGAAAATGAAAGTCGATCACATCGGTATCGCGACGCCTCAATTGCAGGAGGCGCTTTCTGTTTGGAGGGACACCCTGGGTTTGTCGCTGGATTCGACAGATGAAGTCCCCGAGCAGGGCGTGCGGGTGGCGATGCTGGCGATTGGTGAAACGCACATTGAGTTGCTGGAACCGTTGAGTGAAGATTCGCCCGTGGGGAAATTTTTGCAAAAGCGCGGCCCCGGCATTCACCACATCGCGATCAGCGTGACGAACATTCTTGAAGCGCTCAGCGATTTGAAAGCAAAAGGTGCGCGCTTGATCGATGAAACTCCGCGAGCAGGCGCCAATGGTTGTTTGGTTGCATTCATTCATCCTTCTGCGACCAATGGCGTCTTGTTAGAGTTAGTAGAGCATCAGGATTTGACTTAGAAAGGAATATTGTTTTGACCTCAACTACTAAAGCCTGGATCGCGGCTGGCGTGGCCGTCGTGTTTGCGTTGGGACTTATCGTTTGGCAAGTGAAGGCGCGGCGATCAGAATCGTTGAACCTGTCGGCCGAAGACATGGCAATGATTGCCGAAGAACAGTCACCGCAATTTCGTACGCGATTAGCGTCAGACGCAAACGCAAGAAAAGATTTTGCTGATGACCTGCGCAAGCTCCTTGCTGTCGCCGAAGAAGCCCGCGCCAGGGGAGTCGGCAACAAGCCGGAAGTAAAACGACAACTGGATCTCGTGAGATCTGTGGTAATCGCCGAAAACTATTTCAAATCGCAGGGGGCGGGCGAGGCTGGTCCAAACATTTCCGATCAGGAAGTTGAAGAGTTCTTCAAGCAGCCTGCGAACCAGGCGAAGTTTGATCAGTTCATCAGCGATGCCAAGGCAAAGAACCCGCAGCTCGCCGGCGGTCAGATTCCCGATGAGCAAATGAAGCAGGTGAAGCGGCAACTGGGCCAGGTGCTGATTGGTGAAAGCAAGGCTGTGGCAGCCGGTATCGACAAGCAGCGTCCGGTCGAGTTGCAAGTAAAGCTCGAGCAGGCGCGCATCCTGGCGCAGACTTATGCACAGGAGCAATTGGCCGAAAAGATGAAAGCGACTGACGCAGAAATTGACGCCTACATCGCGCAGCATCCCGAGCTGGACGTTAAGCAGAACCGATCAAAAGCTGAAGAAGTTTTGAGGCGAGTGCGGGCAGGCGAAGATTTTGCGAAACTCGCGAAAGAGTTTTCGACCGATCCCGGCAGCAAGGAGAAGGGCGGCGATTTGGGCTGGTTTGGCCACGGACAGATGGTACCGGAATTTGAGCAGGCCGCTTTCGCACTTCAGCCCGGGCAGATAAGCGACATCGTTCAGACCAAGTTTGGTTATCACATCATCAAACTTGAGGAGCGCAAGACTGAAACCAAAGACGGAAAGCCCGATGAGCAGATCCATGCGCGACATATCCTGATCGGTGAAAGCGCAGCGGCGGACAATCCATTTGCCCCGCCACAGAGCGGTCGCGACAAAGCGCGCGCTGCCGTCGAGCAGGAAAAGCAAAAGAAAGTATTGGATGAGATCGTTGCGCGTTCTCACGTTACCGTCGCCGAAAATTTTTCCGTAAAGCCGCCTGAGGCACAACCGCAGCAAGCGCCGCCGGGATTTGGTCCGGGAGAAACCGAACCGCAGCCAGTAGAGCCGGCACAACAGCCACAGAAACCGAAAGCGGGCGAACCTCAAAAGAAAAAATGAGCCTAAGCAACGTCAGAAATGAAGGCTGTGGCGGCTAGGGTTTACGATGCAATTTGGCGATTTTCGAGTGGAGATCGTTCCAGACACGGAGTTTCGTCTGGACGGCGGCGCGATGTTTGGTGTCGTGCCGCGCACTTTATGGTCCAGGGTCTGTCCACCTGACGAACAGAACCGCATTCGCATGAACATGAATTGCGTTTTCGTTGAAACCGCCAACGAGCGAATACTGATCGAAACGGGAATTGGCGAGAAGTGGTCCGCGAAGCACCAGGAAATGTACGGCATCGCTCGTGAGCGCTCGTTGCCTGAATCGCTGCATGCGATTACCGGAGTTGCTGCGGAAGATATCAGCATCGTAATAAACACGCACCTGCATTTTGATCACGCCGGTGGAAATACTTCAGTGAACGGTGAAGGGAAGGCGGCGCCGACTTTTCCTAACGCGCGCTATTTTGTTTCAAAGGATGAGTTGGAACATGCGCAAGCGCCAAGTGAGAGGGATCGAGCCAGCTATTTCCCGGAGAATTGGCAGCCGTTGATCGAGAGCCGACAACTCGAAACGAAGGAAAGTGAATACGAAGTTGTTCCGGGCCTGCGCATGGAAACTTATGCCGGTCACAATCGCTCGATGCAGTGTTGGCGTTTGCAGTCGCGGGGTCAAACTCTGTTTGGGTTTGCGGATTTGGTGCCGATGAGGGCGCACGTGTCTTACCCCTGGATCATGGGATACGACCTTTTCCCAACAGAAACTTTGGAAGCGAAAAAAAAGCTGTTGCCGCAAGCCGCGCGCGAATCCTGGGCCTGCTTGTTCTATCACGATCCGGATCAGCCGTTGTGCAGGCTGATTGAAGAAGACGGCAAATTGCGTCCAGTCAGTATTGAAGAGTTTAAGGAAGCGTAATTCGTGAACCGAAAACTGCTGGTTTTTGCGCTGGTCATTGCCTGCGAACTTGGTACAGCCAGCAGCGCCTTTGCGCAAAAACGTGGCCCGTCTACCGCCGCAGAGCGCAAGCGCGCGGTGGAGATTACGACGCTTCTTGAAACCGATCCACTCAATAAAAACGCAGAGGCCCTAAGTCGCGAGTTGCTCATTTGGCTCATCGAGATTCCCGACATTAGCGTCACGATCTGTACGGGCATGCTCGGGGACTATTCGCAGATCAAAGGAGATTACAAGGGAACGATTACGACTCAGTTGAGTTTTGGCGAGACGAAATTTGTCATCGAGCATCCCGAACAAGCTAACGACGAGTATCAAGTCTATCTCGCCGGCGTGGAAAGCGTGCTTAGAACCTACCAGAACATTAAGATGGCGAAACCGAAGGTCCAGATGGAACCGCTTGAACAATTGTTGCTTAAGCAACAGGCAGGGGAGCTGCCGGAATTTATCAAGAACGCAATGGTCGGATGCAAGTAGCTCAACCTCTAACCACATACTAATGACCACAGCAGGAATCGGAATCATTGGTGGCAGCGGCTTATACCAAATGCCGGAGTTGCTCGACGTTGAAGAGGTCGAGTTGGAAACGCCGTTTGGGAAACCATCGGACGCCTTCATCGTCGGCACGCTCGAAGGCGAACGCGTCGCCTTTCTGCCGCGGCACGGGCGCGGGCACAACTTCACGCCAACTGAAGTTCCTTATCGCGCCAATATCTATGCCATGAAAATGCTGGGTGTGGAAAGAATACTGTCGGCGTCTGCCGTCGGCTCGTTGCAGGAGCGGTATGCTCCGCTCGACATGGTAATTCCGGATCAGTTTTTCGATCGCACGCGAGCGCGAGCGCGCGAATCGACATTCTTTGGCGAAGGCATTGTGGCCCATGTGACGTTTGCGCATCCTGTCTGCGGTGAATTGGGCGACGTGCTCGAGGAAGCATGCAAGCTTACGGAAGTGAAGACGCATCGCGGCGGCACATATCTGTGCATGGAAGGTCCTGCGTTTTCCACTAAGGCGGAATCCGAAGTGTACCGGTCATGGAACATGGACGTGATTGGTATGACAAATTTGCAGGAGGCCAAGCTCGCGCGCGAGGCTGAGATTTGCTACGCCACGCTGGCGCTGGTCACCGACTACGACTGCTGGCATCCCGGCCACGACGATGTGACGATTGATATCGTTGTCGAATATCTCAACAAGAATGTGCGCAATGCGCAACTTATTATGAAAGAGGCCGTCAAGCGCCTGTCCGAATTGGAACGGACCTGCAAATGCGGGTCGGCGCTGAAGAATGCCATCTTTACGGCGCCGCATTTGTGGCCGCCCGAGACCCGGCAAAAGTTGGACGTGATAGTAAAAAAATATGCGCTCGAGTGAAATTGTTCGCGCAGTTCGCTGGAAACCCGCATCCAAAGCAGTGTTCAGAGAGAAGTGTTAAGAGGTTACTCATGAAGAAAGCCTTAATTGCATTATGCGCGATATTGATCGCGATTGGTGTTCAGGCCACGGCTTCGTACGCGCAGGGAGCTGCAAAGACGGGCCCGGATCCGTCAACCGTGCGCGATGAAGATCTGGAAAAGGACTCGTTACATAACCTCGAAGTTGCGCGCCATTACTTCAAGTTAAAGAAAGCCTATGTGGCGGCGATCAAGCGTTGCGAAGAAATCGACGCGGGCAATCCGAATTTCGCGAAGATGGACGAGGTGCTTTTCATTGCCGGCGAAAGCAGCCTGCGCCTGGCCGAAAATCGCGGCAAGCAAAAGACCAAGGAGAAAACACCCGAACAATTGCGCCAGGACGCTCGCGTTTATCTTTCGCGACTGGTTGCGGGTTACCCGAACAGCACTTTTCTTAAACAGGCTGAGGATGACCTGAAGGGACTTGGGGGTGCGATACCCAAGGCGACGCCTTAATAAGCTAATTAACAAGTACACATCAAAGCAGATTTACCATTTGCCATTTATCATTCTGCGAATGACAAATGAGAAATGGGAAGTGGCAAATGATAAATCGTCTTTTTGCTTTCAAGCTTCCCAACACACAAACACAAAAACAAAAACTATGTCACTACTAGTAGTTGGTTCAGTCGCATTCGACGCTGTTGAAACTCCGTTCGGAAAGTGTGAAAAGATGCTGGGCGGCTCTACATCGCACTTCTCAATTTCTGCCAGCTACTTCACCAACGTTAGCATCGTCGGTGTGGTGGGGGGCGATTTTGGCGATGACGACGCAATCGTCTTTGCCACGCACGGCATCGACACCACCGACCTGGAAAAAATTCCGGATGGTAAAACGTTTCGCTGGTTTGGACGCTACGATTATGACTTGAATGTTGCGCATACGCTCGATACTCAATTGAACGTTTTTGCTCACTTCAAACCAAAACTGTCCGAGCGCTCAAAACAATCAAGGCTGGTTTTTCTGGGAAACATTCAGCCCGACTTGCAGCGTGAGGTTCGTGAGCAAGTGCCAAATGCGGAGCTGGTTGCGCTCGATACGATGAATCTTTGGATCGAGAACACGCGCGAATCGCTGTTGCGCACCATCAAGGGCGTTGACGTCGTTATCATTAACGATGCTGAAGCGCGCCAGCTAACTGAAATACCGAATCTGATCAAAGCGGCGCGCACAATTCTCTCGTGGGGGCCGAAGGCCTTGATTGTTAAGCGCGGCGAATACGGCGCGGCGCTTTTTACGCGCGACAGTTATTTCGCAATTCCGGCCTATCCGCTCGAGTCTGTTTTTGATCCGACCGGCGCTGGCGACACTTTTGCCGGCGGTTTTATGGGTTACTTAGCGAGCCAGGAGAAACTGGACGAAGCCGCCATGCGCCGCGCGATGATCTTTGGATCGGTGATGGCTTCTTTCAACGTCGAAGAATTCGGCACCGCGCGGGTGCGACGTTTGACGCAGGCGGAAATCAACGACCGCTTTAGCGCTTTCAAGCGGATGACGCATTTTGATGAGATACCTTTTGAAAGGGCAGTGACAAGTAACAAGTGACAAGTGACAAGTGACAAGTCACGAGTAAAAGCATTATTCTCTTTC
>WNEZ01009161.1_pt1 | contig 13221 bp, 12 predicted proteins | sample 5400521 | NCBI WGS metagenome assembly WNEZ01 (sample SAMN13153339, study PRJNA577476) | soil metagenome | isolation source: 120 cm saprolite under Douglas fir tree site 2 hole 1 replicate 1 | place: USA:California | collected 2015-04-18 | reverse complement strand
CTTGCGCTGTCGGCGCGGGCTCGCTTTCCGGCTCGACCCCGGGCGCGCTCGCGGGCACGATCGCGGGGGCCGCGACCGCAAGCTCCTCGTCGAGCTTCTTGAGCATGCGGACGGTTTCCTTGCCGCCCGGCACGCACAGGTTCAGCCGTTCCTCCTTCTTGAGGAAGAGCGCGTTGGAATAGTCTTGGCAATTGTACCCGCACTGGCCGCAGTCCTGCTGGCCCATCGCGGCCATCATGCGGCGGCGCAGCGGCCGGCCATCGGCGAGCTTCATGCGCTCGGCCAGAGGCAGCGTCTGGTCGTGCCACGGCGCCTCGCCGTCATCGCCGTCGTCGAGTGGCCCTTTCGCGGCCGGCGCAACGCCGGACATCAGCGCGGCGCTCTCTTCCGGCGAAAGCGCGGTGACGCCGCCGCCATCGAGGCCCAGATAGCCGGCGAAGAAGCCGTTGAGCCAGGCGCGCTGCTCCACCGTGAACGGCGCGCTCTCGGGCAGCAGCGACGGGATCGGCGGCGGCAGGTTCTGCGTCATTGCACGGACTCGGCGGCGAACATGGCTTTCAGCGCCTCGACCTCGTGGCGGCGCGCGAAGGCGAGGAACGTCTCCTCAGGCGAGGCGCGGTTGGCGAGATAGCCCTTGAGCATGCATTCGACCGTCTCCGGCGCATGCTCGGCTTTCACGTCGCGATAGACCTCGCGCGCGAGCACGGCGTCGACGCCAAAACCGCCGCCGACGAGCACGTGATAGCCCTCGACCGCGTCGCCCTCGGCCGACGTCTGGACCTTGCAGGCGAGCAGGCCGATGTCGCCGATGTAATGCTGCGCGCAGGAATGATGGCAGCCGGTGAGATGGATGTTCAGCGGGCCGTCGATCTCGACGCGCTCCTCGCACCAGCGCGCGATCTCCTCGGCGTGGCGCTTGGTGTCGGAGGCGGCGAACTTGCAGCCGACATTGCCGGTGCAGGCGACGAGGCCGGCGCGGATCGCGGTCGCCTTGGTCAAAAGACCGAGCGCCGCGATCGCGGCCTCGGCGAGCGCCACCTTGTCGTCCGCGACGCCGGAGATGAGCAGGTTCTGCCAGACCGTGAGGCGGATGTCGCCGTCGCCGAGATCGGCGGCGATCTTCGCCAGCCCGCGCATCTGATCGGCCGTGAGCTTGCCGACCGGCAGCACGACGCCGATCCAGTTCAGGCCTGCCTGTTTCTGCGCGTGCACGCCGATATGGGCGGCGCGATCGTAGGCCGGTCGGGTTTTCAGCGCCTCGGACGGCACGCGCACGAGCTTGCGCCCGAGCTTCCCCTCGACCAGCGTGAGGAACTTGTCGACGCCGAACGTGTCGAGCACGTATTTGAGCCGCGCCTTGGTGCGGTCCGTGCGGTTGCCGTGGTCGATGAAGACGCGGACGATGGCGTCGGCGACGAGCGTTGCTTCCGCCGGCTTCACCACCACGCCGGTCTCGCGGCCGAAATCGCGATGACCGGTGATGCCGCCGACGGTGACGCGAAACCATATGCCAGGCTCCGCCCCAAATCCGTCCGCGAGCTCGACCGCCTGGAAACCGATGTCGTTGGTGTCCTCGAGCACCGGGATCGTGCCGCCGCCGTCGAAGCCGACGTTGAACTTGCGCGGGATGCCGTAGAGCGATCGATCGTTCAGGATGTGGAAGTGCCACTCGCGGGCGTAAGGCCGGGTGTCGATGAGCTCCTTCGGATCGATGCCGGCAGTCGGCGTGCCGGTGACGTTGCGGATATTGTCGGCGCCCGATCCGCGCGAGCACAGGCCCAGGTCCTGGACCGCCTCCACCGTCGCGACCGCGTTCTTCGGCTCGATCTCGCGCACCTGGAGATTGGCGCGCGTGGTGACGTGCGCGTAGCCGCCGCCGTAGCGCTCGGCGAGGTCGGCGACGCCGGCGAACTGCCAGTGCGCAAGCATGCCGTTGGGCAGGCGCAGCCGGCACATGTAGGAGTTCTGGTTGGGCGCCACATAGAACAGGCCGAAGAAACGCCAGCGGAAATTGTCCGGCGGTTTTGGCGGCTCGTTGTTGGCGGCCTGCGCCTTGAGCCGTCCGTAGCCGTCGAAGGGATGCAGCTCGCGCTTGAACTTCTCCTGGTCGGAAAGTTTCTTGCCTTCCTTGAGGACGCGATCCTGTGCCTTGAGCGCCGCCGCGTCGGGGCCGGTCGGCTCGGCCTCCGCCGCCTTGGCCGCGGTCGCGCCGCCGCCGCTCGCCGGCGGAGCGCCGCGAACCGCGCGTCCGGCCTGCAGGCCGGACGCGAAGCCCTCGAGGTAACGCTTCTGCTCGGCGGTGAACTCGCCGCCTGTTCCCGTCAGAACCGTCATCGTGTCATTTTCCTTCGCGGCGTCGCTCCTCGGTTCATTCCGCGGGGACCTGCGCGGCAGCCGGCACGAAGACGGGCGTGGCGCTTCGGCGAGGCTTGTGGGTGAGATAGAGCGCAAGCCCGGTGCACACGAAGCCGCCGACGATATTGCCGAGCGTCACCGGGATCTGATTCCACAGCCACCAGTCCGCGACGGTCACCTTGGCGCCGAGCAGCATGCCGGTCGGGATGACGAACATGTTCACCACCGTGTGCTCGAAGCCTTGCGCGAAGAAGACGAAGATCGGCATCCAGGCGGCGGCGATCTTGCCGATGGTCGAATTGGTGCACATCGCCAGCACGACGCCGAGGCAGACCAGCCAGTTGCACAGGATCGCTTTGACGAAGACGGTGACCATGCCGGCCGCGCCGAACGCCGCGTAGCCGACGGTCTTTGCCTCGGCGATGGCGACGATGCGCGCGGCGACGCCGGCGGGCTCGATCTTGCCCATGTTGGTGAGCGCGATCGCGAGCAGCACGCCGTAAATGACGCTGCCGATCAGATTGCCGAGAAAGACCCAGGACCAGTTGACGACGATCTTCGTGGTGTCCGTGCCGTGCTCGAGCCGCGACAGCGGCAGGAGCGCAAAGCTGCCGGTGACGAGCTCGAGTCCGAGCAGCACGATCATCACGAGGCCGACCGGAAAGATCAGCGCGCCGACGAGCGGCTGGCCGGTCGATATCGCGCCGGTGAGGGCGAGGCTCGTCGCGGTGCCGAGCAGCGCGCCCGATAGCATTCCGCGGATGAGCAGATCGCGCGGCGCCAGCGCCAGCTTGCTGCGCCCGCTCTCGATCATCGTGTTCACTACGTCAGTTGGCTTCGCGTAATCCATGTTCGTTCTCATTGGCGTTCATTGCCGCGTACGGCGCGCCGCTGCCCCAACAAAAAAGCCGCTTGCCGGACCCCGCGAAGGGTCGGCTTCAGCGGCGCTGCTGTGGCTGGCCCAGCGATGGGCCGGTCGGCGCGGTCGGCTTTGACCGCTCGCCCGGGGCTGCGTATTCAAGCGCCATGCCAAAAAGAATGCGTGCCAATTAATGCAATGATTCCAAATTCTTGGTAGCTCCATGGCGGTTTGCCCATTAACTTTTCAGTAAGCCATGCTGCCGCTTCCGGTTGCACGACGCCTAACTTTTTCGCACTGCACAAGACGTGGCCAATTTTTGTGCGCCCACCTTCTGAGCAGCGTCGACACCCGTCATGCCGCCACTCCGTCGACGAGCGCGCGCCCGAACACGAGATCGTCGCGGAATGGTCCGATCGAGACGCCCGAACGGATGAGATCGAGGTACCAGAGCGCGTCGGCCGTATCGCCGAACAACACCGCGCCGACGAGGCGATCCTGCAGGATCACCAGCTTGCGATAGGCGTCGCGGCCGGGATCGCTCAGCACGATCTGCTCGGTACCGGGACTCCCGAGAAAATCGCCGGCCGAGAAGACGTCGACGCCGGAGACCTTCAGGTTGGTGGCGAGCACCGAGCCGGCGTAACGCGCCGGCACATTCGCAAGGCGGGACGCGAGCACCGTCGCCTGCTCGTAGGCGGGCTCGACCAGCCCGTAGCAGCAGCCACGGTGCTCGGCGCACTCGCCGATCGCGAACACGCCGGCGGCGCTCGTCGCCAGGCCGTCGTCGACCACGATGCCGCGATTGACCGCGATGCCGGCGCGCGCCGCGAGCGCCGCGTTGGGCCTCACACCGACCGCGACCACGACGAGGTCGGCCGCGAGCGTGCGGCCGTCCTCGAGCTCGACCGCCTCGGCGCGCTGCGATCCGACCACGCGGGCGGTCTCCGCCTCGAGCAGCACCTTCACGCCGCGGCGCTCGATCGCCCGCCGCAGCATGTCGGCCGCGGCCGCATCGAGCTGGCGCTCCATCAGCCGGTCCATCAGATGCACGAGGGTGACGCGGGCGCCCGATTTGGCGAGGCCGTGCGCGGCCTCGAGCCCCAACAGGCCGCCGCCGATGACGACCACCCGCGCGCCCGGTCCGGCCTGCGCGCGGATCGCGTCGACGTCGGCGAAGTCGCGAAAGGTCGTCAGCCGGTGGCGAGCACAGCTTTGGAGAACGGAAGAATCGCGCCTTCAGCGAGCGTGACGGTCCGTGCCGCAACATCGAGCCCGGTCGCCGGTGACCCATACCGCAGCGTGACGCCGCGGTCGCGCCACCAGCGCGCCGGCTTGAGCTCGATGTCGGCGGGCGAAACCTCCTCGGCGAGCATCGACGACAGGAGCACGCGGTTATAGGCGAGCCGCGGCTCCTCGCCGACCACCGCGACGGCGTAGCGGCCGAGCGCGCGCCTGGCGATCTCGTCGACCAGGCGCGCGGCCGCCATTCCGTTTCCGATGATGACGAGCGGTTCGCTCATGCTGCGTCGAGCCGCGTTGCTGGCAGTGCGGTTGGTCCCTGCCTCACACGCGCGCTTCGGCGAGATGCGCGGTGCTCGGCGCAAGGAAGCTCTTGCGCAGGTAGTACCACCACGTCAGCGCCAGGCATGTCGCATAGAACGCCAGGTAGATCGCCAACGCGAGATGCGGGCCGCCGGTGGTTGCAATCGATGCGCCGAAGCCGCGCGGGATCAGGTAGCCGCCGCACGCACCGATCGCGCCGATGAATCCCAACGCGGCGGCGCTCTCGATGCTGGCAGCCTTCACGGCGAGTACGCGCCCGGCCTCGCCCGACCCCTTCGCCTCCTTGAGCTTCTCCTCGCGGAAGATCGACGGAATCATTCGATAGGTCGAGCCGTTGCCGATCCCGGTCGTGACGAAAAGGATCAGGAACATCGCCAGAAAGCCCTCGAACTCCTTGATGTCCACGAAGTACATGACACCGATCGTTGCGGCGCCCATGGCGATGAAATTCCAGAACGTCACGATCGCGCCGCCGACTTTGTCGGCGAGCCAGCCGCCGAACGGACGCGACAGCGATCCCACCAGCGGTCCCAGGAAGGCGATGGCCACCGTGACCGTCGGGAATTGCGTCTTGATCAGCAGCGGAAACGCCGCCGAGTAGCCGATGAAGGAGCCGAAGGTCCCGATATAGATGTAGGACATGATCCAGGTATGTTTGCGCCCGACGATGGCGAGTTGGTCCTTGAACGTGGAGCGCGCCGACGTGAGGTTGTTCATGAAGAAAAATGCGCCGATCACCGCGATGGCCAGCGGCAACAGCCACATCAGTCCGGCGTTCTGAAGATAGATGCCTCCCGGGCCCGGCGTTGCCTGGTAGAGACTCACGAGGCCGACGCCGAGCAGTATCGGCGTCAGCAACTGTACGCCGCTGACCCCGATATTCCCGCCGGCCGCGTTCAGGCCGAGCGCCCAGCCCTTCATGCGGTCCGGGTAGAAGAAGGAGATGTTGGCCATACTCGAGGCGAAGTTGCCGCCGCCGAGACCCGCCATGGCGGCCACGCACATCATCAGCCAGAACGGAGTGTCAGGCTGAGTCACGAAATATGCGAGCGCAATCGTCGGGATGAACAGCACCGCCGCGCTGAAGATCGTCCAGTTGCGACCGCCGAACATCGTCACGGCGAACGTGTACGGAAACCGCATGAGCGAGCCGATCAGTCCCGGCAGCGCGACGAGCTGAAACAGTTGGTCGGTCGTGTAATGAAAGCCGGCCTGCGGCAACTTGGTCGCTACGATGCTCCAAATCAGCCAGATCGAGAAACCGAGGTGCTCGGCAACAATCGACCAGATGAGATTGCGTCGGGCAACGACCTTGCCCTTGGACTGCCAGAAACTCTCGTCCTCCGGGTTCCAATCCGAAATCCAGCGTGTGTTTGGCTTGCTCATCGAAGATTTCCCTTTCTGAAAGCGCTTAGGCGTGAAGCTCATGACCTCGGCGTTACCTCGTGGCCCAAAACAAAAAGCCGCGGCCCGAGACGCGTAAGCGCTCGCTAGAGCCGCAGCTTTGCTTATGGGGTCCGTCGTTGGACCAGACGCGGCCACCCCGCCGCGCCGTCGACGAGATCAATTCAAGCTTCGTGCCAGGACGGCAAATTTGTGAGTTCTTCTTGGAGATCAGGGTGTTGGGTCAACCGCCTTAGTCGCCAACAAATCCTTAACGGCGCGCCGTCTGCCCACGCCGGCTTCACCTTGCGAGGTTATTGTGCAGCGCAAAAAATGAGCAATGATGATATTGAAATGCCCCCGCGACCCGCTCGTCTGGCGCGTGGATTTTAGAGACGGCGCGATGCGCGCCCGCCCGTCTATTTGAACAGCTCCACCGCCGTGATCACCGATTGGGCGACGTCGACGATCTTCTTGTTCTCGTTCATCGCGGCCTTGCGCAGCAGCGCGTAGGCATTTTCCTCGCTGAGCTTCTTGGTGTTCATGAGGATGCCCTTGGCGCGGTCGATCACCTTGCGCTCCTCGAGCGCGCTGCGCGTGCGATCGAGCTCGTCCTGCAGGCGGGAAAACGCGTTGAAACGGGAAATAGCGAGATCGAGAATGCTCTTGATGCGCTCCTGCCGGAAGTCGCCGACGATGTAGGCCGACACGCCGGCATCGACTGCCGACTCGATCATGTCGGCATCGCTCTCGTCGACGAACATGGCGATCGGACGTTTCAGCGCGCGCGTCGTTTCGAACGTCCGCTCGAGCACGTCGCGGCTGGGATTTTCGAGGTCGATCAGGATGACGTCGGGGTCGATGGCATGAATGCGAGCAAGCAAGTGCGAGCTCTCGTCGATGCGCGCGACCGGAACGTGGCCCGCTTCGCGCAGCCCATTCTCCAGCACCGCGACACGGCTCGGATTCTTGCCGACGACGACGATCTTGAGTGAAGCCTCCATGGCACGGAGATGAACTTCAAACTCCGTGCCATGTTGGCCGGATGCGAATTCATCATCATTATCAATCGGATAAAGCCAAACCCCGGCGTCTGCCCAACGCCGCGCCACGGCGCAAAATGGTTGAAACTTGTGCAGTCACGCCCAGCGATCATGCACTGCGGTGGAACTGTTGTGCCGGTCATTGCGAGGCGAGCGGAGCACGCCGAAGCAATGAAAGAGTCATTCCTCGAGCTTCAGATCCATCGACTTCACCACGGCCGACCAGCGCGCGACTTCGCCGGCGATCATGCGGGTGTAGCCGGCCGCATCGGTGTCGAGCGGCTCGGACGATTCCCGGTCCAGCAGCTCGCGCATCACCGGCGTCTTGAGATAGGCGCGCGCTTCCTCGTTGAGGCGGGTCACGATCGCCGGCGGCAGATTCTTCGGGCCCGAGAGGCCGAACCAGCCGGTGTAGACGAATTCCGGGAATCCGCTCTCGGCGAAAGTCGGACCGTCCGGGAACGAGCGCAGCCGCGCCGACGCGGTGAGCGCGAGCGCCGTGAGCGCGCCGCGGCGCACGTGCTCGCCGAGCGTGCTCAGCGGCAGGAAGATCGCCTGCACGTGGCCGGCGATCGCATCCGAGGTGGCGGGCCCGCCGCCGCGATAGGGCACGTGGCGCATGTCGATGCCGGCGACGTGCTTGAAATATTCGCTGCTGATGTGACCGAGCCCGCCCGGATTGGCGGCCGTGTAGGCGAGCGCGCCAGGGCTCGCTTTGGCCTTCGCGATGAGCTGCGCCAGCGTGGTGACGCCGAGGCTCGGATGGACGCAAAGCGCATAGGGCGTGCCCGCCAGCATCACGATATGGGTGAAGTCCGCGACCGGATCGTAGGTGAAGTTCTTCGAGACGAGCGGCACGGTGAGATTGCCGGCGGTGTTGGAGATGAGGAGCGTGTAGCCGTCGGGCGCGGCCTGCGCCACGAAGGCGGCGCCGACGCCGCTGCCGGCGCCCGGCCGGTTCTCGATGACGAACGGCTGCTTGAACACGGTCTGGAAGTGGTTGGCGATGAGGCGCGCCGAGGCGTCGCTCGATCCGCCGGGCGCCGACGGCACCACGATCCTGACCACGCGCGACGGCCATTCGTCGGCGCTCGCGCGGTCGCTCCATGCAACCAGCGCCGCAACGACGCCGATGACCGCGCGCAGCATCACTCCGCGCGCAGGCCGGCCTTCTCGATCACGGTCTTCCATTTCGGATATTCCTCGGCGAGGCGGTCGCGCAGCTCCTGCGGACCGCGCGCGGTGACGCCGAAGCCGGCGTGGCGGTATTTCTCGCGGGTATCCGGTTGGCGCAGGATCGCGATCGTCTCCCGCGCGAGCCGGTCGATTGCGTCCGCCGGCGTGCCGGCCGGCGCAAAGAAGCCCTGCCAGGTCTCGGCCGCGGCCTCGGGATAGCCGGCCTCCGCCAGGGTCGGCACATCGGGCAGGTCAGGCCAGCGTTCGCGCCCGGTCACGGCGAGCGCCTTGACGGTGCCGGCCTGCACCTGCGGCAGGCCGACCGACATCGAGAGCACGCCGATCTCGACCGTGCCGCCCAAGAGCGCCTGCACGGCGGGTCCGGCGCCGGAATACGGCACGTGCACGATGTCGATGCCGGCCTTGATCTTGAGGAGCTCGCCGGCGAGATGCGGCAGCGTGCCGTTGCCGGGCGTCGAATAGTTGAGCTTGCCGGGCTCGCGCTTCGCCGCCGCGAGCAGGTCGGCGAAGCTGTCGATCGGCGTATCCTTGCGCACCGCGATCACGCAGGGAAAGAACACCATGTCGACGACCGGCGCGAAATCCTTGAACGGGTCGTAGCCCGTGCGCCGCTGCAGGCTCGGGTTCACGGCGAAGCTGGTCGAGCCCATCAGGAGCGTATAGCCGTCCGGCTGCGCGCGGGCGACCGCCGCCGCGCCGATGCTGCCGCCCGCGCCGCCGCGATTTTCCACGACGACGCTCTGGCCGAGCGCCTTGGCGAGCGGCTCGGTCAGGATGCGCACCACGATGTCGTTCGCGCCGCCGGGCACGAACGGAACCACGATCGTGACCGGCCGCTCGGGATATTCGGCAAGGCTCGGGGGCGAGAGCGCAACGAGTCCGAGAATCGCCAAGCCTGCCCGCAGGAGAGCGCTCATGCTGTTTTCCGTAACCGACGGGGAAGCTAGGAACCGGGGGAGACGCAAGTCAAGAACGGCCGTCTCAGGTTCGGATGAACTCCGTGACCTCGGCGACGAACCGCTCCCAGGACGGATCGGTCTGGAGGATGAGATGATTGCGGCCTTCCAGCGCGACGAAGCGCGCGCCGGGAATGCCGGCCGCCAGGCGGCGGCCTTCGTCGAACGGCTGCACCGCGTCGTCGCGACAATGCAGCACCAGGGTCCGCACGGCGACCCGGGGCAGCAGATCGCTGATGTCGATGTCATCGACCGCTTGCCGCAAGCGCACCGCGTTTGCTGGCGACGTGCTGATGCGCATGAGGTCATTGAACCATTGCATCTGCTCGAGGGTGGCGCCGGGGATGAACAGCGAGGTGAAGATCTGCCGGAACGCGGGACTCTCCTGGCCCCAGCCTTGGCGCATCAGCGTGAGCAGCGCTTCCGACTCTGCAATCCCTTCGGGCGAGCGCCGCCGCCGGCCGCGCGCAAAACCGCCATAAAGCACCAAATGGCTCACGCGCGCGGGGTGGCGCACCGCATAGGCAATCGAGATCGCGCAGCCTTGCGAAATTCCGAGCAGCGCAAATCGGTCGAGCTTCGCGGCGTCGACCACGCTTTCCAGATCGCGCACGTAAGCGTCGAACGAGATCTCGTCGACGATCCAGTCGGACAGGCCATTGCCGCGGGAATCGTAGCGAACCAACCGGTGCTCGGCGGCAAGCTCCTGCAAGAGGTGACTCCAGATCGGACTGTGCCAGTCGTATTCGAGATGATTGAGCCAGTTCGCCGCCTTGACCAGCGGCGGCCCCTCGCCGACCTCGGCATAGGCCAGACGCACGCCGTCGCACGCGGTGCAGAAATGGATTTCATGGCGCAGACCGGACGGGGCTTTCGGCGTCTCGGACGCCGAGGACTTTGCCTGTTCGCCGACCTCGCCGACAAACCGGATGCCTTTGCGCGCAACCGTGCGGATGAGGCGCTGCTCCTCGCCGCTGTCGCCGACCGCCTTGCGCGCCGCGTTGATGCGGCTGGTGAGCGTCGAGTCCGAGACGATGCGTCCGCCCCACACCCCCGCGATCAGGTCGTCCTTGCTGACCACGCGGTCGCGGTTCTTCAGGAGGTAGACCAGGAGGTCGAAGACCTGCGGCTCCAGCGACACCAGCGCGTCGGCCCGCCGCAGCTCCCGGCGGTCTACGTCAAGCACCTGATCCGCAAAGAGAAATTGCACGTCGTCGCCCCGCCCGCGCAAATGGCTCTCAGTCAATAATCACGCGTCTCTCAAGGACAAATCAAGGTGCGGGCAAAGCCTTGCGACACCGGGACGTGCATCCTGCAGGCGCGCTCCAAACGAGCGAACCGACTGGAGGAAGCCATGGAGACCACCGAGTTTCGGCGTCGTCCCGACGGGTCCATCGATTTCGACTTCTACCGCGCGCGCGCAAGGACGCTGCGGCTGCAGGCGCTGCGCTCGGCCTTCAGGCCGAAGGCCGTGCTCAAGCTCGCCCTCGCGGCCGTCGGCACGCTGATGATCCTCATGAGCGGAGAGTACGATGCAACCCTATGAAGTCCGTCAGAGGGCCGACGGCTCGATCGACTACAACCAGTATTACGCGCGGCCCTTGTCGCTGCTCACGCCGGCGATGCGTCGCGTCTTGAGCTGCAAGGCCGCGCTGATCGTCGCCGGCGCCATCACTGTCCTCGTCAGCGCAACTCTGATCTCGGCGTCCGTTTCCGCACCGCGCGTCTGCAGGCTGCCGATGACGCCCGAAATTTCGGGCCCGACGTGTGAACTGGTTCACAATCGCTGACCGCCCCGCCGGGCTAAAAAGGTCGTTCGGTTTCTGCCGTTTTTGAAGCATGCAACAGAAAGGAAAATGACCATGGGAAGATTCACCGCGTTTCTCTACGGGCTTGCAGCCTATGTGGTCTTCTTCTTCACCTTCCTCTACGCCATCGGCTTCGTCGCCGGTCTCGTCGTGCCGAAGACGATCGATAGCGGTACGGTCGTGCCGCTGGTCGAGGCACTCATCGTCAACATCCTGCTGATGTCGGTGTTCGCCGTGCAGCACAGCGTCATGGCGCGGCCGCAGTTCAAGCGCTGGTGGACGCAATTCGTGCCGAAGTCGGTCGAGCGCAGCACCTACGTGCTGCTCGCCAGCTTGGCGCTCATCCTGCTCTTCTGGCAGTGGCGTCCGATCCCGGCCGTCGTCTGGCAGGTGGCCGACCTGACAGCGGCGCAGGCCGTCATGGTCCTTTCGTTCGGCGGTTGGCTGCTCGTGCTCACCAGCACGTTCATGATCAACCACTTCGAGCTGTTCGGCCTGCATCAGGTGGTCAACAACCTGATCGGCAAGCCGATGGCCGAGGCGCGCTTCAAGACGCCGATGCTGTACAACTTCGTGCGGCACCCGATCTATCTCGGCTTCATCATAGCGTTCTGGGCCGCGCCGGTGGTGACCGTCGGCCACGCGCTGTTCGCCGCGGTGACCACGACCTACATCTTCGTCGGCATCTTCCTGGAGGAGCACGACCTCACAGCGCTGTTCGGCCAGGACTACAAGCGCTATCGCCAGCGGGTCGGCATGCTCATTCCGTGGCGCAAGGCTGACGGCGCCGACGACGTGGGCGTCGCGCCGACCAAGTTCGCCAAGTGAAATGAGACGTTACGCGCTGCGCCCGTCGGGTCCTTCCATGGCCCCGGCGGGCGCGACGCGTCGATGGACGCGGATCTCGAGCCAGCGCAGAACCGCAACGATCACCAGCAGCGGCAGGATCTGCAGCACGCCGAGCGCGCTCACCGCGCCGTAGCTGCCGCCTTCCTCCCACATGGTGAGCGTGATGGTGCCGAGCACGTGCGTGCCCGGCCCGACCAGAAAGACGGACGCGCCGAGCTCGCGCACCGCGAGGACGAACACGTAGATCCACGCCGCGAGCAGTACGGGCGCGAGCAGCGGCAGCAGGATGCGGGCAAACACCTGGCCGAGCCGCGCGCCCGCGACCTGTGCCGCCTCTTCCAGCTCACGGTGGATCTGCGCGAGTCCGCTCGAGGCGAACCGCATGCCGTAGGGCATATAGAGCGTCACGTAGGCGATGAGCAGCGTCCAGATCGTGTTGTGGATCGCAATCGGCAGCATCAGATAGGCGAGCAACACGCTCGCGCCCACGATCACGCCCGGGATCGCGATCGGCGCGAAGGCGAGCGCGTCGAGGAGCCAGCCGTGGCGCGGCAGCGCGCGCTGCGCGATCCACGCCATGGTGAGCGTGAGGACGACGATGATCGTCGCCGCCATCGCGGCGAGCAGGATGCTGGTCTTCACCGCGGCGAGAAAAATCGGATAGGTCAGGATGAATTCGTAGTTCGCAAGGTTCGCCTCCGCCGCGGAGGAGAGGAGCGGCGGCGCCAGATTGCGAAAGACCGATTGCCAGGCGAGCGTCACGAGCGGCAGGCCGAGCGCGAACGCAAACATCACGCCGATCGCAAGCGAAACGGGCCAGCGCCAGCGGCCGAGCCGGACCGACGTGGGGGCATAGCCCTTGCCGGTGACGGTCGCAAACGCATCCGTGTTGCGCGTGCCGTGCCGATAGAAATAGACCGCGAGCACGCAGATCAGCAGTAGCGCGAGGCTGAGCGCGCTTGCCACGCCGAATTCGGGCGGGCTGCCCTGCGTCGCCACCTGGATCTCGGTGGTGAACACCTCGATGCGCGCCGGACGTCCGATCAGCCGCGGCACCTCGTAGGACGAGATGCCGAGGACGAAGAGCAGCAGCACGGTGGAGAGGATCGCGGGCCGCAGCATCGGCAATGTGATGCGCGCAAAGATCTGCCAGGTATGCGCGCCCGAGACGAGACCGGCCTCCTCCATGCGCTTGTCGAGCGCGC
>WNEZ01011878.1_pt1 | contig 13223 bp, 13 predicted proteins | sample 5400521 | NCBI WGS metagenome assembly WNEZ01 (sample SAMN13153339, study PRJNA577476) | soil metagenome | isolation source: 120 cm saprolite under Douglas fir tree site 2 hole 1 replicate 1 | place: USA:California | collected 2015-04-18 | reverse complement strand
CGCTGAGCGAGATCGCGAACGCCCGCAGGCTTGGAACCGAAGCCAGGATGTCGTCGCGGAGTTGATCTGTGAGAGGCATTAGTCGCTCCCCTCGTTTTTACCGCCCGCATTTCCCAGTTGGGGATTGGCCTCCTCCGTATCAAGCTTTCGGATCAGTTCCGCGAACCGGTCGGGAACCCCTTGCCGCACCACATCGTCGTACATGGCGCGCAGCTGGTGGCCGATTCTCGACTGAATCTCGGCATTTAGGCCGCCCGCCTTGGCTGGCTTTTTTGTTTCTTTCATGAGCTGTTCCACGCTTCCCCGAGAGTTAAGTCCCTGAAACTTCGATAATTATGCTTGATTTCGAAAAACTTTGAGACCTCTCTATGGAAACCTAATGCAAAGTTCGCCGGATAGTTCCGGAACCGGGGAACTTTTCTCATGTTCGGGCGTAGTCAGCCACCAGGGGAACCGGGTCACCCCATCTTGATGGTTTGACCCAAATGACTGACCGAGAACCGGCCCAGAAACTGATCAGGAACCGATTCGCGAACTGATCCAAGGCTTAAACTCAGGAAATGATGGAGTGGGGATGTCCCGATCACAGCTCGTTGCCGAACATTTGCCGTTGTTACGGCGCTACGCCCGTGCGTTGACCGGAAACCAGACGTCGGGCGACGCCTATGTCGGCGCCATGCTTGAAGCCCTGCTTCAGGATCCCGCTTTGCTCGACGAGGCGCATGGCCCGCGCGCCGGGCTGTTCCGGCTGTTTACCCAGATCTGGAATTCGGTCTCGCTCAATGACGATACCGACGCCGACGTGGCGACGCTGCCGATGCCTTCGGAGCGCCGGCTTTCCAATATCACCCCATTGCCGCGCCAGGCCTTCCTGCTGCTGTCGCTGGAAGGTTTTTCGGAAGAGGAAGTGGCGTTCGTTCTCGGCATCGATGTCGCCGAGACCCGGCAGCTCGCCGACACCGCCGGCCGCGAAATGGCGGCGGAGATCGCCACCGACGTGCTGATCATCGAGGACGAGACTTTCATCGCGATGGATCTCGAGAGCCTGGTGAAGAACCTCGGTCACAACGTGATCGGCGTCGCCCGCACCCACTCCGATGCGGTGGCGCTGGCCAAGAACAGGAAGCCCGGCCTGATCCTGGCCGATATCCAGCTCGCCGACGGCAGCTCCGGCCTGGATGCCGTCAACGAGCTGTTAGGGATCTTCGAGGTGCCGGTGGTCTTCATCACCGCCTATCCCGAACGCTTCCTGACCGGCGAACGCCCGGAACCGGCGTTCCTGATCTCAAAACCGTTCCAGCCCGCGATGGTATCCGCCGTCGCCAGCCAGGCGCTGTTCTTCCAGCGCAACTCGCGCAACCGCGCGCCAAGGGTGGCGTAGGGGCGGCTCGCTGAAGCGAGGCTCGTTGAATTGATCCGGCGCGCCGAAGGGCGCGCCTGATTTTTTGTGAGTGCGGACGCTCGAAATGTTCGCCAATCAATTTGTGAATTTTTGCCAGCAATTGAATAGCGACCCCGAACAGCGACTTAAAGAGTGGACTGCGTGCGTTCACGACAAGCAGCCGTGCAAAGGACCGTAGCCTATCTGATGGATTATTCGATTCCGCAGGATTGGATTGCAGAAGCGGGGCTTGATGGTTTCATGCCAGCGACGCAAGGCTATCGCTGTGACGAACCTCATAGCTTAGTGGCGCTGACGGATATCGCCCCTATCAAGCGCGACAGGCCGCTAGATCGGAATGGTTTTGTTCGCGACAGGATGATGGCTGTTTTGCGCGGCATCAGCAAGGGCGAGTCAATCCCACCCATAATCATTTGGGCCGCGCTGGCGGGGCCGCCCCGCTTCGAGCTAAGGGACGGATATCATCGCCTCTATGCATCAGCTACGTTCGGATTCTCTCACGTCCCGGCGGATATCATCGACCGCTACTAGCGAGTCGCATCGACGATGCCATCCCAACCGGCGGCCAAAGCACGTCGCCGGAAATCCAGCAACGTCGAAACAAGATTCTGCATGTTGTTTTCGCCGTAATGCAGTAGCGTGATGATGTCGCGGTTCGGGTCCATTGCATGCCACGATGGACGGCGCACGCCCTTCGGCGACCGCAGATAGTGGTTAGCCTCATAGGCCAGCACGTCAGCCGCTTGCAATTCGACGGCGTCGGCCTTGCCGATGAACGACAGCGCTATCGGTTCTTTCGTCGGACGATGCGCTTGAACAAAATCGAACGCGATGCGCGCTTCGTCTTCATAGTCGTTGTGTTCATGGAAGAAATGGACGGGCTGGTCATAGCCGTATCGGCCCATGACATTTAGGAACGTCTGCACCGCCCATTGAAAGCAAGCGGAATAGGGCGTTCCGACCATTTCGGCCAACTCAGGATGCGCAGCCATCGCGGCGCGGAAATGCTCTAGGTTGATTCCTACAGCGACGCCGACAATGTTATGGCTCGGCAACACCGGCAGCAATTGCGCGGCGAACGCGTTGCGCCGGTCCCTATCCCATCCTTCGAATTCGCCAGTCCGGTTAGCGCAGTCGGCGGCATGAATGATTTTGATGGGTTTCTTCGCTGCGTTCCAGTTCTTGACGAACAAGCGCCAGTCCGTCGGTTGCCCGGCGTACATAGCGACCGTGACGACGGGCGAATCATCGTGAACGCCGGACTCGTCGATAAAGACGTGAAGCGATTCCATCATGCCGAACAGTATAGCCGAATCGGCAACAAGAAGCCCGGCGCGATGGCCGGGCTTTGTCGCGTCGTCGATGGGTCGCCGGCCAAGGCCGCGTCATTGCGCAGTTGGTCACGTCGTCCGGGCCGGATTAGCGAAAGCGAATCATGCCTTCGGAAGCCTGCCAGCGAATCGGATGGCACCGTAATTCTCGATGGCATTGCGAGCGAGCCAGCGGACGAAGGTCAGATAGCCGGGCACGTTCCGGCTGTTATCGATATATGCGGCGTCGGCGATGTACGGCGCGCCGCCAGATCACCGGCGTCAATCCAATTGGGGCAATCAAACAATGTGAGCATGGGAATCACTTTTTTGCGGTGGTGATACCATGGTCTGGCGGGCTGGTGTATGGGCGAAAGGTGTGTGGCTTAAACTAACCATCTAATATTATTATAATAAAAGCAGGGCGCGACCGGCATCACCACAGTCGCGCCCTACGTCGCCGGTCAATGGGGCAGGGGGGATGACCGGCTGTCGGAATGACTCCCAGACCCCCGGACTCGTTCCGGTCCCCAGATATTTTTTTACCACACGCTTAATTGATTTCGGCGCGTTGAACCCAAGCCCGTCTGTCGCATTCTAACTACTAACCGCCATTGGGGCGACGGACGACGGGCAGGCGTGACATGTCACAGCTATCCAGGGCAGTTTTCGGGACCATCGCCGTTTCCCTCACCTTGGGCGCTGTTCAGCTGGCGGCGGGCCGCGATCTCACCGGAACTCAGAATCCAGCGGGCAACCGTGCCGTCAAGGCTGATCGCGCCGATGCCGCGCCGGGTTCGCGGACTGCGACGCGAACGATTTCGCTCCGGCTCGATGCGCTTGCCGATACCTCCGTCGTCATCCGCATGCCGGCCGCCAAGGCGACCGACAAGCAGGCGACCGACAAGCAGGCCCGAGGTTCATCCGCACCGTTGCTGACAAAGTCCGGGGATCGGAAGGCGACGGTGGCCTGCGAGCCCCCGGTCAGCGTGTTGACCGAAGTCGCCAAACGGCTTCAGCCCGGCCGCTGCATCACCTGAGAGAATTTTCCCTTTTCGCCGTCGCCGGGCTTTGTTCTGCCCTGCCGGTTCTGGTCGTTCCCCGGATGCTGCGCAGCGCCTTCAGCGCGTTTACGCGCGTCTTCGACGCGCCATCAGCGCGTTTACGCGCGTCTTCGACGTGCCATCAGCGCGTTTGCGCGCGTCTTCGACGCGCCATCAGCGCGTTTACGCGCGTCTTCGACGCGCCATCAGCGCGTTTACGCGCGTCTTCGACGCGCTATGGCAGCGGTGCGCTGCTAATCCGGGGTCCATCGTACCGCTGGTCTGCTATGGGTCCCGGCTCTGCGGAGCAGCGTGAAGTACGCTGCACCGCGTCCGGGACACGAGCGGAATTTGCTCTCGCTGCCGTGTGCGGATTTGCGCGCACCGGCGAATTTGTTGAATTGGATCAATCTGATTTGGGCAGTCCAGTCCTCTTTGCAAAAATATTTCTGTTTCCGTACCCCCCAAATCACATCTAGAACTTTTCGCATCCCGTCCCACACAGAGGGGCGTATCATGATCGTCACGAACGTAGGGGCGGGATGCGGTGGACGCGGCAGCGTTTTGCGCGCGATGGGATCGCAGGGCGGGTTCTTTGAATCCGTGAGCGATCAAAGAGCGGGCGGACGAGAGATGTTGCTGCGGACGGCAAAATCGTGTGGTCCTGACGCCCCGACGCTGGCGTCAAGTTTTGCGGATGGCAAGTCGGCCCAACCGGGCGCAGACAAGCCAGATATCCGCTGGCGACGGTGGCAAAAGAGCCCGGTCACCGGGGAGAGCACGACATAAGCCGTAAAACCATTGCGTGCGGGAATGCCGGGTGTTCCGGTGTACTCGTTGTTACTCGTGTGCTTTCTACCAATACAAAGTGCACACGAGGCCGCGGGTGCAGCGGGCACCCGGCATTCCCCACGCCCTCCTTGGGGCGGAAGATTCATCAAAGACTCGGGCGCATCGCGCCGCGAGATCGCGAAGCTACGTTTGCGAACAGTTTGGCTGTTTGAAAATTGAATTGCGCACTAGGCGGGGACGACGCTGAGAGATTACGCGCCGCCCACATCACTCCGCAGGCGCTTCATCAACCGAACTGTTGCGGCTCGCCAAGAAGCCCAGCGCCAATCCGCCGACCGCGAGAATCGGGATCAGCTTCTTGATGCCGATGGCGCGGATCACCTGGATGCCGGCGGCGACCAGCATGGGATCGGCCAGCGCGGTGTGCATCGCCGACTTCGCGGTCTCCTCGACGCGGGCTTTGACCCGGTTCTTGCGCACCATGTAGCAGCCGGCCGCGATCAGGGTGACGACAAAGAAAATGCCGGCGCCGGTCAGGCAGGCCTCGATCAGTCCGTATTTCTGCAGCATGAACACAAAGGCCGCGGCGCAGAGAAACGATGTCGTGACGAACAAGGCGAACGCCACCGCCGCCGCCAAGGATGTCAGCCGCAAGGCCGTGCCGGTCTGGTCCTTGATGTCATCGATCATTCGCGCAAACATCTGAAAGCCTCGTTCAATATGTCGACGAAACAACTGACGCCGCCTCTCGCGCCGCCATTCAAATCAAAACAACTGATCCCGCCGCGGCGGCGAACGCGCGCCAGGTGCCTGTCGTCAGCCGGTCGTTATCTGCGCCAAGTTATCTGCACCAAATCACCTGCGCCAAATCTCACCTGCGCCAAGTCTCATGGCGCTGCCGCGCTCCGACATATCGTCGACCGCCGAATCGACATTGGCGCGGGCCTGCTTGTAGCCGCGCCGTGCCTGCTTCTGGGCGGTACCGGCGAATGAATTGAGCGCGTCGGTGATCTGGTCGGTCAGGGCAGAGATATCGTTTTTCACGGCTGTTACATCCTTCTCGAGGCGTTCATAGGTCGCTTTGTCCGTCATGTTTCGCATTCCGATCTCGCCATCTGTGCTCGACATCAAAAGCTCCCGGGGTACTGAGGTTAGCTACGGCACAAACGCCCCGCTTCGCGGTAAGTTCCGCGAAACGAACCGATCAGTCCGGCGGCAATTGCGGCGAATCCGCCGGCATCAGATGATCTTTGAGAACCAGGGCCACGATCAAAAGCGGCGAGGACAGGAAGCCGCCCATCGGTCCCCACAGCCAGGTCCAGAACGCCAGCGCCATGAACACGGCGAGCGCGTTCAGCTCGAGCCGGCGGCCGATGATGGTCGGTGTGACAAAATGACCCTCGATGAAAACGACTCCGATAAAAGCCAGCGGCGCGATCAGGCCGCCGCCGATGGTCGAGAAGGCGATCACGCCGACCACGGTCAGGATCACGAACATCGCGACCGGGCCGATGATCGGAAAGAAGTTCAGGGTCGCGGCCAGCGCGCCGAGCCCGGCCGCGTTGGGCATTCCGGTGATCGCGCAGATGATGCCGGTCGCGGCACCGACGCCGAGATTGATCATGGTCACGGTGATCAGGTAGCCGCCGAGATGTCCCTCGATTTCGTTGAGAATCCGCAGCATCCGCAACCGCGCGGCGTGATCGGCGAACGTCATGATCAGCGCGCGGCGCAGATCTCTCCAGCTCGCCAGGAACAGGATCAGCGTGGCGAAGAACAGCAGGAATTCGGTGAAGGTCGGCGACAGGAATTCCACGGCCGGCTGGACCCAGTCGAATTTCGGCATCTGGAATGTCGAGAGCGTGTCGGATCCGCCGAGCATGCTCTGCAGTTCCTGCCACAGAGCCAGCGGACGGTCGAAGATATGCAATTTATCCTTCAGCAGCGATCCGAGCTCCGGCAGGCGGTTGCTCCATTCCATCAGCGGGGAAGAGATCAAGCCGACGATGAACGCGACCCCGGCGCCCACACCCGTCACGATCAGCACCGCCGACACCGCGCGGGGAATGCGATGCCGTTCGAGAAATCCGGCCGCCGGCGACAGCATGGTGCCGACCACGAATGCCGCCACCACCGGGAGAAAGAACGCCTTTGCCGCATAGAGGACGGCGACGACGCAGATGACCAGCAGGGCGACCAGCGCGAAGGCCACGACCTCGGCCCGGCGAATGACCGGCGGCAGCTCGCCTTTGCTGTCGGGAACGGGTTTGCCGGCCGGTTCATTGGCAAGCCCACGATCATTGGGAAGGACACGCACAACTGGTTCTCCCCGCGCTACGGCGCATGTGGCCAAGTCGCGATGCGGCGCCGCGATGCCGCGCTACGAACCGGACGCGCCGGCATCAACCTGCCATCAACCTGCGCGGCCTCCGCGGGTTCCATCGCGGAAAGGTGAGGCATGGGCTTCTTGACGGCATTGGCTCTATTTAAATCGCGGCGGAACTGTGGAGGCTCGGTCGCGTTTGTTGTGAGAAGCATCGACGTGGGTGCGCATCATCGAACGGGGCGGCACATGGTACACAACCTCACAGCCCATCGCAGGCGATCGCTGCGCGCGACCAGCGCGCTGATCTTCGCAGGCTCCCTGCTGCTGGCGCCCGCCATTTTCTCACGTGCGGCGAGCGCGCAGGTTCTCGGTTACGCCTCCCCGCCGCAAAATTCATTTCCGTCGGATAATATGATGGTCGCGCCAGACCAGCCGGCGCTCTCGGATGAAGGCGGCGGCTCGTCAAGCGTGGTGCCCGAGCGGCTGCGGCGCGCCGTCATCGCTTTCGACACCCGCGAAGCGCCCGGCACGGTCATCATCGATACCGGCAACACCGCGCTCTACTACGTGCTCGGCCAGGGCCGCGCCATTCGCTACGGCGTCGGCGTCGGCCGCGAAGGCTTTACCTGGTCCGGCGTGCAAACCATCAGCCGCAAGGCGGAATGGCCGGATTGGCATCCGCCGACGGAAATGATCGCGCGCCAGCCTTATCTGCCGCGCTTCATGGCGGGCGGTCCCGGCAATCCGCTCGGCGCCCGCGCGATGTATCTCGGCTCCAGCGTCTATCGCATTCACGGCACCAACGATCCCTCGACCATCGGGAAGTTCGTTTCCTCGGGCTGCATCCGCCTGACCAATGAAGACGTCGCCGACCTGTTCAGCCGCGTCGACGTCGGTACCAGGGTGGTGGTGCTGCCGAAGAGTGGGTCGCGCTTTGCTCTGGAAGCGAAGCGAACGATCACGGTTCGCCCGAGCGCAGCATCGGCGCGTCCGATCGCAACGGCCTCGGGCCGCCAGGCGATGAACCTTTCGACATCGGCGCTGTACTGAGCGTGGCGAGCACGTCCCGGAGGCCAACATGAACTGGACATCATCAGGCAGGCGGTTGGCGTTCGCCGCAGTGACAGCGTTGTGCGCGCTGGCACTGGCTCCGAGCGCGCAAGCCGAAGATTTTCTCTCCGCGCTGTTCGGCGCGTTCGGCGGCGGCCGACCGCAGGCCCCTGCCGTCCGGTTGCCGTTTGTCAACGAGGGCGGCGCCATCGCTCCGCCAGGCGACCCGCGTCCGCGTGCCGGCTATTCCGGCGGTGGGCAGGCCTTTTGCGTGCGCACTTGTGACGGCCGCTATTTCCCGATATCGGCATCCGACGGTCAGAGCCGGGCGGCCTCGTGCAACAGTTTTTGCCCGGCCAGTGACACCAAGATCGTTTACGGCAGCAGCATCGACACTGCCGCGACCGAGAGCGGAAAGCCCTATTCCGAACTGCCCAACGCCTTTCGCTACCGCAACGAGCTGGTCGCGGGTTGCACCTGCAACGGCAAGGATCAGGTTGGTCTGGCCCCGGTCAGAATCGAAAACGATCCGACGCTTCGCAAGGGGGACATCGTCGCCGGCCGCGACGGGCTCGTGGTCGCCGGCCGCGGCGCCGACAAACGCCGCGCGTCGTTGAATTTCTCGCCGGCTTCGGCAGCGGTGCGCGCGCGCTATCAGCGCGTGCCGGTTCTCGCGGCGGAGTAGCCGGCCGCGCCGGCGGCTCGTGTTCCACCTCTCCCAAAGGGCCCCAAAGGGAGAGGGAGCACACCTCCATCGCCGAGAGGTGGATCAGACTCTACGCCGCGCGAATTTTGACCAGGAACTGGGTCACCTGATTGCCGAGGTGCTGACTCTGGGTTTCCAGCTTCTCGGAGGCGAGTTTCACGTCGTCAGCCGCGACCGCGGCGGCATCCGCGTCGGCTTTGACGCCGGTGATGTTGTCGGAGACGTTCCTGGTGCCTTGCGAAGCGATCTGGGTGCTGCGGGTAATCTCCTGCGTGGCGGCGCCCTGTTGCTCGACCGCCGCCGCGATGGCGGTTGCGACCTCATTCACCTCGCCGATGATGCTGCCGATGCCCTTGATGGCGTCGATGGCTTCGCCGGCCACCTTCTGGATGTCGGCGATCTGTTCCGAAATATCCTCGGTCGCCTTGGCGGTCTGGCTGGCCAGCGACTTGACCTCGGACGCCACCACGGCAAAGCCGCGGCCGGCTTCGCCGGCGCGCGCCGCCTCGATGGTGGCGTTGAGCGCCAAAAGGTTGGTCTGGGAGGCGATGGTATTGATCAGGCCGACCACCTCACCGATCCGGCTCGCCGTCTTTGCGAGCCCCTGGACGGTTCCGTCGGTTTCGCGCGCCTGATTGACCGCGCGGCTGGCGATGCCGGCCGCATGCGCGGCTTGCTGGCTGATATCGTTGATCGATGCGTTCAACTCCTCCGACGCGGAAGCGACGCTCTCCACGCTCAGCGAGGCCTCTCCGGACGCCTTCTCCGCGGTCTGGACGCGCGCGTTGGTCTGACGGGAAACCGTCGACAGGCCCGCCGAGGTGTTTCTCATCTGACCGGAAGCGTCGTTCAATTGGTCAAGCGTTTGCCGTACCGTGCTCTCGAATTCGCTGACGTAAGCCTCGATCGCCTGCTGACGCGTCGCGGCGCCGGCGTTGCGTTCACGCTCCTGCGCTTCAATCCGGATCTTGTCCGCCGCCTGTTGCTTGAAAGTTTCAAGCGCACCGGCAAGCGCGCCGATCTCGTCCTGGCGTTGCGCATATCCGGTATCGACGGTCAGATCGCCCGCGGCTACTTTCAGCATGGCGTCGCGCATGTTGTGCAGCGGCTTGATGACGCGGCGGTTGACGGCCATCATCGCGCCGAATGTCAAGGCGAGCGCCGAAGCCAGCAGCGTAAGCTGCAACACCAGCGAGCGCAGGGCTGCCGAATGCTGGTTGGAGGTGTGGTCCTTGGCCGCGTCGAGGGCGGCCTCAGCGACCCTGACCGCGCTACCGAGGCGTCCAACCGTGATCGGGGTCCACTGGTTTGCCGTCAATTCGGGCTTCCCGCCGGCCATCAGTGTCGTCAGCAGGCGATCACGCAAGGCGAGATAATCCGGTTCGAAATAGGCGGTCTTGGTCGCGGCCATCACGGCGGAAAGCGCCGGCGGCAACTGCATTCCCGAGGCGGTCAATTCCAGCGCATTCCATGCGATCTCGGTGCCGCCGACAAATTTCACATATTTCAGGTGTGTTTCCGGCAGCAACTGTCCGGCGGTGATCGCGTTTGAAACCAGGAGCGACGCCTCGCCCGCGGTATTGCGGAGCAGCCACGCGATCTGTTTGATCGCGAGCAATTGGTCGATCATTGGATCCTGATGGTTGACCGCGGCCGCAAGCATGGCGGACAATTTGTCGAGCGTCCCGAGCAATGCGGCGGTCGTCTCCATGTATTCCTTGGGCAGGGCCGGAGGGCGGGAGGCCTTCGGCTTGCTCATTTCGTCCCAGAATTCCTTTTGCTGCGCTGTCAGTGTTTTGAACAGACGATCCAGCTCAGCTATCAGCGTCTGCTGCTGCGCGAATTCGATGGACGGGAGCAGCGCGAGCGCATTGCGCATGGCGGGCATTTCGGTATCGCGAAGATCACGCAGGTATTTGTCGATATCGCTGTCGACGGGCTGATCGGAATTCAACAGCCGCGTGGTGGTGGATCGATCGGTACGCAGATTATGCATGGCCTTGAACAGGTTCGCCGAAGCATCGGCGATCACCGAGATGCGGTTCGTCAACTGCAACCGCCCCCAGGACTCCCAGGCGTTGAGCGAAAATCCGAGCACAACGCAAAAAGCCGTGGTCAGGATGACTGCCTTGAGCAGCGCGGATACGGTCAAACGATTCAGCATAATTGGCCCCCAAATTTCGCCCATTTGGACAAAGAATGGTAAACATTTAGACAGCCACTCTGCCGGTAGTATTACGGGAGCTTGGCAACACGGATCCGCCAAGCGGTTGAACCGCAAGCCCATGTTGGATCGCCCCGCTGCGGTTCCCTAGCCGGGAACCCGGAGGCCTGCTGTGCGTTGAGGCGGGACCAAAGTCGCTTCTCACGCTGTAAGGGGTGTTCGGATGCTTGTCGGTGCGCTGATCACGTTTCTGGTCGTTATTCTCATTCTCTACCTGATCAACCTGTTGCCGATCGACGGCCGCGCCAAGCAGATCGCGCGTGTCGTCGTGATCATCCTCGGCGTGATTTCGCTGCTGAAATACATCGCGGTGTTCTAGGTCTCTGGCCTACAAAAAAGCCCCGGCAAATATACCGGGGCTTTTCGGTCGCTCAGTGGTGTCATCTTACTTCAGCGTCCTGAACCAGTCGTCCACATCCCTGTGGATCTGATCCTTGGCAAAGCCGTAGCGCTGCTGCAGCTTGCCTTCGAGTTGTTCGCGGCGGCCTTCGATCACGTTGAGATCGTCGTCGGTGAGTTTGCCCCACTTCTCCTTGGCCTTCCCTTTGAATTGCTTCCAGTTCCCTTCGACCCGGTTCCAATCCATCGTCATCTCCCTTTGCGGTTGAGATGACGACTTAACCAGCAAACAATTCGAACGTTCCGGGCCCCGACGCGTATATCAACCGGCCGCCTTGGCTTCCCGGCGCCGTGCCGTCAGGATGAACTCGGTGTAGCCGTTCGGCTGCTCGCGTCCCTTGAAGATCAGATCGCAGGCGGCCTTGAAGGCGACGCCGTCGAAACCGGGCGCCATCGGCCGGTACAGCGGATCGCCCTTGTTCTGTCCGTCGACCACCACCGCCATCCGCTTCAATGACTCCATCACCTGATCCCTGGTGATGACGCCCTGGTGCAGCCAGTTCGCCAGATGCTGGCTGGAGATACGCAAGGTAGCGCGGTCTTCCATCAGGCCGACGTCGTGGATGTCGGGCACCTTGGAGCAGCCGACGCCCTGATCGATCCAGCGCACGACATAGCCCAAAATGCCCTGGCAGTTGTTGTCGATTTCCTGCCTCACATGATCGGGCGCCCAGTTCGATTGCGACACCGGGATGGTGAGAATGTCGGATAGCTTTGCGCGCGGGCCGCCTTTGGCCAGTTCCTGCTGGCGCGCCTGCACATTGACCTGATGATAATGCAGCGCGTGCAGGGTGGCGGCGGTCGGTGAGGGCACCCAGGCGGTGGTGGCACCGGCTTGCGGGTGCGCGATCTTCTGCGCCAGCATGTCCGCCATCTTGTCGGGTGCGGCCCACATACCCTTGCCGATCTGGGCATGACCGGGCAGGCCGTCGATCAGGCCGACATCGACGTTCCAGTCTTCATAGGCCTTGATCCAGGGCTGCGCCTTCATGTCGTTCTTGCGGATCATCGGGCCTGCTTCCATCGAGGTGTGGATCTCGTCGCCGGTGCGGTCGAGGAAGCCGGTGTTGATGAACACGATGCGCTTCGAGGCGTTCTGGATGCAGGCCTTGAGGTTGACCGTGGTGCGGCGCTCCTCGTCCATGATGCCGACCTTCATGGTGTTTTCCGGCAACGACAACAACTTCTCGACCTGGCCGAACAGCTCGCAGGTCAGCGCCACCTCGTCGGGGCCATGCATCTTCGGTTTCACGATGTAGACCGAGCCGGTGCGGCTGTTGCGCGTCTTCGAACCGCCCTTGAGATCGTGGATCGCGAGCAGGCCGGCGACGGCGGCATCCAGAATGCCTTCGGGGATTTCGGCGCCGGCTGCATCGAGCACCGCGTCGGTGAACATGTGATGGCCGACATTGCGCATCAATAGAAGACTACGCCCATGCAGCTTGAGTTCCTTGCCGTCCGAGGTCCTGTAGACACGGTCCGGATTGAGCGCACGCGTCAGCGTCTTGCCGCCCTTCTCGAAATCGGCCGACAACGTGCCGTTCATCAGGCCGAGCGTGTTGCGATAGATCAGCACCTTGTCTTCGGCATCAACCGCCGCGACGCTGTCCTCCATGTCGAGGATGGTGCTGACCGCCGATTCCAGGATCATGTCGGCGACGCCGGCCGGATCGTCCTTGCCGATCATGTGGCCGCGGTCGATTTTGACTTCGACGTGCATGCCGTTGTTGACCAGCAGGATCACGGTCGGCGCGGCCGCGTCGCCCTGATAGCCCGCGAACTGCGCGTTCGATTTCAGCGCGGTGGCGTTGCCGCTCTTCAGCTTGACCGAGAGTTGCCCGGCGATGACGCTGTAGGAGGTCACATCGGTGTGGCTTCCGGTTGCCAGCGGCACGGCGGCATCGAGAAAGGCCTTTGCCTTGGCGATGACCTTGTCGCCGCGCGCTTTGTTGTAGCCCTTGCCGCCTTCAC
>WNEZ01010442.1_pt1 | contig 13228 bp, 10 predicted proteins | sample 5400521 | NCBI WGS metagenome assembly WNEZ01 (sample SAMN13153339, study PRJNA577476) | soil metagenome | isolation source: 120 cm saprolite under Douglas fir tree site 2 hole 1 replicate 1 | place: USA:California | collected 2015-04-18 | reverse complement strand
CGGCTACGGCTGGAATGTGACGCGGGTCGGAGACGCAAATGACCTCGAGATGCTGGCGCGAGCGTTCCGCACTTTTCAGAACACCAAGGATCGCCCCACGCTCATCATCGTAGACAGCCACATCGGTTACGGCGCACCTCACAAACAAGACACCAGCGGAGCGCACGGCGAACCTCTCGGCGAGGAGGAAGTCCGGCTCGCCAAACGAAGCTACGGCTGGCCAGAAGACAAGAAATTCTTTGTGCCAGAAGGCGTCTACGATCACTTCCGTCAAGGCATCGGAAAGCGCGGCCAGCAGTTACGCGATGCTTGGTTCGCGCGAATCGGCGAGTATCGCAAGCAGTATCCCGAACTCGCCGAAGAACTATTCCGCATGCAGCACCGCCAACTCCCGGAGGGTTGGGATCGCGAATTGCCGGAATTCCCCGCGGACCCGAAAGGTCTGGCAACTCGCGAGTCCTCGGCGAAAGTGCTGAACGCGGCCGCCAAGAACATTCCCTGGTTGATCGGAGGATCCGCAGACCTCGGACCCTCCACCAAGACTCGCATTACGCAAGAGGGCGCCGGCGACTTCTCGGCGGAGAATTATGCCGGACGCAATTTCCACTTCGGGATCCGCGAACACGCCATGGGCGCGATTCTAAACGGACTGAGCCTGGTGAAAGTCCGGCCCTTTGGTTCGGGATTCTTCATTTTTGTCGATTACATGCGGGGTTCCATGCGCTTGAGCGCCTTGATGGAGCTCCCCGTGATTTACGTGTTCACTCACGACTCGATTGGAGTTGGCGAGGACGGCCCCACCCACCAGCCCATCGAACAGCTTGCCCACATGCGTTCCATGCCCGGCTTGATTTTGATCCGGCCGGCGGACGCGAATGAGGTGAGAGAAGCATGGAAAGTCATCCTACAACTGCATCATGAGCCGGCGGTGTTGGTGCTTACTCGCCAAGCCGTGCCGACCATCGACCGGACAAAGTATGGAGCGGCCTCGGGCCTGGCCCGCGGGGCCTACATTCTCGCGGATGCTCCGGGCGGCGACCCTGAGGTCATCCTCATCGGGACCGGCAGCGAGGTTGCCCTCTGTCTGGAGGCCTACGAACAATTAACCAAGGAGGGTGTACGGGCACGCGTGGTCAGTATGCCGTCGTGGGAATTGTTTGATGATCAGGATAGGAATTACCGGGAATCTGTTCTGCCCCCACACGTGAAGGCACGCGTGTCAGTCGAGGAGGCATCCGATTTTGGCTGGAGCAAATACACCGGCTCCGAGGGGAACAACGTTTGTATCGAGTCCTTTGGAGCCTCCGCGCCTCTTAAGCAGTTGTTGAAGAAGTTCGGATTTAGCACAGAAAGAATTGTGGCTGCGGCGAAGAGCCAGATTGCTCGGCACCAAACTCGGGGCTGAACGGGAGCACGACATGAAAGTGGGCATAGGCGCCGATCACGGCGGATTCGAAATGAAGCAGCAACTCGCCAAGCTGCTCGAGAAAGAAGGCCACGAGGTCGTCGATTTTGGCAACAAGGTATATGACACCGACGATGATTACCCGGATTTTGCGCTCCCCCTCGCTCGCTCTGTGGCCAATGGAGAAGTGGAACGCGGCATTCTAGTATGCGGCAGCGGCGTGGGCGCCTCCGTGGCTGCCAATAAGGTGAGCGGCGCACGCGCGGCGCTGTGTCACGATGACTTTTCGGCACGCCAAGGGGTGGAGGATGATGATCTGAATATCCTCTGTTTCGGAGGCCGGACCATGGGTATCGCGGTCGCATGGGACTGCACGAAAAATTTCCTCGGTGCCACGTTCAGCGGGGCTGATCGGCATCGTCGCCGGCTGAACAAAGTCATTCAGTTTGAAGTTAGCAAGATGGCCGCAGCACGCGATGGCAAGTAGATCCAGAGTTTCAGATCCGAACGATAGGAGAGAGAGCAATGACGCTGTTTGAATCCCTGAAGAAATACACGACCGTTGTAGCGGATACCGGTGATATTGAGGCCATTGCCAAGCACCGGCCGCAGGACGCTACCACCAATCCTTCGCTTCTTTTTCACGCCGCCCAGATGCCGGCCTACAAGCATTTGGTGGAAGAAGCTGCCGAACTTGCCCTCAAGCGAGGCGGCCGCCACGATGAAATGGCGGAGGAATTCATTGATCGTCTTTTCGTTTTGTTCGGATGTGAAATTCTCAAAGTGGTGCCCGGCCGCGTCTCCACGGAGGTCGCCGCGAGCTTGAGCTTCGACACCGCGGCGACGATCGCCAAGGCGCGCAAGCTCATCTCACTTTATGAGACGAAGGGCGTGGCGCGCGAACGAATCCTGATCAAGATCGCCAGCACATGGGAAGGCATCCGGGCCGCCGAACTTCTTGAGAAGGAAGGCATCCACTGCAATCTCACGCTTCTGTTCAGTTTTGCCCAAGCGGTTGCGTGCGCCGAAGCCGAAGTAACCTTGATTTCACCGTTCGTTGGCCGCATTTACGATTGGTACAAGAAAGAGCGCGGCGGGGCGGAGATTCCTGCGGACCAGGATCCCGGCGTTGCGTCCGTCACGCGCATCTACAATTACTACAAGAAATTCGGTTACAAGACCCAAGTGATGGGCGCAAGTTTCCGCAATGTGAATCAGATCGTCCGCCTGGCCGGTTCCGATTTGCTCACCATCAGTCCAGACCTTCTTGACCAGTTAGAGCAAACCGAAGGCACTCTGGATCGTAAACTCGATCCGGCAAAGGCACAGGCCAGCAAGGAAGAACGCATTCACCTGGACGAGAAGACCTTCCGCTGGATGCACAACGAGGACGCCATGGCGACGGAAAAACTCGCCGAGGGCATCCGTAAATTCAACAGCGACGCTCGCCACCTGGAAGACTACGCACTCTCGAAGGTAACCAAAAAAGTGGCGTGAGAAACGGTTCCGCCCCTACTCAACGCACGAGCGCTGCGGCTCTCTGATCGGAAGCGGCATCGTGTGGACATTGTAAGAGGCGGGGCCAGCAGTTTTTCTTGAGAGACAAATGGGGGCGGCGCTTCGCTACTCCCTTTCTTATGATTGAGGTCGCCAGATGGCCGCGGTTCGCGCAGTACTTTGGGACATGGACGGAACCTTAATCGACTCCGAGGAGTTCCACTGGATTTCCTGGCGGGACACCTTGGCGGCTGAGGGCATTGCAATCACTCACGAGCAGTTTCTTTCCTCGTTCGGTCAGCGTAACGATTCCGTCATTTCCCAGTGGCTCGGTGCCGCCGCGACTCCCGAGCGCGCGGAGGAGATCGGAAGTGCCAAAGACGAACTATATCGTTATCTGGTTCGCAAGAACGGGATCTCGCCACTCCCGGGCGTGGCAATTTGGGTGCATCGGCTTCACGAGCACGGTTGGCTCCAAGCTATCGCCTCGTCGGCGCCGCGTGCGAACGTCGAAGTGGTCCTAGAGGCTCTAGCGGCTGCCCACTGCTTTCAGGGGATCGTCTCCGCTGAAGACGTGCGGAACGGAAAACCGGATCCTGAAGTGTATTTGACGGCGGCCTCGCGGGTTGGCGTGCCGCCCCGTAGCTGCGTTGTTGTAGAAGACGCCGTCGCGGGAATCGAAGGAGCACGCAGCGCAGGCATGTGGAGCATTGGAGTTGGCCACAACGGTAAACATCTGGCCGCTGATCTGGTGGTGCAGTCTCTTGACCAGCTGGAGTCAGACGCGTTCGAAAGACTACTGCAGCGCAGCAACGGGGTCATCAAGAAGGGGTACCTGCACCGCTAATATCCGCCCTGCTCGATTAACCACCTCCCACGAAGCGTACGATTTCTAGCGTGGCTCCCGAGCGTATTGGAATGTCAGACCAGGCCTCGCGACGAACTACCATTCCATCGAGTTCCACGGCGATCTGTGCAGGCTCCACATTCAGCAATTTCAGCAAAGCAGAGACCGTCGTCCCTGCAGGGACTGCCACGGGCTCTCCGTTTACACTGATCGTCACATTACCTCCACTAGCCTTACCTTCTCAGCTCCCAAGGTACTGGGCGTAAAGTCTGCGAGCGATGCCAACATCGGTCGTTCCCTTCACAATGGCTCTGCCATCTTGGAAGATGGTCATTTCGTAGGGTGGCACGAAAAACCGCAGGGCCAGTTCGTTAGCTCGGACCTCGCCGAGTGGAAGAAGATGTTCCTTGAGCAGGACAAGATCCACGGATCGCCCATGGTCGTGGATCTGTACTGCGTTCCGGCCGCAAAGACTGATCGGCGCGCGGCGTCTGCCCTCGAGATGGGAAAAGCGTCTGAGTCCACACACTTCGCAATCCGGCCGAGCGGCCGATTGAGGTGTCCGCCTGAGTTTTCCGTTCCAAAGATCGATGGTTGTAATGCAGAACTCATGGTGGCGTTTGCAGAGAAGCTGTAGCGCGACGCTCACTTGGAAGGAAGCGATAGCGGAAGTCAAAGCGTTTATGACTCCGGCGGTTTCGCAAGTGGGCTGGATTCCTGCCGGAGGCTGCGGATACAGGCATGAGAAGCAGCACGTTGACCCTGGCACAATGGGCATGGTGATGCCGTAGCTCCCAACAGCGGCCCCGTATATCCAGGGGATGCCGCGCTGCACCGCGAAGTCGTTGATGAGATATCTGGTTTCGAAATTATCAGTACCATCTAGGATCAGCTGGACGCCATCCAGTATTTCCTGGATATTTCCCGCAGTCAGGTCGGCAGCGACCGGCTCAGGCTGGCATTCGCTGTCGATCCGGCGCAGATGATGAGCTGCTGCTTCTACTTTTGGCCTGGCGCGCACAGCGTCTTCCTCGTTATAAAGCCACTGCCGTTGTAGATTATTCAATTCGACATAGTCGCGGTCGACTAAGACCAAACGGCGGACACCTGCGCGGAGAAGCGCCGTGGCGTGAAAGCTCCCGAGAGCGCCACAACCGACGATCGCCACGCGCGCATCGAGGAGCCTTTGTTGCCCGGAAAGGCCAATTCCGGGGAAGCGAATCTGACGAGAATATCGATCTCGATCCCGTTCCTCCATCAGCTCATTCCAACCCGTTGTTCTCGACTCCTGCCGTATCCATCTGGCCTGAGCCAATCTCCCGCAATTTGCTTGGGATAACCCAAGATCTCATCGGAAACGAGATGGGCCGTCGCCGGCGTCAGGAGAATGCCGTTCCGGTAGTGTCCATAGGCGAGCCATACTTTTGTTCCTGGCACCCTGCTTATGACAGGCCCTTGGTGCTCGATCCCGGGCCGGAAGCCCACCCACTCCCGTGTTGGTTCCTTCGTCGACAGTGGCGTGTAGAAAGAACTGACCTCCGCACGAATCTCGTGGATTCGCTCCAGATTGACGCTTCGGTTGAACCCGCAGGTTTCTTCGGAGGAGCCGGCAACTGTGAACCCATTCCTTCTTTGCACAACGTAGTGGTGTCCATGGCGCAGGATAGGGCGCAGAGAACCCGGAGGAAGCTGATAGCCGACGAGGTGGCCTTTGACGGGAACACTTGTCGGGATGGAAGTCGGGGCTCCGGAACGGCTGAGAGGAATGAGTGAGCTCCAGGAACCAGCGGACAAAACAAGGTTTCGCCCGGTAATCTGCTGCTTTGCGATCCTGACGGTGACTCGGTCGTGTTCCGCGTCAATGCTCTCCACAGGACTGTTTTCCAGAATCTTCACGCCTCCGCGATCGCAGAGGGAGCGCAGTGACCGGAGCAGGTCGGCGGGAGCTACACAGGCATCCTTGGCGTAATAGAGGGCGCCGAACAAGCCTTCTGAATTTAGACCTGGTGCAACCGCGTTCAGACTCGACGGGCAAAGTGAGTGAACGGGGATGCCGAAGTTGCGCTGAACCACGCCGCGCGCTTGCAGCGCATGCCAGTGCTCACTGTCGTAGGCCAATTCAATGGCCCCGCAATTGCGATAATCAATCGAGACGCCGCTTTCCTTTTCGAGTTGCCGAACGAAGGCGGGATACATGGCCAGGCTCTCGATGGCGAATTGCGCAGCCGGAGAAGGCTCGCGGTACTCACCGCCTGGGGCAAGCATGCCGGCGCCCGAACTGCTGGCCTCGCCGCCGAATGTTCCTGCGTCCATAAGGACGACACTGCAGCCTGACTTTGACAGGAGCCACGCGATCGCGCTGCCAATTAGACCAGCACCAACGATCAGTACGTCATGAGAAGCGCCCAGTTCAAGCACGTTAGATGCGTCGGCGGTCAGCGATTTGCCGTTCTTTTCCATGAGCTTGATCGCGCACTTCGAACCCTTCATCGGCTGCGGTCGGAACTTGGCCTTGGGCGGCACCGGCACGACTAGCGTGTCGCGCCCTGAATTTCCACCAGCCGGCTCGCTTTCAAAATCTCCTCTGCCTCACCGGTGCTGAACTCCTTGGTCTTCGCATGCATGTTCATCGAGCAAAATTTTGGACCGCACATGGAGCAGAAGGCGGCATCCTTGAATCCCTCTTCCGGCAGCGTTTCATCGTGCATGGCCTCGGCGGTTTCGGGATCGAGCGAAAGGCGAAACTGCTCGCGCCAGTCAAACCGGTAGCGGGCGCGCGAAAGCGCATCGTCACGATCACGCGCTCCCGGGCGATGCCTGGCGATATCTGCCGCATGAGCCGCAATCTTGTACGCGATGAGGCCTTGCTTGACATCCTCCAAATTCGGAAGCCCGAGATGCTCCTTCGGAGTCACGTAGCACAGCATGGATGCGCCGTACCAGCCGATCATGGCCGCTCCGATGGCGCTGGTGATGTGGTCGTATCCAGGCGCGATGTCAGTCACCAGGGGCCCCAGCGTGTAGAACGGGGCTTCGAGACAGATTTCTTTCTCCTTCTCCACCTGGAGCTGAATCTGGTCCATGGGGATGTGTCCCGGTCCTTCGATCATGACTTGAACGTCGTGGCGCCAGGCGATGCGGGTCAGTTCCCCCAGGGTTTCGAGTTCTGCAAATTGCGCCGCATCACTGGCATCGGCAACCGACCCAGGGCGAAGCCCGTCGCCGAGCGAGAAAGTTACGTCGTATTTCTGGAAAATCCGGCAAATACTCTCAAAGCTCTCGTAAAGAAAATTCTGTTTGTGATTCTTCACCATCCATTCCGCAAGAATCGAGCCCCCGCGGCTCACGATTCCAGTTACGCGGTTCGCCGCCAGGGGAACGTGCTGAACCAGTACGCCGGCGTGAATCGTCATGTAATCCACGCCCTGCTGCGCTTGTTCCTCGATGACCTCGAGCATCAGGGCAGCGGAAAGATCCTCAACCCGTCGCACCCGGCTCAGGGCCTCATAGATCGGCACAGTTCCAATCGGAACGGGAGACTCGTCGATGATCGCCTTACGAATACGAGGAATGTCACCCCCGGTGGAAAGATCCATCACCGTATCAGCGCCGTACTTAATGCAGTAGCGAAGCTTCTTTAGCTCCTCTTCAACGTTCGACGTGGTGGAAGAATTGCCGATATTGGCGTTGATTTTGCAAGTTCCGGCGATGCCGATACACATCGGTTGCAGATTGCGATGGTTCACATTGGCAGGGATCACCATTCGTCCGCGGGAGACTTCTTCACGAACCACTTCGGGCTTGAGTCTCTCCCGCTGCGCGACTTGGTTCATTTGTGAAGTTGTGATGTCGCGTCGCGCGTCGTGGATCTGAGTACGAATCAAGGCTTCCGCCTGTGGCGTTTTGTTGTTCATGTTTTTGGCTCTCTCCATCGAAATCCTCTAGACCTGGGTGCGCGCCTCTGGTTCAAAGCCAGGTGATACCGGCCTCGCCGGATGACCGACTAGCCCAGAACTGGCGGAGCGCTTCGAGGTTTCGGTCAATTCCTGCAACCACTCGAGAGCTGGGGAGGACAGCGTGCTGTCAGGCCAGCGCCAGCGCCAGTTTCCATCGGCTCGGCCAGGCACATTCATCCGAGTTCCGCTGCCCAGGTCGAGCAAATCCTGTAATGGAGCAATCGATAGCGCCGCCACCGACGACCATGCCAGGCGAATCAGCTCCGGAGCAGCTTCGGCACTATCGCCCGGTGCGCGCTTGAGGTAACTCCACAAGTTCCGTCGCTGGTCACCTGGCAATTCTTCGTACCACTGGCGCGTTGGGGCGTTGTCATGAGTGCCGGTATAAACGACCGTGTTGGGGACGAAGTTCTGCGGGAGATATGGATTATCTGCGTGGCCGTCGAAGGCGAATTGCAGGACACGCGTCCCCGGCACCTGAAATTCATCGCGCAGCGATTGCACGTCGGGCGTAATCAGACCCAGGTCCTCGGCGATGAACGGTAGACGTCCCAGCTCTCATCCAGCGCCCGGGCCCGGCACCCACTGTCCGGCCTGAGCCGTTGGCGCCCCGGCTGGAACATGCCATGCAGCCGCGAACCCGCGGAAGTGGTCCAGGCGAATTACATCCACGTGGGCCAGCAGTGCGCGCAGCCGGTCAATACACCACCGATAACCAGTCGAGCGAAGGGCGTCCCAGTTGTAGACGGGATTGCCCCACAACTGTCCCTGCGCGCTGAAATAGTCGGGAGGAACTCCGGCGACGAAGCGTGGCCGGCGCTGCTCGTTCAGCAGGAACAGCTCCGGGTTCGCCCAAACATCACTGGAATCCGGGGAAACGAAAAATGGCAGGTCGCCGATCAAGCACACGCCCTTGGCATGGGCGTGTTCCTTGAGTTGCTCGGCCTGGCGCAGCAGCAGAAATTGTTCCAACCGAAACTGATCGATTTGAATGGCCAGCTCTCGCCGTGACTTGGCCAGGGCTTCTGGGTTACGCTGAACCAACTCTTCCGGCCATTCGAGGTAATAAGCACCGTCATACTTAGTTTTCAGCGCTCGAAATAGCGCATAGTCTTCGAGCCAAAGTTCTTGCGTCGCACAGAACTCTTCATAGAAAGGCCGCAGGTCTCTGCGCGTTCCGGCTGTGAACTTTTTCCACGCCGTTTCTAGTAACCGTTGTTTGAACGGAATGACGGAGTCGTAGTCGACCTCCTCCGATGCGAAGCGAGACTCGCAATCGCTCGCCTCTAGCAGTCCGTCCGTGACGAGCCCGCCGGGACTGATGAGCAGTTCGTTGCCGGCAAATGAAGATAGTGATTGATACGGCGAGTTACCATAACCGGTCGGTCCGAGCGGTAGCGCCTGCCACCATCTTTGGCCAGCCTCATGGAGGCGATTGACCCACAAAAACGCCGACGGTCCCAGATCACCAATTCCGTAAGGAGAGGGCAAAGACGTGACATGCAGCAGTAAGCCGGAAGCGCGATAGTCCGGCGGAAACGGCGGAACGTTCGTTGGCCCGCCGGTACTGCTCATGGGCGGACTCCCGTCTCTGGAACGACTGCGGAGGAGCCTAGTGCATTGTTCACCATCTCCTCGGCTTCGCTCACGATGGCGTTCAGATGCGTCTGGCTTTTGAAGCTCTCCGCGTAGATCTTGTAAATGTTCTCCGTACCGGAGGGTCGGGCCGCAAACCAGCCGCTACCTGCCACTACTTTCAGGCCGCCGATCGAACCGTTGTTGCCCGGTGCTTTGGTCAGCTTGGCGGTGATGGGCTCGCCCGCGAGATTCGACTCCTTTACGGCTTCCGGCGAGAGTTTCTGCAATTTGGCCTTTTGCTCGGGAGTGGCAGGCGCGTCAATGCGCGTGTAGTAGGGGGTGCCGAACTCCGCCGTCAGTTCGCGATAGTGCTCTCCGGGGTCCTTGCCGGTGCGTGCGGTGATCTCGGCCGCCAGCAGGTCCATAATCGGCCCGTCCTTGTCGGTCGTCCAAACCGTGCCGTCGCGCCGGAGAAAACTCGCACCGGCACTCTCTTCCCCACCGAAACAGTACGAACCGTCGAAGAGGCCCGGCACAAACCATTTGAAGCCCACCGGCACTTCTCGTAGTTCGCGGCCGAGCTTTTTGACAACTCTGTCGATCATGCTGCTGCTCACCAGGGTTTTTCCGACAGCGATTTCCTGACGCCATTGTGGCCGGTGCGTAAGCAAGTAGCGAATGGCGACCGCGAGAAAATGGTTGGGGTTCATCAACCCGGCCGTGGGGGTGACGATGCCGTGCCGATCCGAGTCCGGATCGTTGGCGAACGCTACCTGGAATTGATCCTTCATCTTGACGAGCCCGGCCATCGCATACGGACTGGAACAATCCATGCGGATCTTGCCGTCGTGGTCGACAGTCATGAATGAAAACGTAGGGTCGATCACGGGGTTGACGACAGTGATGTCCAGCCCGTAGATGGAATTGATCGGTTCCCAATACGGACGCGCAGCTCCGCCCAGGGGATCCACGCCAAGTTTGAGCTTGGCGCCGCGAATCGCATCGATGTCGACGACGTTCTTGAGGTCGCGAACGTATGGCAGCATCAGGTCTTCCTGGTGCGTACAGGCAGCCTGGAGGGCTTTGCTGAACGGGATTCGCTTGACCCCCACATTGCCTGCTCGCAACAATTCGTTCGCCCGGCTTTCGACCCAGTGGGTCACGTCCGTATCGGCGGGGCCGCCGTTGGTCGGGTTGTACTTAAAGCCTCCATCTTCCGGCGGGTTGTGCGATGGCGTAATGACGATGCCGTCAGCGAGATGCGCCTTGCGACTGTGGTTGTAAACGAGAATGGCTCGCGAAATAACCGGAGTTGGAGTTACGCCGTCGCCTTGCTGGATGACGGTCTCCACGTTGTTCGCCGCTAGCACTTCGAGTGCGGTTCGCTGTGCGGGCGCTGACAGCGCGTGCGTATCCTTCCCCATGTAGAGTGGGCCGTCAGTTCCCTGCTCCAGTCGGTAGTCGCAGATCGCTTGGGTGATCGCCAGGATGTGCGTCTCGGTGAAAGTGCCGTGCAATGGCGAGCCGCGGTGTCCGCTGGTGCCGAAGCTGACGAGTTGGTTGGGATCCTGCAGGTCGGGATGGCGCTCAAAATAATCTCTCTCCAGGCGAGCGACGTCCAGCAGCATCTCCTTAGGAGCTGGTTTGCCCGCGAACGGCGAAATCGCGCTTTCGTGGGGTTCCGCTGCCATTGACCGTTTTTCTACGGTATGGGGCATGGTTCCACCTTCCAAATGTCGCGAGCGTATTCAGCGATGGTGCGGTCGCTAGAGAATTTCCCGGAACTCGCTACATTCAGGATGGCTTTATGCCCCCATGCGCCGGGGTCAGCGTACAATGCGCCGAGCCGTTCGTGCGCTTGGCAGTAGGAGGTCAGGTCCGCCAAGTGCATATAGTGATCGCCCTGAGTCAGGAGCGTATCCCGCAATGGAGCGAATACGCCTGGTTCGTAGCGGCTGAAGTGGTCAGAGAAGATGAGGTTTAGAGCAGCCCGTGTCTCCGGCTCATTCTCATAGTGCCACTGCGGGCTATACCAGCCGCGGCTGTTCTCGACTTGATCTACCGTGAGGCCGAACAGGAAGAAGTTCTCCTCCCCTGCCTCTTCCGCCATTTCGATGGTCGCGCCGTCACGCGTTCCAACCGTCAAGGCTCCGTTCATCATGAATTTCATATTGCTCGTTCCGCTAGCTTCGTAGCCGGCGGTGGAGATTTGATTCGAGACATCGCTGGCCGGAATCAGCCGCTCTGCCAGCGAAACGTTGTACTCGGGAAGAAAAACAACTTTGAGCCGGCCGCGTACGGCAGGGTCACCGTCAATTGTAGCTGCCAGGTTGTTGATGAACTTTATGATGAGCTTTGCCAGGCGGTACGCTGGCGCTGCTTTGCCGGCGAAGAAGAATGTGCGCGGCATCATCTCCGTGTCGGGATTTTCCCGCAGCCGGTTATAGATGACGACGATTCGCAGCGCGTTCAGCAGTTGTCTCTTATATTCGTGGATGCGCTTGACCTGGCAGTCGAAGATCGTGCCTGGATCCACGGTCTGCCCTGACGTCGACTTCAGCCAATTGGCAAATTGGGTTTTGGCTTCGCGCTTTGACGAAAGAAACGCTTCACGAAACCCATGATCCTCGGCAAATGGTTTAAGTTTGTTGAGTTGGCTAAGGTCAGTAGTCCATCGGTCGCCGATGGCCTCGGTGATTGCATGGGCCAGCCCGGGATTGGCTTCCAGCAGCCAACGACGCGGTGTCACCCCGTTCGTTTTGTTACTAAAACGTTCGGGAAACATTTCGGCCAGATCCCTGACCGTCGTCGCCCGCAAAAGTTTCGAGTGGACAGCGGCCACTCCGTTGGTGCTGTGCGAACCGACGATCGCCAGATTGGCCATGCGGATCTTGCGCTGGCTGCCCTCTTCGACAAGGCTCAGGCGCTCGATGCGTCCATCGTCGCCTGGGAAGCGTACGCGGGCTTCGTCAAGGAGTTGCCGGTTGATCTCGTAAACGATCTCCAGGTGCCGGGGAATAAGAATCTCAAACCAGGCAGCCGGCCATTTCTCGAGAGCTTCTGGCAGCAACGTATGATTCGTGTAAGCTAGCGTCTTCTTCGTTAGATCCCAGGCTTGGTCCCATCCTAGGTGCGCATCGTCCAATAGGATGCGCATCAGTTCGGCGACTGCCAGGGAAGGATGCGTGTCATTGAGCTGGATCGCAACCTTCTCGGGCAGCTTGTTCCAGTCCGTGTTGTGCCGCTGAAAGCGGCGTACCAGATCGGCCAGCGAACACGCGACCAGGAAATACTCCTGCAAGAAGCGTAGTCCTTGTCCCACGGTTGTGGAGTCATCCGGATACAGCACTCGAGTAAGCGATTCCGCTTCGAGAGTCTCGCCCAGCGCGCCCACGAAGTCGCCGGTGCCGAATTCCTGAAAATCGAAGTAATCCGGAGCAGCCGCGGCCCACAACCGGAGAGTGTTGATCGTCTTTCCCCCATAGCCCACCACGGGACGATCAAAGGGAATGCCGATCAGGCTCGACGGCCGACCCGGGATGACCTGAAAGTTGCCCGCCTTCAGCTTGAAGGAGCAGTTCAGCTTGACTTCCACCTTCTCATGCGGTCGGGCAACTTCCCAGGGATCGCCCTTGCGGAGCCAGTTGTCGGCGTTCTCCTTTTGCCAGCCATTCACGATGGATTGCTTGAACATGCCGTACTCATAGCGCAGGCCATAGCCCGTGGCCGGGAGCTGCATCGTGGCCATCGAGTCGAGAAAGCACGCCGCGAGCCGGCCCAGGCCTCCATTCCCCAGCCCCGCATCCGGCTCCTGTTCGATCAGTTCAAGCCAGTCAATGCCTTTCTTCTCGAGGGCATGCTGAAGGAGGGGATCGAGCAAAAGGTTCGTGACATTGTTGGCCAACGAGCGCCCGATTAGAAATTCTAAGGAAAGGTAGTAAATCC
>WNEZ01005549.1_pt1 | contig 13229 bp, 10 predicted proteins | sample 5400521 | NCBI WGS metagenome assembly WNEZ01 (sample SAMN13153339, study PRJNA577476) | soil metagenome | isolation source: 120 cm saprolite under Douglas fir tree site 2 hole 1 replicate 1 | place: USA:California | collected 2015-04-18 | reverse complement strand
GCACGAGCCGACCGCTAGCGCCGTGCCGGGCGAGATCGCGGGCCACCTGCATCCGTGCGCCCGCGTGAGCCAGCGTGGCCGCGTGGTGACGCGCAAATGCTTTGCCGCCGACGAGGCCCGGATGATCATGCCGGCGTTCGGCGCCTATGCGGGCGGGCTCAACATCCGCGATCACGCCTTCCTGCAAGTGTTTGGCGCGCTCGGCTTTACCGCGCACCTGCTCGGCGACCGCCGGCTTTATGCTTTCGCGGCCGCGCGCTGCCTCGCGGGCTGAGGCGCTTGCGCTCCGGCCGCGGGCGCGCATAGGCGGCGGTGCAGAACGCAGCCAGGACATCGGCCAGACGCCGCGTCGCCGGAGGAGCGTCGGGGGCTGCGACCAGGGTCAATTCGGTGTCGGGGATGGACGGGAATCCTTCCTGGCGCGCGAGGATGCGATGTTCGGCGAGAATCGCGACGTCGGGCAGGATACTCACGCCGAGCCCGGCCGACACCGCGGCCTGAATGCCGGGCAGGTTCGGGCTCGTGTACGCGATGTGCCAGGCGCGGCCCGCGGCTTCGAGCGCATGAATGGCGCGATCGCGATAGAGGCAGCCCTGCTCGAACACGGCGAGCGGCACTGAGCCGGTGCGCGCCTCGACCGGGTGGCGGCGGCTGGTCACCCAGCGCAGGCGCTCCGGCCAAGTCGCGATGCCGCCGTGTCCGCCCGCGGCGCGCTTGAAGAGCGCGAGATCGAACTCGCCGCGCTCAAGATCGCTCGCCAGCCGCACGCTCAGCCCGCTGCGCACGTGGAGCCGCAACCCCGGCCGCGAGCGGGCGAATTCGGACAGCAGCTCGGGCAGCCGGTACGCGGCGAAATCTTCCGGGATGCCGAGCCGCAGCACGCCGTCGCCCGACGGCCGCGCCACCACGTCGCGCGCTTCCTCGGCCAGCGCAAGAATGCGCCGCGCGTAGGACAGAAGCCGCTCGCCCTCCTCGGTCGGCGTCGCCTGCTTGCCGTTGCGATGCAGGAGCTCGCGGCCGAGCGTCTCCTCGAGCCGTCTGATCTGCTGGCTCACCGTCGATTGCGTGCGATGGACCCGCTCGCCCGCGCGGGTGAAGCCCCCGGCGTCGACGACGGAGACGAAGCTGCGCAGGAGATCGATGTCGAGCATGGGCGGCACCATTCATATTTCCACTGGATTTGACCATATCATTTAATTTCTAAATGGCAACGCGCATCGCTACATCGACCGTGACCAAGGAGATGTCCGATGCGTGCCGCCCTGCCGGCCGCGGCCCTGCCGCCGCTCACGTTGCCGCTGCCGATCCTGGTGGCGGCGTTCTGCCTGATCTGGAGCTCGGCCTTCGCGATCACCCGGGTGGCGCTCGCCGACTGTCCGCCGCTCATCCTCGTCTCCGTGCGCTGCCTGATTGCGGGCGCGATCCTGCTCGGCGCCGCCGCGATCTTACGCACCCAGCGCCTCACGCGCCGCGACCTTGCGGTCGGCGCGCTGCTCGGCGTCTTCAACTACGCGCTCTATCTCGGGCTGAACTACTCCGGCATGAGGTACGGCGTGTCGGCCGGACTGACCGCGCTCATCAGCAGCGTCAACCCGGTGTTGACCGCGCTGCTGGCCGCCGTGTTCCTCAGCGAGCCGCTGACGTGGCGCAAGGCGGCCGGCCTTCTGCTCGGGGTCGGCGGCGTCGCGGTCATCGTCCAGAGCCGGATGACGGGCGGCGAAAGCCCGCTCGGCGTCGCGCTCGTGCTCGGCGCGCTCGGCGCGCTGGTCGGCGGAACGATCCTGTTCAAGCGGCTGGCGCCGAACGGCGGGCTATTGATCGGCAACGGCGTGCAAAACCTCGCCGGCGCGCTTGCGCTCGCGCCGTTCGCATGGGCCTTCGAAAGCGTCGGCGACGTGGTGCCGAGCTGGCGTCTATTGGGCGCTCTCGCGTTCCTGATCGTCATGTCGTCGATCGTCGCGTATCTGCTCTGGTTCCATCTGCTGACGGTGGCGGGAGCGACCACAGCGAGCGCCTACCACTTCATGATGCCGCCGCTCGGCTTCTTCTTCGGCTGGCTGCTGCTGGGCGAGCGGCTCGCACCGACCGATCTCGTCGGGGTTCTGCCGGTGGTGATCGGAATTTGGCTCGTCACGCGCGCGCCGACCCCGGTCCGTCGGGAAAGAGCCGCATCGTCCTCGTGACCGAGAGGCCGAAGCTTCAATCGCGCCGGAACACCACCGAGGCGAACCATCCGGTCATCAGCGCGATCATCGCGGTGCAGAGCCCGTACAGCAGGCCGTGACCGACCGCGGCGGACGCCACCACCTGCTCGAACCCGAACTTGACGATCTCGAAGGCGTCGCTGCCGCGCGTGATCAAGTTGCCGTCGGCGAAGAGCTTGAGATCGACATCGTAGTTGCCGACCGGGATCTCGGCCGGAACCGGGATCGAGGCGCGGTAGAGAATCGGCGTGCGGAAAGTGACCGCGTTCGGAATCTCGTAGTAGAGATTGCGCGCCTGCTTGAGCCGCAGGAACGCGATGCGGAACGGGTCGTCGCGCACCACATCGGCGGTGTCGGGACCGATCTGCTGCGGCAGCAGCGTGCGCCGCAGCCCGATCTGCAGCCGGCGGAGCGTCTCGATATTGGTGATTTCCTCGACCGGCTTCGTCGAGAGCGTGGCGAGATAGGACGGCACGCCGACGAAGGTGCGCGACTCGACATTGACCCAGATGCCGAACACGCGCTCCTTGCGGCGCACCACCAGGTTCTCGCGCGGCCCGCTCACGGTGACGACAAGGTCATAGCCGCCGCGCCGCGGTGCGCTCCCCTGATCGGCCTCCACCGTGCCGAACAGGATGAGCTCCGTGCCGGTGAAGCTCGAAGTGATGAGGACGCGGTAGCTCGACAGAGAAGACACGAGCCGCTCCGCCCGCGCCGGCGCGCCCGCGGCGAGGACGGCGAGCACAAGCAGCGCGCGGGCGGCCCACCTCATTGCGGCCCCTCCAGCGTGCGGATCGAATAGGGGTCCTCGGGTGGCAGCACGAGATCGATCGCGAAGCGGATGCCGACCGCGAGCACGAGGAGGCCGAGCAGCAGGCGCAGCCGCTCGCCACGCATCTTCTGCCCGGCGCGCGCGCCGAACTGCGCGCCCGATACGCCGCCGACCATCAGGATCAGCGCCAGAATGGCGTCAACCAGGTGGTTGGTCCACGAATGCAGCACGGTGGCGGTCGCCATGGTGACCAGGGTGAGCACCATCGAGGTGCCGATCACCACGTTGGTCGGCACGCGCAGGAAATAGATGAGCATCGGGACGAGCAGGAAGCCGCCGCCGATGCCCATGATCGCTCCGATGAAGCCCATCAGGAAACCGATCGTCCACACCGGAATCGTAGAGACGTAGATGCGCGACTTCTTGAAACGCATCTTGAGCGGCAGGCCGTGGAACCAGGTATGGCTGCCGGGCCGACGCAGCTCGACCGGCTTGCCGTGATGGCTGCGGACGATGGCGCGTACGCCCTCCGTCACCATGAGACCGCCCACCGAACCGAGCAGGATGACGTAGGACACGCCGATGGTGAGGTCGAGCTGATCGAGGGTGCGCAGAAAGGTGAACAGGAAGACGCCCGACGCCGTGCCCACGATGCCGCCGGCGAGCAACATCAGCCCGAGCGAAAGATCGACCTGCTTGCGCCGCCAATAGTTGATCGCGCCGGAGAAAGAGGAGGCGGCGATGTGGGTCGACACGGTCGCCACCGACACGGCCGGCGGGACGCCGAGGAAGATGAGCAGCGGCGTCATCAGGAAGCCGCCGCCGATGCCGAACATCCCCGAGATGAACCCGACCGCGAGGCCCATCGCGAAAACGACGAAGACATTGACCGGGAGCTCGGCGATCGGAAGATAGATTTGCACGGGCGTCGTCCGCCGGCGCAAGTCATCCACGCCGGAATCAAGAAGCATGTGACGGGTCGCATCGCCGCCGCGGCGGCGCCCGACCCAAGCCCTACATCCTCGGACCGCGAAGGCAAAGCGAAATTACCGGCGCGGCCCTGACCGACTCTTTCGGAATAACCCCACTGTCCCGACGCAATTCCCGCGTCGGCCGCGACGCGACGAGCGCGAAATCTAGAGCGGCGCGGCGGCGGGCCGCGCTTGCACGCGCGGACGCGTCTTGGGCTTGGTGGGGGCGGGCTCCGCCTGGTCCCACCCTCCGGGCGGCGATTTCACCGTCGTCGCCTGCTCGGGTTGCGGCTCCGCGCTCCACGTCTCGACCGCTTTGCGCGCGAGCGCGAGCGATTGCTGGTCGAGCCGCCCCGCGATGTCATCGCGCTTCTTGGCGGCGTCCGCGTCACCAGCCTTGGCGGCGAGCGCGAACCAGCGATAGGCCTCGGTCAGATTGCGATCGACCCCGATGCCGCGCGCATAGAGGATCGCGAGATTGTACTGGCTGTCGGCGATGCCGTGATTGCCGGCCTTGCGGAACCATTGCGCCGCGGTCTTGAAATCCGGCTTGCCGTCGATGCCTTCGGAATAGAGCACGCCGATATTGTGCATCGCGTTGGCGTTGCCCTTTTCGGCCGCGGCGAGATAGAGGCGGCGCGCCTCGTTCAGATCCTTGGGCACGCCATTGCCCTTCTCGTAGAGGCTGCCGAGCCGGAACTGGGCGAGCGCAAGTCCGCCTTTGGCGGCGCGCTCGTACCAGGCCGCAGCCTCCTGGAGATTGCGCGGCACGCCGCGACCTTCCGCATGACGGGTCGCGACCTCATAGGCGGCGTCCGCATCACCGCCGTTCGCCGCCGCGAGCAGACCCTTGCTCAATCCCGATGTGGGCGCCGGATCAGGCGCGGGTGCGAGCGGCGCCGCCGTAAACGGAGCCGCCGGCGTCGGACGCGCGACCGGCCGGTTCGGCACCGAGCCGGTCACCTCGATGGAGGTATTGGCCGCCGGCAGGGCGGGCGCGGCAGGCGCAGGTGGCACGGCCGCCGCGGGCAAGTTGCTGATCAGGCCGGATGGAGGGGCGGCGAGCGGCAACGATTCGAGCGGAAGCACGCGGTTGGGCGCCGTCGCGATCGTATTGGGCGCGAGCGGCAGCGCTTCGACACGTGGCCCGGGATTGCTCGGCGCGGGCGCGGGCGGCGGCGACTCGCGCCCAGCAAGCGCGGGCGCGTCCGGCAGCTGGAGGTCGGCGAATTCGAAATAGTTTGCCGCAAAGCGCAGCGCGACCGCGATGAGGACGGCGACGCTGATGCCGACGAAGATGGCTTTCAGCTTTTGCGACAGCGCAGGTCCCACCGTCTGCGGATCGGCCGCGACTTCGGTGTCCACGATCTTCGCGTTCTGCGCGGCGTATTGCGCAGCCCGGCGGGCCGCCTGGAGGAAGCCGGACTTGGTCTCCGGTTCGGCAGCGGCCGCGCCCTTGGCGGCGCGCAGCGGCTCCTCCGAGACGGCGACGCGCTCGGCCGCGCTCGCCGTCGCGCGCGATCCGCCATGAGCGGCCGGACGCACGCGGGGCGGCCCTGATCCGGGCTCGAGCGGATGATCGTGCGGCAAGCTCGGATCGACCGGCGGCGCTGCGGCGGTCCGCTTCGGCATGGCCTTTGCCGGCGCCGCCCGCGGCTCGGGCGACGGTGGCGGGGGTGGCGACGGCGGCAAGTCGGGCGGCGGCGCGGCGTGCGGCGGCGGGACGCCCGGCTGTGGCGCGGCGGCGGGAGGCGGCGCGGCACGCTGATCGCTGCGCAGATTCGATTCGATCATCGCGATGCGATCGACAACATCGCCGACGGTGCCCTGGACGGCTTCGAGTGATTCCTTCATACGCCGCTCGCCGTTCACCGGGCCGTGGCTCGGTGGTGCCGCGGCGGCCGGCGGATTGGCGCGCAGGCCTTCGAGATGAACGAGCAGCTCGGCCATGCCGCGCTCGATCGCTCCCAGATGGCCGAGCCGCGCTTCCGAGGCGTCGAGCTTTTCCACCAGCTTGATGATGCGGTCTTCGAGGCCGCCGAGCGCGACGTTGTCGCCGCGGGAGAGCTGGATGCGCTCGAGCTTGTCGTTGAGCGAGTGGATGAGGTGATCGAAGTTGGACGAGACCGGCCGGCCGCCCTCCGCGCGCACCGCTTCGATGGCTTCGGAGATATGGCCGAGCCGCTGCTCCAATGTCATCAGGATGTCGGGGTGGTGTCCAACCGGAATGCCGCCGCCCTCGATCCGGTCGGCCAAGGTCCGTACGTCCTGCGCGAGCGCCGCAAGCGCATCGTTCGACGCGACGTGGCCCACCATGCCGCGCAGCGACGCGATGGCGTCCTCGACCCCCCGCAATCCCATGGGATCCTGTTGGCCAGCCGCGATCGTGTCGATCTTGGCCGAGAGCGTCTGCACCGCCCGGTCGAACCCGACCAGGCTCTCGGCCGGCGCAAGGCCGTGCAGCGCGTCACGCACTTCCCGCAGGCCCTGCTCGAGGCCGGCGAGCGCCGCGGTATCGACTCCCGACTGGCGGCCCGCATCGATGCGGCCCGCGAGCGCGCGCACCTCGCCTTCGAGCGCCTCGACGGCGCGGCGCGGCATCGCCTCCGACAGGATCCGGCCGATCTCGTTCAGGTCCTTGCGCAGGCCGGCGACCGCGTCCTCGGCCCCGCATTGCGCTTCCCGATAGTTGGGCGGCGCATATTTGAGCGGCCCCGTCAGCGGCGGCGGGACGATCTCGCCGTCGAGCGCGCGCTGGCGCGCCGCGATCTCGGCCGCCGCCTGGTCGACGGAGGTCGGCTCGGCCCTCGCATAGCTCGGTTCGGCCCTCACATAGGAGGACTGCAGGCGGCTATCGGCCAGGTTGGCGAGCGCCCGATCGACGCTGTTGACGCGGCGCTCGAGCTCGGTCGTCGCGGCACGGCCTTCATGGACGAGCTGATCGAGCCGCTTGTCGAGGCGCAGGATCGCTTCGGCAATGCGATGCGACGTGGGAGCGTTGTCGGGCGGAGGCGTCCCCTGCCGATTGCGGGCGATCTGATCGAGCTGATGGCTGAGATCGTCCAGCCGCTCGTTGACGGTCGAATAATCGTCGCCGCGGTAGCTCGGCGGGTCGGGATCGTTTTGCACGCCTGCGGCGGCCGCCTGATCATGGATGACGGAATTGAGCCATTCGCCCACCGACAGGCCGGACCGGCGGGCGGCCTCGCGCGCCGTTTCCTGCGCGTCGCGGTCGACACCTTTCACGTGCCAGGGCACCGATCTCATTCATCCACCCGCATGCGCGACCTCGGAGCGGATCCCGTTCGGGGCCAATGTCCTTTAACAGGTGCTGAAGGAACGCCGGTCCGCTGTCGCTCGGACTGACTTTTTCCGATTTAGAGTAAACAGGCCGTTAAGAAATCGCCGCCGGCCGGACTTTTGCCATGGGCCTGAGGCACATGGGACCCACACGGAGCTTGGGCCGCGACGGTCCGGGCGCTCTGCCGGGCCCCGCGGAACGCCAAGCCCGGCTTAACATTGGTGTAAACCGCCTCGGTCATGCTGGGGCGATTCGCGGGCCGGGACACCCGTTTCAGGCACATCCGCTCACCGCGCCCGCATGCCGGGCAGTCGAGGAACAAAGGCCATGCCGGTCTACAAGGCCCCCGTTGATGACGTCCTCTTTCTGCTCAACGACGTCTTCCATATCGAGCGCCACGCCAACTTGGCCGGTTTCGCGGACGCCTCTCCCGACCTGGTCGAGGCCATCCTCGGCGAGGCCGCGAAGTTCTGCGAGGATGTGCTCACCCCGCTCAACCGGGTCGGGGACACGCAGGGCTGCAAGCGTCACGACGACGGCAGCGTGACCACGCCCGCGGGTTTCCAGGACGCCTTCCGCAAGCTCGTCGAGGGCGGCTGGATCGGCATTTCGGTGCCGACGGAGTTGGGCGGCCAGGGACTGCCGACCGCGCTGACCCAGATCGTCAACGAGTTCCTCGCCTCCGCCAACATGGCGTTCGCGATGTATCCGGGCCTCACGCAAGGCGCGATCGCGGCCCTCATCGTCCATGGCGCGCCCGAGCAGCAGGCGCTCTATCTGCCGAAGATGATCGCCGGCGAATGGACCGGCACGATGAACCTGACCGAGCCGCAATGCGGCACCGACCTCGGCCTCATCCGCACCAAGGCGGTCAAGCAGGGCGACGGAAGCTACAAGCTCACCGGCACAAAGATCTTCATCTCGGCGGGCGAGCACGATCTCGCGGCCAATATCGTGCACCTCGTGCTGGCGCGCATCGAGGGCGCGCCCGAGGGCACCAAGGGCCTTTCGCTGTTCGTGGTGCCGAAGATCCTGCCGAAGGCCGACGGTTCGCTCGGCGCGCGCAACGGCGTCACCTGCGGCTCGATCGAAGAGAAGATGGGCATCCACGGCAACTCGACCTGCGTGATGAACTATGACGGCTCGACCGGCTGGCTGGTCGGCACCGAGAACCACGGCCTGCCCGCCATGTTCACCATGATGAACGAGGCGCGGCTCGGCGTCGGCGTGCAGGGACTCGCGCTCTCCGAGGCGGCGTACCAGAACGCGGTCGCCTACGCGAAGGACCGCCTGCAGGGCCGCGCGCTCACCGGCGCGAAATTCAAGGACAAGTCCGCCGATCCGATCATCGTGCATCCGGACATCCGCCGCGCGCTGATGTCGATCCGCGCCTTCAACGAGGCGGCACGCGCGCTCGTGATGTGGACCGCGCTCAAAGGCGACGTCGCGCATCGCTCCAACGACACGAAGGAACGCCAGAGCGCGGACGATCACATGAGCCTGCTCACGCCGGTGATCAAAGGCGTGCTCACCGACCAGGGCTTCGCCAACACCGTGATGGCGCAGCAGGTGTTCGGTGGACACGGCTACATCAAGGAATGGGGCATGGAGCAGTTCGTGCGCGATGCCCGCATCCCGATGATCTACGAGGGCGCCAACGGCATCCAGGCGCTCGACCTGGTCGGACGCAAGCTTGGCAAGGACGGCGGGCGCGCCGCGATGGCGTTCTTCAACGAGGTGCAGGGCTACGTGAAGGAGCACGCGGGCGACGCGGCGATGAAGATCTACGTCGAGCCGCTCGGCAAGGCGCTCGGCCATCTGCAGCAGGCGACCATGTGGTTCGCGCAGAACGCGCTCGCCAAGCCCGACAACGCCGGCGCGGGCGCGACCGACTACATGCATCTCTTCGGACTGGTCGCGCTCGGCTACATGTGGGCGCGCATGGCGGAAGCCGCGAAGACGAAGCTCGCGGCGGGCGCGAACGGTGCGGGCGATCGCATGAACGCAAAACTCGTCACCGGCCGCTTCTTCGTCGAGCGCATGCTGCCGGAGACCGGCACGCATCTCGCCCGCATCCAGGCGGGCGCCGCCAGCACGATGGAATTGCCGCCGGAGGCGTTTTAAGCTCGACCTGAATGGTCGATTTCTCGCATCTGCCGATCGGACGGGAAGGCCGCGCCGAGCTCGTCGTCGCCGACGCCCATACGGCGCCGCGCATCGGCAGCGGGCGGGTGCGCGTGCTGGCGACGCCCGTGATGATCAACCTGATGGAGGCGGCGGCGCTCGACGCAGTCGAGGCGATGCTGCCGGCCGGTCATCAAAGCCTCGGCATCAAGCTCGACGTGACGCATACCGCGGCGACGCCGGTCGGCATGCGCGTCGTCGCGACCGCGCGGCTCGTCGGCGTCGAGGGCCGCCGGCTGCGCTTCGAGGTGGAGGCGCGCGACGAGATCGAGGCGATCGGCGGCGGAACCCACGAGCGCGTCGTGGTCAACGTGGCGCGGTTCGACGAGCGGGTGCAGAAGAAGCTCGGGCAGCGCTAGGATACGCGGCCCTGACTTTCAGCGGTCATGCCGCTATGGTTGGCATGAAGGCCACCAATCTCACGATTCGCCCATGACCGCCCTCAACCTCCCCCGCCCGGCCTGGATGACCGAGGACCTCGTCCTGCTCGAGGAGCAAGCGCGGCGCTTCGTGCAGGCGGAATTCGCGCCGCAGATCGACCGCTGGCACGAGCAGGGCATGTACGAGCGCGAGGTGTGGACCAAGGCAGGCGAAGCCGGCCTGCTGTGCCCGTCGATGCCGGAGGAATACGGCGGCGCCGGCGGCACCTTCGCGCACGACGCGGTGATCAACCGCGAGCTCAGCCTTGCCGGCTTCGACGCCTTCGGCGCGCCGCTCCATTCCGGCATCGTCGCGCCCTACATCCTCCATTACGGCACCGAGGAGCAGAAGCGGCGCTGGCTGCCGAAGCTCGCCACCGGCGAGCTGGTCGGCGCGATCGCGATGACCGAGCCCGGCACCGGCTCCGACCTGCAGGCGGTGCGCACGACCGCCAAGAAGAGCGGCAACGGCTACGTGCTCAACGGCGCAAAAACCTTCATCACCAACGGCCAGCACGCCAACCTGGTCATCGTGGTCGCCAAGACCGACCCGAAGGAGAAGGCAAAGGGCGTCTCGCTCATGGTGGTGGAGACCGCCGACGCCGCCGGCTTCCGCCGCGGCCGCAAGCTCAAGAAGCTCGGCCTCGACGCCGCCGACACCTCCGAGCTTTTCTTCGAGGAGGTCGCGCTGCCGGCCGAAAGCCTGCTCGGCACGGAGGAAGGCCAGGGCTTTGCGCAGCTCATGAACGAGCTGCCGCAGGAGCGGCTCATCGTCGCGATCCATGCGATGGCGATGATGGAGCGCGCGCTCGAGCTGACCATCGCGTATGTGAAGGACCGCGCGGCGTTCGGGCGCAAGATCATCGAATTCCAGAACACCCAGTTCGTGCTGGCGGAATGCAAGACCGAGGCGACCGTCGGCAAGGTCTTCCTCGATCACTGCCTTGGCCAGCATCTCGACGGCAAGCTCGACGGCGCGACCGCCTCGATGGCGAAATGGCTATATGGACGAATATCCGATCTCGCGCCTCTACCGCGACGCGCGCGTGATGCGCATCTATGCGGGGACGAACGAGATCATGAAGCTGCTGATCGCGCGTGGCTTGTGACGCAGCAATCGTGGAGAGACACATGACCGACGCCTTCATCTACGACCACGTGCGCACGCCGCGCGGCCGCGGCAAAGCGGACGGGTCGCTGCACGAGGTGACCGCGCTCAATCTCGCCACCCAGGTGCTCGCGGCGATCAAGGATCGCAACAAGCTCGACCCGAAGCTGGTCGACGACGTGGTGCTCGGCTGCGTCGATCCGGTCGGCGAGGCGGGCGGCGACATCGCGCGCGTCGCGGCGATCTGCGCCGTCCGGCGGGGCCTGGCCGGTCGATCCGATGATCGCGCTGAAATCCTATTTCCTGCCGCAGGGCATCTCAGCCGATCTCATCGCCACCAAATACGGCTTCTCGCGCGACGACGTCGACGCCTATGCGGTCGAAAGCCAGAAGCGCGCCGCGGACGCGTGGAGCGAGGGCCGCTTCAAGAACTCGGTGATGCCGGTGAAGGACGTCAACGGCATCACGCTCCTGGCCAAGGACGAGCACATGCGGCCGACCACGACGATGCAGTCGCTCGCCTCGCTGCAACCGTCCTTCGTGCAGATGGGCGAGCTCGCCGGGTTCGACGCGGTCGCGGTGCAGGCGCATCCGGAGATCGAGGCGATCACCCACGTGCACCACGCCGGCAACTCATCCGGCATCGTCGACGGCGCCGCCGCCGTGCTGATCGGCAGCAAGGAGGCCGGTAAGAGCGCGGGTCTCAAGCCGCGCGCCAGGATCAAGGCCTTCGCCAATATCGGCACCGAGCCCGCCATCATGCTCACCGGGCCGATCGACGTGACCCAGAAGGTGCTCAAGAAGTCAGGCATGAAGCTCAGCGACATCGAGCTCTTCGAGGTCAACGAAGCCTTCGCCTCGGTGGTGCTGCGCTATCTGCAGGCGTTCGATCTCGACCACGCCAAGGTCAACGTCAATGGCGGCGCCATCGCGCTCGGCCATCCGCTCGGCGCCACCGGCGCCATGATCCTCGGCACGGCGCTCGACGAGATGGAGCGGCGCGACGTCGAGACCGCGCTCGTGACGCTGTGCATCGGCGTCGGCATGGGCACCGCGACCATCATCGAGCGCGTCTGAGAGATGCCGAAGATCGACATCGACACGGTCCCAATCGACACCTACTCCGGTTATCCCGACCCGTACCGTCAGGCCGTGATCGGACGCGAGCGCAAGCGGCTCGGCAATGCGGCGGGGCTCGACCAGTTCGGCGTCAATCTGTCTCGCCTCAAGCCCGGCGCCGCCTCCTCGCAACGTCACTGGCACGCGCACGAGGATGAATTCATCTACGTGCTCGAAGGCGAGCTGGTGCTGGTCGAGAACGAGAGCGAAACCGTGCTGCGCCCGGGCGACGCAGCCGGATGGAAAGCCGGCGTCGCCAACGGCCATTGCCTGATCAACCGCACGGCGCGCGACGCCGTCTATCTCGAGATCGGCACGCGCGCGCCGCGCGAACGCGCCGAATACCCCGATATCGATATGGTGGCGATGCGCGACGGCAAGAGTCAGCGCTATCTGCACAAGTCCGGCGCGCCTTATCCCGGCTCGGAAAAATGAGGAGCTCCCGATGACCTTCCAGCACTTCAAGCTCGAGACCGATGCGGACGGCATCGCGCTGGTCACCTGGGATTCGCCGGGACGCTCGATGAACGTGATCGACGTGGCCGTCATCCAGGAGTTCTCCGCGATCGTCGAGCAGGTGGCGTCCGACGCCGCGATCAAGGGCGCGGTGATCACATCGGGCAAGGAGACGTTCTCGGCCGGCGCCGACCTCACGCTTCTTGAAAATCTCGGCCGCGTGTTTGCGGACCTCGCCAAGAGCAAGGGGCTGGAGGCCGCTGCGACCGCGCTGTTCGAGGAGAGCCGCAAGCTCTCGCTGCTCTATCGCCGTCTTGAGACGAGCGGCAAACCCTGGGCCGCCGCCATCAACGGCACCGCGCTCGGCGGCGGATTCGAGCTCCTGCTCGCCTGCCATCATCGCGTCGCCGCGCAGAACCCGAAGACGCGGCTCGGCCTGCCCGAGGTCAAGATCGGCCTGTTTCCCGGCGCCGGCGGCACCACACGCGTGTCGCGCATGCTGGCGCCCGCCGACGCGCTCCAGTTCCTGCTCAAGGGCGATCAGCTCCGCGTCGAGCGCGCCAAGGGCATGAAGCTGATCGACGCGGTCGTGCCGCCGGCCGATCTCGTGAAAAGCGCCAAGGAGTGGGTGAAAGCGAACCCCAAGGCCAAGGCGCCGTGGGACACCGACGGCTTCCGGCTGCCCGGCGGCCCGG
>WNEZ01005162.1_pt1 | contig 13230 bp, 11 predicted proteins | sample 5400521 | NCBI WGS metagenome assembly WNEZ01 (sample SAMN13153339, study PRJNA577476) | soil metagenome | isolation source: 120 cm saprolite under Douglas fir tree site 2 hole 1 replicate 1 | place: USA:California | collected 2015-04-18 | reverse complement strand
CGCTTCTTCCGCACCTGGTGGAGCGCCGCGCTGGTGGTCTCCGCGGTCTTCGGCTGGGCGCACGGCTTCTACGGCTGGTACCTCGCGGTGTACACGGGGCTGAACGGCCTCGCGTTCGCGCTCCTCGCGCGCGCCACGGGCTCGCTCTACGTCGTCATCCTCGCCCACATGTGCTTCGACACGCTGGTGTTCGTCGCCCATTGAGCGGAGGACGGGTGAGGCTGCCGATTCGCGAGTTCTTCGCGGCCAACCGGGAGCGGCCCGACCGGCTGGCGCTTTCCCTGGTGTCCGCCGTCGCGGCGTTCTCCTGCTGCATCGCGCTCCTGCCGCTCAGCCAGACGGCGCGGGTGGCGGCCCTGGAGCGGTTCCAGCTCCGCGGCTGGCCGCTCGCGGCGTGGATGCTCTTCCAGCCCCTCCCGTCGATGTACAACTTCGAGAACCGCTGGGAGGTGACGGCGCCCGGGCCCGGCCCCTGCCCCGCGCGGAGCGCGGGCTTCGTCAACCACCACGCCTACAACCGGCTCGCGCTCTTCAACTACCGGCTCGGCCTTCGCCAGTGTCAGCTGCCGGCCCGGGTGCGCCTGCGGAGCACGTACCGCGGCACGGTGGTCGAGACGTCGTACCGGGTGAGCGCCGACCCCGACGGGCGCGGCCTCGTCGTGACGCCGGCAGACGGCTCGTGACCTGGAGGGGAGCACCGCCGGTCACGGGCGCCTACCTCGCGCTCGCCGCGTCGATCTGCGCGGTCCGCATCCTGCTCGTCCGGCAGTACGGTCTGATCATCGCGGTCGCGGCCGCCGTGCCGTTGCGCGACCACTTCTTTCCGTCCCTCCTGCGGCAGCCGGCCCTCCTGGCCGCCGCGTTCCTCGCGCCGCTCGCGACCGAGATCCCGGTCCTGCTGCGCCCGACCGCCGGACGCATGAAGCGACACGCGGCCGGGGTGACGCTCTCCGCGGCCGTGCTGCTCGTGCATCAGGCGAGCTACTTCTTCGCCACCTGGATCGTCGTCTTCTGGGCCGGGCTCTTCCTCGCGTGGCTGGCGTGGAGCGGCGTGCCCGATCCCGAGAGCGCGCGGCGCAAGGGCCCGTTCCTGGCCCAGCTGCTCGTCGCCTTCTGGTTTCTCGGCGGAGCCGCCGGGAAGTGGACCGCCGGCTACTGGGCGGGGGAGCCCTTCCACGACCTCTTCTTCGCTCACCATCCGTACGCCGTGTACGCGGTGCTGCGCGCGCACCTCGACGCGGACACGCTTCGCCTGGTCGCGACCTGGTTCAGCCGGGCCGTGGTGGTGGTCGAGACGGCCATGGCGGCCGTCTTCCTCCTGCCCGCCCGGCTGGCATCGAGCCTCGGCGTCGCGGTGGGCCTCGGCATGTGGCTGGCGATGGGGAACCTGTACGACGTGGCCTGGCCGGTGATCGGGACGGCGCTGGCCGGGCGTATCCTCGCCGGCGCGGAACGCCTGGCCTTGTCTGCGACGCGGGAGCGGGGCTAGATGCGCTCGTGCTGAGGCGGACCGGCGCCGCTCGCGCCGCGGCGGCCCTGGCGCCGGCGACGCTGGCGCTCTACTTCGTCGCGCGGCTGCCACTCACCTGCGACCCCGACCTCTATCACATGCTGTGCGTCGGGCGCGAAGTCGTCGCGCACGGTACCGTCCCGCGCGTCGATCGCTTCGCCTACACCCCGACTCGCGTGCCCATCGTGCACCACGAGTGGCTGACGGGCACCGCCCTGGATCTCGCCGTCAGCGCCGCAGGCCCGGCGGGGCTGGCGGCCGTCAAGTACGGGCTCGCCCTGGCGACGGCCGCGACGGCGCGCGGATCGGCAAGGGGAGCGGTGGTGGATCCCGGCCTACCTCGCCCTGCACCTCCTCTGGCTCAACTGCCACGCGGGGTTCGTGGTGGGCATGGGGCTCGTCGGCCTTCACGCGCTCGAGCAGGCGAGCGACGGTCGCGTCTGGCGGCACCTGGTCGCGGTCCTCGCGCTGACCGCGATCCTGATCCCGATCAACCCCGTGGGCGTCGCCTACCCTCGCTACCTCTTCTGGGAGGGCCTGTGGCTCGATCGCTCGCTCATCAGCGAGTGGCAGCCGCTCTGGACGGCGGGCGCCCCGACGCTCGCGATATGGATCGTGTCGGTGATGGTCGAGGCCTACGGGCTCCTCAAGGTGGGGAGGCGACGGGCCCCCGGTTGGACCCTCGTCGTCGCGGCAGCGTTCCTCGCGTTGCGACACCAGCGCCACCTCCCGATCTACGGCGTGATCTGGCTCGCGCAGGTTCCGCCGCTCGCCCAGCGCACACGCCTCGCCGTGGTGCTCGAGCGGCTGTGGGGGGAACGGCCGCGCCTCACCACTGCGGTGCTGGCGGCCGTCTCCTTGTGGCTGCTCGTGCGCGTGGTCGGCGCGCAGGCGTGGAAGCTGCAGCTCCCGGTGACGCCTCGCAAGGGCCAGGGTATCTTCTTTCCTGTCGGGGTGGTCGCCTACCTCGACGAAGCACGGTTCGAGGGGAACGTCATGGTGCCGTTCGAGCTCGGAGCGTACGTGTCGTGGAAGCTCGAGGGCCGCGTCAAGGTGAGCATCGACGGGCGCTACGAGGTCGCGTACGATCCGTCGCTCCTGCGCGATCACGTGCGGTTCTATCTGGGCGATACCGCCGTGAGCGACCTCCCCGACCGCTACCCCACCGACGCGGTGCTCGTTCCGCGAGGCTGGCCGGTGGCGGCGGCGTTGGCGGCGACCGGCCGGTGGCGCCTGGTGTACGCGGACGACGGCTTCGATCTCTACGCCCGGCCGGGGACGGCGTTGCCGCGCGTCGAACGGCGCAGCGGTTCCCTTGTCGGCGCTTGTCCCTGAGCCTGCGAGCGTGAGCGCGACCTGGCATCTCGGAACCCCCGCTGCGGCCGACGGGCACTCGCGCCGCGGCGCCGGCCTCGCTCTGGCCGTCGTCTGGATGCTGCCGCCGCGGGCGCGGTCTGACCCGAGTTCAGCCCGCGCATCCCCCCGGAGCTCTGGCGCGAGCTGAAGCGCCGCTATCCAAGCGAGGTCCGCATGGCGCCCTTCACCGTGCGCTGGCGAGGCTAGCCCGGGCGCATCCCATTGTCCGGGCTCGCCGACCCGACTAGACTCGCGCGCGCCATGGACGTCGCGCTCGCCGACCGCCTGCTCACCACCACCCGCTCGGTGCGGAAGAGGCTCGACCACCGCCGCCCGGTCGAGCCCGCGCTGGTCGAGCGCTCGATCGAGGTCGCGCTCCAGGCGCCGACCGGCTCCAACTCGCAGGGCTGGCACTTCGTGGTGGTGACCGACGCGGACAAGCGCGCGGGTCTGGCGGCGCTCTACCGGCGCGCGTGGGAGCTCTACGCGAGCGGCAAGCTCCCCGCGCGCGCCGAGCTGCCGCCGGACGATCCGCGGGCGAAGCAGCTACCGCGCATCATCGACTCCGCGTCCTACCTGGCCGAGCACCTGCACGAGGTGCCCGTCCACGTGATCGCCTGCATCGAGGGCCGGGTCGAGAACGCGGGTCCGCTGGCACAGGCCTCGACCTACGGCTCGATCCTGCCCGCGGTCTGGTCGTTGATGCTGGCGCTCCGCGCCCGCGGTCTCGGCTCCGCCTGGACCACGCTGCACATCCTGTTCGAGCAGGAGGCGGCGGCGCTGCTCGGGATCCCGTCCACCGTGACGCAGGCCGCGCTGCTGCCCGTCGCCCACTACACGGGCGCCGACTTCAAGCCGGCGAAGCGGCTCCCCGCGCGCGAGCAGACGCACTGGAACGCGTGGGGCAAACGGCGCTGAAGACGAGCCTCACTCAGGCGTGCACGCGCGGCCGCCGCCCGCTCCACGGACGCGCGCCCTCGAGTTGCGTCGCGACGCGCAGCAGCACGTCCTCGCGGCCGTAGGCAGCGGCGAGCTGCACACCGATCGGCAGCCCGTCGGCGCTCCAGTGGAGCGGGAGCGAGATCGCCGGCTGGCCCGTGACGTTGAAGGGCATGGTGAAGGTGACGAAGTCGCCGGCGCGCGTGAAGCCGCGCAGGGGATCGTCGGGCGCGGAGTCGAACTCGCCCAGGCGGGGCGGCGGCTCGGGGAGCGTCGGCGTGAGCAGGAGGTCGAACCCCTCGGCCCACCACGCCGCCACCTGGCGCGTGTGCGCGTGCAGGTACTCGATGGCGCGGATGTAGTCGCTGGCGGTCACGGTGCGCCCCATCTCGGCGATCGCCCAGGTCATGGGCTCGACGTCGCCCGCGCCGATCGTCCGCCCCGTGCGCTCGCTCCAGTAGGTGAGGTCGCGCGCGGTGGCGGCGCTGACCACGGTGATCGCGGCGCGCGCGGCCTCGGTGTCCGCCAGGGCGGGCGGAGACGACTCCTCGACGCGGTGCCCGAGCGATGCGAGGAGCCGCGCCGCCTCGCGCGCCGCCGTCGCGCACTCGGGATGGACGGGCGGGTGTCCGCCGGGCCCTGTCACGAGGAGCCCGATGCGGAGCTGCCCAGGCGGGGCGCCCACCTCGTCGCGGAACGGCCGCGCCGGGGGCGGCGCGGTGTAGGGATCGCCGGGCAGGTAGCCCGCGACCGCATCCAGCACTGCGGCCGTGTCGCGCACCGAGCGCGCCACCACGTGCTCGACCGAGAAGCCACCCCAGCCCTCGCCCACGTCGGGACCGAGCGAGGTCCGCCCGCGCGACGGCTTCAGTCCGACCAGCCCGCACTCGCTCGACGGAATGCGGATCGAGCCGCCGCCGTCGTTGGCGTGCGCGACGGGGACCATGCCCGAGGCGACGGCGGCCGCCGAGCCGCCGCTCGAGCCACCCGGCGAGCGGCCGGGGTCCCAGGGGTTGTGGGTGGGGCCGTAGGCGACCGGCTCGGTCGTGGTCATGGGCCCCAGCTCGGGCACGTTCGTCCGCCCGAGGAACACGAACCCCGCCGCCCGGAAGCGCGCCGCGAGGTGCGTGTCGTAGCGCTCCACCCAGCCGAGCTCGCGGAGAAACCGCATGCCCGCGTGATACGGGTCGCCGGCCGTGTGGCAGATCAGGTCCTTCACCAGGAAGGGCACGCCGCGGAAGGGCCCGCCGGGCAGCTCGGGCGAGGCCGCCTCGGCGCGCGCCTTCTCGAAGCGCTGCGTGATCACGGCGTTCAGCTCGGGGTTCAGGCGCTCGATGCGCGCGATCGCGGCATCGACCAGCTCGCGCGGACTCGCCTTGCGCTGGCGCACCAGCTCGGCCTGCGCCGTGGCATCGAGGAAGGACAGTTCGTCGCTCATCCACCGACGCTACGCCAAGCGTCGTGGGGAAGTCCAGAAGCCGGTGCGCGGAGCTGGTGCGCGCGATCGTACTGCGCCTGTAGATCTTGCCGCCGCCTCCGGCGGGAGGTAGGCGTCGGTCGCGAGATGGGAACCTTCCGCGTCGACATCGAGGTCGCCACCCCCGGACGGCACCCCCGGTGGGCCGTGGTGAAGCACGTGATCGTAGACAGCGGTGCGGAGGTCACCTGGCTGCCGGAAGAGATACTGCGCCGGCTCGGCGTCGCGATCTTCAAGCGGGACGAGGTGTTCGTCACGGACGACTGCCGGCACGTCACGCGCGACGTGGGCGTCGCGCTCATCCGCCGCCGCGCCTTCAAGACCGTCGACGAGGTCGTCTTTGCCCGTCCGGGCGACCTGAGCCTGCTCGGTGCGCGGACGCTCGAGGGCTTCAACGCCACGGTCGACGCCCGGCGCAAGCGCCTGGTGGCCGGAGGACCCGCACCGGCGGCGGCGGCTCTCTAGCGTTCGGGCGGGAACGGCACGCGGACCTCGAGACGGACGCCCCGCTCGCCCTGGAGGCTCAGCTGTCCGCCCAGGGCCCGCACGCGCTCGCGTATGCCGACCATGCCGGTGCCGGACAACGCCTTGGGGCCCCCCGGTGGCAGCCCGACGCCGTCGTCCTCGATCTCGAGGCGGAGCGCGCCGCCCATGGCCGTCAGCGCGATGCGGACGCGCGCGGCGCGCGCGTGGCGCGCGACGTTGGTGAGCGCCTCCTGCGCGATGCGGTAGAGCGCAGTCTCCGTGTCGGGCGGGAGGCGCTCCGGCAGGCCGTCGCTGCTCAGGCTGACCGTGATCCCGTGGCGCTCGCCGAACTCCTTCAGCAAGGCCTCGAGCGAGGGCAGGAGACCGAGCGTGTCCAGCACCGGGGGGCGGAGGAGCTGCGAGAGCTCGCGCATGGCGCCCAGCGTGCGCGCGACCAGCCGCCGCGCCTCGCCGGTGTGCCGGCCGAGCGCCTCCGGGTCTCCCGGCCCGCTGCGCTCGATCAGCCAGAGGTGCGCGTTCACCGCCGTCAGCGCCTGCCCGAACTCGTCGTGCAGGTCGCGGGCCAGGCGGCGGCGCTCCTCCTCCTGCACCGCCATGAGACGGGTCGAGAGCTCGGTCAGCTCGCGCTGCCGCTCGGCCAGGCTCTCGCGCAGCAGGGTCAGGAGGCGCGTGCAGCCGACGGCGGTGGCGGCGCCCACCAGGAGCACGATCGAGGCGACCGCGAAGTCGGGACGCACGTCCTCGGGCGCCATGCGCAGGCCGACGAGCAGGAAGGAGGCCGAGACGCCGACCGCGAGCGCCAGCACGCGGCCGGTGCTCCAGCCGAAGAGGACGCTGTTCCCCATCAGCATGCAGGCGAGGATGCCGGCCGCGAGTCCGGGGTAGGCGGGCCAGACCTGGACGTAGACGAGCAGGTTGATGGCATGGCCGACGACCAGGAAGACGGCGAGACGATCGGCGTTGCGCTCGCCGCGCACGGTGAAGCTCGCGATGAGGACGAAGCTGGTGAGGACCGCGTGCCACGCGTAGAGGGCGAGGAGCGAGGGGATGACCTTGCTCGCCGCGGCGGCGCCCTCGACGGGGAGGAAGGCGACCCCGCACACGAGCGCGAAGAAGGTCGCGATGCGGAGCCGCGAGACGAGCGGCAGCCCGTGCCCGCCGTCGTCCGCCCGCGTCCGGTCGATGGCCACCGTGACCGAGCGCGCGAGGCCCGCGAGCATGTCGGAGAGGCTGGGGGTGAAGACCACCCGCCGCCTGAAGCGCTCCGCAAGTACGGACATGCCTCCTTGCCGATGCCATGCCAGACGGCGCGGTGGGCGGCGGGGCCGGCGGGGGCCGCACCGGCCCGTGCGGCGGGCGGCGGATGGGGTGGCGTCTGCTGCGGCGGACCGCGGGCGCGAGGTCAGGCGGCGAACAGATCCGTCCGCCGGGCGTCCGCCGGATGGCGGCGGCCCGCCGTCACTCCGCCGCGGCGCGTCCCGTGATCCAGCGCCACACGCGCCGCACGGGATCGTAGAAGTCGTCCACCACCCGCTCCTTCAGCGGGATGATCGCGTTGTCCGTGATGTGGATCGACTCCGGGCAGACCTCGGTGCAGCACTTCGTGATGTTGCAGAAGCCGATGCCCGCCTGCTCCTTCAGGTAGCGGCTGCGCGACACGGTGTCGAGCGGGTGCATCTCGAGGCTCGCGATGCGGACCATGAAGCGCGGGCCGGCGAACGCGTCCGTGCGCTCGTGGTCGCGCAGCACGTGGCACACGTCCTGGCAGAGGAAGCACTCGATGCACTTGCGGAATTCCTGCACGCGGTCGATGTCCTCCTGCTGCATGCGCCAGGTGCCGTCGGGCTCGGGAGGCTTCGGGCGGAAGGGCGGGATGCGCTTGTTCACCTCGTAGTTCCACGCGACGTCGGTCACCAGGTCCTTGATCACCGGGAAGGCCTTCATGGGCGCGATGGTGATCGGCTGGCCAGCGGGGAGCTGGTCCATGCGCGTCATGCACAGGAGGCGCGGCTTGCCGTTCACCTCGGCGCTGCACGAGCCGCACTTGCCGGCCTTGCAGTTCCAGCGGCAGGCGAGGTCGCTCGCCTGGTGCGCCTGCACCCAGTGCACGGCGTCGAGGACCACCATGCCCTCTTCCTGTGGCACGGTGAACTCCTGGAAGCCGCCCGTCTGGCGGTCGCCGCGGAAGATGCGGAGCACGGTGTCCATCAGACCTCTCCCTCGACCACGCGCCGGAGGTCGTCGGGCAGGGGCGGGATGGGCTCCTGCACGACCGTCATGCGGTCTCCCTGGCGGCGCACGATGACGTCCACCGTTCCGAAGTGCTTGTCGGAGTCCGGGAACTCGACCCGCGTGTGCGCGCCGCGGCTCTCGCGCCGCTCGAGCGCGGCGCGGGTCACCGCCTCGCTGACGGTGAGGAGGTTCTTCAGGTCGATGGCGGTGTTCCAGCCGGGGTTGTACTGCCGGTTGCCCTCGACGACCACGCGCGCGGCGCGCGCGCGGAGCTTCTCCAGCTCGGCGAGTGCCGTCTGGAGATCGTCCGCCTTGCGGGCGATGCCGACGTAGGTGCCCATCATGTCCTGGAGCACCTCCTGCACGGCGTAGGGGTTCTCGCCGCCGCCCCGCCGCTCGAAGGGAGCGAGCAGCGCGGCGGCGGCCGCCTCGACCTGCGCCGTCACGACGCGCGGCTCACCCTGGTGGGCCCTGGCGTACTGCGCCGCCCCTGCGCCGGCGCGCCGGCCGAAGACCAGGAGGTCCGAGAGCGAGTTGCCGCCCAGGCGGTTGGCGCCGTGGAGACCGCCGCCCACCTCGCCGGCCGCGAAGAGTCCGGGGACGGTCGCCTGCTGGGTCTCGGGGTCCACCCGCACGCCGCCCATCACGTAGTGCGTGGTCGGGTAGACCTCCATCGGCTGGCGGGTGATGTCGACGTCGGCCAGCTCGTGGAACTGCGTCCACATGGAGGGGAGCTTCTTCCGGATGTCTTCCGGCTTGCGGCGCGTAGCGATGTCCAGGAAGGCGCCACCGTGCGGGCTGCCGCGTCCCTCGCGCACCTCCTGCGCGATCGCGCGCGCCACGACGTCGCGCGTGAGCAGCTCGGGGGGGCGCCGCACCTCGGTCTTGCGCCCGGCGATCACGTCCTGCACCCAGCGGTCGGCCTCCTCCTCGGTGTCGGCGAAGTCCTTCCTGAACATCTCCGGGACGTAGCGGAACATGAAGCGCTCGCCCCTCGAGTTCTTCAGCACGCCGCCCTCGCCGCGCACGCCCTCGGTCACCAGGATGCCGCGCACGCTGAGCGGCCAGACCATGCCGGTCGGGTGGAACTGGACGAACTCCATGCCGAGCAGGTCGGCGCCCGCCTCGTAGGCGAGCGCATGGCCGTCGCCCGTGTACTCCCAGGAGTTCGAGTTGATCTTGTAGGCTTTGCCGATGCCGCCCGTGGCGAGCACGACCGCCTTGGCGCGGAAGACGAGGAAGCGCCCGGTCTCGCGCTGGTAGGCGAGCGCCCCGGCGATGCGCTCGCCGTCCTTCAGCAGGGTGGCGATCGTGGTCTCCATGTAGACGTCGAGGCCCGCGGACTGGACCGTCCGGTCCTGGAGGGTGCGGATCATCTCCAGGCCCGTGCGATCGCCGACGTGGGCGAGCCGCGGGTACTGGTGGCCGCCGAAGTTGCGCTGCAGGATGCGGCCGTCGGGCGTGCGGTCGAAGAGCGCGCCCCACGCCTCGAGCTCGTTCACGCGCGCAGGGGCCTCCTGGGCGTGGAGCTGGGCCATGCGCCAGTCGTTCAGGAGCTTGCCGCCGCGCATAGTGTCGCGGAAGTGGACCTTCCAGCTGTCGCGCTGGTCGGTGGTGGCGAGCGCGGCCGCGACGCCGCCCTCGGCCATGACGGTGTGCGCCTTCCCGAGCAGCGACTTGCACACCAGGCCGACCGAGCAACCTGCGGCGGCCGCCTCGATCGCGGCGCGGAGCCCCGCGCCCCCGGCGCCCACCACGAGCACGTCGTGGGTGTGGCTCTCGTAGCGGTCCATCAGAGAATGCGGAGGTCGCGGACGACGCCCGAGGCGACCAGGCGCACGTAGAGGTCGGCCGAGCACACGGCGACGAAGCTGATCCAGGCGAAGGCCATGTGGTGTTCGTTGAGCGCGCTGGCGCCCTTCCACAGCGAGTGGCGGCCGCGCGTGGCCGCGCTGCACGAGAAGCAGTCGAGGTTGCCGCCGATCAGGTGGCGCGCGGAGTGGCACGAGAAGCTGTAGAGGGTGAGCGCGCTCGTATTGACGAGGAGCACGAGGGTGCCGACGCCGATGCCGAAGCCGCTCCCGAAGCGCGTCGCCTCGATGACGTCCCACCAGAGGAAGAAGAGGTAGACGAAGGTGATGTAGAACGCGTAGCGGTGCAGGTTCTGCAGGATGAAGGGGAAGGCCGTCTCGCCGCGGTAGCCGTGGCCGCGAAGCTCGCCCACCGCACAGGCCGGCGGATCGAGCAGGTACGAGCGGTAGTAGGCCTTCCGGTAGTAGTAGCAGGTGGCGCGGAAGAGGATCGGCGGGAGCAGGATCAAGAGCGCCGGGGAGTACGGGAACCACGTCGGCTGGATGAGCGGCGAGTAGAAGGGCGAGAGATACCCCCCGCCGCCGGCGTGGGGGACGTAGTAGTTGTTGCCCTGGATGGCGGCCCAGTTGGCGTAGCAGATGAGCGTGGCCAGGAGCAGGCCCTGCACGAGCGGCGCGACCCACCACGCATCCCGCCGCTCCGTGGCGGCGAAGCCCGTCGGCCGGACCGATTGCGTCGCGACAGCCATCGCGCTGCTCCTCCCGTCGAGAGCGAAAACGGCGCGGAGCATAGGCGAGGGCTGCCGGGGACGCAAATTACCCGGGGCAGCGCCTCGACATTAGCGGCGCGAATCCTGGCGCGCTCTAGGGAAAGATCAGGCCCTTCTTCGCGCTGCGCAGCGCCATGGTCGTGCGCGCGCACGCGTTGCCCACGCGGAGCGTCAGGCGGACGTTCCCCCCGACCACCGGACGCAGGCCGACCCCGCGGCCGCGCGCGCGGAAGAGCAGGTTCCCCCGCCGGTTGATGCGGAACTCCCCGCGCTCGAGCCCGCCGGCGACGCTCCCCGTCCGGTCGGTGAACAGGTACGTGAGCCGCTGCGTGCGCCGGAAGCGGCCGGCCGGGATGGTGGTACAGAAGAGCGCCCCGCCGGCATCGGAGAGCTGGAGCGAGGTGTCCTGCTTGAGCGGATCGAAGAGCGCGGGCGTGACCTCCGAGTAGACCACGTCCAGGCGGAGGCGATCGCCGCGCGCGCGCGCGGGCGGGGGACGGAGCTGCACGCGATCGACGGCGAGGGCCATCGGCTGCGCGCAGCAGTCCGGGTCCTCCCAGTCGATCAGGCCGTCGCCGTCGTCGTCGACGCAGTTGCCGCACACCTCGGCGGGGGGCGCGCAGGCGGGGTCGGCGGCGCAATCCGGGTCGGCGCAGTCGATCAGCCCGTCGCAGTCGTTGTCGATCCCGTCGCCGCACACCTCGGGGCCGGTGACGCACGGGCAGCCGGTGATCGGCGCGTGCGCGCACGCGCCGGCCGTGCAGGCGTCGCTCGTGCAGCGGTCGGCGTCGTCGCAGGCACCGTCGACGGTGCAGGGGACGCAGCCGGAGATCGGGGTGTTGGCGCAGCTTCCGGCGGTGCACACGTCGGTGGTGCAGGCGTTGTGGTCGTCGCAGTCCGCCGGCGTCGTGCAGCCGGGGCAGCCGGGGAGCGGGGTGTGCGTGCAGCCGAGCGTTGCGTCGCACGCGTCGGCGGTGCATGGGTCGCCGTCGTCGCAGCTGGGCGGTGTCCCCGGCTGGCAGCCGGCGGCGCCCGCGCACACCTCGGCCCCGTTGCAGAACACGCCGTCGTCGCAGAGCGCGTTGCCGCCCTCGTCGATCTGGCCGTCGCAGTTGTTGTCGAGGCCGTCGCACACCTCGGGGCTACCGCTGGCGTCGACCTGGAGGACGGCCTGGGCGCTCGCCGCCGCCGCGTTGGTGGCGAGGGCGGTCACGGTGGCCGTCGTGCTGCCGTCGGTGCAGCCGGCGGTCGCCGTGCCGTCGACGCGCACCGTCAGCGTCGCCCCGGCGGGGAGCGACGGCACGCGCACGGTGGGCGGGTTCGCCGTGATGACCGTCGGGGTGACGCTCGGGTCGTCGGCCGAGGCGGTGACCACGGGGTTCGCGAGGGAGAGCCCGGCGGCGGTCACGAGAAGGCCCTTCGCGGCGAGGCCGCCGCCGTTCTGCACCGTGAACGCGTAGCTGACCGCCGTCGGCGTGTTGGCGGGCACCGAGCCGGGCGCGACGCTCGCGCCGGCGGCGAGCGTCGTCGCGGGCAGGAACGTGCAGTTCAGGTAGTCCTTGTTGTGGCGGTCGGGCGCGGTGCCGGTCACGGGGAAGAAGAGCGCCTGATCGAGTTCGGCGGCGCTTCCCACCACGCCGTTCGTGACCAGCACCGAGATGGGGAAGGCGACGTCGATGAAGTAGTCGGGCGTGCCCAGGAACTCCGAGCCGTCCGTCACCTGCAGCGCCCGCGCGAGCGGCGGGGTGTCCAGGTCGATCACCTGGGTGAAGAGCTGCGTGTCCGGGTTGTCGGCGAAGATGGGCGAGAAGGTGAGGTCGCTGGCGGGGTCGTTCTTCCACAGCTCGATCGTGTCGCCGCCGTGCCCTTCGCCGTTCAGGCCGAGCTGGTACTGGTACTGGAACGGATCTCCGCCGGGGACCTGGAGGAGCGCCGTCCAGGCCGAGGTGCCGAGGAAGCCTTGCGAGCTGGTGGGCGAGCGGTCGACGCGGTAGCGGAAGTAGAGGAAGGTCGCATCGCGCGCCATGTAAGCGGCGGGAAAGGTGGCGTCGCCGACCAGGTTGACCTCGCCGCGGGGGTCGAACGCCGTGAGCGGGTCCGCGGCGCAGGTGAGCGCCGCCCACGTCACCGTGTCGAAGTCGGGACCCGCCTGGGCGCCGGCCGGACCTGCGCCGCCACCCAGGAACGCGAGCGCGCAGAGGACGAGGAGCGCGTCCCGCGCAGGCCGGTGCCACTGCATGATCCTGGGGCGTTTGTGCCCACCGGCGACGGCGCTTTGCAACCCCGGCGCAGACGCCGCGGCGGACGCTGCGGCTTGCCCGCCGGCACCCGTCTGGCCTAGAGGGGCAAGCGTATCCACCAGACAGGGAGGGACGTCATGAACGACACGCAATCGCGCGGGGGCCTGCGCGGCGCCTTCGGGGTGATCGCCGCGGCCCTCTTCGTGATCGGCCCGGCGCTCGCCTGGCTCCGGGTCGTCCCGGGGCTGACGGGCTTAGCGCTCTTCGCGCTGGGCGGGATCGTGGGGCTCCTCGTGGGCGTGGCCAGCGTGATCCAGGCGGCGCGCGGCCGGGGCCTCGGCGGCGGGGGATTGATCGGGCTCGGGGTGGGCGTCGTGTTCGTCGTCGTGGCCGCGCGCGGCCGGGGGGT
>WNEZ01031127.1_pt1 | contig 13232 bp, 17 predicted proteins | sample 5400521 | NCBI WGS metagenome assembly WNEZ01 (sample SAMN13153339, study PRJNA577476) | soil metagenome | isolation source: 120 cm saprolite under Douglas fir tree site 2 hole 1 replicate 1 | place: USA:California | collected 2015-04-18 | reverse complement strand
GTTCCTCTGGGGTTGCCAGCGGGAACATTGATTCCTGTCAACTGCTCGATGGGAATGTCGAACTTACCGGATTTCAGGAGCTGGACAGGCCCTGCCAGATCTGGATTCGTGAGCGAGTCGGGCGGCGGAAACTGCGAAATGTCGACTTTCGTCCCGATGGAGGCGAGCGGCGGGATGATGTTGCATCCTGGACCCGGTCCGTTGGCTGCTGGTCCGGGACCGTTACCCGCTCGTACCACTCCCCCTTCTCCTCGCTCCTCTCTGCCTTGCGCCGAAGCTGTGCTTGGCAGAAGCATTGCCGTTCCCAGTGTCATTGCGAAGACGCACGCCATGGTTTTCCGCAGTAAGCTTCCTCCGTCAGAACGAATCAAATCCATCGAACCCCCTTTTAGTCAAGAATAGAAGTGAAGATCTATGTGGCCACCCCAGCACGCGATACGTGCAAATTACTGCCGTAACTCGCTTGAGCGAACAGCCATAAGGCCTCACAAACTAGAAATACCAATCTCCTGTTCATTTATTCCCGGGACGTCTTCGACCGGCACGATGGATCGACGCGGGGCTGATAGAACAAAGCGATGACATCAGTCTTGAGGCGCTTAAGGGAGGCCTCGGCCACGAGCGCCCCGGCTCGTAGCCATTGTATTTTCACGTTCGAATCTCCCGGACGCCGCGGCCGACGGATCACCTGGGCGTCCCTCGATGGGATTCGCAAGGCATCGAAGAGTTTCACGGCTCCCAGCCGCCGAGGGGCAAAATAAAGTATTTCTTCTCGAAACCTTCTGCGCGTTCGCGAATCTCATGGCCTGCGAAGCACACTACGAGTGTTGGAGAAACTTATGGAGGAACAATCAGTGGGAGGGGAGCGCTCCATACGGGCGAATGTCGCGCTCGAAAGCGCCGGCGCTGTAGTTTCTCGCTACGGATTGGTTGTGATTCTGTTGCTCATCGGAATCTTGAAGTTCACGCCGGCCGAGGCGGACGGGATACAGCCGCTTGTCGCCCACAGCCCGTTCATGTCCTGGATGTATCTCGTTGTCAGCAAGCAGGGCGTCTCCAATTTTATCGGCGTCGTTGAACTTCTAATCGCGTTGCTTCTGGCGCTGCGACCCATTTCACCACGGGCTTCATTCATCGGAAGCCTGGGGGCCATCACAACGTTTCTGCTCACCACCAGCTTCTTGTTTTCCACGCCAGGCGCAATCCAGCTTGGACACGGCGTTGAAATACTTGGCGGTACAGGCCAATTCCTGATCAAAGATTTGGTCCTCTTGGGAGCGTCGTTCTGGACGGCCGCGGAAGCTTTGCGGGCCGCAAACGCTAGAAACGTCCCGCGTGCAGTGTAAGACAAAGAAGCGCCACGAAGGATCGATGGCGCGTCTTGAAATCTGAGCGCGTCAATACGGCCGTCGAAAACCCTGTAACATTGCCGGGTCGTTCCGGTTGATTCCATTCCGAAACGCGTCCCGCCCGTGACGGTCAGCCGCGGCGGCTGGCTTGCGTTGAATTCCCAAACGCCTCGCGACTCATTTTCACCTTCGCAATCTGACCGGCACTCCGCTGGCCCTATTCAATTCGAATATAGTTAGCACGTGAGCGTACTGCGGCATTCGGCCCGGATGTCGGTTCCCCATGGAATTACGGGGGGTCGGCATTTTTTTACTATTCGGAACCGTAACGGCGTTTCTTGCGGGAACAACCCTAGTCTGGCGGGGCACTGCGCTCGACCACGCCTGGGCACTGAATCCGCGTGCCCATCGCGAGCTTGCGCCACTCGGCTGGATGATCGGAATTCCTTTCCTCTTACTTGGCGCCACACTTTTAGCGCAGCTGTCGGCTGGTTCCGACGCTGCCTCTGGGGATGGCGGCTGGCCGTCGCTCTGATCGCCGCGCAGGTTCTCGGAAATATCGTCAATCTTTTTCTAGGCCGTATCGCAGAAGGTGCGACGGGCTTCGTCATCGCCACTGTGCTCCTCGCCTATCTCCTGCTTCCTCGCGTCAGAATTGTTTTTCGCTAAAGAAATTCCACGAGAGGCTTGGAAGTGAACCTCCCTTATGACGCTTTTGCTAGCAACGTCCAGCGCAAAGCCAGCGGCGTAAGCAACGTCGTCACCATAACCAGCAGGATAACGGCGGAAAACAGTCCGTCGTCTACAACCCCGATGCTTTTACCGATGCCGGCGAAGATCAAACCGACTTCGCAAAGCGTGGCATCATGCCGAATCCAACGGCCAGCCGATTCATTCGCCTCGGACACCCCAACCCGCTCAGCACTTTCCCGATGACCGCCACCGTGGTCAGGGCCGCTCCCGCAATCAGCACATCCTTGCTTGCGAGCGCCTCCAGCTTCACCTGAATCCCCATCCACACGAAGAACAGCGGCACGATCAGCGACTCCACCGGCGACAGCAATTCCCGCAGCGACAGACCCTCCATTTCCTTGTCGAAGATGTCGTTCAGAATTACGCCCGCGGCAAAGGCTCCTAAGATAGCCGCAAGCCCCGCTCCGCTCGCCAACCATGCGAGAAAAAAGGCGAAGACCCAGCCCGCCAGTAGCTTTACGTTGTGAATTCCCGCGCCCGCGAGTCTTCGCGCTACCCATGGAGTGACCCAGATTCCGATCGAAAGTGAGCCTCCAAGGAACAACGCAGCTTTCGCCGTGGTCCAACTCATGCTCCCCACGTTGACTGTGCCCGTCACGGCCAGCGCGCTAACCACGGCAAGGACAATCAGACTCAGCACATCATCAAGGACTGCTGCGCCCAGAATCACCCGCGCCTCGTCCGTCGTGTCCCGCCGCAAATCGCGAAGCACGCGTGCTGTGATGCCTACGCTTGTGGCGGTCAGGATGCCCCCGATGAAGAGATCTCGCGCAAGTCCCGAGTCCGGGTGCAGGAATTTCATCGTGCCCAGCCCCAGGGCCATCGGAGCCACGACTCCGATCACTGCCACGAAAAAAGCGGTTTGTCCCACGCGCTTCATTTCTCGAATGTTCGTTTCGAGACCGACCAAGAACAGCAGCACCAGGATGGCGATGCGGGAGAGCAGATCCACGAACGAATACACGGCCACGTAGTCGAGGCCCTTCGCTCCTCCTAGAATCGCCGAAACCCGTTCGGCGTGGGACCCTGCGGGAAGTAACCGCAATGCTGCCTCAGAAAGGCTGACGTTGGAAGACAGAGCAAGGTCGGCGATCCTGCGAAGCGCGTCTCCTTCGCGGAGCACGGTGATTCCGGCATTTCCGAACCAATACGCCAGATTTCCAATCAACAGACCGGCTGCCAATTCACCGAGCACGGGCGGCTGTTTGATCAGAGTCATCAGGCGGCCCCCGAAAACCGCCGCCAGCGTCAAGACAACCAACGCCAGCAGGATCGGCACCACGGGGTCTGCGTGGAAACCGGATACGTCGCTCATCGAGAACGGAGTCGCGGGACTCATGCCGTCATCATCGCTTTCTCGCTCTTCCTTTCGGAATCAATGACAAGCTACGCGAATCGGCAAAGAAGCACTAGCGGAAACGGCGAGAACACCATGCTGCGCTGAAGCACAGGAACACACCAGTATTCGCGAAACTCCTGCGAAATCGATCGTCGTTCCTTTGAATTGAGCCTCGTAAGGGTTTGCCATTTCGGCTTTCAGCCGAAGGGTCGTATTCGGCAGGAAACCGAATGCTCGTTCGCAATACCGCGAACACGAGAGTTTCGGCGACTCAGAAAGTACTCCCACGCGACGGTCCCCTAGGCTAGACGGTTGTAGGTTCATTTGCACCAGCTCTGACAGGAAGGAGGTTTCCAAACCGCCTCCCAGACAATCAACGGTCTCCTCAACGTTAGGAAAACAAAATCGGCGCAACCTTGGATTCGGATTGGAAAATGCAGGGCTCAGTATCTTCGACAACAGCTTCCAGATCCGAAAATGACGGTTTCGTTGTAGCAGCAGACCTTCATTAAGGTAGCGCCCCCCGATTAGGAATGCTGTTTCGTCTCTTGCACGCATCTGTGCTAGTATGAATCTCGCATGAGCGTCCTGATTTTTACTGGCAGTTTATGGGCAGTTCTTCCAGGAAGGACTGCTACTGTAGGCAATCCAGGCAACCAGTGCGCTGTACGCAAATCCTGCAAACGCTTTATTTGTAGGGTTTTACGCTAAGTCGTTGATTCCACGGTTGGGGACGTAGTTCAGTTGGTTAGAACGCTGCCCTGTCACGGCAGAGGTCGCGAGTTCGAGTCTCGTCGTCCCCGCCATTCTTTTCAAAAGAGTTAGGCGGATTTCATTGAAACCATCGAGGGCGCGAAAAGGGCACGTTTCGCGCCCTTTTTGTGCCCTTTGCAGTGATCCACAGTCTTTCATCTAACACCGAGTGTCGGTCCATCCTTGTCGGAAGAAAAGACCAGCGACATCACCGCAGCCTGTGCTGCATGCTTCGCGGGCGTTACTGCCTGCGTGTAAACGTCCAACGTTGAGCGGAACGATGAATGCCGCAGCAGCTCCTGCATCACCTTAAACTCAGTCCCCACACTTCGCAGCAGGGTCGAGTAGGTGTGCCGGAACGTATGCCATCCGAATTGCTTCTGAATTCCGGCTCGTTGCGCCACAGGCCGTATGTATTTGCGCAAGATCGCCTGGCCCCAGTATGGTCTCCGGCCCCGATAGCGCTTGCTTGCAAAAACCCGGTCCCCCGGCCTGATGTAGGTACAGTGTTTTCCCCACTGTATCAGCGCGTCCGCGAGAGTGATGATTCGGTCTTGCACGGGCCTACCACTCCGTACACGATGGAACGGATGACGCTCATCGTGCCTCGCTCGAAGTCGATATCGCCCCACTTTAAGCCGAATATCTCGCTCTGCCGCAACCCGGTTGATGCGGCAAGAAGAACCAGTGTGCGTTCTCGAAGTGCCAGACCATCGATTAGCGCCTTGATTTCGGCGGGCTCCAGAGTGGCCGGTGGTGTTCGGCGTTTGGCACTCTGACGAACGAGGTAGATTGGATTGCGGTCAAACAGTTCATATCGGCAGGCATGATTAAAGAGGACGGACATCACATTTCGGATTTTGGCACAACTGCTTTTTGCCAATGGCAATCCGCGAAGCCAGGACTCGACCTGTATGGTTCTAACCTCAGCAAGCTGGTATTTCTTCCAATGAGGACGAATCCAGCGAGTCAAGTACGCCTTGTAGATTTTCTTGGTCGCGTGACTGCGCCAGGTATTTTCCGTTGCGAGTTCGCGTTGCTCGAAGTGATCACAGAGTTGAGCAACGGTCATTGTGCCGGAATTCGTTGGTCGGCCATCGGTGTTGAGTTCTGAGACCAACCCCACTACGGAGCGCCGCGCAGCATTTTCATCAGGATATTGTTCGACCGTGCCGACAATTTTCTTGTGGTAAAGACGCTTGCCGTCAAGTCGGGTCTCAGACCAGCGAAACTGCCACACATCATGACCTTCTTTGCGAGTGTTTCGTTGCATACATCCGCGTTGCATCCTAATCCTCCTACGCCGCCGCTGCGGCGTAGAAGAATCTTCAGACATAGAGCCGCAGGGCAGGGCTGGCGAAACCAGTCAAGTGAATTGCTTTGCGGCGGCAACGCTGCTCCGATGTAAGTAGATGGGGCTGGCGAAACCAGTCAAGTGAATTGCTTTGCGGCGGCAACGCTGCTCCGATGTAAGTAGATGGTTTCCTGATTGACGATGCGTCGGTTCAGCTTGCTCGACGCAATCTGTGGGGTAGTATTGAGCCAACGCAGCCAGAGGAATTGCATTATGACAGATTCACTACGTTCTCATAAGAACGGGAACGCAAAACGCTTGCCGGCAGGGGACGTTTCTAGCGGAAAGCTGTGGATCGTGCTTCGACGTGCCTATCATTCCGTCGTTGGCTTCCTTGAGAGCGGAATCACTGCAAGAGGAGTTGCCCTCAGCGACTTTGTCGTTCTTGAGGTTCTTCTGCACAAGGGTGACTTGACCGCAGCGGAAATCGCCAAAAAGACTCGATTGGCTGCCGCCTCGGTCGAAATCACAATTGCGCGCCTGAAGGAGCAAAATCTGATCAGGCTTCGGTTCCGGAGCGGAAAGCGGCCGGACAAGCATATCTTCGAGTTAACTGAGCAGGGGCGTGGATTGATCGCTTGGTTGTATGAAGAACACGAAAGCGATATTGGGACGATTTTCAATATTCTCACGAGCCAGCAGCAGTTTGACCTATATCAGTCGTTACGGAGAGTGGGCCATAGCGCCGCAGGCCGCCGGGCGGTGCCCACCACGAGCCAGAAGGGCGGGCTGACAACCTGGCAATTGCGGCGGGCGGTCGAATATATACGACAACACGCGGACCGCCCGGTAACGATCAAAGAGGTTGCCGCCTCAATCGAATTGTCTGACTCTCATTTCCGGAGGGCGTTCAAGATTGCCACAGGCCTTCCACCGCACAGGTGGCTGCTCAGCGTGCGAATCGGCGAAGCGCAGAAGCTCCTAACAGAGGGTGCCGTTTCCCTGTCGGAAATCGCACTTGTGACTGGGTTCGTCGATCAAAGCCATTTTTCGCGAACGTTTCAAAAGGTTACCGGTGTTTCCCCACGAGTGTGGCAGCGGGATCATGATCTGCAATAGGTAGGAACCACCCGCTGCGTCGTCCCGCAGCGTAAATATGCAACTGTACTGGCACACGACCGCGCCGTCCTACAAGCCGCTCCAGACCATTCCGGAAAACCGTGTCTATTTGCCCGCAGAAAGAGCGGCGGCGTTCGTTCGGAGTTTCCTGTCCTTCTCTAGTGGCAAAGTCGTATCCGACGACGCGCATGCGCTGGGCGTCGAAATCGGATGGCCGAACGACACTTATCGGCGAATTCGGATCGAATCGAACTTTGGCAAGATGATCGTGCTCGTGACGGATGGCCATCTCCCGTATCCCTACGGTCGGGAGGTGACCGGCTATGAGGTAGCAAACCTCGCGGATACTCTCGCCAAGGCCAAAGCGGCCGGAGTCGCGATCCTGGTTGCTCCCTATACCGCCGATCAGCGGGATGCGGCCCTCGTTCAATTCCCGGGTGGCTATATCGCCGAGATCCACTCGCCCCTAGGCAAATAGATTTCGGCCGGAGCAGGCCCGGCCACTCATGTTGGCGCGAGCGATTCACATTGAACACCGGCCGCCTAATTCCTCCGAACCGCAGTATGCGAGCAATACTCGCAGGAAGATTGAAAGGAGGCGTTAGTGAGGTTCAGGCAGAGTAGGCGGTTGAGGAATCACGTTCCATGCGAATCTTTCCAATCTTGGCAGTCGTGTTATTTGTCGGCGTGATGCCCGCACATGCCCAGTCGGACCAAGCCAGCGGCCCTGTGGTTCCGGATCGCAGCTACAAGTTACTGAGGGAAGATGAGGACTGGAGTTTCCTGCGTGACCCGGCCCTCCGGCGGGACTTCTGGGATCCGATAAATTACATCCCGCTGCGCCGCAGCTCCGATGACTGGTACCTGACGATGAGTGGAGAGGCGCGAGAAGTGTGGGAACAGACCGGTAACAACAACTGGGGACAACAGCCATATTGGAATAGCTTCTTCCTCGAGCGCTACAGCGCTGCGGTTATCGGTTTTACAACAGGGGACTGCCAAAATACTCGTAAGACCCACAAGGCTACGCGAATTGTGGGTTGGGTTGTGGGTTGGAAAAATGGCCCGGACGTTGCTTTCCTCATATTGTGTATCGCGGCCAATCGAGTCAGATTTAAAACTTATACGTCGTCCATACCGCCGCGTAATCCACGTCTCGGCCTGGCGGCGATGCCTTAGCCAAAAATGTGCCAACAAGAAAGTGCGCGTATGCGGTGGATACCGAAAGGTGACGGCTCGCATTCCAGTACACTCCAACCGATGGCTGATTCCCGATGTAACGCCCAGAATTGCCTTGTCCGGAAACGAGTAGATTGATGCCGAGCCCATACACGCCGTCTTGCAGGCTGGTCCGCCAGAACGTATGGTCGTCCGCAACTACGCTGAGCGATCTCGTCAGCTGCACACTTACATGAGGACCAACCTCGAAGAGATTCAAAGGACCGAGCAAACTGACGCCGCCCTGACCAAAATAAAAGCCCGTGGGGAACAGCGGATTGAATGTTCCAAGCGGCGACCCCGAACCTCCGTGGTTGCCGCTGGCTATGCCTGCCGTTGCGCCAACCTGCGGCCGAAGAGCGGTGGACCGAAAGGTGTATGCGGTGTCGTGGGTCGTGGCCCAGGCGCGAATGCCATTTGGGCCAAACTCGCCCCATTGAAACATCGCTTCGCTGTTATAGCTCCAACCGTTTCGCCCTCCCCAGAACCTTCCTCCCACCGTATGACGCAGCTCGTTTTCGGAGCCCTTTTCGAATGCTGCATTTTTCCGAGCGATTCCCAGATAGTAAAGATCGATGTTTCCGCCCTTGATCTCCGGTAAGGGATGAACTGCATAGACTCCCCAAAAGGTCGAACTGTGATTCGTGGGCGCATCAAGAATACCAGTGCCGTTCAGCACGGGCTTTGTTGCGAGCCCATGGACGGTCCATGTGGGTGTCTTCCATTTCAACGAGGCACCATCGAATGCCTGGCGAACATTGGGCCCCTCTCTGACATCGACGAACCGTCCGGAGCCAAACTCAAACTCCTGTCTCCCAAGACGCAACACCACTCGAATTCGAGGGGCCGGATGAATATCGACGTACGTTGAAAGGCGCTGTAAAAGATAGCCGTTGTCATCTTGAGGTCCGAAACCCCAACTCGCATTGCGGAAGCCCTCGTACCACTCCCGTATTTCACCGCCAAACGTGACGAACCTATCTTCGTTCGATCCAAGCGGCACATACTTGAGATGATCCCAATAATCTTGCCCGCAAGCCGGATTGCTGAGATACCGGTAGTCTTCGTCTTGCCGGAGCAATCCATAGGGTGGTGGAATGTTGGGGCGGACCGACTGAGCAAACAGGCTGCCGCAAAGTGGGAGAAGAACGTACACTCCTGCACAAAGAAAGCGAATCATCCTGAATCCGCCAAGTGATCGTGACCTGAGTCGTGATCCCTTTGTGATCGCGTAGAATTCGGCTCTTTTGGTCATTTTTCAATTCGCCGCAACGTGATGCGCCAGGCAAGCAAGGCAACGCCGTCAAGCAACAACCCGAGTACCAACCGCCACCGCGATCAGCCCTGAAGCTGCTGCATGAGCATCGCGAAGTCCGCGACTTCCCAATGCTCCGCGACTTGTCCGTTTTGGATTCGGTAGAGCTGAAAGGCCATCGCGTCGATCTTTCTGCCAGTGGCTTTGAGGCCAATGAATTCGCCTTTGTGCGTGCCGCGGACGGCATTCAGGACAGCGACGCGGTCGCCCTCAGCCACGACCGCCGAAATCGGCAGTTGCAGATCCGGAAAGGCGGAACGAAGCCCAGTAAAGTACTGCTTGAGGGTTTCCCTCCCGGGACTCTGCCCCGCCAGATGATCGTCGTAATCCTCCGCGACGATCTCGTCGAACACTCGGAGGTCGCCTCTTTCGATGGCGGTGAAAAAACGCCGTATGAGCGCTTTGTTCTCTTCGATAGTTGATGACATGCTGCCCTCCTTGAGCGTCATTTCCGGAACACAGGCGTCGATCCCGATCCCGTGCGCCGATCACCCGTCGCGTCCAGACTCTGCTTGAGTTCACGGAGGTTACGCTCGCCGGCCGCAAGCGCCTTGGCGGATGTATGAACCGAGTAGGAACCGAGGTGCAGCTCGTATGGATGCGGGACGGCAGATCCGAGGACGAAGGTTGCGCCCGCTCCTTTCGCGCTGTCGAACGTGATGGGTGCGTCACTCTTTTCAAAGATTGCGAGATCGCCCTTCAACAGAGGCTCGCTAGCATTTAGGGCGCCCTTGCCGACCGCAACCCAGGCGATCACGTGACCGGAAGGCGGCTCATAGGTCCAGCGCTCGCCGGGCTTGAGCGTTATCACCAGATAGTCGACCCCGTGCGGCGCCCGTACTGGGCTCGTCGCGTCTGCATAAGCACCGACGATGAGACGGGCCGGACCGATACTCGGCATCCCCTCGCCTGTAATGTACTGGACCTCCGGCGCCGCGTACTCCAGGTCCGGCGGAAGGGCGATCCAGAGCTGAAAGCCCTGGACCGTGGCCGACGTGCCGGCCGAGAGTTCTTTGCCGTGCCACATGCCGCTTCCGGCAAGTGCCCACTCGACGCCGCCGTAGCCGATGGTTCCGTGTCCCGCATGAGGGTCGTCAAAGGTTACGTCTCCCTCGGTGAACACCGTGATCGTTGCTATGCCGGAATGCGGATGTATCGGCATGCCCCCTGCGAGGTCGCGCATGTCAGCCTCGAACAGGTCGAGAAAAACGAACGGCTTCAGCTCTTCGCCCAAGTCGGAGGGGCTCATCAGGTGGACAATCGGACCGTGACCGTAGCCTCGGGTCCGATGAACGACTTTGCGGGGCGGTACGACTGAATTCATGGGTTCCTGCACTTCAATAACCGACAGTGAATCGCTTGTTGATGAACTTTCGCTGCTCCACCTCGTCGATCATGGCGATTGCGAAATCCTCGTAGGATAGGCTGGACCGCCCCGTGGCATCCTCAACGGGATGGTCGAGCCCGGTGCGATACTTGCCTGTGCGCTGACCGGGCGCGAAATAGACCGGCGGCGGTGAAAGGTATGTCCAGGAAACACGAGCATTGGCGTGGCCGCGATAATAGTCCAGTGCCTCCGTCTGCCCCAGCGCAGGACCGCGAAAGGCTTCGGGGAAATCCGGCAGATCGAAGAAATGACCGCCTTGGGGCGTTAATAGAGTAGATCCCCCGCCCATGTGCAGAATTCGCGGAATCGTGCCGGGGATCGCTGCGAGCGTCTCCACCAGAGTCTGCGCCGCTCGCAGCCAGACGGTATTGTCCGCGCCGCCGACGGCGACGATAAAGACATCTTCGCCCTTTGCCAGTGCGCGCACCGAACGGCTGTCGGTGGGATCACCCGTGACCGTATTCACGCCCTCGGCGAAATCGAGCACATCGCTCCGGTCGCGAACCACCGCAGTGACGGTGTGTCCGCGGCGCGTCGCTTCATCCGTTATCAGCCGGCGCGCTGTGCCGCCTGCGCCGAACACAACAATCTTGCTCACAGCTACCTCCTCAATCCCAGGACAGGAATATTCCTTAAGCGCTGAACGGATAGGTTTCTGTGGGACGGCGTAGCCGGAACGATGAGTTGTAGAAGGCGGTGGCTTCCACACTTCCAACAATCGGCAGTCGGTGCACAGCGCTGAATTCCGAAGCGCCTGTAAATATCAACGAGCCCTCCCCGGACCATATCTCACCGGCGATGAACTCCAGCGCCGACGGTACGAACTCGCATACCGACAAAGGTCCTCCAGGCACCGCCGACCCGACCACCCTTAGCCCGAGAGCCTTAATCACTGTGGGTTTGTCCTCAGTAATCTCGCCCAGTAATTCACTTGGGCGAAAGAGCCCTTGCGCCAGCACGAAACCGGCCGGACGGGAAAGCCGTGCAGTAATCAGTCCGTATACGTTCGGTTGATGCATATCGAAATCAATGTCCCCCAGCAGCTTCGGATAGCCTTCTCTCTCTCGTCCAGCGAGCATACCCCGCTCGTTCGAGATGAAGATGTGCGGAACAAAGCCGACTTCCTCACCCCGGAAGCGCGCGTGAATAATGTGTATGTACTCCCGGAACGGGCCGACGCTGCTGAACCCGTACGACAAGAACATCACGGATATCTTAGGGTTCTCATCGATCTCCAATTCCGTGGGCAGCAGCACCGCCGCAGCATCAGTGTTCGTCCGGTAGCTAAACGTCACTTGATTCACTGCCCTGAACGACGCATTCGTGAAGCCGAGGGGCTCGGCGTGAACCGGCATCACTTGCCCCAAGCTGCTTCGACTCATCTTTCCCGTCACAGACATCTTGCATCTCCTAACATTTGCGGTTACGTATCACCCGACTCTTTTGCGTTAGCCCATCCTCACCAGATTCTGCGCGGACAAAGGTCCACCAAACTGTTGGAGACGACCGCCTTCCGATATCCGGCCGAGATTGATGGGATAAAAGCCCAATCGCTCGCACAGGGCGCTGACCGCAGCGTTCGCATCGGCGTCGTCGGAGGACATGAAAATGACGCGCCGGCCGCCGGCCTCGGCGGGATTGCCCGCCAGGACTGCCGCCATTAGCGTGTTGAACGCCTTCACGACACGCGCACCGGGAACCGCCTGGGCCACGATCTCGCTGGACAGCCGCCCGCCCAGGTCCGTTGGCGTGAAGGAAGGAAGATCAACTGCGTTCGTAGCATCCACGACGATGCGGCCTCTCCAGTCGGATACCGCGCTGACTGCGTTAGGCACCGCCGGAAACGGAACCGCCAGGATCACGATGTCCGCACTGGCGGCTTCCTTGACGGTGACCGCTTTTACCTTCGAGCCCAGCTTGCGAACGATATCTTTTAGCGAAGCCGACCCGCGACTGTTGGCCAGGGAAACCTCGATACCTCTGCTCGCGAAATGCCCTGCCAACGCGCTGCCGATTGCGCCGGAACCGATGATTGAATAGCTCATAAGTTTTCCTTAAGAGGTTCAGAACATGCCGTTTTGATTGGCGTGGGGTATGTTCGGCGCTACCCACGGGGCGGAGTTTTTCGGGTCGCCGACTAGTTGCAAGGTGTCCCAATGCTCGATCGCTTTGCTGTCGGCGTCCATTTTGTAGATGTCCACCCCGGCAACGCCTGTATCCTTCGGGTCATCGTTGAACAGATTCAGAAAATTCACGTGAGCCCACACATAATCGCCAACCGCAATAATCTTGTGCACGACAACGCGAGCGCGCGCACGTTCCCGCGTAACCTTCCCAAAATACTGTCCCAGCGCGACCGAACCGTCCGGGATCAGCGGGTTGTGCTGAACGTACGCGGGGCTGAGGAACTTGGCCGTGGCCTCCTCCGACTTCTTTTGGTTGATCATCAGCTCATAAAGTGCAAGGACGTTGTTCTTGTTACGCACAGCACGGCTATCTTTGGTGTCCACTATCTCGATCATCGGCAACTCCTTTGTTGTGAAAACTTGAACTGCTATTTCAGGCCGACCATCTGGAGGCGCATCGCATCCTGTTCGGCATCTGATTTCTCGTGGACGAACCGGAGAATCTCTTCGGCGTCCGTTCCGACCGCTCCCCGGCTTGGTGCGGGCACTTGTTCGGCAAGTTCCATGACGCGCCTCGCC
>WNEZ01003678.1_pt1 | contig 13232 bp, 6 predicted proteins | sample 5400521 | NCBI WGS metagenome assembly WNEZ01 (sample SAMN13153339, study PRJNA577476) | soil metagenome | isolation source: 120 cm saprolite under Douglas fir tree site 2 hole 1 replicate 1 | place: USA:California | collected 2015-04-18 | reverse complement strand
TACGTGCCGACTATGCTGGCGGTTCCGGGCACGGACGGATTGAACCTCACTCCACAGCTGGCCGTGGATCCTGTTCCAACCAACGCACAGCTTGTAACATTGAAACTTCCGGCGACCCCGGACTCTGAGAAAGCTACAGAACCAATAGGAGTTGTCGCGCCAACCGTGGACGTGTCAGTTACAGTTGCCGTGCAAGTTGAAGCTTGGTTAGCAAGTATCGGGCTGGAGCACGAGATAGTGATACTGGTTGTATGTTTGCCAGGCGATAAAACTGAGAAGCCAGAGCTGCCTGCATGTCTACTGTCCCCCCCGTAGGTGGCCGTGACGTTGTGCATACCGAGAACAAGCGGCGTGTAGGTCACATTGCAGCTTGCAGAGCTGGTTGTACCCGACAGGCTGCAGGGAGAGGGGGGACTGAACGTGCCCGTGCTGTTGGAAGAAAGATTCACAGTACCGCTCGGAGTAAGTGTTCCCGGTGCAACGTCAGACACCGTAACGGTGCACGAAGTTGGAACGCCGACCGTCACGGACGAACCGCATACGATTCCCGTTGTAGTTGCAACCAGGTTGACAGTCAACAACTCACAACCGCTTATCACTTGGTTGTTGTTCGCGTCTCCATTGTAGGTCGCGTTGAAGCTGTACTGGCCTACTGAGCTGGGAATTTGAGGGTTAGAGGTTGGAACAGAATTTCCTGCACCGATATTCACGGTCTGAATGGATGCTGGTGTTCCACTGCAAACACTGTTGCCTAGGCCAAAGAAGCGATAAGTGACGGTTCCACTCACGCCCGTCGATGGGAATCCGCCGGCGATTACAGCCTGATCATTAATCGACGTGCCGACGACTACGCTAGAGGATGGATTGATTGTCGTGGTTATTGTGGGGGTCTCCTTGTTGACTGTTAGAGGTTCGCAATTTCCAGTGGCAGCCGTATTGTTGCCATTTCCATTGTACACGGCTGAGAAACCGAAGGCACCAGGGGACGGAGGACTAATCGCCCCGCTAGCAGGAACAGAGTTGCCGACACCAACGTTTACAGTTTGAGCAGTACCGACGATTGTTCCCGCGGAGCATGGTGTTGTTGCGGAAGGTAGTGTTGAGAAGCTATAGAGCGTATAAGTCACGGTACCGGTTACGCCAGTTGATGGGAATCCGCCTGTAAGGGTGGCTTGGTCGGTGACTGAACTCCCGATGGTGATTGTTGCTGATGGGTTGATGATGGTCGTGATAGTCGGAGCGGCTTTGTTTACCGCGAGAGGCTCGCAGCTACTCGTTCCGCCGTTGTTGTTGGCGTCTCCAGAATAGACTGCGTTGAAGCTGAATATGCCGCTACTGTTCAAAGTTACAGTTCTAGAAATCGGGACGACACCGTTGCCGACTGGAACAATAGAAACGACCGATGCTGGTGCAGCGCAGTTACCATTTGCGAAGTCGTTGTATGTTACGGTGCCACCCGCAGTGGGTGTCTGGCCGTGCAGTGTTGATGTGTCACTGACGGTTCCGCCTACGCTAATAGTTGTGGTCGAGAGGCCGGTAGTGATTGTTACGCCAACCGGGTTGACGGTCAGAGGCTCACAGCCACTCGTGGCACCATTATTGTTGGCGTCGCCGGAATAGACGGCCTGGAAACTGTAGCCGCCCGGGTTTGTGGAGTTGAAGGTTACACTCCTCGAGTTAGGAATGACACCGTTGGTGACGGTTACAGTCGACACTGTAGAACTCGTTCCTGCACACGAGCTCGAGCCGGCGAAGAGATTGTAGTTGACTGTCCCGCCGGCTTGGAAGAAGCTGGACAGTGTTGCAGAGTCAGTTACGGACTGGCCTACTTGGATGGAAGTAAGCGAGAGAGATGTGGCGATCGTCGGGGTGTCCTTCTGGACGGCGAAGGGCTCGCACGGCGAGGAAGCTGCACTGTTGTTATTGTCTCCAGAGTAAGTTGCGTTGAAACTGTAAGAGGCTGTAGCGTTGAAGACAACTGGTCTAGAGTTCGGAATCACGTTATTGGATACTGTTACAACGGATACGATTGTTGGCGGAGCAGTGCATGCCCCGTTCGTAAACAGGAAGTAAGTTACAGTGCCGCTAGCAGTGCTAGTCGCTCCGGTCAGTTTAGCTGAATCTGTTACAGAACCTCCGGCGACGATGCTTGGTGAAGAGAGGGCGGTTGTGATGGTCGGGTTATCCCGAGTCACGGTGAGGGCTATGATTGTCCAATGAGTTAGGAGACCGTTTGTCGCTGTCACGTTCAGGGTGTAGATGCCGGCAACCTGGCCGGCATTGATGTTCAAAACGGTCGAATTACAAGCGCAACCTGCAGATGTCAGTTTGAGACTGCTGAGAGATGGAGTTGCCGATGGCCCAGTAGAGGAGACGACGACGTTCAGCGCGACAGTTCCAGCAAAACCGTTCAAGCTTCCTAGGTGAATCGACGTGGTCCCGCTGCTCTGACCAACAACTAGAGTAATTGAAGAGGAGGGCAGTGATGTTAGCGAAAAGTCTACGATGTGGAATCGTAGATTGGCGGTTGTGTGGGAGAGGGTACCATTTATTCCTGTTACAGTTACAATGTAATCGTTTGCCGCCGAAGAACGACAGGATAGAACAGAAGTCGCCGGTGAGGGAACAAGAGGAACTCTGTTCGGAGATAACAAGCATGTTATCCCAGACGGTGCGGAGACACTCATCGTCACTGTTCTGTTAAAGCCGTTGACCGCTGTCAAAGTGACGGTTGAGTTTCCTGGTAATCCAGCGTTGACTGTCAGGCTTGCCGGGCTAGATATGATTGTGAAGTCTACCACTTGAAACGCGATCGTTGCATTATGAACTAACGGGCCGCTTGTACTCACGACCAAAACGCTGTTGTTTCCGATAGTTGTGTAGATGCACGTGAGATTGACGTTGACAGAGGTTGCCGTAGAAGTTAGAGTTACGCTAGGAGCGCTGAGGCTACAAGGGGTACCGCCATTCTGGGAGAGTCCGACAGTTCCTGCAAATCCGTTGACCGCAGTCACGCGGATTGTTGAGGTGCCTGAGGACCCTGCGTTCACCATCAGTCCTTGCGGGTTAGCAACGATCGTGAAATCCTGAATTCTGATTGTGAAGATTGCAGAGTGAATGTTGTTATTGCTACTGCCAGTTACGATTAGAGCGTAGTTCCCCGCTGGGCCGCTGCACTTTAGACTGGATGTTCCGGAGGTTGTGGTCGAGTTGAGAGTTATGCTGATCGGATTCAAAGAGCAGGTAAGACCCGTTGGAACCGCGTCCGTCAGGCTCACGGTGCCGGCGAAACCGTTGATAGCAACAACTGTGATTGTAGAGTTCGCGAGCCGGTTCGCGAGCACAGTGGAGCTCGATGGGCTAGCAGTGACACCAAAGTCAACGCCACTGACGGTAACAGTCGTCGACGCTGAAGACGAGGTCGAGGTAGAGGTGCCGGTCACGGTAATTGCGGCGTTGCCGGTTTGCGGTCCTGCTGTCACAGTGAGAGTCACGTTTTGACTTCCGCCTGCCGCAAGGAAGACACTCGGTGAGCTCAATTGGGCCGTTATGCACGTGCAGCTGCCTGCAGCAGTCGACGTTGCGAGATTGACCGTGCCAGTGAATCCACCAGCACTGGTCACCGTTATCGTAGAATTAGCCGACGAGCCCGCTTGAATGACAAGAGCTGGGGGGCTAGCCTTCAAGGTGAAGCCCAGGACCATTGCCACGACGTTTACGTGTCTCGCGCTAACGCCCGTTCCTCCTGTGACCGTGATAGTGTAGTTACCAAAATTCGTTGCCGAGGTCGTAATGTTCAAGGTAGCGAAGGTGATTCCACAATCGTTGCAGGGCTGGACATTCACTGTTGATGGGATCGTGACAGTCGGCCCAGCCGGCGATATACTCGCACTTAGAGGAAGGGAACCTGAAAAAATATTGAATGAATGAATCGTAATATTCGAAGTTCCTGACGTTCCTGGCCGAATCGTTACAGGGTTTGGATTGGCGCTCAGAGAGAAATCTGCAGGTGTGTTAGATATTCTCCAAGCCGAGAGCGGATGCAGTTCCCAGCCAGAAAAACTGTGACTTGCATCGCTGACGTGTTCAGGGTCCCAGAAAACGAATCCCTGGAAATCAATCAGCGTCTTGTCTGCTGCGGTCTCAGTTGCCAATATGTGGGGATCACAAGTTGTGTTCGGCCCGCAGTATCCAGCGGCCTTCCAGTCATGATCAAACTCCATGTGAATAGTATGCATGCAGCCCGTTCTATTTCCCAAAGTGCAGACATCATAGCCCGGGGTGAAAATGTCAAAAGTAGTGTCAGACGCGTTCATCCCGTTAGGATGAGGCCCTCCGCCGTTCACAGCATCAAAGTGAACAGAATAGTCCTCGTTGAGGAGAAATCCTCGCCGCACACCACGGACCTCAACGAAGGCGGACACAACTTGTCCGTCAGCGTTTGTTATGGTGCAAGGAGGCCCATTCGGCACCCATCCGGGCGGAGTAGTCGGGCCAGGCGTGAGCCATCGCTTCGCCTCTCCGTTTGGAATACCGTTCGCCTGAATACCCGGGTTGAAAATGCTCCCGCTCTCAGTCGCACCACCTGAGGAATTGCTCTGACTTCCCAGAATCTGCTCAATCGTCACAACCCATGGAGTACACTGGACCTTCGGATTCAAAGAAAAGTCAGTCGTAAACCCGCTCGGTGAGGCTATCGTCTCTAATCCGAAGTTTAGGTTGTATTGTGGGGTCGTGCCATCGATCCACATTATTCCAAACGCATTCTTGCCAGCAACGGAGGCAGAGTAGTGGAAGCTGCCGATAGCTGACTCCGCAACTGCGGGTTGCGTAGGGAATGCACCCGGGGTGTGGATCCATAACCCCCCCGGGACTCCGGACCACTCGTCAATGGCGTTTTTTGTCTGGTTATACCAGAAGACGTAGAACCGAGGATTGGCGGGGTCAGCCTGGTTGACAGCAGCAGTGAAAGGTAGCGAGTACCGGTTGAGACTGCTAGCTGATCTTGCCTCGCCAGAACCAATGGTATCTCGTCCCCACCCTCCGGGAGAAACCCTCGAGCCAGAGAGAAGCGTCGCCGTGTTTGTGTCGTACCATATCGCATAGATGTTGCTTCCAGAGGCAAAGACGAATGAATTAACGTCAGTCGAAGTTGCAGCTGAGGAGATCTGTTCCTCTTGGCCCCAGACTGACCCGTCGTACAGTCTGCCGAGCAAATTGTGTTTGTTGACCCAATACGCGGCATATACCTGACCATTCGGCAGGGTTGCAATGTCAACATGCCAATTGTCAGTATCTGTAAACTGCAAACTTGACAGAACGAAATCCCCTGTCCACGTTGGCGAGACGCTGATCATCATCTGTTGCATTACTGATAGCTGAGGATTTCCATTGTCTGTTGCTGTGAAGTTGATCTTGAAAGTCTGGCCTCCTTGGTACGTCGTGGGTGTCCAACTGAACTGCCCAGTGGCGGGGTTGAACGCCGCTCCTGGGGGAAGCATGCTTGTAGAGTTGGTGACTAGGTCTCCATCGGTATCCGAAGCGTTGACCGTGAAGACTATCTGTGTTCCAGTCTTGACGCTCTGTGATGACGGAACCTGCAGTGTTAGCGTGTTCGCCTGTGTGGTCGGGAGTGGTCCTATGAGAATCGTCTGGCTAGCTATTGCCGTCTGTTGGGGATTACTACTATCCGTAGTTGTGAGAGTGACTGTATAATTCCCAGGTGTGCCGTATTGATGGGTGACGGTTTGGCCGGTCCCGCTTGGTAGATTGTCTCCAAAAGTCCAACTGTACGCGTAGGATGGATTACCTCCTCCTGCGGTTGCCGTGAAGCTTACCGTGTCAAGAATTGTAGGGTTTGTCGGGTTGAATGAGAAGCTCGTGCTGAGAGGCGCTACGGGCAACGGTATGTTGTTGGCATGAATGATATGCGGGGTCTCCTGACCGTTTCCACCGCAAACAGCCTTATTGTCTTCTTGATATCCGATCCAGATTTGACCGTTCGAATCGGTGCTGATGACTTCGTTTGGAAACGTAGCCGTTTGACTAGGACTTCTTACGGTCTGCTCCTGCTGCCAAACTATTGTCCCATCAATGGCGAGTAATCCTGTGCCATACAGCAGGGCACGATTACAATCCGTATCGAATGCGGATTCGTTGTAACGTGCATAGAATGCATGGATCCCATCACTTACGATTGACCAGTCGCTATCAGTCACGTGTTTGCCGACATTAGTCGGGTTTGCCCAATTCGTCGCTCCATCGGTACTTGATGTGAAGAAGAAGCATCCTCCGAGCCCTTCGCAGTTTACGGATGAATCCTCGTAAAAGACCCAATATCGCCCTTGTGCGAGGAATCCAGGATTCTGGTAGGATGACTCGTAAACAAAATGATCGCCGGTCTTGGCTATCAATGGCGGCTTTGAATTACTCGTGACCGCATTGGCGGAACGAGTCATTTCTGAGGCCGCCAGCATGCTCAAGGCCAGGGTGAGCAGAATTAGAGTAAAGGATAGCTGACGGCGATGCAATTGAACCTGCGTCAAATTGTGGATGCCGATAATTAACCATTGACCGCATAAGGATAGCCTGAGATATCCAGGAAACTAGGAAGGTATCCTTTCATGCATTTTCTTACCTCAATTCCGTAAAATAACGTAATTGACGGTTAACGCGTTAAGCCCCCTCGTAGGATCATGGACAAAGGAAAGGTTTCAAGGATCGAACTGTTTCCTACGGCACCGATGAAAGGCTCGAGTCAGCATCAATCTGCCATAACCGTTGAGTATATAATGGCTGAGCTGAGGCGCAGAGCCAGTCCCAAGGCGGTTGCCGGATTGGCACGATTCGGAATCAAAACAGGCAAGGCTCTCGGAGTCTCGATTCCACAACTCCGCGAAGTAGCCAAGCAAGTAGGAACCAATCATGAACTTGCACTGAAACTCTGGAAGACAGGAATCCACGAAGCCCGCATCCTTGCTAGCATAATCGATGATCCCGAGAAGGTATCGGAGGACCAGATGGACAGATGGGCCATGGACTTCGACTCATGGGATGTCGTCGATGGTTGCTGTGGAAACCTGTTCGACAAGACAGAATTTGCAATCAGAAAAGCGCATGAGTGGTCGAAAAGAAAAGAGGAGTACATCAAGAGAGCTGGGTTCGTTCTTATGGCGGAAATGGCCGTTCACGACAAGAAGGCTTCAGACAAAACATTTCTAGATTTTCTTCCAGTAATCGTTAGAGAGAGTTCTGACGAACGTAACTTCGTCAAGAAAGCTGTAAACTGGGCGCTGAGACAGATTGGTAAGAGAAATGCAATCTTGAATGTCGCAGCGATCAAAACTTCCACCGATATCAGAGATTCTGACTCCAAATCTGCGAAATGGATAGCTGCCGATGCTCTTCGCGAGCTAACTAGTGCATCAGTTAGAAAGAAACTTCAGACGAGGAAGTCAGCAATGTCGAAGAGATAGTGTTCATTTGACACCGGCTGTCACAATTGCCGAATCTTGTCGTAAAAGTCCATCAAGTTCCGGGCTGCAGGGTCCTCTTTGTTCAGAGCGAAAATCTTCATGCCCTGCTCATATCTTTCAAACATTAACACGCGACATTTGACTAGCGGTTCTGCTATCCGTGCAACGGTTGATGGAGACACGTCCAAGACCCGCGCGAGACCGGCCTGGTTGAAGACCTTGTCCCTGTTCTGCAGCAGATGTTCTACAAGTCTGACTTGAGCTTTAGATTGAAACAGGTCTAGCAGTTTCATCTTTCGATTCTCACGAGTAGGAGACGAGGGTTCCAATGTCTCTGCCTCTTAAGGCGCTAGTAATGTTGGACGGGTCTTCCATCGATACGAATCTGGTCGGAATCCTCGCCCTCTGCATGATCTTCAGAGCAACTGGATCCAACAGTTCATACTTGCCTGCATAAACATCTCCAGCCATAGCCCAGCTCAACAATTTCTCCACGCTGACGGACCTCAACATCTTTGCCTTCGGATCCTTTTTCGGATCGGCAGTATACACTCCCTGAACATCAGTTGCATTGACGAGAAAGTCTGCATGAGTAATCTCAGCGGCCAGGGCGGCGACAGCATTCGTAGACTGTCCCGGTTGAAGACCTCCGATAACCACAACCTTCCCAGGACTCACGTAGTGAATCAGCTCCGAGAGCATTGTAGGAATCTTCGTGACAGCGACACTTCCAAGAGCAAGCCTGAACAATTCCGCGTTGGCTCTAGTCACGGTTATCCCTAGGAGATCACTAGTCGACTCATCCGCGCCGAGCTTCCGCGCAACGTCAATGTAGACGCGCGCGTTCTGACCCCCGCCAGCCACAGTCACGAGTTGATTCCCCTCACTTGCGAAAGTAGACAGGACTTTACCCATGCTCCGCAACACTTCAACATCCGGGTCCCGCTTGAACAGCGCACCCCCTAGCTTCACAACAGCCTTCATCCGAGTCTGAAACCCGAAGCGAACGGATTCAGTATATTAGAATGGAGAACGCTGTTGGTGAACCGACGGAACAGGGTTGCGGCTAGAAAGAGTGTGATCTGTGAAGAAACCTGAAGCTTACTGGTCGTAACGAGACAACTAGGCCTTGGGTCGACTATAGTGCGCAGGTACGTTCATTGGACTGGTTAGAAGTCCAACAGAAACTGTGCTTCTTCGTACCCTTAACCCAGCAAACGCTTGCTAGACGAGTTCTCAACAGACTTCAGCATTCCTACTATACCAGGTATGACTTCTTTCTGCGCCGACTCCTGCTCGTTCGCTAAGCGGTTCCTGCTCGTTTTCGAGACTCACCAGAAGGCGTTTTTCGGTTCAAAACAGCCGAGGGCTCTAGATTCAAGCCCAATCTAGGACAATCCGAGAGGCGACCCCCCTCCGGGGGGGCGGCCCGTCAAATCAAGCCGACAACCTTTACTCATCAGCGATGAGCCCCTGATTCATCGCTGATCCCTGGACTTCCTAATCTGCGCGCTGTTCACTAATCCAAGGATTAAATACGATTTTCAGCATATGATGTAGTGAGGACTGGTCAAAGTGACGAACAAGATTCCGGTCGAATCCAGTTCGACGCGTAACGTTTCTCTCTGAACGAATAGCGGCGACTCTGGCCAAGCCCTTAAACACCAATTTTCAAAGGGGGAAGGACGCTAGATGCCAGGCCCAGACTCCGTCGCACAATTCAAATTCAAACGGACCCTCGAACAGCTCTCAAAGAAAGAGGGACGAGGAACAGAGCTCATCAGCCTCTACGTCCCACCAGATCGGAAGATACACGAAGTTCTAGGACAACTACGGGAAGAACTTGGCACAGCGGTCAACATCAAATCGCGAACTACCCGGAATAACGTCCAAGACGGGATCGAACGGACGATGCAGCGACTCAAACTCTTCAAAGAACCACCTCCGACCGGACTGGTAATCTTCGCTGGCGCAATCCCGCAGAACGGCGCGGGCAGCGAGAAGATGGAGACCTACACTTTGATCCCGCCAGAACCGATCATCGTCGGCTTCTACAGATGCGACGCCCGATTCCACGTCGAACCACTACTCGCACTCGTCGCCGACAAAGACACTTACGGAATACTAGTTATCGATGGGACGGAAGCAGTAGTCGCCACTCTGAAGGGGCGTAGAGTGGAGATTCTCAAGACGTTCACGTCGGGCACACCCGGCAAGAGCAGGGCCGGAGGACAGTCAGCTCGAAGATTCGAGCGGATCAGAGAACAAGTCATCAACGACTATTACAAGCGCGTCGGCCAGCACTTCAATGAGATGATGCTGGAAATCCCGGACTTGAAAGGGATCATCATAGGCGGCCCAGGACCCACGAAGTATGTCTTTGAAGAAGGTGAGTACCTGCAGTATACTCTCAAGAAGAAAGTCCTCTCAATAGTCGACACAAGCTACACCAGCGAAGCAGGAGTCGAAGAAGTCGTCGAGAAGAGCAACGAGGTCTTCAAAGGAGTCAGATACGGCGAAGAGAAACAACTAGTCCAGAAATTCCTCTACGAACTCGGACACGAGACTGGCAAGGCAGCGTTCGGAGAGAAGAAGGTCCAGGAATATCTTGAAAAAGGAATAGTAGACATGCTCCTGATCTCGGAGAAACTGGAAGGAGAACGCGTAGTCCTCAAGTGCAAGAACTGCGGGAACATTGAAGAGTTCAGAGGAACAAGATACGAAGCCCACGCAGTCATCAACGAACTAGCAACAAGACCCTGCAAGAACTGCGGCAAACCAATGCTCGAAGCCACAGACCACGGCGACATTATCGATAGCTTCCTTGAGTACGCCGAGAAGTCGGCGAGCAAGGTCGAAGTCATCTCCGAAGAGACAGAGGAAGGACGAATGCTAAGAGACTCCTTCGGCAAAGTCGCGGCAGTACTCCGATACGGCGCAAACTAAGACCCAACCCGCAACCGCCACAACCCACAGCCCCCAAGCAGAACGAACACCCTCCTAACGTCAGGCCCGCCCAAATGTTACCATCCACCGTTACCAGACCCGTTACCAGCCAAGAAAAACGTGGAGAGGAGTTGCTGCTCACGATGCACAAGAAGCATGCGGCATCGGAAGATTCCCCTGGAATAAGCCCAAATCCGGAATCGGGGAGGGCGGTCCCGTAGCCACGTTCATTCACCCTTCTCCCATAGGGGAGAAGGTCCGTTTCGAAGATCATGGTTCAACCGTATTCTGTGCCCTGAAACGGAAGACTCGCCTAGAACAGATTTAGCTGGCGGGAGCCCTGCAAAAAAAAGGGTGCAGCAATTTTTTTCTCGCGACACAGAAGCGGTATTTGTCAGATTCTATCCGAGCCATCCCGGAGTTGAACTTACTGCTAGCAATAAAGATAATTCCTTGCAAGAGAGGACGCGGACCTGACTGACTGATGGTTCGACAGACGAAGGTCATCTTCTTCGACCTCGGCGAGACCCTTGTCACGCAGAACATAGAAGACAACATGGTCACAAGGAATGCCCTACGAGAAATCAGCCCCATACTACCCAAACGGGTCTCTCCCGAGAAACTATTCGAACTCTACCGCGAGGGCTACAAGATCAACGAAGCAATACGATCAAGACATCACGTAGAGATTCCGATTCAAGTCTGGATGAGACAGCTACTCGAACGGATAATCGAAGACAACCCATCGGACGAGCTCGTCAGGCAAGCCATCAAGATCATAGTGAAGGCGCGAGCCGCAAACGCAATCGCCTTCGACGACGCTGACTCCACACTGAGGAAGCTCTCACGGCGAAATGTCAAGTTGGGAATAATCTCTAACGTATCATCCCACGAGGTAGCCATGGGAATCCTCGACAACGTCAGACTTACAAAATACTTCGACGAGGTCGTGACTTCGGCTAGTGTCGGGATCCGAAAGCCTGATCCGGGAATATTCCGCTACGCGCTGATGCAGTTCAAAGCTCGACCGGAAGAAGCGGTTATGGTTGGTGATTCGGAAATGCATGACATTGGAGGAGGATACATAGCAGGACTCAGGACAATTCTGGTAGACAGAAGACGACGTCTGGAGAGAAGCCTCGCCGACTATCGTTTCAACTCGCTACACGAAGCATCTAGAGAACTAGAGTCCCTGTAGCTATAGCTATCAGCAACATTCCCGCAACGCCCAACAATAGTGAAAACGGCAATCCCGGAAACATTTCGTATCTCGACAGCGCTCTAAAACCAAGGTAAGATCCGGCGAGAATTCCAAGCGCCGCCCCAAAGAAAGAGAACAGGCCGAAGGACACCATTGCCGTAGTTGCTACTAGTGAGTAGAAGACAAGGTCTCCCATCCCGATCGTCAACTCACCATACGTGTACATCGCTCCGGGAAGGTCGCCCGCCTCGACGGCTTTGGCCAAGGCGCCTACTGGCCCCCTAAACACTGCAACTATGTCATAGACAACCAGCGCCGCTACTAAGACGAGCGCAGTGGACGGGCCAACAGAATAGCCCAGAAACACTCCAGTAAGAGCTCCGAGCGCCGTCACACCTGACAATTGGCGAGACTGCCCTTTTCCGAAAATGGTCAATGCGATCGCCGCAGCGACTCCCAGGGAGAGTAGCAGCGAGACCGAGGTCCACAAGTTGGTCGACAGATCGACTACCGATGCGAGAATCGATGTTGAATACCAGAACGCGACTGCGAAAGAGACTAGAACCAGCGCCCCCTTGATCAGCCGACGAATAAACCGCATCCGACCCCTACGAACCAATAGGAACATGACTGTGGCGCTGGCCCCGAGAGCGAAGACAAACACGACCGCGTTGAGCGATGCACCTGTAACCGAGTTGACATCGAAAGGAGTCACTTGGGCTTGCGCCGGTGCTACTAACCAGATTGGATAGGCCAGTATTCCAGTTGCTAGAAGGCCGAGAAACACTGGAAGAAGATGCTTTGGGCGAGGCTTGAAGACCTTGCTCTCGCTCTCTGACATAGCTTTCTAGATCTCGACGACATCACCGGTCTTCGGAGCACTCGCATTCAATCCAAGCTCCGTCGAAGCCCACTCAGCCAGCTTCTTACAATTCCCTTCCGCCCCGTGCACAACGAACACCCGGGTCTTCTTGTCAAGATCCGAGAGAGTCTGTTCAAGCTCCCTCCTCCCACCGTGCGAAGAGAAGTCGAAACGCTCGATCCGAGCGTCAACCTCCCGAGCTCTCCCATGAATGACAAACTTTCGCCTATCAAGGAGAATCCGTCCCGGACTTCCCGGAACCTGGAAGCTCACCATGAACACAGCATTCTCCTTCTTCGCAGCCACATTCTCCATATAGAAGACCGACGCTCCCCCCTTCAACATTCCCGCGGGCGAAATGATTACGCCCGGAGTTTTCGCAGCTCTGCGTCTATCATTCCAGCCGTCAACCCAGTGCGCCATCTTGCTCGCTCGCTCGAAAACCTTGGCATCACGCAGAGCCGTCGGATTCTTCAGCAGCAACTCCATTGCGTCCAATGCCATTCCATCGACGAAGACCGGATGCTCGAAGTGATAGGCCGAGAGTACGCTGAGCAGCTCTTGTGATCTGCCAACGCCGAACGCAGGAACCAACACTGTCCCGCCCCCCTCCACGACCTCTGTAACCTTCTGGACAAACTCCTTCTCCAGCCCATCCCGAATCGGATGATCCTCCATCGCATACGTCCCCTCCATGACAATCGCGTCCAAATTCTTGTACTCGGGATCCGCGCCGTCGACGAGCCTT
>WNEZ01026369.1_pt1 | contig 13233 bp, 14 predicted proteins | sample 5400521 | NCBI WGS metagenome assembly WNEZ01 (sample SAMN13153339, study PRJNA577476) | soil metagenome | isolation source: 120 cm saprolite under Douglas fir tree site 2 hole 1 replicate 1 | place: USA:California | collected 2015-04-18 | reverse complement strand
GTCAAAATCTGGCTGCGAACCTCGCTAACAGCCTTAGAATCAGTCTTCCTGTTCAACCAAATTCTTCTCTCGTCGAGTATCCCTATCGCAGTGACAAAAAATTCGCCGCGAGGTCAGCTTTCACGAATAATGTGGGCTAAGGGTGTGGATTTTGTTGTTGTAAGCCGCAGCGAGTTGGAGCGTGGCCAGCCTTGCGACTTTGAGCGACGCTTCCCCAACAATATGGGATACTTCGCGGTCTCTCAGCCCGGACTCAATTTCAGCAAAACAGAGGCGCTCTTGTACATCGACCACGGCTGCGTCCGCGCCGGTGATTTATGTGGCGGTGGAGGTTACATCCTGATGCGGAAGGTGAATGGAGTCTGGAGCGTTGTGGACCAGTTCAGTACTTGGGCGTCGTAAACAAGCTATTTATCTTCTAGGGCTCCGGCTCTTGGTGCAGCAGTGGCAGAGTCAGGGGCAACTCCAATGCAGTGCCTGGGATTACCGGAGAAGTGGAAGCCACGGCTGGAACTTTGCATAGCTGAGCAAGCTAAGGTTGGTCAGGTTTGAAAACACGACCTCCCGCGCAATCTATTGAGAACGGCTTTGACTTCCTCCAAGAACGAAGCGGAGGGAGGGCATCAAGCTTGACAGAAATGGGCACGGACTTATCTTCCCAGACTTCGGTTTCGACCGTGTTGGGCGCAACTAGCCGGAAGTCAGCGTTGGAAATCCCCGCCACAAAATAATCGTCAAGGGTGCGCACGGTTCCATCCTTCCGACTCAAGAATTGAGTGGGGGCATGCCATGCTTGGTGGCCGCCCGAACTGGTCAGGCTAAACACAAAATATTGCGAGTCGGGAGTCCATTCAGCTTTTACTACCCCGAAACCGTGTTCGTTATCTTCCGAGGAATAATCAAGGGCGCAAGCAATCTTGCCTTCGCTGGATTTGAACTCGATTCTGCTTTCATATTCGGAACGTCCAGCCTCTTTGCTGACGGGCACAACCACAACGCGCACGCCGCCATCCGGGGCCGTGTATTGTCGTTATTTCTTTTCTTGCTTGGCAAGTTCGGCTGTTTCTGCTGCCGTCATCACAGAAACCGTCACGAAAACGATCAAAAGGGTAGTTTTCATGTGCGTCTAGACAGAGAGTATAGAACAAGTCGGTCAACGCCCGATTAGTCGCGTAATCGGATGTCTTGCCTCAGCTGGAACTGGAGAAGGCGTTCTTCCGTTAAGATAAGGGAGAGGACGCATGAGAAAAGAGCGAAAGCACTACACCGGAGAAGAGAAGGTTGCCATCCTGAGGCGGCACTTGTTGGATAAAGTGCCGGTTTCCGATCTGGACCACCAAGCGGAACAACAACGGATCGAGTTTCTGGAAAAGAAGATCCAGACCAAGGACGAGGTGCTGGCCGAACTGATGGCCGAGCACATCGCTTTAAAAAAAAGTCTTGGGGAGCTCTGATCAAGGTGTGGGTGCCGCACGATGTGCGGGACCTGGTGGTGGATTTTGTCTGGCGCTGGTCGGAAAAGACCGAGATCAGCGCCGGACGATTCATCCACTGGCTGGGCGTGCGCGCCAGCAAGTTCTACGACTGGCGAGAGCGCTACGGACGCGTCAATGAACACAACGGTTGGATTCCCCGCGATTTTTGGCTGGCGCCGTGGGAGAAGCAAGCGATCATCGGCTTCCACGGAGAACATCCTCTGGAAGGCTATCGGCGACTGACGTTCATGATGCTGGACGCCGACGTGGTGGCCGTGAGCCCGTCCAGCGTTTGGCGCGTACTTCAGCAGGCCGGACTACTATCGCGATGGAAAGGCCAGCCGTCGCGCAAAGGGACCGGCTTCGAGCAGCCACCGCAGCCGCACCAGCATTGGCATATCGATGTTTCCTACATCAACGTGAGCGGCACCTTCTACTACCTGTGCAGCGTTTTGGATGGCTATAGCCGTGCGATCGTTCATGGGGATCTGCGGGAATCGATGACCGAGGCAGAGATCGAGGTCATCCTGCAACGAGCGCGGGAGAAATACCCGGAAGCAAAACCGCGCATCATTTCCGACAATGGACCGCAGTTCATCGCCCGAGACTTCAAGGAGTTCATTCGCCTCGCGGGCATGACGCACGTGCGCACCTCGCCTTACTACCCGCAATCGAACGGCAAGCTGGAGCGCTGGCACAAATCGCTAAAATCCGAATGCATCCGGCCCGGCACGCCGCTGACGAGAGAAGACGCGTTGCGTCTGATTCAAACTTACGTGGAGCACTACAACACCGTACGCTTGCACAGTGCCATCGGCTACGTGACGCCGCACGATATGCTCGCCGGACGACAGGCCGAGATCCACACGGCGCGCGACCGCAAGCTCGAGGAAGCACGTCACCAGCGGCAGCTCCGGCGGGCAGCAGTAGCGCTTGCACATTCTTCGAACACGACTACAATGACCTCGCCAGGTGAAACAGAGGCGGGCTCTGCAGGGATGCAACCATGCTGAGGGATAACCTGGTAGGACTCATCGAGCCGATGCGAATCAGCGCGGGAGTTGATCCTCTCGCGCTGAGCATCCAGAAACAGGCATCGGACGATAGATCCTCATGCCTTGAAAATCCCCGCCCCGAAGGGGCGGAATCTTCACTAACGGAAAACGTCACCTCTCCATTTCAGGCTGAGCCAGCACACGGAGATGTGGGTTTTTTGGGAATTCCACTTGGACGGTTTCGGCGTTTGGATTATTTAGGGACAAAGTGAGAGCAAAAAAGCCGCTGTGCGCGCCAATGAGGAGCCGAGCAAATTCAAATACTTGTGGTGTGTCTCCAGCTCAGTGCCAAGCTCCTAACGGATTCGTATTCTGGTAGCGCCTTAGGAATTAAGATGCAGCCCCAAAGCCGTGTTCCGAGTCTCCCATATTTTGAAATCTCCAGACCCGCGACACGGAAAGCGTTACCATCAGTTTCCGTAACTGACTTTATTTCATCTTTTCGTAAGGACTTCTCACGACTGGGGTAAACCACCCTGATACAATCATCGGAGACCACCAAGGTATATGGAAAATTTCTTGCAACCTCCCAAAGCTCGGTTAGCAGAGCGCCAAAAACGCCACTGATAACCGCTATAACGAAGCTCCTCAGCTTAAGGTGCTCCCCAGAGTGAGCATTCCACCGAATAATCAATATTTCGGCGGCTGCAATGGATACCACTATGAACAGAATTCTCTTTGGCATTTGCTTCCTGCCATAGCCAGCCATCTTCGATGTGACGGTATAGGACTGCATGGTCTTCTCTTTCTACATCAGGAGAGGGTAGCATTCCAACAATCAAAAAAATGTGGGCGATTCCCAAGTCCCGGTAAGTGGGATACCCGGACAAGTGCCCCTCACTGGCCAGAACGGTGTTCGAGGAAGTGAGCAATGCATTAGCGGTGGTGAAACTCCCAACAGATTGCCGCCCACAGTGCCCACCGGCCTTTCTTTCTTTTGCTCCTCTTTTCTTTCTTTGTGCCTATCCCTAGCTTTCCACAAAGAAATTTCGCGCCAGGATCACCTAGAAACGACGATCGCCAACCCGGTCAACCCACGACATCCACGGTTTTGTCCCTCATCATCCGCATTCCCTTTTCCCAAAGTAGATCGCTGCCGGCATCGGATCGCTTCCAAGAAATCTTGGGCTCGAACGCCAAAGCAGCGTCCAATTGATGGCGGCGGCGGCCATCTGGCGTCCAAAACCGACCATTTCTAGGGGTATTTTCAGCGACTCAGCCGCATAAAGGCAACCGGATCATCGAGACTGATGGAGCGGGCGATGGGAATCGAACCCACGTCCGAAGCTTGGGATGCTTGTTTTGTGGGCTGTCAGCATGAAGGCTAAGGAATTCACCCTCGAGGGATCTTGCGATGGTCACGGCTGGATTCGATCCACCTCCAAATGAAATGTCGAGATGTGTGCTACAATAAAGGCTAGTGTGTGCTACAGAATAGCAAAGCTAGGAGAACAGTATGAAACGTGTTGCTCAATCTGCAACTTCGAGAATAGGAAAAAGCACGAGCATTAGCGGACCGGGTAAGCTCCGTGAGGTGATGGTCATCGCCGAAGAGCAAGGCCTGTTGCGCGGGGAAAGGAACCAAGTGGTCCGGGGTAGAATGCCTAAGGCCCTGGTGGCACAGGCAAAGAAGCGCACCGGAGTTGTTTCTGATACCGATCTCATCGAGCTGGCGCTGGCTAACATTGCGGTCGCTGACGACTACGCTGAGTGGCTGCTTGCTCGCCGTGGCACCATCGACCACGAGGCTGACCTTGAATTCTGAGTTTCAGAGTACCCTTAGACGTCTTAAGCCCGAAAAGCACCGAACAGCGCTCAAACCGCGCCCCGAATCGGAACTCGACTTCATCGAGTCCGCCGGCAGTCGGACCACCAAGCTGCTGTACGACACCACGGTTTATATCGACATTCTCCAGAACCGTTTTCCACGGAGGGGAGACGCCATGCTCCGGGCGGCCGAGGCGTGGCATTCGCCTGTAACAGAAGCGGAACTAGCGGCAACCTGCGGTCTACTTGACCCCGCACATGCGCAGACACGCGGGATCATGGAACAGGTTGTTGCGGTGATCGAACGGCGGCCAAGCCATCGCACACTCGCAACTGATTCTGAAATATGGCGTGAAGCGGGAATTCTGTCCGGTACACTCGCCCGGCTGCAGGGATACAGGAGCGACCAGCGACGCCGGGTGTTGAACGATGCCTTGCTATTCGCCACAGCTAGAAAGCATGGCTGCTCCGTGCTCACCCGCAATGTTCTTGATTTTGATTTCCTGCAACAACTCAATCCTTCCGGGAAAGTTCTGTTTTACAGATAAGCGCTTGTGTGTAAGGCTTCCAACTAATCCACGCCGCCCTTCGCCAGGTTCGCCCTCACGTTGATCCACCTTCACGGTATGCTATACTTGTATAGCGAGGCACTTATGCTGGCTATTCGACTGCCGCAGTCCATTGAAAAACGACTTGAGAAGCTGGCCCGGCGCACCGGGCGCACCAAAACCTACTATGTCCGTGAAGCTATCCTCGAACACTTGGAGGATCTCGAGGACATGTATCTGGCTGAAGGCGCGCTGGAACGCATCCGTAGCGGTGAAGACCAGACCATCCCGCTGAAGGACGTCGTGAAACGTCATGGCCTACAGCGTTGAGTTGTCAACCGAGGTTGACCGGCAACTCGACAAACTCGACGAGCAGCACAGCAAGCGCATCCTGAAGTTCCTTCATGCGCGGGTTGCCAAGCTGGACGGCCCACGCAGCATTGGAGAGGCGCTGCACGGCTCACGGCTTGGGGAGTTCTGGAAATATCGCGTGGGCGACTACCGGCTCATCTGCAAGATCGAAGACGATCGTCTGGTAGTTCTGGTCCTTCTCATCGGAGATCGCAAAGAAATCTATCGCTAGCGCTTTACCTGAAATTGCCATGCTGATCCGGCTCTGCTGAAGAAAGCCCCTGCGGCAACGGGAGATGGTGGACTGTGAAACTCGGGAGGCCCTGATCGAGCAGCAGCCTCATCGGGCGTGGGGAATGGGCAAGACCTTGTCGTCAACCAAAGCCGCCGCGAAGGCCAGCGCTTGCCGAATATCTTCGTCCTCTAGCTCTGGGTATTCGCGCTTCAGTTCGGCACGGTCAGGATAGACGGCGAGTGCTTCAAGCACTCGGCGGACGGCAAGACGGAGGTCCCGTATGCAGGGCGCGCCGTTCATCCTGGCAGCATTAGTCGTGATTCGATCGAGTTTCTCCATCTGTTTTCGCCTTCTCTAGACCGGCGCCAGCGAGTGTTTGAAAGCTCTCCGCGCGATGTGCCTGTCTCTCTCCAGAATACCCGAGCTAGGCCTCGAGAGCATCGATTTTGACAATAGAGGGAACTATGCGCTTTTGTTTTCCATCATTTTCCAATTAAGACCCTGCCCCAAAATGCTAAGTGCCGCCGTTCCAGCGCGTTAGAGTTAACTACTCGAACCTTGCCAAGGTTCAGGTGTCGGTTCGATTCCGATAGGCCGCTCCATTGCTCATCCGGCAAGGATGAGCTCTTCGAGAATGTCCCTCTTGAGTTTTCCTCAGCCTCGCGAATTCCCCGTGAAATTTCTGTTCAAGTACCGCTAGAATCGAGCCGTTGTTATTTTTCCAAATGAAAAAAATCACCATTGCCGTCGGCAGCAAGCGCGACCCGAAGCTCAACGCCGTCACCGCCGCACTCCAGTCATTTTCAGCGGCTCTTGCTCACGATACGCAATTCGAAGTCGTCGGCGTGGAAGTGGTGAGCGGAGTCAGCCACACGCCATCGTCTTCCTGGAAAGCTGGGCCTACGTCTCCGACGGCACGCGAGGCCATTACGGCCGCTCGGGAAGCATCGAGCTGCCGGAAGCGCTGGCGCACGAAGTTCTCGAAAATGACGTGGAGCTTGCCGTAGCCATCGATCGATTTGCCGGCGCCGTGGGCCTCCGCGACGCGCAGGGCGCCTGGGGCGTGCTCTCGAACAATTTCATCACCCGGCAGGAGGCTTTTCGAGTTGCCGTTATTGCGGCCTTCGCTCCGTTCTATAATATGAAGTTGTACCGCGCCGCCGCCATCGGCGTTGCGGAGTCAAATCGGTAGAGCCTCCATAGTTAGAGGCTCATAACATTCAAGATTGAAGTTCTTTACTGGATACTGAAAACTGAAAACGGATAACTGGTTTTGAGGGGAGCGACCGTGGACATCGTCAAAGGCAATATGGGCTGGATCGAAGTCGTCGTCGGCCCGATGTTTTCCGGCAAGAGCGAGGAGTTGATCCGGCGGCTGCGCCGCGCGGAGATCGCACGCCAGCGCGTGCAGATCTTCAAACCCGCCATCGACGAACGCTACGCCGCCAACGAAATCGTGTCGCATTCCGGCCTCGGCATTCCCTCGGACAACGTCTTCAAAGCCGCCGAAATCCTGGAAAAGTTGTCGCCGCGCACGGAAGTTATCGGCATCGACGAAGCGCAATTCCTTGGCGATGAGGTAGTGGATGTTTGCACCAAGCTCGCGAATCTCGGCAAACGTGTCATCGTCGCCGGCCTGGATACCGATTACCGCGGCCGCCCGTTCGAACCCATGCCGCGTCTCCTCGCCATCGCCGAAGAAATCACCAAGCTGCTCGCGATCTGCGTCCGCTGCGGCAATCCCGCGGTTCACACGCAGCGGCTTGTCGATAGCGAAGACCTGATTGTTGTCGGCGCAATGGGCGCCTACGAAGCCCGCTGCCGCCGCTGCTTCGAACCCAATCCCGCCCTCGCCCAAGAAAAGAAGGACGGCCCGCAACTCATCGCCCGCAACCGCGCCGCCTCCGGCGGCTGACATTTACATAGCTAACCAGGCGGTTCTCTGCTCGTCCACCGGTGAAGAGATTATTGTCTTTCCGTGGACAGCCATTACGGTGATTGCTTGAGATGGCTGTCTTATTCCGTCAAACTGGCTCGACTGAAATCCCTCTGAATCGAGCTAGCTCGCACCCATGATTATCGAATCCAAAGCACCGACCCGCGTGGACTTCGCCGGGGGAACGCTCGACATTTGGCCGCTCTATCTGTTTCATCCGGGTGCGGTTACCGTGAACGCTGCGATTTCGCTTTACGCCTCGTGCGTCATCGAAACGCATCCCGGAGGCGACAACCGCATCAAGCTGGTTTCCCGCGACATCAAGCGCGAAGAAAGTTTTGCCTCTTTCGCCGCCCTCGTGAAAGCCAAGCGCTATCGCCTCCCGCTCCTCGCTGAAATCACCAAGTTCTTCCAGCCGCAGGGCGGCTTTACACTCACGACAGATTCGGAAGCTCCTGCGGGTGCAGGCATCGGCGGCTCCAGCGCCATGGCCGTGGCCATTTGCGCTGCGCTCGACCGCTTCACCGGAGCAGGGAAGAGCAAAGTCGATTGGATCCACATCAGCCGCGACGCCGAAGCCATCGTCATCAATGTGCCCACCGGAACCCAGGATCACTACCCGCCGGCCTTCGGCGGCGCCGCTGCCATCGAACTCCCACCCGGCGGTGAGCATCGCGTCGAATTGCGCGTGAATCTAGACGAGCTCGAGCGCCGTGTGATGGTATGCTACACTGGAAAGCCGCGCCAGCACGGCATCAACAACTGGGAAGTCTACAAGGCGCACATTGGCGGCAAGCTTGCCGTGCAGAACAGCCTGGAACGCATTTCCGACGTCGCTCAGCAGATGCGCCTGGCATTCGAAAGACCCGACTGGCCCGAAGCTGGCCGCCTGATGCAGGAAGAGTGGTCCTTCCGCAAGCGAAATTTGCCCACGATCTCGACGAAGACCATCGACCGCGTTATCGACAGCGCCCGCCGCAATGGCGCGCTGGCGGGCAAGGTCTGCGGAGCGGGCGGAGGAGGCTGCGTGGTCCTTTTGGTCGAGCCTGACGCCCGGGAACGCGTGGCAAAGGCCATTCGCGAGGCTGGCGCCGAGGTGCTGCCTATGACCATCGACCGCCAGGGCGTCCAAGTCGTGTCCCGCTAGAAGCAATGGCGTGAATTCCCGTCCGGTAGTACAGTTCTATCAAGACGAGTACAGGTAAGTAAGAAGTGTCCGCTCCTAGGCGAGGCACCTGTTCAGCGGCTTCGCGGCATCGTAGAATAGGGAACGTGGGCCCCAGCTAGATCGGGGTTTGCACTGTTTATGTCGAATTGGCTTGCCATTCCTCTTGCGTTTTTGCTTCTGGCTGACGCGGACATCCCGCGGGTCAACAGCCTTCGTCCGCCCGCGAACCCGTCGCCCAGCTTTCCTTCGGACGAAGAGATTCCCCTCTTCCCGAACACCGGCGCATCTTCGGACAACGCGCAGTCCCAGAGCCAGTCCCAGTCGAATTCCGCCCCACCTGCGAAGAACGCCACGCTCCAGGAAAATTCGAAACTTGCCCTGATCCGCTATGTCTCTGGTGAATTTGCCAAGGCCATCAAGCCGCTGCCCGCAGGCAAAGAAGGTTTCCATGTCCGTGTGGGCAAGCCGCTGGAGACCGAGATGCTCGATCGCGCCGTCGCCACACACGGACCGGCGGTGAGTACCGGCGATAAGGTGCAGATCACCAAGCTGGAATTCCACGAACATCAGATCATCGTCGACTTAAACGGCGGCGGGCGCGGCAAGAGGCACTGGCGTGATCACATCCAGATCGGCTTAGGGGGCAGCGGTTATCCCCCGATGCAGTCAAGCTCCACGCAGGATCAGGGCCCGCCGGGGATGCAGCCCGGTATGGGCAGCACGATTTTCCTGGAATTCAACAAGCAGCTGCCGGACATCACCCCGGACGAATTGAAGCAGCTCCTCTCGCCCTTCTTGAATTTTTCGAAAGAGCGTTCCGCCGCCGTGCAGTGGTTCGATACCCTGCCGCCGGAAATGAAGAAGGCTATTCAGGACCGCAAGCCCGTGGTAGGCATGGACCGCGAGGAGCTTGTGGCGGCGATCGGGAAGCCCGACCACAAAGTGCGCGAGCGCGATTCCGATGGCAACGATATCGAAGACTGGATTTACGGCCAGCCACCGTCGAAGACGGTGTTCGTCCGCTTCATGGGCGACCATGTCACCAGCATCAAACAGTTTCCGCAGTAGTCTCTGTCCTTCAGTCTTCAATCTCGCGATTCCATCGCAGGTGGCCACTCCAAGACGACAATTCTTCCGTCGGATTCGCGTTCCAGCGTAGGGGCGTAGAGACCGAGTTGCTGCCTTCTCCACCACATTCCTCGCAAACGTTTTTCATCCGGCGTTGCGAACCAGTATTGCCAGACCACCGCGCGCACCTGGCGCGGCCGGGCGTGCGGAAAGGGATTGCCGGCAAAAAGCAAGAGCACGTCGGCATCGCCACGCAGCAAACTCTCCTCCGTGCGCACGACAATGGGCTCCTGTCGCCACGAGCTCAGCGACGCAAACCACAAATTCCAATCGAACCGCGGCTGATACGGCGCGTAAATCCCCGGCGGCTTGCTCGGATCTTGCGGTTTGAAGCGGAAGGGATAGACGAGCCAGGTTTGTCCGTCGTCCGAGCCCTGGAACTCGATCTCATAACGGCCGCGCGTCATCACGGCGAAAAGTCCGTAGCGATTGGCAATGCGAAAAGGATCCAGCGCTGAAACGGGTGTCGTGGGTAGCGGGAATGGTCTAATCATCCACACCATTTCGGCCACGGTCGCGTAGAAAATCCACGTCAGCATCACTGCTGTCACCGCGAGCTTTAATGCCGAGAGTTGCTCACGAAGTCTCTTTCGCCATTTGTCTTCGGGAGCCGGAGCGGCAAGAGGTTTGGCCTCTTTGGTGGCGAGGTAATTCTGTTTCACGAATCGTGGCAAGTAGGGGAGCAGAAACTGGTCATCGAGCAGCAAAACTCCCAGGACCAGCACCAGGTAATTCAGAAACGTGTAATTCGCGGAAAGGATGATGCCCAACTGCCAGATCGTCACGATGAAGAAACACAAGATGCGAAAGCGTCGCGGGAGCAACATCATCCAAGCCAGCCCCAGTTCCAGTGCCAGCGTCAGAAAAGCGGTCGCCGCATACTCGTCCAGCGCCGTGAAGTTCCGCCATTGCGGGTCGCCGCCCATGATCTTTGCCACCCCCGATTCGAAATAGATTCGGAAGCATTCCCACACCAGCAGGAACAAGCTCGCGCGCGATGGCCTGCTTTCTTCACCCCACCCCGGCCGGAATCCTGCCGGTGCGAAAAACAGTGCAATAAACCCCGCCTCCAGCAACATTCCATCCGACTGATAGGCGGAAAAATCCTGCGCCGCGCTGACGAACGAAAGGAAGCACACGAAACAAATCGCCAGCATGCCACGCGGCCACAAATTCAACACCAGTAGCAACGAGGCGATCATGCCCGCCCAGCATATTCCCGTAACCATGTGGGAACCGCTCGAGAGCCAAAGCAGCGTCGGCGCATACCAGTAGCCCGCATGCCCGAACCGCTCGGCCAACGCCTGCAGGTATTCTCCGGCGGGGAGAATTCCATGCGGCCCAATCAATCCGCGAATTTGAAAGACCAGCGAGAAAAACGCGGAATAATAAATAAGCCCCAGAGCGCGCAGAAAAATCCGGCGGGGGAGCAGGCGGCCCGAAGCGCCTTGTTCCGAATCAAACAACCAGCGCAAGGCCGACCCAGGTGAGAAGTCCTTCATCGGCCGCCATTATAGCGGCCTAATTATGCAGCTCGATAGGCGCGTTGACTTTTGTCCGCGCAACCCATAGCATTTTCTGTTCACTCGCGGCCGTCATTCGCTCCTGTAAGGCCGCAATTTCTGACACCCCATCGGAGGAAGTAATGCCCATCAAGGTCGGCATCAACGGCTTCGGCCGCATCGGTCGGAACATCATGCGCACCGCGCTTGACGACAAAGACATCCAGTTCGTAGCCGTCAACGACGTCACCGACGCGAAGACCCTCGCGCACCTTTTGAAGTACGACTCCGTCCTCGGCAATCTGCCGCACAAGGTCACGCATACCGAGGACACCATCGCCGTGGAAGGGAAAAGCTTCAAGGTTTTCAAGACCAAGGATCCCGCCGAGATCGATTGGGCTTCCGTGGGCACGGATATCGTTGTTGAATCGACCGGGCTCTTCACCAAAGGCGCCGACGCCAAAAAACATCTTCGCGCGCCGGTGAAAAAGGTAATCATCTCCGCTCCCGCCGATGGCCCCGATGCCACTTTCGTCCTCGGCGTGAACGACAAGACCTACGATCCTGCCAAGCATCACGTCATTTCGAACGCTTCCTGCACCACGAATTGCCTCGCGCCCGTCGCCAAGGTGCTCCATGAAACCTTCGGCATCCACAGCGGCACCATGACCACTATCCACTCTTACACTAACGATCAGAAATTGCTCGACCTGCCGCACAAGGACCTGCGCCGCGCGCGCGCCGCCGCGATCAACATGATTCCCAGCTCCACCGGCGCCGCCAAAGCCCTCCACCTCGTCATTCCCGAATTGAAGGGCAAGCTCGACGGCTACGCCATGCGCGTGCCCACGCCCAACGTCAGCGTCGTCGACCTCACCGTGTTCGTCGAAAAGCCCGCCACGAGAGAGGCCGTCAATGCCGCTCTGAAGGCCGCTTCGAACGGCCTGATGAAGGGCATCCTCAGCTATACCGAAGAAGAGCTCGTCTCCGCCGACTTCAAGGGCAATTCGAATTCCTCCATCGTCGATGCCGAATACACCAAGGTCGTCGGCGACCGCTGCGTAAAAGTTCTGGCCTGGTACGACAATGAGTGGGGCTATTCCTGCCGTTGCCGCGACCTCATCAAGCTCTTGGCCTCCAAATTCTGAGAATGGTTCTCAGTAATCAGTTTACAGTTCACGGTAAGAGCAGAAAGAAACTTCTGGCATGTTTCTTCTCTGACTGAAAACTGCCAACGGACAGTGGAGTTAGTATTTTTTCCACTGTGATCTGAGAACTAAGAGTGGAGTCCGTATTTTTTTACCACTAAAAACTGAGAGCGGAGAGTGGAGCCAGATTTGGTGTTAGTCTTTTTCTTCACTGAAAACTGACAACTGTGCACTGAGCACTCAAACCATGTACAAGCTGACTATCAACGATCTCGATCTTCGCGGAAAGCGCGTCTTCATCCGCGTGGACTTCAACGTTCCGCTCAAAGACGGCGTGGTCACCGACGACACCCGCATTCGCGAATCGCTCCCCACGCTCCGCCTCGCGCTTCAGAAGGGCGGCCGCCTCGTACTCGCTTCTCATCTCGGCCGCCCCAAGGGCGGCCCCGATTCTGAATACTCGCTCATGCATGTAGGCAAGAAGCTCCAGGAACTCATCGGCCGGCCGGTTCGATTCTCCTCGGACTGTGTCGGGCCCGTTCCTGAATCGAAGAGCAAACCCCTCGCCGACGGCGATATCCTCCTGCTCGAAAATGTCCGCTTCCATCCCGAAGAAGAAAAGAACGACGAGGCCTTTTCGAAACAGCTCGCCGCTCTCTGCGACGGCCTATTTGTCTGTGATGCCTTCGGCTCCGCGCATCGCGCGCATGCTTCCGTAGTCGGCGTCACCCGCTTCGTCAAGCAATCCGCCGCCGGCCTGCTCATGGAAAAGGAACTCGCCTATCTCGGCAAAGCGGTCACCAATCCCGCGCGCCCCTTTGTCGCGATTCTTGGCGGCGCCAAGGTCAGCGACAAAATCGAAGTCGTCGAAAACCTCATGAAAATTTCCGATGCCATGCTCATCGGCGGCGGCATGGCCT
>WNEZ01017419.1_pt1 | contig 13235 bp, 7 predicted proteins | sample 5400521 | NCBI WGS metagenome assembly WNEZ01 (sample SAMN13153339, study PRJNA577476) | soil metagenome | isolation source: 120 cm saprolite under Douglas fir tree site 2 hole 1 replicate 1 | place: USA:California | collected 2015-04-18 | reverse complement strand
GTTGTCGCGAACGAAGTCTACGTATTTCTGGCCGGAGGCGCCCTCTATGGCGCATCCGGCGACTGTGAATCCGTGGGTTGAGTAGTTGAATTTCGTGCCTGGCTGGGCTACTAGCGGATCGTTCTTGAAGAAGTTCAGTCCGCCATCGATGGGGCTATCAAAGTGTCGAATGTTGCCGACTTCAGGATCTTCCTGGGAGTCGCCTTTGTAGTGACGGATTCCCGCTAGATGGGCGAGCGATTGGCGGGTCGTAATCGGTGAGTCTTTCAGCGGGAACGCAGGGCAATACTTCTGGGCGGGTGCGTCGAGATCAAGTTTGCCGCGCTGCCACAGCAGCATGGCGGCCGTAGCCGTAATGGGCTTGGAGATCGAGGCCAAACGGTAGAGAGTGTAAGAAGTTGCCGGGACAGAGTTCTCGAGGTCGGCCATACCGAACCCACCCGACCACTCGTATTCGCCGTTCTCAACGATGGCCACCGAGACACCAGGGATGCCGTTCGCTGCCATGAATTTGTTGACCGCATACTCGATCTGGGTCCGCTTCTCAGCGGAGAGGTTGGATTGCTGGGAGAAGGCGACGGTTTCGAGCAGAAGAAGAGCGATGAATGTTCTGGTCAGAAGCATTCGGGCGTGATGATTGCGGCTTATCCGCATTTACACCTCCGTGTGAAGGCGAGGGAGAGTATAGCGGGAATAAGCCTGTCGGGCGACAGGGAGTGATTCAGCAGCTTTTAAGACGGCGGCCAGTTGCGAGGCCGGAACCTGTCTATCAATACTGTTCGTATCGCAACCCGAGGACCCCATGTTGAGGAAGATGAATTGGCTATTCACTCTGATCATTTTGTCGTCCGTTACTGCGTCCCACGGAGGTTGGTCCCGGGCTGCGGCACAACCGACGAATTATGTTCTCGTTTGGAGCGACGAATTCAGCACGGCTAACGGTACCCTGCCCGATTCCTCCAAGTGGATCATGGAAACCGGCGGCGGCGGTTGGAGCAACCACGAACTCGAGTCCTACACGAATCGAGCACCGAACGCCCACGTGCAGAATGGCAACCTTGTCATCACTGCCAAGAAAGAGATCTACAAAGGAACTGACGGCATCACGCGTCAGTACACTTCCGCACGTCTCAAGACTCTGGGATTGTTTGAGCAGAAGTATGGACGCTTAGAGGCCCGTATCAAGATTCCGCGGGGACAGGGAGTGTGGCCAGCCTTCTGGATGCTCGGCAACAACATCGGTACCGTCGATTGGCCCGACTGCGGCGAGATCGACATCATGGAGAACGTTGGAAAAGAACCGGACAAGGTTTATGGCACCATTCACGGCCCCGGCTACTGGGGAGGAAACGGGCTGGGTGGGAGCTACACCCTGCCTTCAGGCAAGTTCGCCGATAATTTCCACGTCTTTGCTGTCGAATGGGAGCCCTCAACCGTTCGCTTCTACGTGGATGGCAATCTGTACGAGACCCGCACACCCGCTGATCTCCCTGCGGGTAAAGCCTGGGTCTTCGATCATCCGTTTTTTATTTTGCTCAACGTGGCTGTTGGTGGAGACTGGCCGGGAAGTCCCGACCGTACTACCATCTTTCCTCAGCAAATGCTGGTCGACTACGTGAAGGTTTATGCCAGAAAATAGCTTCCGCTCGGGTGGAGGCCCTGACAACCATCGGTTTTTGTCGCCTCCGGGTTCAATTTTCTGGGGGTACTGATCTATGGCAGCATTCCGTTTTTGAAGTTCGGCGTCCGTCAGAAAGGCTTTGTTTGTCCTCTGTGACCACGGGTCGGTTTTTCTATCGCGTAATTTGATGGCTGGATCGTTTGCGGACTCGACGTCAGCGCACGCAGAAAAGCTGTCAACCCAGCCCAAGATCCCGGCCCAACCTCAGCCTGTCACCCACGACTTCTAAAGCACTTACGCAGCCACCTAAGACCTGTTAAGTCGTTGTAGATACTCATAAACGCCAGTCTGAAAAGGCTGGCGGCGGTTCAACTCCGTCCCTGGCCACCATCTTTTCAACTACTTACCCGCCCGCTCAACCCTAGTTTTGTTCCAATTTGTTCCAATACTTTAGAACTGGCCGTGTCGGTGGTCGCCTCAATCACCAAAAAGCAAGGAAACGTACGTGCTGCAAACGCTCGCTCGCCGTTCACAAAATGCCCGTGCAAACTGCGCGTGGAAATTTGCAGGGGAAACCCTTCAAATCGCAGCCTTGTTTCTGCAAGGTCACAGCAAGTGATGTATGTATGACCCGTTTTGACATTCTCGCGATCCTAGCCGCACAATCCCGCCCAATTTCGTGTGCGCGGATCGCGGAATTAACGGGTAGACGCGGCTGGTATCGGCGGTCATTTCAGGCGGACCTAGCGACTCGATTGAGACGGCTCTACAGATGGGGTCTGTTGCACCGCCGGAAGACCGCTGAAGGGCCCTTCTTGGATGGACGGGCCATTTACGTTTGGTCGGTTAGCCAGCGCGGGCGAGAACGACTGGAGTGGGCGGTCAGGAGTCAGGTCCGGATAGCCAGGCACCCGTCTCCACCCCGCCTAACTTTTCTGATGGAAAGTCGGGCCCCAGTCCTATACTTACGGAAAAGTGACCATTTCGGAAATTGGTCTGCGTACAATCGCCTTCTGTGCAGGTACACTGCTCTTTTATTCGATTTTCTTGTATGAAGACGAGAACACGCGAGTGCAGAGCAGTCTGGAAGATTGGTGGATCAGACTGGAGGACCAAAAGCAAGCCGCCCTGAACCGACAAACTGTCTTTGTTCGTGAGATTGCCCGCTCAATCGATCACTTTCTAGATGGTCTCCTTGGGCGTAATTTACTATCGGTCCGAGCTGTTTCCATTTCCGTCTGTTATTCGCTCTCAACAGCTTCGGCAACTGCCCTTTTGTTATTTCACGATTCGCTCGGCCTAGAACCGACAATTATCACGATTGCCTGGGCACTCAATCTGTGTCTGGTCGCTGCTGGAACGCTGCCGGCGATTAAACCAAAACTGTCCTGGATACCCTTTAGCGTTGCCTGTCTAGTCATCATTGTCAACTCCGTTCAGCACGCCCTACGGAGCTGAACTCCTTGCTCTACCATTGAGTACGCTCAGTGACCTTTATGTCCTACTTCTGGCGCGTAGAACCTTTAAGGAAGTAATAAATGCCGTGTCAGCCGCTCAGATCCTTCAACTCTTTATGCTTAATCTCTTGGCTCTCGGATTGGTGATTCTAGTGCCGTATTTTCTTTCCCTTACCATTCAGCTGCCTTTCTTGATCAAACTCGCATTTATGAACGTCTGGTCAGGGCTCTTGCTAGCATGCCCATTTCTAGTCGCAATGGTCATGCTGGTGCATCGCGTATTGTGGCCCACCATCCTCAGGCCCCTTTATCTAGCGCAGCGAGTTCGGGTGGTTCACAATAAATCATTACTCGCTACACTGAGTGTGACTCTGCTGGGTGTCGCCTTTGGACCGAGTATCCCAGCGATCGGCGGCATACTCCACTCGATATTGAAGCAAATAATTCGATGACCAAGAGTAGTCGCATGAACCGTTCACGCTGGTTGCTCCTCGCGCTCGCAATATTGTCGGTGCCTTCGATTGCGGCAATTGCCAATCGCCTTTACTGGTTGGGAAACGACACTATACACGCCGACGTGGTAGCGCGTGTAAACCACTCGGTGATTACAGCGGCAGAATTGCGAGAACAGGCCGACTTAATACAGCGACTGGGCGCCCTACGCAAGCGGGCGATGCCGAGCATGCCAACCGTTTCGCTCGAAACAACTTCTATATTGGAAAGTATTATCGATGCTAGATTGCTGTCGCAAGAGGCGCGCCTTTTGAAGGTCGATGTGAGTACCAAGCTCCGCGATCAAATACGTGAATTTAGCACTGATGCAGGCGTAGAAGGCGAGGAGGGCTTGAAGCGCATTGTCACCGCAGAAGGGATCAATTTCGATCGTTATAAGACGGAACTCGAGACTTCCCTGGTCGCTCGAGCAGTCATTGAGGAAGTTGTCGGAGAGTCCATCGTCATCACCGCCGATGACGAGCAAGCATATTACAAAAAGTTCGCCTCGGACTTTGACCGGCCAGAGCAGGTGCACTTGTCTGAAATTCTCATTGCCTCCCCCTTGCGCAAAGCCCTTAGCAGGCGTGACGTGCGCGATCCGAGAGTGATAGCCGCGCATCACAAGGCGCGCGAACTGTCGCGTCAGATTCGCATGGGTGCCACGTTTGAGGACGTTGCTAGGCGTGAATCTAGCGGACCGACCGCCAAGGAAGGGGGCGATCTCGGCTGGTTCAAGCGGGGTACACTAGCCCTGCCGTTGGAGAATGTTGCGTTCTCACTGCCTCCGGGTGGCGTCTCAGACGTGAGATTAACCAAGCAAGGTTACCTAATCCTAAAAGCCCTCGACCACAAGAAGGCGGGCATTCCTCCACTTGCCGAGATCAAGAGTGACGTGGACAATTCGATCCGTAAGGAACTCCTAAGAGTTGGCACGCGAGAACATCTTTTCTTGTTGCGTGAACAGTCATTCATTGACGTAAAAGGCGGTTTCATTGACAAGTGGTCGTGGCAAGGTGGAACTTCGGACCCGGCCCGTGCCCTGGTGAGGGCGGTTGCGTTGTTGTTCGCGGCAGTCATCATTGTCATCGTTGACTATTGGTTTCTAACCGGGAAAAGGACATTGGGCGGGCGGCCCGCTTCGCGGCAGGAAACATAATGCGAGGGCCTCAGCCGTCAGAATTGCGGCGGCGCGTCTCACTCTAGGTGCGCCGCGAGGCGGCCGCGCGAAACTTCGTTTTCGTTTGCGGCGGATTTTGCTTAGCCATTTGATTCCTCCTTTGAATTGAATGACAGAATATGTTAGGGGCTTCGCGTGCCGATAGTCTTGAGACCGCTTTGCTTCGGCTGCGCTTCGACGTAGCGCTTCAGCTCCTCGAGTATCCGCACATTCTCCTTGTGGAACACCCAAAACACCAAGGGCTCCGCCACCTTCAGTAGGCCGAGTATTTGGATCGTGAGAGAGATCGAGAGCACGGATGACGCATGTCGCACGTTCCTCTGGCTCAAACGTGTAACGATATTGACGTCAATGGAGCCTCACCAACCAACCAGCAGAGTCGGGGCGATGGCCGCCCGAAACCAGCCTGACCAAGGTCACCCCGCCGTTGTCACTCGCCTTGGGGAGGGCCGGGCGGCGGGGATTCCCTGGGTCGGTGCACCGCTTACGCTGCGGCTTCCTTACTATGCACGAAGAACGCCAGCAGGTCGGAATTGATCTGGTGCGAATTGGTTGTGGGCATCCCGTGCGGAAAACCCGGATACACCTTCAGCGTGGCGTTCTTCACAATCTTTGCGGACAAGAGAGCCGCTGCGCCGATCGGCACGATCTGATCATCGTCGCCGTGAAGAATGAGGGTTGGCACATCGAACTTCTTCAGGTCCTCGGTAAAATCCGTCTCCGAGAAAGCCTTGATGCAGTCGTAATGGGCCTTCACGCCTCCCAACATGCCCTGCAGCCACCAGTGCTCCCGGATGCCTTCGGAAATCTTCGCGCCCGGCCGGTTATAGCCGTAGAACGGGAGCGTAATGTCCTTGTAGAACTCCGCCCGATTGGCCACAAGTTGGACTCGAAGTCCGTCGAAGACCGAGATGGGGAGGCCACCAGGATTCTTTTCCGTCTTCAGCATCAGCGGTGGCACCGCGCTGATGAGCACCGCCATGCCGACACGTTTTGTTCCATGCCGGCCGATGTAACGGGCAACTTCTCCACCGCCGGTGGAGTGGCCCACGTGGATTGCGTTCTTCAGGTTAAGCTTTTCGGTGAGGGCCGCGAGATCATCAGCGTAAGTGTCCATCTCGTTACCATCCCACGTCTGTGTGGAACGGCCGTGCCCTCGTCGGTCGTGCGCGATGACCCGATAGCCACGCTCGCCGAAGAACAACATCTGTGCGTCCCAATCGTCGGCGGTCAGGGGCCAGCCGTGGCTGAACACGACTGGCTGTCCCGTTCCCCAGTCCTTGTAGTAGATCTGTGTACCGTCTTTAGTCGTGATTGTTGGCATAGATTGCTCTCCTTAGTTGTAACTTTTCCTTCGCAAACAGCATGGACAAACAGGAAGTTCCTGATCAAGCCGCGTGCGCCGACTCGATGTGGAACCTCTTCGCAGCGAGAATGGTAAGCCCGACAAACTGCCGAAAATCATGCTGCGCTCCTTTCAAGACCGAGATGTTCTCTACTGGCCTTCCATTCCTGCCTGCCCGGTGCAGCAGCTATCTCTTGCCGGACCGACGGAGCTCGCTGTAACTTCCAGCCGCATGGGCAACGACTCAATGCCAGGAAAGATCGCGTCCCGCTCTGGAAGTCGGCGCAACGCTCGCCTCTGTGCTACTGCTACCTTCTTGATGCTGCAGCCCAGCAGAAGGGAGCAATCCCAGCCGGAATATCGCTCCAGCATCGACAGGACAAAAACGAAGCGCTCCAGAGGGGCGAGCCGGGTCACGGCATCAATCGCGTCGTATCTATGTGTTTCGTATTGGCCGGCGTCCCATAAGTCCCGCGTGGCACTTCGCGCTGATGCAGGAGACACGATCAATACGCCCACAGATCGGTTGGGGGTGATTTTACACGCGCTTGCCGCTCCCTCGCACCTGTAAACGGTTTCGCTCAGATTTCTGGATTTCAGCTGCTGTTCGTTCCTCCCTCTGTTCTAAGGCGAGTGAGTTTCGAAAGCATGCGCTTCGCGACCGCAGCACTTGCCACTGATAAGCCTGCGCACAGCAACATGACGGTTCGAAATCCGAAGACGAATGCGTCGGCGATCGATCTTTTGAGGGCACTTGTCATACTGGAATCGATGCCGGCGGGTAGCTGCAAGCCTGCGAGTTTGACTTCTTGGGTTTGAATCTCCCGTAATATTCCGGATGGTATCGAGAGGGAAGCCAAGTTGTGATCCAGGCGAGAACCAAAGGCAGTCACCATGACGATCCCCAGAACCGCAATCGCAAGTACGCCCGCGACGCGGGCAACTGCGTTGTTGATTCCAGAGGCAGTACCGACGCGCTCCCGGTCTACTGAATTCATCACGACCGTAGTGAGTGGAGCTACGGTGACCGTCATCCCGAACCCCAGGACAACCGCCGCCGGAAAAAACGTCTTCCAGTAGCTACCTCCAACGTCAGGCACAGCGAACAGGACGAATCCTAAAGCGGCAATCAAAGGACCGACGATTAGGGGACCTCTTGACCCGTAGCGTGTCACGAGTCCTCCCGACCACCGCGACAGAAGAAACATCAGCAAAACAAACGGCAGAACGGCGGCTCCGGCGGCGGTTGCCGAGTATCCCTGCACCTGGATTAGATTCATGGGGAATAGAAAGAAAAAGACTCCAATGGCGGCATACAAAAACAAGGTCAGCAAGTTGGTGCCACTGAAGCTACGGGATTCGAAGACAGAGAGCGGTACCATCGGCGATGTGACGCGGCGTTCGACGAATGCCAATGCAATGAGGCCGCCAACTCCAACGATCAAACTTCCGAAGACCAGTGGATTCCTCCAACCCAAGGTGACCGATTCGATGAAGCCGCTGACCAAACCGCCGAGCCCGACGGTAGCGAAGAGTCCGCCCCACCAGTCTATCCGGCCTGCGATGGCACTCCGGCTCTCCGGGATACGCCAAGCGGAAATCGCGATCACAGCCACCGCAAACGGAAGATTAATGAAGAATGCCCAACGCCAGGATGCGTGCTGAACCAACCACCCGCCGAGAACGGGCCCAATCGCGGTGGTGATCGCAGTAAAGCCGGACCACGTCCCGATCGCACGCCCCCGGCTTTTCTCGTCGAAAGAAGCACTGATAATCGCGAGGCTCCCGGGCACGAGGAGAGCAGCCCCCACGCCCTGAATACTTCTCCAGATGATTAGTTGGTGAATGCTTAACGCAAAACCACAACCCAAAGAAGCCCCGGCGAAGATTGCTACACCCACCACGAAGGTCAGGCGGCGGCCAAACAGGTCACCGAGTGAGCCTCCGACTAGGATCAACGCACCGAGGAGCAACCCGTAAGATTCGACTACCCATTGCACGCCCACCACGGTTGCGTTAAAAGTGGATTGGATCGCGGGCAGAGCTACATTCACGACCGTGCTGTCGATGAACGCCATGCTGGACCCGAGAATGGTTGCAGTGAGTATCCAGATTTTCGCTTCTGCTCCGCATGGAACTCCGTCGTCCGCCGATCGGATTATGGCTTCATCGCAAGGTGTTTTCATGCAAGCTATAGATGCAAGGGGGATGACTTCCGAAAAAACCATCCGTGATTCCGTTAATCGTTTGCTAGTGGGAGGACACTCGCAAGAGCTGCCAGCACTCTCTGGCGATTGCCCAGTCTTCCTGCGCTCGGATGATCAGGACACGAACCGCGGAATCCGGCGTAGCAATATCCGAGTCTCCAGCATGCTGAGCATTGGCGGCGAGTTTGATACCGAGAAAACCGAGCTGTTCGCATGCCGCAAGGCGTACCTCCGCCGAGTTCTCTCCCACGCCGGCAGTGAATATCAGTGCATCAATGCCTCCTAGCACGGCTACCATTGCGCCAATGCCCGCCCGCAGACGATGCACGTAGATGTCGAATGCTAACCTTGCTCGCGCATTGCCTTGTTTTATGGACGCCAAAATCTCGCGCATGTCCCCCGAAATACCGGAGATTCCCAGCAGGCCTGACTGTTTGTTTAGAACATCATCAATTTCATGGGCTTGGAGTCGGCCTTCGCGGATCAGGTAGGTGAGAATTCCCGGATCAACCGAACCGGAGCGAGTACCCATCATCAGACCTTCGAGGGGAGTAAACCCCATGGTGGTGTCGATGCTGTGGCCTTCCTGAATCGCAGCCAGGGAACAGCCATTGCCCAGATGGCAAGTAACTAATCTGAGCGAGTTTAGGTCTCGGCGTAGAAGTTGTGCCGCGCGCGCAGCACAATATTGATGGTTGATGCCGTGGAATCCGTAGCGGTGGATACCCCTTTCGAACCATTGATAGGGCCCCGGATACACCACCGTGGCCTGCGGCATTTTGCGATGGAATCCGGTGTCGAAAACCGCGGCCTGCGGAACCGCGCCTAACAGGTTTTCAATGACCCCCATACCTTCGAGTTCAGCGCGATTGTGGAGAGGAGCGAAAACAGAAGCCTTGGCAATTCCCGATTTCACCGCGGAAGTGAGCAGAAGTGGTCTTTCGTAATTCGGCCCGCCGTGCACCACGCGGTGTCCGACAACATCAATCTCAGCACGCGACCTGACGGTACGCGTCTTGCCATCCCACAAAGTCCCAAGCAGATGCTCAACGGCCCCAGCACGCGACGAGACTTTCACTTGATCTTTCTGCACAACCCCGCGTGAGGTCTTGACCTCAGCGTCCGCAACGTCGTCATGCCACTCAATCTTGCCTTCCCAGAGCGGGGAAGGCGGATCGTCAGGAAGAGTTTCGCCAATCTCGTACAACGAGCTTTTCTGGCTGCTGGAACCGGAATTGAGCACGAGGATCTTCATAGCTCAGTACGGCCATTTCCAGTTTTTCACCTCCGGCAAATCGTCGCCGTGCTCGCGTGTGTAGAGCTTGTGCTCCACTAGCTTGTTTCGCAGGAACTGCTGGAAATGGGCACCGGTGCGCTGCAATTTCGGTACTCGGGCCACGACATCACCGGCAAGGTGAAAGCGATCCAGGTCATTCATGACGGTCATGTCGAATGGAGTGGTGGTGGTGCCCTCTTCTTTATAGCCGCGCACGTGGAAGTTGTCGTGACCATGTCGGCGATAGCACAGCCGATGAATGAGCCATGGATATCCGTGATAGGCGAAGATCACCGGCTTGTCGGTAGTGAACATGGAATCAAATTCGGAATCAGAGAGTCCGTGGGGATGTTCACTGCTCGGCTGCAGGGTCATCAGGTCAACCACGTTGACGACTCGAATCTTGAGATCAGGAAAATGCTGACGCAGAAGATCAACGGCAGCCAGCGTTTCCAGAGTCGGTACATCGCCGGCACAGGCCATTACGACATCCGGCTCACTGCCCTCATCGTTGCTTGCCCAGGGCCAGATGCCGATGCCAGTTGTGCAGTGTGCGATAGCGGCGTCCATGTCGAGCCACTGCAGCTCCGGCTGCTTGCCGGCGACAATCACGTTTACGTAGTGGCGGCTGCGCAAGCAATGATCGGCCACGGACAGCAACGTGTTGGCATCCGGCGGCAAATACACTCGGATAATGTCGGCCTTCTTGTTCATCACAGCGTCGATGAAACCCGGATCCTGATGAGTGAAGCCGTTGTGATCCTGCCGCCACACGTGCGAAGTCAGAAGATAATTCAGCGAAGCAATGGGACGCCGCCACGGGATGTCACGCGTGACCTTGAGCCACTTAGCATGCTGATTGAACATCGAATCCACGATGTGGATAAAGCCCTCGTAACACGAGAAGAAACCATGACGGCCGGTGAGCAAATAACCTTCCAGCCAGCCCTGACACATGTGCTCGCTCAGGACCTCCATCACGCGCCCGTCCGGCGACAGGTGCTCGTCGACCGGGAGAATCGGCTCCATCCACACCTTGTCCGTAGCCTGATACACAGCATCGAGGCGGTTGGAGGCGGTTTCATCGGGGCCGAACACGCGGAAGTTTGCGTGCTCCAGATTCCGCTTCATCACATCGCGCAGGAAAGTTCCCAGGATCTTAGTGGATTCCCCCGTCTCTTTGCCGGGCTTGGAGACCGAAACCGCGTATTCGCGGAAATCCGGCATCAGCAGGTCTTTCAGCAGCAGCCCGCCGTTGGCATGCGGGTTCGCGCCCATACGGCGTTCACCTTTGGGACCGAGTTCCGCAAGTTCTCCAATCAGCTTGCCGTTATCATCGAACAACTCTTCCGGGCGATAACTCTTTAGCCAGGCTTCGAGAATTGGCAAGTGCTCCGGTTTGGTATCCAGATCGGCCACTGGCACCTGATGCGCGCGCCATGTGCCCTCGATTTGTTTGCCGTCTACAAATTTGGGTCCAGTCCAGCCTTTCGGAGTTCGCAAGACGATCATCGGCCAGACCGGAAGTGTCGCCGATCCCTTGCTGCGGGCTTCGTGCTGGATGGCCTGTATCTCTTCGATCACCGTGTCGAGCGTCGACGCCATGAGCTGATGCATCACTTCCGGTTCGTGCCCTTCCACAAAGTGCGGCTTGTATCCGTAGCCACTGAAGAGTTGAGTTAGTTCTTCATCGCTGAGACGGCCCAGTATAGTCGGGTTCGCGATCTTGTAGCCGTTCAGGTTCAGGATCGGCATCACCGCTCCGTCGCGTACCGGGTTCAGAAATTTGTTGGAATGCCAACTGGTCGCGAGCGGACCGGTTTCGGCCTCGCCATCGCCCACCACGCAGCAAGCCACCAGATCGGGATTGTCGAAAACCGCTCCGTAGGCATGCACCAGGGAGTAGCCGAGCTCTCCGCCTTCGTGGATGGAACCGGGTGTCTCCGGCGCGTCGTGGCTGGGAATGCCTCCAGGAAATGAAAATTGCTTAAACAGCTTTTTTATACCTTCTTCGTTTTGCTGAATGCTGGAATAGAACTCCGTGTACGTGCCTTCAAGATAAGAGTTCGCCACCATGCCGGGCCCGCCGTGTCCGGGACCGCAAATGTAAATAACGTTCAGGTCGTACTTCTCGATCAGACGGTTGAAGTGCACATAGATAAAGTTCAGTCCGGGCGTCGTACCCCAGTGACCCAGCAGCCGGGGCTTCACGTGCTCAAGTTTCAGAGGTTCGCGCAGCAACGGATTGGCGTACAGGTAGATTTGTCCAACCGAAAGATAATTGGCCGCGCGCCAGTAGGCGTTCATCTTGCGCAATTCCTCTGGAGAAAGTGGCTGGTTAGAGACGGAAATACCGGCAGAATCGGCAGATGCCACGGGAGTCATAGAAATTCCTTTTCATGCTTTCTCGTTTGTTTGGATTCGGCGATGTGGAGAATATCGTCATTTTTATCTCGTGCCTGTGAAGTCTTGCTGTCAGGCAGCCTGGACGCTTGCCTCCAACATTTCCGGGACGGACGTTGGATTGTGCCAGCCTCCGGGCGGAGTTACGCGCTCGACTTCGTCCGGGCCCCACGTATTCGGCGCGTACTGATAAATCGGCGTGTTCTTTTTCAGCACTGGATCCACGATGCGCCACGCTTCTTCCACGTAGTCCTCGCGGGCAAACAAGGCACTCTCTCCGGTCATGACCGCTCCGAGCACACGCTCGTAAGCGTCCATTTCATCGGCGCGCGGAGAGCGGCTGGCCACCATTTCACCGGTTTGGAGAGAGAGACCCTCACCCGGAGCCAGCGACATCATTCCCATGGCGATCGTCACCTCGGGACTGAGGCGGAGCCGGAGATGGTTCTCGGTCAGAATATTGTCAGGAATCAGTGTAGGAGGCTTGCGAAACTTGCCAACAATTTCGGTGCAGGTTACCGGCAAACACTTGCCGGCCCGAATATAGAAAGGGACTCCCCTCCAGCGCCAGGAATTGATCTCCAGCTTCAAGGCGGCGAAGGTTTCGGTCTGCGAGTCCTTGGAGACGCCGTTTTCATCCCGGTAGCTGCGGAACTGGCCGCGCACCAGGTTCTTCTCCTCAATGGGCGGAATCGCTTTCAGCACTTTCACTTTCTCGTCGCGCACAGACTCGCTGTCGACGCGGACCGGTGGCTCCATCGCCAGATTCGACAACACCTGGAATAGATGGTTCTGGATCACATCGCGAATCGCTCCGGTCTGGTTGTAGAACCCCCCTCGGCCTTGCACTCCGAAGTCCTCCGCCATCGTGATCTGCACGCTCTCGATGTAGGTGCGATTCCAAAAGGATTCCACAAAGGCGTTCGCAAAGCGAAAGGCCAGCATGTTGTTCACCGGCCGCTTGCCGAGGTAGTGGTCGATGCGGAAGATGTCTGGTTCGTCAAAAACTCCAAGCAAGACTTTGTTAAGACCCTGCGCTGAGGCCAGATCATGTCCGAAAGGTTTTTCGACAATGACCCGCGCGCCCTTGGAGCAATTCGATTCCGCCAGCTGTCCCACAACGGTTTCAAATAAAACAGGCGGGATCGCCAGGTAGTGTGCTGGGCGATGCGCGTCCTTGAGCTCCTTGCGAATAGCCGCAAAAGTCTCCGGATCCTGGTAGTCGCCGTCAACATAGCGCAACAAGCCGTTCAA
>WNEZ01003676.1_pt1 | contig 13237 bp, 13 predicted proteins | sample 5400521 | NCBI WGS metagenome assembly WNEZ01 (sample SAMN13153339, study PRJNA577476) | soil metagenome | isolation source: 120 cm saprolite under Douglas fir tree site 2 hole 1 replicate 1 | place: USA:California | collected 2015-04-18 | reverse complement strand
GAGCAGTTGCATGAGCAATCCCTTTTTGTGTGATTTTTTGGGCATTTCTTGAAAGGAGCATGTGTATGCCTTCCGTTCAGCCTGTTGTGAGCGAACAGCAGATTTTGCAGCTTTTGGGACGGCATTTTTCTGGGGCAGTGAGTGATGTAGGAATTATTGTGCTTCGGCAGTTGTTATAGCCTTCGCCAGGCTATTTGATGTGAGATACTCGCCGGAATTGCACGGCTGCTATCTCACCACAGCAATGGAATGTCACGCTCATACATGGGAATCGTAACGAGCGATATTGAAATACGTTGAGGAGAAACCGATGGACGACGCTGCAATCTTGAAACAAATCACAGAACTGGTGGACGAGGAACACGAGCTTACAAACCTGGCTGAGGCAGAGGGTGGCCTGAATGATGAGCAGCATGCCCGCATGAAGGCCCTCGAGGTCAGCCTGGATCAGTGCTGGGACCTGTTACGCCAGCGCAGGGCACGGCGCTCTGCCGGCCTCAATCCAGACCAGGCCGAGGTGCGCGATCCAAAAATCGTCGAGCACTACCTGCAGTGAGACGAGCATAACTGGCTCGCTAAATGGTCGTACCGAGTAGGGGCGACCCTTGCGGTCGCCCTCCTGCTAAATAGTAGCTAAATGGTAGCTATCTTGACGGGCGTTGGGGTGGCCCGTAGATCTTTCAGCTCTCGCTCGCCAGGAGCACTACCTTGCCTTTTACCTTGCGGTTCATCATGTCGCTCAGAGCTTGCCCTGCCTTGTCTAGCGGGTAGGTCGCGGAGATGAGTGGCTTGACCTTTCCCGTTGCAAACCAGGTGAGAAGCTCCTGGAGGTGTTCCTGGCTGCGCCTGGGTTCGCGTGCAGTGAACGAGCCCCAGAATACGCCGACAATGGAGCAGCCTTTGAGAAGCGGCAGATTGAGCGGGATGCGCGGGATGTCTCCTGTCGTGAAGCCGATGACCAGGAAACGGCCATTCCAGGCCATGCCCCGCAGGGCAGCCTCGGAATAATCGCCGCCTACCGGGTCGAAGGCGACATCGACACCATTGCCTGCGGTGAGGGCCTTCACGCGCTCCTTGAGATCCTGGGTGCTGTAGTTGATGGCCTCGTCTGCGCCGTGTTGCCTGCACACAACAAGCTTCTCGTCGGTCGATGCTGCTGCAATGACGTGTGCTCCCATGACCTTGCCGATCTCCACCGCTGCCAGGCCAACGCCGCCTGCCGCACCAAGGACGAGCAGCGTCTCTCCTGGCTTGAGTTGAGCCCGGTCCTTTAGCGCGTGATGAGCGGTCCCGTAGGTCAGGACAAAGGCGGACGCGGTAATGAAATCCATGCCTTCGGGCATAGGGATAAGCTGCGCTCCCTCGGCAAGAACCTCCTCGGCAAAGCCTCCATGACCGGTGAACGCGATCACGTGGTCGCCGGCCTTCACGGACTCCACACCGGCTCCAACTTCTTTCACCACACCGGCAACCTCGCTGCCCGGTGAGAAGGGCATGGGCGGTTTGAACTGGTACTTGCCCTGGATGATTAGCGTATCAGGGAAGTTCACCCCACAGGCTTTCACGCCGATGACCACCTGGCCTCTGCCCGGCTTGAGTGGCTCGATATCTTCGATCACCAGGCTCTCAGGCGGTCCATATGCTTTGCACAACACCGCTTTCATGTATACTCCTCCTGGGGAGAATAATAGGGTTTTCATCCTCGTGTACCCGTTGGGACGTGGTCCAAGGGATTGTATCTTGAACCATTGTAGGATCCTGCCTGGGGCAGGTAATGCTCGCGTTGCCTGTTTCCTTCCATGAATACAGACCCGCATAGCAACTATAGCCTATCACATAAACAGCATGTTGAAAAACTCTCGAGATTCACAAAGAGAGCAAGATGGAAGAAGATATTTTCCCCTTTGTCGCCTCATTGACTGACAAATTTAATCTCGATGAGAGGGGGATAAGAATACTCATCGCGGATTGTCGAGTTTTGAGTTTTTCTCAGCCGTTCTTCTCTCTTCCATATTTGGACTTTTTCAACAGGCTGCAAGCATTTTAGGGATTTTCTCTCTAAAAACAGCTTCTTATTCCTACGAGCACTTTGGCGTAGCGCATTTGTAGGGCGTTTGTAGTGCATTGCGAAACCAGGGATTGGCGAGATAAGAGCTACCGACACTCAGACCGAAGCCGGGACTTGACAATCCCTGCTACGCATCTGGTATAGTTAGGATGTGCTACTACTACATACTCTAGTCAAGCACGTCAACACGACCCAAAAAAGGAAGAGGAAGCATGCAGCAATTACATCGCACTGCGCAGCGACTCTCCTTGGTCGTACTCCCCATTCCCTCACATCGGAGTAATCCTGCTGCCGCTGAGACCCCGGCCCAGAGGGTCATTGCGCCCATTTGCAGGCGAGGTGTTTCCGAGACTTCCCGTTGACGGGTCACTTTTTTTCACCTTCGCACACCGCAGGCACCTGGCATTGACCCCCACGGTTTTCCTGCTGGGCATTTTTTGCCTTCTCTGTATTGTTTTAGCATGCACCCATTCCAGCCAAAGAGGAGAACACCATGCACACAGCTATCAATACCTCATATCGTCGTGATTTAGGCGATGGACTGGTGCTCCGCTGGTCAACAGCCGAAGATACTGAGCGGATCGCGACATTGCACAGTATGGTTCATCGTGATACAGCCGAGGAACCACCCAACACCAACGTCATGAGGGTCATTCGCCGTCTGATGAATGGCGACCATCCCTTAATGGGGCCACATGATTTCGGCGTGATCGAGGACACAAGCAAGGAAGGGAACCCGGTGGTAGCCTGCACCTGCTTGTGGAAACACACCTGGACCTACGAGGGCATCCCCTTCAGTGTTGGTCGTCCTGAGATGGTTGCCACCGACCCGGCGTATCGCAATCGTGGACTCATTCGTGCTCTCTTCGAGATGGTCCACGAACGCAGCGAGGCCGAAGGCGACCTTGCCCAGGCCATTACCGGCATCGCCTACTTCTATCGCCAGTTCGGCTATGAATATGCTCTCGAATTGGAAGAGAGACGCACTACCCCCATTTCGCTGATCCCCAAGGCGAAAGAGGGCGAGTCTGAGCCATTCACACTACGCGAGGCTACAGGCGAGGATATCCCTGAGATTGCGACACTCTACAACTGGCGCCGGGCCAGCAGCATCGTCTCGGAAAGCATTACACGCAAACAGTGGCTCTACGAGATCGAAAGCTGGAAAGAGCATCCCCAACTGGGACATGCCTTCAATTTCCAGATGATCGCTGATGCCGCAGGGCAGACGGCCGGCTTCGTGGCGCTTGATGCCAGGCGCAGGGGCAAGGGACTGGGCGTATGGCTGCTGGAGGTCGCCGAGGGTGTAAATGTGCAAACAGCCATGCCATCTGTTTTGCGCGCTCTCCACACCTGCGGCCTCAACATGGAACTGGCCCGGCCCGACGTTCCTCCCTTGAGTGAAATTGGCTTCTACCTTGGAACCACCCATCCGGTCCACGAAGTGCTGGGCGATGAATTAGATCGTGCCACGGAGCCTCCCTACGCCTGGTATGTACGTGTGAAGGATCTTCCAGCCTTTCTCATGCATATCGCTCCCGCGCTCAAAAAACGGCTGGCGACCTCTCCTGTCGTGGGACATATAGGTGAAATCAAACTGGATTTCTATCGTGGTGGCCTGCGCATGCTCTTCGAGCAAGGACGCCTGACAGTTGCGGAACCCTGGCGGGTGCCGCTCTACGACTCCAATGCGAGCGGCGGCTTCCCTCCGCTGGTCTTCCTGCAAATGCTCTTCGGTCATCGCAGCATCGAAGCTCTACGCCATACATTTCCTGATGTGTGGGTAAGCGATGAGGCCAGGCCGGTACTCAAGGCGCTCTTCCCCACGCGACCGTCGTTTGTATTTGGATGGTAATCAGACTCGTGAGAGACACACTGCTAGGGTGGGTCGCCGACCAGGATGGCAACACCTATGGTGTGCATCAGTAAATGATCACCCTACGAACGGGGTGAGAAAGCCTGGACACCCGTGATATCGCGCCCGACAATGAGTGACTGGATAGTATCGGTACCTTCGTAGGTGAACACCGCCTCGATGTCAGCGTGGTGGCGGGCAATGTGATATTCCAGCAGAATACCATTGCCGCCCAGCATCTCGCGTGCATCGGCAACAACCTCGCGTGCCAGCCGCGCATTGTTCATCTTGGCGAGCGATGCCATAGCGGCCGTCATCTTACCTTCACCCTGGAGTTGACCGAGCCTAAGGCAGAGCAGCTGCATGCTCGTCACATTCGCCAGCATAGCAGCCAGCTTGCTCTGAATGATCTGGAAGCTCGTCAATGACTTGCCAAATTGGATGCGCTCCTTTGCGTAGGAAAGTGCAATCTCGTACGCGGCAGCTGCATGGCCAACCGCCTCCCAGGCTACACCTGAGCGCGTGGCAGTCAATACCTTCGCGGTATCCTTGAAGCTGCGTGAAAATGCCAGGCGATTCTCCACGGGTACATGCACATCGGTGAGCGCGATGTCGGTTTGCCACACGGCACGTTTTGCGACCTTGCCTGTCATGACCTTCGCGTCAAAACCAGGCGTGCCCTTTTCGACGAGGAACCCGCCAACGTTACCATCGTCATCGCGTGCCCAGATAATCGTAACGTCGGCGAAGGAGGCGTTGCCAATCCAACGCTTGGCTCCATTGATGACATACTCGTTTCCTGCGCGGTGAGCGCTCGTCTCCAGCGCCACTGCATCGGAGCCATGATTCGGCTCGGTCAGGGCGAAAGCGCCGATCTTCTCCAGTCGTGCCATCGGCGGCAGCCAGCGCTGCTTCTGCTCTTCCGAGCCCAGCATAGCAAGCGAAGACATCGCCAGTCCCGAGTGGACACCGAAGAAGGTGCAGATGCTTGCATCACCCCGGGCCAGCTCCAGCGCCATGAGTCCCGCCGCCACAGCACTCATGCCGGGGCAGCCGTAGCCCTGGATACTGCCGCCAGCCACGTGTAAATCCGCCATCTTGGGGATAAGTTCGAAAGGGAACTCCGCCCGCTCCCAGTAGTCGTTAATGATCGGGATGACTTCTTTGTCGCAAAAGGCGCGTACTTTGTCGCGTATGCCGCGTTCCTCGTCGCTCAGAAGCTCATCCATCAGGTAGAAATCTACGCTTTGCGAACGCTTGATGTCCTGGTCATAGTTTAACAATGCTATCTCCTCGCCGAACCGGTAAAGGTTCTTTATAATCATCTCTCCCTCTTTAGTACAACATTTTACCATCTGGAGCCTTGAGAGCGTGTCAACTCACCTGAAAATGTTACCGAAGAGTGAATACGGAGAGTTGCTCCCCATCCATATCACTGATACAATACTACCCATAAATTGTTTTAATAGGAGAACTGCCGTGAGTTCAACACCCCTCGGATTTTTGAGAACCTGTATGGACCGGCGTTTTGTTGCCGAGACACGCGAAGCATTTGAAAAAGCTACGGGATTGGGACCTGCCGATTATTGGCATGAATCATATGCAGGAGGAGCTGCCTTAGCTCCAGCTACCGCCATTGGTGAAGAATATGCTCTGGCTCATGGAGCATCCATTTTTGGCTGGCAGGCGCATCTCAATGGCTGTGGCGGACAGCCCGGCGTTGGCGACCAGGAAATTGGACGTAGACTGGATCGAACGCTTGCTGCAATGAAAGGAAAATTTCCCCACGCCAGGCATTTCCGCATCCTTGCCTCGGAATACGGTATAGATATCACGGAAGTATAGCGTAAATCAGCCTTACAATTTACCCTGCTCAACCAACCGTGCTGCGTAGAGTATAAGGTTGTGGATGCGGTCGCCGAAAATGGCGAAGCGCTCATCCTGCGTCTGCCCGCGTTTCCAGCGTACGTAGATCTGCCGGATGATCACCGCCAGTTTGAAATAGGCAAAGGTCATGTAAAAATGCATGGAGGAGAGGTCGCGCCCGCTTTTCTGTGCGTATTCCTCCATGAATTGCTCCCGGCTGATGAAGCCTGGAAAGATCGTCACCGTTGGCAGGATCATTTGCAGCTCTTCGGGATCATCAGCATTGACCCAGTAGCTCAGGGAAACCGCGAGGTCGAAGAGCGGGTCGCCAATGGTTGACATCTCCCAGTCCAGCACCGCCACGGCCCGCGTCAGGTCGTCCGGGCTGAGCAGCATGTTGTTCAGCTTGAAATCGTTATGGATCAATGCCGGTGCGGGACTCGTGGGAATGTGCTCGGCCAGCCAGCGCGTAAGGGGTTCTACCTCGGGTATGTCGTCCGTCTGGGCGCGGGAGTAGCGCTCGATCCAGGCCTTTACCTGGCGACCAAGAAAGCCTTCGGGATAGCCGAATTCGCTGAGCCCGGCCGCGTTCCAATCGATGGCGTGTATCTGCACCAGCGTTTCCACTACCGTGTGAGAAAGGCGCTGGCAGAGTTCTTCGTTGGGTGTCACTCCTGGTGGGAATGTGTTATTCAAGACTATGCCTTTGCGCCGCTCCATCACGTAGAAAGGCACCCCCAGAATAGTCAGGTCGTTGCAAAAGAGATATGGCCGCGGGGCCAGTGGAAAGACAGGGTGGATTCTCTGAAGCAGGCCGGACTCTCGCTCCATGTCGTGCGCCTTCGGCGGCACCGGCCCGAACGGTGGGCGGCGCAATACCCCTTCCCAGTCGCCTATCTGCACCAGGTAGGTCAGGTTGGAGGCGCCAGATGGGAACTGGCGCACTTGTAGCGGTCCGGCGCCCAGCCCGGCGATATGGCTGCGCAGGTACTGTTCCACCTTGGGGAAATCAAATTCCTCTCCTGTGCGGATGGCAATAGTGTCTTCTTCGTTCATAAGCTCAGGCAAAATCCGGTCTACTACCCGTTTGTGGCCTTGCTTCGGCGGCGAAGACAGGCGGTGGAACGGGATCAATTTGTTCAAGTGTACCCTGGCGAGCGGCCTGCAGCAGCGCCCAGATTTTCTCGGGCTTGAGCGCCATATCGATGGTTTTGATACCCAGTGGAGCAAAGGCGTCCAACACGGCATTGACCACGGTTGGCGGAGCAGCGATGGTCCCTCCTTCGCCGACTCCCTTGACGCCCAGCGGATTGATAGGCGAAGGAGTCTCAATCAGGTCGGTGACAAAGTCGGGTATTTGCTCCGCATTGGGTAGAGTATAATCCATCAACGAGCCGGTGAGCAACTGGCCGTCGGAGTCATACATAACTTCTTCATAGAGCGCCTGCCCGATGCCCTGGGCCAGGCTGCCATGTATCTGGGCTTCGGTCATGTAGTGGTTCAGTACGCGCCCGCAGTCATCAACAGCCACGTAGGTGAGCAAGTGTACATCCCCAGTATCGCTATCCACCTCGACCACGGCAATGTGCGCGCCGGAGGAGTACGTTGAATTTGACGGAACGAAATCGCGCCAGGCCGCCAGGCCTTCGATAGGCACGCCGTTGGCCAGGTTGGGCGCTTCTCGTTCGATGAGGTCAGGCTGCTCCTCTACCATGCCTGCCAGCTCGCCCAGGGTCACTGCTCGCGTGGGAACGCCCCGCACCATCACACGTCCATCCTGTGTGACGAGATCTCCCGGGGAGGCTTCCAGCGCTCGTGACGCTACCTGTAAGGCCTTCTCGCGGACGGCTTCGGCGGCCAGGAAGACGACGGTCCCGCCTGTCTGGGTGATACGGCTGCCGAAGGTGCCTATGCTGTAGGCTGGCAGGCCAGAATCATTCATGCGGACTTCTACCTGCGAGTCAGGCAGGTGAAAGACCGCTGCCGCGATCTGCGCGAACAGGGTGAAGTGGCCCTGGCCGTTGGAGGCAACCGCGCTTTGCACCAGGATGGTGCCATCGCGCTGAATGCGTACCGTGGCGGCCTCCTGCGGTATGTCTGGTCGGACCGGGCCAAAGGTACCGCCCGAATTCTCGATAAAGGTGGACAGGCCAATACCCAGCAGCCTGGAACTGCCTGCCTTGCGGCGTTCCTGCTGTTTCGCTCGCCAGCCCGCGTAATCGGCCAGTTCAACTACGCGATCGAGGCCAGCCTGGTAGTTCCCGCTGTCGTACTGCAGACCTGTCACGGTGTGGTAGGGGAAGGCATCCGGCGCGATGAAATTGCGCCGCCGCACCTCGACGGGATCGAGGCTCAGTTCGTGGGCAATGCGGTCCATCGTGCGTTCCAGGATGTAGGCCGCTTCAGGTCTGCCCGCGCCCCGGTAGGGCGCGGTCGGCACCTTGTTGGTAAAAACTCCGGCCACCTGGCTGTCTACCGCCTGCACCTGGTACGGGCCACTGAGCAGGTATGTCGTACCGTTGGCGATCATCGCCGTCATGCCCAGGAGGAAGGCGCCCAGGTCTGCTATTGAGCGCACCTTGAGGCCGAGTAACCTCCCATCGTTTTGAAAAGCAGCCTCGACGTAGTTGATTTGACCCCGGCCGTGGGTCTGTGCCTGTAAATTCTCGCCGCGACTTTCAATCCACTTGACGGGTCGCCCGTATCTCACGGCCAGCGCGGCCGCGATAATCTCTTCGCCGACGAAGGTTGTTTTGGTGCCAAAGCCCCCTCCTACCTGGGCATTGTGAACGTGAATATGGCCGCGGTCGATGCCCAGAAAAGCGGACAGTGTGTCTCGTGCGCGAAAGACGGATTGAGACGAAACCCACGCCGTAAGCTGACCGGTGCCCAGGTCGAAATCGAACATGCAGGCGCGCGGCTCCATAGAATTGGGTGCGAGCCGCTGGTTGACCAGGCGCAGCCGCACGGTGTGGTCGGCCTGCGCGAAAGCGGCAGCAATATCGCCACCGCCTGACGGTACAAGGTACGCCAGGTTCGAGCCAAACTCATCGTAGAGCAGGGGGGCGCCCGGAGCAAGAGCAGCCTCCGGGTCGGTCACGGCGGGCAATGGCTCATATTCTACGTCAACCAGGTCCCTGGCATCCTCGGCAGCGTAGAGATTTTCAGCCAGCACAACCGCCACCGGATCACCCACGTAGCGAACCCTGCCTACCGCCAGTGGCCGTCGCTCCGGCTTTTTGAGGCCTGGCATAGGGATAACATCCATAGGGCGCATATCGCTAACCAGCTCCTGGCTTGTGAATACCGCGAACACCCCGGGTACGGTGCGTGCCGCATCTAGCCGGATGTCTTTGATCATAGCATGGGCATATGGGCTGCGCACTACCACCATGTGCAGAGCAGGTGGTCGCCCTATGGGTGATCTGAGGTCGTCTACATAGTGGGAATGGCCGGTAATCAGCTCGATGTCTTCTCTGCGTCGTTCCAAACCGGCGGGTAAACTTGTCTCTGTCATGCTCTTTCCTTCACGTTGTTTTCTGACAGGAAGATCAGCAAATAAGGTCCGCGGCGCTCTGTGCCACAGTGTTGACTTCCGCCTCTTGCTACGTAATCATAACACTCTTGTGGTTCGGTTGCAAAAATGGCACTAGTTTCATGCAGTATCGCTCAATGGTGGGATAGCCGGGGACAGCCTCTATTGCCTTGAAAGGAAAGCGATATGCCTCGTGGCTCGATCAAATTGAGATCTGGTTCAGTCCGTGCCCAGATCCTGCAGGCCGCCATCATCCCTGATCGTACTGCCATCGATCGCTTTGGTTGCGCAGGGAGCGGATGTGGTTGATCTCGCCAGCGTGGTAGAGGTCATGCTGGATGATCATGGTGATGATCCAGCGGGTCTCTTTCAGTTCATCCCAGCTCGTCATCCGAGGGCGGAGCAGTTCGGCGTCATCCAGGACGGCAATACTGTGTCGGAGCCGCTGCTGGCCTTCTTGCAGCCACGAAGTAGCCTCCGAAATGGTCGAGAGCGCGCCACGGCCCTCGACGAGGGGGTCGTCCCAGGTGAGATGCGCGTCGCCGAAGGCGTGATTCTGGTACATGAACTTGCTGCCGCCAACGTGCTGGATGATGTCGCGGATCGAGCGGTGTCCCCCAGGCGGGACCCAGAGCCAGTCCTCGGGCGTAAGGGAGTGGAGGTTGCCCAGCAGAGAATGCCATTCCGTTCCCTGGAACGCCTCATCGAGGAGGTATACGAGTTGGGAAATGATTGGTGCTGACATAATCTGTATTATACTCCAATCCCACTCCGCAATCTACTGCCAGTATGCAGTCGTTGTCACAAAGCGGACATGTGGGAGCACATCATCGACGCTCTGGAAACGAATGATGTCACTGCCCAATCCTGTATCTATCGCTGTATTACTAGAACGCGTTTGGCTGGCACTTCACCTGGAACGTATTTGCGCCCGCCTGTAACTAAGTACTGACGGTCACAAACTCTTTCCAGGTTTTGAGTCTCACATTCTTCACATTCCCCCTATAAGGATGGCATCACAGAAACTGACTCTTAGGCAGCGATACCAATAGTGCTGACGTTCCAGTTGACGCTCGCGTACCAGTCCTCGGTACCACTGCTGGCATCAAGCGCATGTATAAAGGCTTTGGACGGACTCACCCCCACATCTATCGTTCCGACATATACTTCGCCGTTCATCAGTAGCGGCCTGGTCGTTTCCCCCGCGCGCATGGGATTCAGTGCGTTATGCCAGCGCAGCGTTCCATCGCTCGCGTTGAGCGCATACATGCCAGCTGAGCCGGAGGCAATGTAGATGATGCCGTTGACGATCAAGGGAGTGAATGGGGTGGCCACCTGACGACGCCAGAGTATCGCTCCATTGTGCGGATTGAGCGCGTAGAGGAAATTGCGCGAGCCAACATAGAGTACGCCATTGGCAACTGCCAGCGAAGATTGGACCGATTGGACCGGCATGCTGTTGTGCCACAGGAGCTTGCCATTTCGCGCATTGACTGCGTAGAGGGTCGGTCCATCGTTGCCTGCACCAAAAAAGACGGTGTCGGCAGCCGCGACTGGATCAACATAGACGCGCCCTCCCGTATCGTATTGCCAGCGCAGCGCTCCGGTAGAAGCATTGAGCGCGTAGACACGGTCACCATAGGAGCCGACGTAGAGCACGTCATTCACGATCACAGGGGAAGAGGTCACGACATCAGACGTGGGATAGTTCCAGCGCTCTGAGCCACCTTGCGCATTCAGAGCGTAAATGCTGCCTGAGCCAACATAGACCACGCCATCAACGACGGTTGGCGCAGAAGTATTGTCAAAGCCAGTGTCATGCTGCCACAGCAGTGCGCCAGAGGCGCTCTGAAAGGCATATGTAGAGCCGTTCAACGAGCAGGCATAGATGGTACCATTGCTGACGGTCAAACCAGTGAAGCCATCCGGCAGCGGCGGAGGTCCTTCCATTCCAAGAAGAGAGGCGGCGTTCGCCAGTGTTGCCAGGGGCGTATCGGCATAGGATGCGTACATGCACCAGCGTACCGCCCCATTGCCCGCATCGAGCGCGTACAGATGGGTGCCGCTGATGAAATATACGGATTGTGACAACGATGGTCCTGTGGTCAGACGCTTAGTAATCGGCCAGGGCTGCTGACTGCAGCGCCCCACGATAATACGATGAGAGCTCGAATATTGCTGGGTAGTTGTCCCGCAGGCAGCCAATAGACTGACTACTAGCATGAGAGCAGACATTGTTACCAAATGTCCTTTGAGCCTGAGCTTCATAGTGGTAGCCTCTTTTGCGTGAGTTTTCAAAGTATGAGCAAGAAGGCTCTGCCTGCGCTATCCATAACGGGTACTCTCAAAAGATTTCCTTTCACCCGGTCAGAGCCGGGGTCATATGACCCTTCCCGGTTGCGAGAGCGGCCTAGATACCATTTCCATCGGTATCGTCAGCTTCGGCGTGGCTAGAAGCGGTCCAGGTTAGGGTGGCGCCTGGACGTTCTTGTAGCTGTTCTCGCTGCTGCGCACCAAGTGCGCCCGGTAGTCAGAAACTTACGTTGAGCTGGCCGTTTCTCAAGCCCATCCCGTTTAACGGGATGGGTTCCTGACCATCCAGATATTCCTTGTGCTCAAGTTCCGACGCCATTCCGGCGAGATGACCACTGCTCATTAAAGGCGGCGCTTGCACGCTCTTTTTCGAGGTCAGTTTTGCCAAAAAGTCGCTAAGCTGATCCTATTTTAGCAGATTATCATCTCCAGGCATACTTTAACCGGCTACAACCATTTCATACATCATTTGAGCGTACGCCGGGGTGACTTTCGCATAGCCATGACATTCTTGTAGTCCCGTTGCAAAAATTGCGCCGGTTTGATACAGTATCGCTCACTGGTGGAATTGCCAGGAATGACCCCTATGACCTCGAAAGGAAAGCGATGGACCCGTACGAAGAGAAGCTGAGAACATTCATCAGAGAACATACCATTCAAGCGGAGCACCTGTCCTTTGACCAATCTTGCCACTCCGTTGCCGAGGCCGCGCGGGTGGTCAATGCCTCGCAGGAGGATATCGTCAAGAATATTTGCCTGGTGGATGCAGGTGGTAATGCCATCGTTGTCATCTTGAAGGGCGAGGACAGAGTGAGTACCTCACACGTCGCACAAGTCCTCACCATAGACCAGCCACGTTTGGCGACTCCGCAAGAAATTCTCGAGAAAACCGGCTACCCCTGTGGAGGCACACCATCTTTTGGATATCAAGCAACCTATCTCATAGATCCAAGAGTGATGGAAAAAGAAATGGTTTTCACTGGCGGTGGCAGTGAGACCTCGCTGGTCAAGATCGCACTACAAGAGCTGGTACGAGCAAACTCAGGTAGAATTGTTCGCATACGCAAATAAGGAGAATAATACTATGGCAGGTTTAGAAGGCAGGGTCGCTATCGTGACAGGTGCAGCTTCCGGCATTGGACTGGCCATCGCCCGCGATTTTGCGCAACATGGTATACGGGTGACGTTGTCGGATATCGATGCTGAAGGAGGAAGTGCTGCCGCCTCTGAACTGGCCGGGGCGCGTTTTCAAGCAGCTGATATGGCGAACAGTGATGACATTGCTCAGCTCGTGGCAAATACTCTCGCCGCTGAAGGGCAGATAGATATCCTGGTAAATAACGCGGGCATCCAGTATGTCGCCCCGATTATAGACTTTCCAGAGGCAAAGTGGCGGCAGATCATCGAGATTATGCTCACCGCGCCTTTCTTACTCACGAAAGCTGTTCTACCTGGCATGTATGCTCACAAGTGGGGGCGCATTATCAATATCGCATCGGTGCACGCGCTGCGAGCATCCGCTTTCAAGTCTGCCTACGTGGCTGCCAAGCATGGTCTGCTCGGGCTGACTCGTGTCACGGCGCTCGAAGCAGCGGAGCAT
>WNEZ01008163.1_pt1 | contig 13241 bp, 7 predicted proteins | sample 5400521 | NCBI WGS metagenome assembly WNEZ01 (sample SAMN13153339, study PRJNA577476) | soil metagenome | isolation source: 120 cm saprolite under Douglas fir tree site 2 hole 1 replicate 1 | place: USA:California | collected 2015-04-18 | reverse complement strand
ACCGCCAAATCGCCGATCAGGTTGAACCCGGACCACTCATCGACGGTTTTCCGCGTACGCATAGACGGCCTCCAGCCTCGGACAACTTACTACTACACGGTCGACTCGATGGAAACCAACGGCAAGGGCGACGGGGTCAAGAGCGCTGTCAAGCATTTCACCACACGTTGATCGCAAAAATTCGTAATAAGAGGCAGACCTGTATGCCAACTTCTCCGGGGGCAGCTGCACTTGGGGCCAGCGGCGCACTGAGCTGGCGCCAGAGGCAAGCAGAAGGTCTAGGTGGCCGTTGACTGTACATGACCCTCTTCATCTAAGATCCGTACACCCGCGTAAAACAACTGTAGCACCGGGAACGATTCCCATCGAGAACGCCCCCTCGCGGCGGCAAAGCAAGACAGGAATGAAAAGCGGGTTCCTGGAAAATAATTCCTCACTTTTCGCAAACTGCAGAGCTATGTTGTAAAGGATCTTCCCATTTCGCGAGTGACGGGCAAACCGGAAGGAATCGAATTACTTCTTGTTAGCCGACCATTCGGGAGTTATCTGATGGTAGACCGAAGCTAAATGGGACGTACTACCACTTCCGAGGGTGGCGCATTGCACGGTCACTCTGCGGGCACCTGCAGAAAACAGTTGTCGAGTACGGGTAAGTACGCACAAGGTTGAGAACTGGGATCCCTGAACTATACTTCCAGAGCCTGCTTGCTTTCGAACCAACTGAGGTCATAATGAATGCTAATTGGAGGGTGAACCAGCCCACTGATGGAATGTCCAATCTGTGCGACTAAGAACCCGGACGCGGCCTCGCAGTGTGGAACATGCCACACGCCCCTCCCCGTTAACTCATCGCAGGAAACCCTCAATGAAGGCGACGCGCCCGAGCATTGGTCTGCTGCGGTCACACCCCCTACTGCTGGAGTGGCTCCGGCAGGCGATGATTTAGAAAGAGGAACACTATTAGCGGGCCGCTACGAAATTCTTCAATTGCTAGGGCGAGGCGGCATGGGCGCAGTCTACAAGGCGCGCGACTCTGAGCTCGACCGCATCGTTGCCCTCAAGCTCATTCGTCCGGAACTCGCGAAAAACCCCGAGATCCTGCGACGTTTCAAACAGGAATTAATTCTTGCTCGGCAGGTTACTCACAAGAATGTCATTCGTATTTTCGACCTGGGGCAATCCGACGGAATCAAGTTTATCACCATGGATTTCGTGGAGGGCCAAGACCTCCGCGAATTGCTGCTGGAGAGAGGTAAATTTCCTGGTGAGCAAGCGGCTCGAATCATGCTGCAGATTTGCCGGGCCCTGGAAGCGGCCCACGCCGAAGGCGTGATTCACCGCGACTTGAAGCCGCAAAACGTCATGTTGAGTCCGGACGGGCGCGTGTACGTCATGGACTTCGGTATAGCGCGTTCCGCGTACCTGCCTGGAATGACGCAGACGGGGGCGCTGATCGGGACACCTGAATATATGTCCCCGGAACAAGCGCGTGGCGAGAAGCTCACCGAGCGTTCCGATCTTTTTTCCCTCGGTGTCATTTTTTACGAACTTCTGACCGCCAAGTCGCCCTATCCCGCTGACGCGCCGTTAGGAACCTTGTGGAAGCGCCTACAGGAGAAAGCTAAACCTCCTGCGGAAATCGATGCGACCGTACCGAAGCCCCTCAACGACATCGTCATGAGCGCGCTGGAGATCGAACCGGAGAAGCGAGTCTCAAGTGCGAGGGAAATGGCCCAGCAATTGGAGATTTGGTTAGGACCCTCGGCGGGGAGCTCAACAATTTTTCTGCCCGCGCCGGCAGCTCATGCTCACTGGAAATGGGCGTCGGCGGCTCTGGGCGCGTTGCTCGTTGGGGCAGTGATTGCCTTCCAACTCAGACGTCCATCCACGCCTGTACTCGGGCATATTCCTGTTTCAGTCCTGGTCGGAGATTTCAACAATTCCACCGGCGACTCTGTCTTCGACGAAACTCTGGAACCACCCCTCAGTGTAGCCCTTGAAGACGCATCGTTCATCAGTTCATACAACCGCAATCAGGCTAAGAAAATTGGCGCGCAGCTTCAGCCGGGCTCGACCGGGCTGGACGAAGCGACGGCGAGACTTGTGGGAAATCGGGAAGGGATCAATTACCTTGTCGCAGGTTTTATCGAGAAGAAGGGGAGCGGTTATATAGTCCGCGCGAAAACACTCGAAACCGCAACTGCAAAGATTGTGACGGAAGCGAGCGAGGAAGCCAGCGACAAGAAGGGCGTTCTGGGTGTTGTGGAGAAAATCGCCGCTCGGACACGGCGCGCGCTCGGGGACTCCACGCCGGAGTCAGTACAGTTGTCCGCAGCTGGAACGTTCACCACAAGTTCACTCGAAGCGGCCCATGCCTACGCTCTTGCACAGGACCTGCAATGGGCCGGCAAATGGGAAGAAGCCATACCTCTTTACGAGCAAGCGATCCAATTCGACTCAAATCTCGGGCGCGCTTATGCAGGCCTCGCTTCAACAAGCGCCAATATGGGACGTCACAAAGATGCTGAGACCTACTATCAGCGGGCCCTCGCGCACATCGACCGCATGAGCGACCGGGAGAAGTACCGAACCCGGGGCGGCTACTACCTCGCCAACCGCGAACCGCGCAAAGCGATTGAGGAATATTCGGCCCTGGTGCAGCAGTTTCCTTCGGATGGCGCGGGCTTTTCGAATCTCGCACTCGCTTATTTTTATCTCCGCGATATGCCCAAAGCATTGGAAGAGGGCCGCCATGCCGTCGAACTTTTGCCAAAAGCTCTGCTGCAATTGAATAATCTTGCGCTGTACGCAGTGTATGCGGGCGATTTCGCAACTGCCGCCGATCAAGCGCGCAAAGTAATAGCTCAGAATTCCTCTTACGTGAACGCCTATGGCGCATTGGCGATGGCCCAGACCGGCCAGGGCCGGGTTGGCGACGCGGAACAGACTTATTCAAAAATGGAGGCGATCAGCGCACGGGGCGCGGAGATGGCAGCGATGGGGAGGGCCGATCTTCTGCTTTATCAAGGACGAACGAAAGAGGGTATCGCGCTCCTGCAAAAGGCATCCGGTTCTCCATCCGGGAAAACAGATGATTCAACTCTCGCCATTAAACTTTTGCTGCTTGCGGATGCAAAACTCGCTGAAGGAAATCCCTCTGAAGCTGTCGCCGATGCGAAGTCCGCTCTCGCGCACGACCATGGAGGTCCGGTGCAGTTCTCCGCAGGCTGCATCTACATCAAAGCCGGACAGCACGCTCGTGCACAGGAATTAACTTCGCAGCTTTCTTCGCACTTGGATCCGGACAGTCAGGCGTATGGGAAAATTCTAGAGGGCGAAATCTCTTTGAAGCGGGGAGATGCCAAAAAGGCCATCGCGCTCTTCCTGGACGCGCAAAGATTATCAGATACCTGGATAGGGCGGCTGGACCTAGGCCGGGCTTACGCAGAGGCTGGCGCTTTCACGGAAGCGGATTCCGAATTCGAAAAGTGCCTGAAGCGGCGCGGCGAAGCGAGCGCGGTTTACCTGGATGATGTTCCGACGTTCCGAGCTCTTCCGCCCGTTTACTATTACCTAGGGCGCGCCCAGGAGGGACTGAAGAGCCACGGGGCGACCGATTCCTTCAAAACGTTTCTGGCAATCAAAGAGAAGGGCCAGGGTGGTGATCCGCTGGTCCAGGACGCCCAGCGGCGCCTGGCGACGCATTAACACGGAGCTTCATAGATTCGAGGCCGGTTCAGGCAGAATGCCTCGGACACGTGGCCCAGCAAACAGACACCATCGAAACCCGTTACTATTCAGCGCCGCAAGCGCTGATTCATGACGAGACCGGTCCCAAGCCCTACTTGAACTGAATCGTCGTCGCTTTGATCGCGCTCCCGTCGTTCAATTGCACCTCAACCGTGAAGAAACCGGCGACTGAGCCGATTGTGGACGACGTGTCCCAGTTGAAAATAAGCTGGGGGCTGCTGAAACGGAAAGTGCTGTTCCCCTTCGCGCCGCTCGTTGGCGAATAGAGCACAACGCATGGTGTCCCAGGCGGCCCAATGGGACCACTGTTCGGGCACGCGATTATAGACGTAACGGTGCTCAGGCTGCCGATCACGCTTCCGTTGGAATCCAGAAGTTCCCATTTGAGAGGAACAGCGGAGCCCTGGTTAATAGTGCCCGAGAAGGTTGGGGCAGCGACCGAGCCCGCTGTGTTCAGCGGTGAGAGGAAGCCGACGAAACTGTACCCCACGGTGTATGTGCTGGTCACTTGAGCCTGATTTCCTGCAACGTCTGTGGCAGTAACCGTGAAGTTGTGTATCCCCACAGTATTCGTGCTGAAATTCGTCCCGGTCGCAGCCGGTCCAACGCAGGTGGAAATCCCGGAAAGCGCATCAGAGCAACTGAAGTTGGACGCTACAGCCGAATTGAGGAGGTAGATTCCGCCATTGGCAGGTGCGGTGATGCTGATGGTTGGCGGAGTCTTGTCAATCTTGGTTGGTCCGATATTCGTACCGCCACTGTTGCCAGCGAGATCCACGCACGCGCCGGAAACCGTCACACCGACCGGAAGAGTACTTGCGGATAGGGTAGTTCCGCCTGTGGGATAGCCCGGGGCCACGCCTGAAAGGCTGTCAGCGCACGTGAAGCTGACCGTCACATTCGTGTTGTTCCATCCGGCGGCGTTGGGCGCGGGCGTGCGCGACCCGACGATCATCGGTGGCGTGGCATCGCGCTTAATCGTGACCATATTGGAGCTGAACAGGCCCGCGCCGTTTGTTGCCGAGCAGGTCAGCGCCAACCCCGCAGTATCTGCTGTGAGGGACGTCGAACCGCAACCTGTGGAAGATGCAATGCCGGATTCGGGATCGATCACCCTCCAGGTGACGGTCACATTGCTCACGTACCAGCCATCTAGGCCCAGCGTCCCGGTGATCGTGCGCGTGATCACCGGTGGAGTGCTGTCAATGACGATGGTCAGGGTCTGCTTCGCAGTTTGCGGCTGGCAACTGGACACACTTACTAGGCAACTCGAGTCGGTAACCTGCACCGTGAAGGTGAAGGTGCCCCCGATTGCTGGGGTCGTACCGCTGATCGCGCCCCCGGTGCTTAAGCTGAGGCCAGTAGGGAGCGAGCCGGACGCGAGGCTCCATGTCTGGGTCCCGAACCCGCCCGTGGCAATCAAAGAAGTCGAGTAGGGCACAGAGATCGTCACGGCGGGCAGTGTCGTGGTCGTGATGACGAGCGGGTTGCCGATGTGAATGCCCAAGACTTCTGTGCTGATTGACGGCTGGGCCGCGGAGTCTTTTGCCTGAACCGTAAAAGTGAAATTTCCAGCGGCACTGGGTGCGCCGGTGATAAGGCCGGTGTTGTCGATTGAAACGCCCGCGGGCAATGAGCCATTCGTCACGGTAATTGAATACGGCGCAACGCCACCAAAGAGCATGATCTGACCGCTATAATGCCCTCCAGCCACTGCGTCGGGTAAGGAACTCGAAAGAATCGCCAAGGTAGCTGGCGGAGTGGCAAAGCCGGTGTTTGCGGGATGCGCGACTGCCACTGGGACGAGGCTATTGGCGAGAAGATTCTGCATGACCGCGGGGTCGGAAACATTGGCCCTAATGATAAGCTGTCCGCTTTCGCCGGGATTCAGAGCGATCGTTGCATTGGTAACGGCAGGATCAGGAAGATTGGGATCACCAAGACTTCCCGCGGGTGTGAACACCGGATTCGGAATGCTCGCGAGGACGATGTTTTGAATCTGTTGTTTCAGATCGCAACCTTGGGCAATGGGCACAAGGTATTGCTTGGTCAGAATCAACTGCAGGTTGACTCCCGCGGGCAACGGGGCCTTCTGGAAAAGCTTGACAGCATACGATGTGGTCGTATTGCCCGTATTGGTCACCTGGTAGGTCGCATCAGTGACCGATTGATTGGCGATGGCGGGGTTCGCGATCGCTGGGTTGGCAATGGCCGGGTTCGCGATGGCCGGATTAGCAATCGCGGGGTTTAACGACGCAACCACAGCGGGATTGGCGATGGCGGGATTGGCGATGGCGGGATTAGCGATGGCGGGATTAGCGATGGCGGGATTAGCGATGGCCGGGTTCGCGATCGCCGGATTGGCGATGGCCGGATTGGCAATCGCGGGGTTATGTGTTTCCGCGGATAGGACGGCGGGATTCGCAAACCCGAAATTATCGGGATCGAGAAGGAGTGGCGCAGCGGGATCAGGATTGAAAGTAACGAATCCTTGCAAACCGCCGGGGAGAAGCGTTCCGCCGGGCGCAGCAATCTCCAAAGCATTAACAGTAACGCTCGCTGTGGGATTGGCCGATTGAATGAACACGGCCCTAGCGATACTGGACTGCGGAGAAATGGTGACGTCAAGTGACGTCTGGAGGCTGAATTGCAGCAGTGAGGCCTGCCCCTGCGGGTCCGTCCGCCCATCGGCCAGAGCGGGCTGGTTCGCTATCGAAATCCGGAAAGTCCTCTGCTGCGTCGTCGTGTTCAGCAAGGTAACAGTAAATGCGCGTTGTAAGAGCTGTGTTGGGTTAGCGGCAGAAAAACCAAGCGGCTTCGAGTTTCCAAGGGATCCGACGGCTAATCCGGGAGCAATGAGGGACGTATAGATGTTTTGATTCCGCGAGGCAACGAACCCATCGTTCACGCCGATTTGACACCCCGTCACTGTTTGCGTCGAATCGAAGACGCTGGTGTTCTTGCTCCCTGCAGGATTGGAAGCCGAAAAAGGCGGCTCGTAATGTGTCCAGTTCCCGTCGGAAGGCGGAACAACGTCGCGATTGTCCGTCCAAACAGCGTGGAACACGGGCAAGCTTGCCGAACTCGTATTGAATATCCATTTTCCGTTTTGTAAGAGGAAAGGCGGAGCGGGAGCGATGTCAATGTAATCTCCGAAAAAAGGCACGGTGCCTTGTTCGAACATGGGCAGGTCCGGCGCGTCCACCTGAAGCTGTTCGGCCTGATTCGAGGTGTCAAACGGATTGATTCCAAACAGATACTGCGATATCCGGAACGGCGTGAAGCTGGGCACACCAAGACTGCCGGAAGGGAGAGGACTCGCTTGTGCCCCCTGCACATCAATTGTGTGCCGTCGCGTCGTCAATGGAGGTGCCGCGTCGCTCACGAAGGGATTGAAAACCACGCTCGATCCCGGACTGCTAGCAAGTTCCCCCTCGAACTGGCGGCTCTCGGTGTAGCTACTCAAATCGGGGTTCACCGTGAACAATCCGAGAGTGTGATCCTCGCGAAAATCAAAATAGGCCATCGATACCTTGCCCGCGCTGAAACTCAAACTGGGCATGAGCTGGTGGCCTCGGCCGGAAAGGTTGCTGAACGAAATGCCGCCATCGTCCAGAACCCCTCCATTGTCCACAAGAGCGGGAGTAGAAGACCAGTTCACCCCGTCCGACGACACCTTCATCATGATACGGCCGTCACCGGAAGGTTGCCGCTGCGACCAGGCGAGGTACACCCGTCCGACGTCATCCACGGTGAGCGCGGGAAATGCCGATGTCCGAAATGTTCCGCTGGAGGTACCTTGATCGAACGGGCATCCGGCGGGCGGAGGGTTCGGTGGCAGAGTCGTGCTGCATGACGCCGGGAAAAGTACCGCGTCAAAGGATTTGGTGAAGGTGCTGCCCCCGTCGGTAGATTTGACGATCTCGATCGCGTCCGGCTGCGAACTGGTCGCGAATCTCCGCCAGGCAACATAGATCGTGGACGCGCCGTTGTTCGCGCTGCTCGGATCCACCACGATAGTAGTGCCCTGATTGACGGAGTTGCTCTCGCTCACTTTGATTGGTTTGTCCCACGTGGCCCCGCAATCCGAGGATGTTGTAAACATGATCCGCGTGCTCTGCTGATTCCCATTGAAGCTGGTGTAGGCGAGATAGACCTTTCCCGCGGGAATCGTCTGCGTTCCTTGCGTCCCGGCCGGCTTGCTGTAAGGTACGCTGCACGTCGCCGTTCCGCGCGGAACATCCGTCGCGATCCACGGCTTGTCGAGGAACTGCCCGGAGTTGCCGCTGTCCACGATCACCGTGCCGAGATACTGCATCGGATCGGTTGGCGCGAGATTTGTCAGGCTTCCATTGGTGCGAGTTGCGTCGCCGTTCTCCTTATTGTCGTTGTCAATGAAGCGCGCCACGAACACCACGCCGGCCGCGTTTGCTCCGCGATTGAACGCAATCCCGCTGTAAAAAAAGAGGCCGTTGGTGCCTGAGCGCACTGTCGGATCTGCAGCGGCCTGGAACCCACGCAGCGGTGACGCCAGTCCCGCCGGAGAACTGTCGAGCGGGAACCCCGGCAGGAGCGTGCTCTGCCAGGTTTGTCCTCCGTTGAAGGATTTGAAGATCCCCAACCACGCATCCGCCCTTTCGCTCTGTCCCGCTAGGCCTGCTATGTCCACAGAGCGGTAGTCGTTGGCGCCACCAAGCAGGTGGAGCGTGTTGCGCGTCGAAACCGCCAGTGATGGTTCATTCTGTCGCTGTAAGAACGGATCGCCGTTCGTCCAACCTGTACCGGAAACCATGTTGATGCTGTCTCCAGCAGACTGCGCCATTGCGGGAAGAGTGGTGAAGAGCGCACTTAGAATGCTGCATAGGCACAGAAATGGACGGACAAAGCGCACGATTGCCTCCTGGACACGTGCTTGCATTGACCCGCAGCTGCTCAAAGTGAAAGGATTTCAGGGGACTCAATACCGAAGGGTGAGAATAAGGTCCGATCGGTCGTGAACAAAAATCCTAAGGTGTTCCATGAGCTGGGTTCGCAAGTTCAACTAGGGCACTGGGACAGTACTGCGAATGCTTCCAGAGGTCAAGGATAGGACTATTGAAACTTTGGGATGGTACTTGGGCTGCCCTCTGCGGTGGACCTTCCCGATTCTGGAATCCAAAATCCTCCCCGTAACCTAGCACAACTCCAGCGCCAGATAAGTCGTCACTTTTGCCATCTTGTTCCGCAGCCGAAGACACCCTTCACTCCCCGAGCCGGCCTCGATGGTCTGATCGATTCTTTGCTCGGCGCTCAACATGTGCTCGAGATGTTCCGCCGGACGCTGCCGAACGGCACTTCTCGCCGTCGCCTCGATCGCCTCTCCAACCGGCTCACCAAAATCCTCAGTGAAGCCCGCAAGCTCCCGACACCCTGAAAATGGGCAGAGATTGGCCGGTTAAGCCGACGACTCAGAAGAAAACTGTTTCTACCTGAGGTTTGGGCCTGAACGGCGCAGGCTGGCTACTCCCACGCGAAATGCTATTGGGGCAAACGGCAGGTGAAACTGGATGCGTCATCGATGCTGCCGGTCCCGTTGTAGCGAGCAACTTGCGGGTAAGGACAAAGAGGCCGAGTGCGATCGACCTTACCTGCTGTCTGATGGGCAGCTATGATCTTCTCTGGAGGTTTGCCCTGCTCAACCCACTGCTCGATGAGACTTATCTTGTCAAAGGTGTCGGGCCCCTCTCCACCTGAGCAGTGCCCCATCCCGGGAACCATGAAGAGTCGGATCCAGTTCGCGGCTTGTTCGGGATTTGCGCTCAGAGTGAGGACTGATTTGTAGAATTCAATGCTGGAGTCCGGCGCTACCTGCTGATCAGCCCACCCGTGATAGAGGAGCAGCTTACCGCCGTGCTTGGCGAAGGAGGCAAGGTGGGGATCGAGATCGTCGATGTCCTTATCGATTGCGTCCGCCTTGGCAGAGTCGCGCTCAAGGTCGAAGGTCCTCCAGTCCCATTTTGGATCCTGGTAAACAACATAGCGGAACTGGTCTAGGAAAAGATCGGCGGGGCTCGGTCCCCCAGCGAGACGAGCCCAACCGAGTTCGGTCCCAGGCTCAAGGCGCGGGAAGAGCACTTTGCCTGTTCTGGTCGTGGCGGGACTCATGATCGTCTGCGCGGTGTGGACCTGACGCGCTGTAAGGCAGTCGGGGCCATCAGCAGTCTTGCACTGTAGGGCTTTGAAGTCGAAGTGACAGCTCTCTGGATCCTCGATCAGACCGTCCTTTAGCCCGTCGTTTGCATCACAGGCGTCGAGAACGGCGCGATGAATCATTGGGTACTTTTCAGGCGGGATATATGCGTCGGAGTTGGGTACTTTTCAGGCGGGATATATGCGTCGGAGTCTTTGAAGGTTTGAACGGCGAGCCAGAGCGCCCAAGCGTTGCGCCGGACGTTCGCCGGGTCGCCGGCAATGATGCCGTTGAACTCGTCGGGGTAGCGGTAGGCTTGCAGCAGGCCTTCGCGTCCGCCGCCGGAGCAACCTGTCCAATAGGAATAGCGTGCCTCACGACCGTAGAAGGCTTTGATGAGTATCTTAGCCTCGATGGTCATCTCGTGCTCGGCGCGGTAGGCGAAGTCGATGAATTTCTCCGGGTGACCAACGACGAAACTAGCGCCAGCACCAGTATGGCCATCATCAGTAGCGCTAGTGGCATAGCCGCGACGGAGTGCAACGGCCATTGCATCGTAGTTAATGAAGCCTCCCCATCCGCCGCTACCGACTGCGAGGAACTTACCGTTCCAGTCGGCAATAGGGAGCCAGACTTCGATTCGGATGTCAGAATCGGACGTGGGCTTGAGACTTGCGGTGACCCTACAAAAGCCAGGTAGGTGCGGAAACGACATCGTGCTTCCGAGGGGCGTGAAGGTACCACTGTCAATCGTATTCGCAAGCGTGATGGAGACAGTCGGCGAGACGAGGTTCGAGAGACTTAATCCGGTAAGGGTCGAGTAGCCGGGCGCCATTGCTGGCGCCGCTCTTACGAGCGTGGATACATTGTCCAAGGGCTCCAGAACGGTTCGTTACCTCCCCGCTCTGCCTTGTAGGCTACGTGCGATGGGACGCACGGTCTCATCGAGTTCCTCCTCTCCAGACAATCAATTTCAGCAGCTTTCCAGGTCGCACTAAGGGTTGCCGACCATCCGGGAGCTATCTCGCGTCGCGGCTCGAATCGGTACGCAAATGGGTCACTTCTACGGATAACGCGTTATCAGGCGGCTCGGCTCAAACGGAAAAAACCTCCAACAGGGAAGGAAAAAGAAAAACCGTCTTGACTCACACCGGCCTTCTCATGGAAGGACTTAGCCTGGATCGCCGAAGCTAAGGGAAGCAGATAGGCTAAGGCGAGAATTGGATATTGGGCGTTAAGGTTCGATCTTCACCACCCCAAGCAGTCCAAGTATGTGGGATCGGCTCAATTTATCTGCATCCTTCGCTAACTCTTTACATCGGGTTGTCAGTGGGACTCCAAAACGAATCGCTTCTTTGCGTTCGTCCGCAATGCGAATTGGCCAAAGAGGCAGAGCGTTACGGGGACGAGAGCACGGCCGAGACTGCAGTGCCAGGAAGAGAAAGGAGGAAACAAAACGTTTTGCTTGACGCGATTGGTGTTGGGGACTAGGCTCGCGCCAATTCGTCGAGGGCAGTCATGCCTTGTTCCCACAAAGGGGCCCAGAAATGGGTCCAGGTACAGGCTCAGGTACGAGCCAAGGAATGCGTGTGCCGGTGCATCACGAGATTCCTACTCCCAATGGTGTCTTTCGCGGTGTTTGCCCTTCCGGCATGCTGCCAGGACAGTGGAAGCGAAGAAAATGAGTTCCATGGGAAAGGAGCGGAAATCACGGTGACAGTGCGCGATAGTTCGGGAGAGCCAATCTCCTCAGCGGCGATGGTGAAACTCTACCGAGATGGAACGATACCAAGCAGGCAGGGAGAGACGTCGCGCGGGAGCACCGTGCTGGTGGTGAACGATCTTGGTGAGTTTACTGTGATTGTGCAGGCGGCAGGATACGAGGACGCGCGAAAGGAAGTGTCGATCCGTGTAACCGGGAGAACGCAGGTGGAAGTCTACCTGCGGCGATCTTCGGCTGCCGGAAGTACCGGGGGAGTTCCTGGGAGAGCGGTGCTCGCGCCGAAAGCGAAGGAAGCGCTCGATAAGGGATTGCAAGCGTTAAGCACGGACAAGATGGGAGAGGCAGAGAGGTATTTGGTCGAAGCAATGCGGCTGGCACCCGGGCATCCGGACGTGTGGTACGTACAAGGGGTGCTGTGCCTGAAACAACGCAACTGGTCTCAGGCACAAAACGCACTGGAAAAGGCCACGCAGCTCGATCCAGGTCACGGGCGAGCTTTTGCGGCACTGGGGATGGCACTTTGCGATCAGGCGAAATATGAGGCGGCGATTGCGCCGCTGGAGAAGTCGCTGCAATTGGACGCTGCCGGTGCGTGGGAGACCAGATGGGCGCTTGCGAAAGCGTATTACCAGCACGAACAATATGACAAGGCGCTGAAGATGTCGCAAGAGGCGCTGGCGGGATCGAATGGAAAGGCGCCGGAGATCGAGCTACTGGTAGCGCAAGCGCTGACAGCGGTGGGACGTTATGAGGATGCGGCGCAGGTGTTGCGCGAATTTCTGAGGGAACACGGAGAGCAGGGGGGAGCGGCTACGGCGCGGCGGTGGTTGGAGCGGCTGACGGCTGGTGGGAAAATTCGAGCGCATCGGAATGATGGACGATAAAGAGACGCTCAGTCTCGGAACCTGGGTAAAACTAGGGAGCAAGCCGCTCTGTTTCTTGGCAGTAGCCTCCCTACATCGCTTTGAATCTCGCCACCCGTGCCGGCAACTCCCGATTAGTTTGAATGTATAAGTCGAAGGAGGAGCGCTTGGTGTACAAAAACTGAACTCAGCGACCGCGCTGATCCAGAGACACCAAGGAGGCTCCCCCATGCAGAGTATGTATTACATTGGGCTGGATGTTCGCAAGAGGACGATCAGCTACTGCGTGAACGATGGCAGCGGCCACATTCACGCAGAAGGTTCCCTGCCCGCCACGCGTTTCGACTTGGATCGTTGGATGAAAACACTGCCGCAGCCGTGGACGGCGGCGATGGAAGCCACGGTGGAAGTCGGGTTACAGGACAAGTGCTCCTGGCTCCCGGGGGCAATTCCACTTAATCGCACGGCACATGGTCCACTCCGCAACCGCACTCCGAAGCCAATGTTGACAGGCATAGCGAGTTTGCCAGTACCGTAACCCATTGGTTTTGGTGAAGAAAATCATTTGGAACCTTTCCAGGATTGGGCAAGTAAAACAAAGTAGAGGTATATGCGAGACGAGCTGGATCGGGAAGTCCTCAGGCGGTTCGTACGGGGCGACCAGGACGCCTTTGAATCGCTTTTCCGACAGTTCGAATCCGAGGTTTATCACTGGATCTTGCGGATTGTGCGTAAT
>WNEZ01012350.1_pt1 | contig 13242 bp, 12 predicted proteins | sample 5400521 | NCBI WGS metagenome assembly WNEZ01 (sample SAMN13153339, study PRJNA577476) | soil metagenome | isolation source: 120 cm saprolite under Douglas fir tree site 2 hole 1 replicate 1 | place: USA:California | collected 2015-04-18 | reverse complement strand
CGTCCAGAACGGCAACGACCGCGAGCTGATGGTCTATTGGTATCTGGGCCGGGGTCGCGCCACGGCCAGCGAATACTGGGGCAAGATTTACACCGTCGTCGACAGCGTGCGGCGGCGGCGCTCCGACGGAGCGATTGTCCGCGTAATGGTGCCGGTGGGTGATTCGGAAGAGGGCGCACTCAAAGCTGCCACGGAATTGGCCTCCCAAGCGGCGTCAAAACTCCCGCCTTTTGTGCCAAATTAAGTCACTTGGTCCGTCCGCCTGCTGCCGCGAGCGGTTTCGTATCGCTTTTCCTGAAAAGCAACTCGAATTACTGCTTTCCTATCTATGGCTCGCCCCGCACGCCTGTCCGGCGAGATGAAACCAGGTTTTTGACACCTTGAGACTTCGCTTCCTGCACCCCTCCCGCCGGCTTTGCCCGCCGCGGAAGACAACGCCGGAGCGACCAAAACAGCGGCCGACTTTCGAAGTTGCCTGAGAAAGCCGAACCGCCATGGAGACCTGCAGTAATGAAAAATCACGAGTGCCGCCGCAAGTTCTACGTCCTTTCTCTGTTTCTTCCCTTGATCGCCGCCGCCCTTTTGCTGGGCGCGTGCACCACCCCGGAAAAAGCCAAAGCGCAGCACGTCTCGCGCGGTCAGGCTCTGCTCAAAGACAAAAAGTTTCAGGAAGCGTCGCTCGAATTTCGTGCCGCGATACAGATTGACGACAAGCTCGCCGACGCCCACTGGGGACTGGCTCAAACTTTCGAAGGCCTCCAGCGCTATCAGGAAGCGTTCGATGAGATGAGGCAAGTCGTCGAGTTGGACAAGAACAATCTCGACGTGCGCGTGAAGCTGGGCAACTACTATCTGGTTGGCGCGAAACAGTCGCCCACCGCCGTGACCGAAGCCGAGCGGCTGGCGAAAGAAGTTCTCCAGAAAGATCCCAATCACATCGAAGGCCGCATCCTGATGGGCAGCGTCCTGTTTGCGCAGGATCACCAGAAGGAAGCTTTCGACGAACTCAACAGCGCGATCGCCATCGATCCGAAGCGAGTTGAATCGTATCTGAGTCTGGCGCGCTTCTATGTGATGATGAAAGACACAGCGACAGCTGAAGCGACGTTCCAACGCGCGATTTCAGTCGACGGCGCTTCGGCGCTGGCCCATTACGAATTCGGAAAGTTCCTGGTCCAAACAGATCGGAAGGACGCCGCGGAAGCGGAGTTTCAGAAGGCCGTGCAAGGGGAGCCTACTAACCGAGAAGCTCGCTTCGTGCTTGCCAGCTTTTATCTTGTCAACAAGCGTCTGGATAAAGCGGAAGAGTCTTACAAAGTACTTGCGGAGCTGAACAGCGACAAGCCGGAAGGGCGAGCAGTGCTCGCGGACTTCTATTCCGGGGTCGGCCGTTTGGATGAAGCGATTGCGATTTACAAGGAAGTCGTGGCGAAAGCGCCGGACTACACGCAGGGCCGCTACCGGCTTGGCGAGATCATGCTGATGCGCGGGGATATCGCCGGCGCCAGGAACGAAGTCGATGCAGTCCTAAAGAACGATGCGCACGACCGCCAGGCGCTGATTCTGCGCGCGCGCATTGAAATGCAAAGCGGAGAGACCGGCGACCTGAAAGTCGCCATCGAAGATTTACGGGAAGTGCTCAAGCAGGAACCGAATTCGCGCGCTGGTTTGTTTTTTATGGCCGAAGCGAACTTCCGTCTGGGCCAGATCGATCAAGCCCGCGCGTTTGCCGGCGATCTCGATCGCAATTATCCCGATTATCTGCCGGCGAAATTGATGCAAGTGCAGATCACTCTGGCCGGCGGCGACGCCAAGACGGCGTTGCAGCTTTCATCTCAGTTGCAGGATCGGCTGGCGAAGGCCACGCCCGACCACAACACTTCGCCGCAGATGCTCGCCGAATTGCGTGCCAGGAATCTGATGGCGCATGGCTCGGCGGCTTTGCGCTTGCGCGACACCAGGACAGCGCGCGCTGATTTTGACGCGGCGCACGCGGCCGCTCCGGGCAGCGCCGACGCTTACAACAATCTGGCGCTGGTGGCCCTAAACGAAAACAAGCCGGACGAGGCGATGGGATTTCTCAACAGCGCGCTCGGGATTGATGGCGCCAACTTTAACGCGCTGCGCGGGCTGATCAATATCTACGCCGCGCAAAAGCAGACCGGTCAGGCACACATGCGAATCGATCAAGCGATCAACTCGCAACCACGCAACGCTTCGCTGCATTTCTTAAAGGGCGAGATCTACGGTTACGAAATGAACGCGTCGGGCGCTGAGTTTGAATTCCGTCGCGCACTCGAAATCGATGGCAATTACTTGCCCGCTTATTCAGCGCTGGGCGCTCTGTTCGTGAACACGAATCAGCAGGAACGGGCCATCGCTGAGTATCAGAAGATCACCGAGCGTCGGCCAGACAACGCCACGGCTTACACCTTGATCGGCATGCTGGAATTCAGTCGCCAGAACATCGACGCCGCGGTTGACAACTATCGCAAGGCGCTGGCGCAGGATGGAAACGCAACCTTCGCGGCCAACAATCTGGCGTGGCTTTACGCCGTCTACGGCAAAGGCAACATGGACGAAGCCGTGCGGCTGGCGCAAAGCGCGGTGCAGACGAATCCGGAAGTTCCGAGCTTCGTCGATACGCTCGGCTGGGTCTATTACAAAAAAGGTTTGTACGCCGCGGCTGTGGAGCAACTGAAGAAAGCTGTGTCGGTTGACGAAGCCGCCGCGCGCAGAAGCAGCACCTCGCCAACCCCGACGTATCACTTTCATCTGGGTGTGGCCCTGGCAGCCAAGGGCGACAAAGCCGGCGCGCGCCGCGAGATTGAAAGCGCTGTGCGTCTGGGCGAAAAGACGGGCTTTCCCGAAGCGGACGAAGCGCGAAAGGCTTTGACGACTCTGTAGGAGCGGCGCAAAAAAGGAAGGCCAGCCACAGATGAACACAGATACGCACAGATCTGAACCCGCTTTTCTTATCGGTGAAAATCCGTGTTTATCTGTGGCTAATTAAGGAGCGAACATGAGTGTTGAATTCAGACAGCGACGAATCAGCGAATATGCGCGCATCGCGCTTAAGCGCAAGTGGCTGATCCTGCTTCCCACGATCGCGATTGGACTGGCCATCGCTTACGTCGTTTTCCGCCTGCCGGACATTTACGAGTCATCGACGCTGATCGTCGTCAAGCCGTCGACGTTGCCCAACTCGGTCGTGCCGACGATGACCGAAGAGAACCTGACGCGTGAGCTGACCAGCATTTCGCAGGTCGTTACCAGCCGCAGTTCTCTGCAGCCGCTTTTGGAAAAATACGACCTCTATCACGAAGAGCGCTTGCGCGGCGAGCCGATGGAAACGCTGATCGACGCGATGCGCAAGCAAATCAAAGTCGAGGTCAACACCAGTCGCAACGAAATCACCAACGGATTCAACATCACTTATCGCGGCCGCGATCCGAAATCCACCCAGGCCGTCGCCGGCGAACTCGCCAGCCGGTACATCGACGAACAAACCAAGGGCACAGTCAACGCCGGCGCTTCGGCCAAGCAGTTTATCGAAGACCAGGTGACCAACGCCAAACAGGAACTCGACGACATAGACAAGCGCCGGCTGGATTACCTGCAACACAACATGAACAACCTGCCTTCGCAGTCACAAGCACTGGTTGGCCGCTTAACGGCGCTGCATGAAGAGCAGAAAGCTCTGATTGCGGAGCTTGGCCGTTCGCGCGATCTGGGTGCGGCCTATAGCAGCCAGCTTGCCGATATCTCGAAGAGTCGCGATCAGGAGATTGCGATGACCTCGAAGAATGTTACGGATCCGAAAACGACGATGGCCTGGGCTGAACTGGTCAGGCGGCGCTCGGAATACGACGGCGAGTTACAGAGTCTCCTGACGCAATACAAGGAGAAGCATCAGGACGTCATTGCCAAACGGAAACAGCTCGAAGACATCAAGGCGCAACAGGATCAAATGATCGCAGACTGGAAAGCGCGAACCGAGGAACAGAAGCAAATACTCATCCAGTTGAGCGACCCGCGCATTCTCAGTCTGAAGACACAGATCGCGATGATGGATAGTGACGTCGAGCGACAGCAAAAGCTGCTGAGCGAAACCAACGCGCAGATCGCCGATCTGGATTCGCGGATCAACGCGATTCCCAACGCCGAAGTCGGAATTGAAGCGCTCGACCACGAATATCAGACGAAGAAAGCCAACTACGACCAGCTGCTGGTGCAGCAGCAAAAAATCAATCTCGGCGCCAACGTCGATAACCAGCAACTGGGCGGCGGGATTCAAGTCGTCGATCCGGCCAACCTGCCCGAAAGACCGGTGGCGCCCAAGCGCTTTCTGCTGACGGCGGCCGGCTTCGGAATCGGATTCGCGCTGGGCTTGCTGTTGGCTGGCGTGTTCGAAATCCCGCGTCTGTTCACGATTCAAACCGCGGATGACGCCAAGCACTACACGAATCTGCCGGTGCTGGTCACCATTCCTGAATTGCTGACGGCGGCCGAAGCGCGCGCCGTTCCGCGCCGTCACAAACTCGCGCTGGCCGCGGGCTTTGCGTTCACGATTGTCGCGATGCCGACGCTCGCGTTTGTGTTGCGGTTAACCCACGTCTTCGAAAGATTTTTGATCTGACAAGCCATCAGTCGCGGCTTTTGCCCGCATGCGAACTGGAGGAAACATGTACGCTGAATTTTATGGATTAAGAGAGTTGCCATTCGCGCTGACACCCGATCCGCGCTACATCTATTTCACACCCTCGCACACCGAAGTGATGGCCAACCTTCACTACGGCGTCGAGAGCGGCAAAGGCCTAATCGTTGTGACCGGCGAAGTCGGCACGGGAAAAACGACCATCCTGCGCTGGATGATGCAGCGTCTGGATCGCACCGTGATGGTCGCCTACATCTTCAATCCGCGCCTGTCAGTGCCGGAATTCTATCAACATCTGGCCGCGCTGTTTGACATCCAGAATTGGGAAACCAAGTCCGATCTGCTGATCGAATTGGGCAAGGTCCTCGAGACCCGTCACAGCCGCGGCCTGCGCACGGTGCTAATCATCGACGAAGCGCATGGACTGTCGCCGTACGTGTTGGAAGAAGTGCGCCTGCTGGGCAACTTTGAATCCGATACGGCGAAGCAGTTGCAGATCGTTTTGACGGGCCAGCCTGAGCTGCGCAACGTTTTGAACTATCCCGATCTACGGCAACTCAAGCAGCGCGTCGCGTTACGTTGCGATATCAAGGCTTTGCCGAACGTCGAAGAGACCGCGCGTTACATCGCTTCGCGCCTGTCGGTGGCCGGGGCCGCGCGCGCCGCGGACATTTTTTCGCCCGGCGCGATCGATTACATCTTTCGCTGTTCGGAAGGAATTCCACGCAACATCAACAATCTTTGCGACAACGCTTTGCTGAACGGCTTTGCGGCCAGCGCGCCAATCATCAGCCGCGCGATCATCGAAGAGGTAGCGGCCACGTTTGACCTGCTGCCGCGCGATCGCAAGCCGGCAATCGCCGAAGACAACGAAGCCGCGCGCATCTTTAGCGCTGCCGGACGCGCCGAACTTTGGGCCGCGGGCAACGGCAACGGTAACGGTAATGGCCACGACGGACCGCAAACTCCGGGCGTGCCCGAACCCTCGATCGTCATTAACGAGTTCGTGCGCATCGGCGGCGAAACTCCAGCGACCCTTGAAGATGTTGGAGCAGCATTTAATCGTTCCGGTCTCGGGAGAGGAAACAATGGGCAGAGTCTATGATGCGCTGAAGCGCGCGGAAAGCGCGCAGCGCCACAACCACAAAAGTTTTTCAGTCCCCCGCAACGGCGACTCGGATAACGTTTCGCTCTTCACTCCGAGCGAGCAGGAACATCCGTGGTCAGCTTCGCCTTTCACGGCGATGCCGGCGGTAATCGATTCAGCGCCCACTGCGCACACAGCGGAAGAAACCGGCGGGCCGGCACTCCCCGGCGGACCAGCTTCGCGTGATGCTGGGGCAACCTTGGGCGCTGTTGGATCGGCGCGCGCCGCCAGATTTACGTCGCGAGACATTCTGGCTGCGCGTGTCGAACCGCATCTGGTGGCAATCACCGAACCGCGTTCGCCTGAGTGCGAACAATTTCGCGCCCTGCGCACGCGTTTGCTGGAAGCCGGCGAGCGCAAGCGGATGCGCGCGTTCGTGATCACCAGTCCGGGCGTGGGCGAAGGCAAGACTCTGACGGCTTTGAACCTTGCCTGGCTGCTGGCGCAAACGGACGGCGTGAAAGCTCTGTTGATTGACGCAGATTTGCGACAGCCTTGTGCCGCCGATTACCTCGGCATCGAAACGGTTTGCGGTCTGTCGGAAGTTCTGACCGGCGAAACACGTCTGACCGAAGCGATCGTGAAACTAAACCCGGCAGGATTGCACGTGTTGCCGGGCGGCGCGGCGCGCGAAGACGTGGCCGAGTTGCTTTCGGGACCGCGATTCGCGCGGTTGCTGGACGAAGCTCGGAAGCTTTTCGACTACATCATTATTGACGCGCCGCCGCTGGGGATCTTCACCGACGCGAATTTGCTGATCAATCGCGCCGACGCAGCGCTGCTGGTCGTGCGCGCTTCCAAAACGCGCTATGCGGTCGTCGATCGCTTGCTCGAGCAGTTGCCGCGCGAGCGAGTTCTGGGAGTGGTGCTTAATCGTGCCGAAAAACGGGCGGACGAGACTGCCTACTACTATCAATCGCGCTGTCAGCGTCAGGCACCGCTGGTCGAAGCCGGCACTGAAGAAGCTGCTGACGATGAGGCAACCGACCAACCCGAGATGATTTATATCGAGGAGGGTTTCGTTTCTTGAGAGACTCCCTCTCCCGCTGGGAGAGGGCCGGGGTGAGGGATTTAGATGGGAAAGAGACAGCAAACAATTTTCGTGGGTCTGCTTACTGCCGCCCTCTCCCTAACCCTCTCCCAGAGGGAGAGGGAACTTACTTTATGAGAGCTTCGCGACTCAACGCGCGCATGGTGCTCCTGCTGCTGAGCGAAGCGATGTTGCTTTTCGGCGGCTTGATAGTCGCTGTGTACCTGCGCTTGGGTGCGATCGACGCGGAAGACGCGCTGATCCAGCACCGGGGCTTTTACAAGGCCGCGCTGGCGACGATCTTCTGTTTGGCGGCGTTCTATCTGCTCGACCTTTACGATTTCGTCGTGATGCACGATCGCCGCGAGCTCGTCCTGCGTCTGTTGCAGGCACTGGGCCTGGCGTGGGTGGCCCTGGCGCTGCTTTTCTATGCACTGCCGCAGGCGATGATCGGGCGGGGCGTGTCTTTGATTTCATTGCCTTTGGCGCTGATGTTGATGGTTGGTTGGCGTTTGGCAATTCATTGGGTGCTGGGTCATCCGGAAATTGGCGAGCGCATACTGATTGTCGGGTCCGGCAACCAACCCTTCGGTTATCGGTCTAACCGCCGACCTGGGACCGTTGGTCGTCAGCGAGAACATCGATCGGATCGTGGTAGCGATGGGCGACCGGCGCGGCCAGTTTCCAACGCAGGAACTTCTGCGTTTGAGTCTTTCGGGCAACGTTTCCATCGAAGAGAGCGCGTCGTTTTATGAACGGCTGACGGGTCGCGTGTCGCTGGACATGCTGCGGCCTTCGTGGCTGATTTTTTCCAGCCGCGGCCGGCGCGCGCGTCTGAACGAAGTTGCGCGGGCGGCCATGCATCGCACGGTGGCCTTAGTCGGCGCGATCCTTTCTTTACCTATTGCGATCGTCACGGCGATTGTAATCAAGCTCGATTCGCGCGGCCCAATTCTGTACAAACAGGAGCGCGTGGGGCGCAACGGTCGCGTGTTCACGCTGATGAAGTTTCGTTCGATGCGCAGCGACGCCGAAAAGGACGGACCTGTCTGGGCAAAGACGGAAGACGATCGCACGACGCGCGTGGGCCGCTTCATACGCAAAGTTCGCCTCGACGAGATTCCGCAATTCTGGAACATCCTGCGCGGCGACATGAGCTTTGTCGGCCCGCGTCCAGAGCGCCCGCATTTCGTGGCGCAACTCGCCAGGGAAATTCCGTATTACGAACAACGGCATCTGATCGCGCCGGGCCTGACCGGCTGGGCGCAAATCAAATATCCGTACGGCGCGTCGATCGAAGACGCACGGCAGAAGTTGCAATACGAGCTTTACTACATCAAGAACCAGAGCCTGACGCTCGATGCGATCATCATGTTCGAGACGATCAAGACGATTCTGCTTGGACGCGGAGGACGATAGGAGCGCACGCCTCCCTGCGTGCGGCTCGCCGGCATCCTGCCGGCAAGGATTCGGAGGTTGAAGACGATGAAAAAGTTGCTGACACAAACAATGGTTCTGGTAATCGCACTGGCGATCGGCGTAAGCACGTTCGCGCAGTCGCCCACGACCGCGACGCGCCAGCGCCGCACTTCCGCGGACGCTGCCCAACCGGCCGCGTCTGATCAGAAGACTGCGACCGACGCCGTGACGCCGATTGATCAAGGCGACAAGAGCAAGGATAAGAGCAAGGTACCCGACGCCGCTGCGGCAGACGCGCAGACGAGTCGCACGGATCAGGCGTCTGACGAAGCCGCGATCGTACAGAACTACAATAATTTCTTTACGACCTATCAACTCGGACCCGAAGATGTGATTTCAGTCACGGTCTTTGGACAGGATCGTTATTCAAAGAGCGGCATCAAGATTCCGCCGAGCGGACGCGTCTCGCTGGCACTGATACCCGACGGCATTTTCGTCAGCGGCAAAACAGTGGACCAGGTCGCCGAACTGATCAAGAAGCGCTATGACGAATACATCATCGATCCGCAGGTGTCAGTTTCGCTCGACCAGGCCGGATCGTATCGCTACAGCGTGATTGGCGACGTTACGCAACCCGGAATTAGATTGATGACGCGCCGTTTGTCGGTCAGTGAAGCGATCGCCGAAGCCGGCGGTGTCTTGCAGACAGGCGACAAGAAGAAAGTTTTCGTATTGCGCAAGCAGAAGACCGGCAATCTTGCGCCGATTCCGGTCAACATCTCGGCCATATACAAAGGTCAGGCGCCGGATTCACTTTATCTCTTACCCGGCGATCAAGTTGTCGTTCCCGGCAATAGCTTCAAGAAGTGGCAGACAGCGCTGAGTACCTTCCTTCCGGTTTTGAGCTTTGCGCGTTTGTTTACAGGTGGATTCTGAAAGAACAGTAGGCAGTAGGCAGAAAGCAGACGGCAGGAGGAACGTTTGAGAAGGGCGCAGCTAGTCAATCAAGGGCGATTCTGTTTTCGCGGATTTGTGTTCTGCCTACTGCTTACCGCCTACTGCTCTCTTTCTTTCGCTGCCTGGACTCGCCAGCGCTCAGGCACGATGGGCTGGCTCCACGCTGTTTATTTTCTCGATCAGCAGCACGGCTGGGTCGCGGGCGGCAACGGAACGCTTCTGGAGACAACCGACGGCGGTCAGACGTGGAACAAAGCTCATCCGCCGAGTGGAGACACCCTGCGCGATGTCTATTTCGCTAATGATCACGACGGCTGGCTGGTTTGCGAACGCGACATTTTTAAACTAAAGACCAACGATGAGCCGTTCCTGACGGGGTTGACGCCGGCGCGAAACTTGTACGCGCGGTATTCAACGGCAGCGAGCGTGGTTGGGCTTTCGGCGAAGGCGGCGTGGCGCTGGTTACGCGCGACGGCGGCGCCAGTTGGTCGAGACAAACTCTGCCGACAAAGTTTCTGTTGCTGGGCGGCGCGTTTGTGGACGAACAGCACGGCTGGCTGGTGGGCGCGGGCGCGACCATCTTGCAGACAAGCGACGGCGGCACGACCTGGCACAACGGTATTGTCCGCGACGGCGCAAGCACCCGATTTGTCGCGACCAGTTTCGTGGAGAATCGTCTGGGCTGGGCGGTCGGCGCGGCGGGACGAGTATTCGCCACCACCGATGGCGGTCGCGCATGGTTTCAGCAGCGAACGAGTGTCGATGCAGACCTGCTGGACGTGAGATTTATCGACGCAGCTGAAGGCTGGATCGCCGGCGCCGGTGGGACTCTGCTGCACACGACCGACGGCGGCGTGCATTGGTCAACCGAAACCAGCGGCACGACCCACGCGCTGGAGCGGCTCTTCTTCACGGATCAGAATCATGGTTGGGCGGTTGGCTTTGGCGGGACGATCCTCGCGTTCGGTCACGGCGGCGCGCCGCGATTGAAGTCGTAGTTGGGTCGCATTACGGCCGCACGGTCATGGAACTCCTCCTCAATATCATCTTTGAGCTGTTCATCGAGTTTATCCTGCAGATAGTTGGAGAAGTGTTTGTTGAAGTAGCGCTTCAGAGGTTTTCGGGCGCGGCCTGGGCACACAAGAACTTTGATGCAACTCGCGCCGTGCTGATGTACTTCGGGTTGGGCGTTATCACTGGCTGGCTCAGCATAATGATCTTTCCGCATTCATTTATCCGCAGTTCTAGACTCCACGGAATCAGCTTGCTCATCACTCCGCTGCTGGCCGGCTTTACGATGGCTGGCGTCGGTTGGATACGCCGACGACAGGATAAGCTGGTGATACGGCTAGATAGTTTTGCGTACGGCTTTCTGTTCGCGTTCGGAATGGCCCTGGTTAGATTCCTCTTTACTACGTGATCCGTTGACGCGAAGGACTCAACCCAACCCGCGTTTGACCTTGCGCACGTGGCCAATTCCTCGGCTCGTAATCGCACGTAGTCCAACTCCACCTTTAGCCTTCGGGTTCCTTGCGGTTTTCGTCTTTTCTCTTCTTGGCAACTTATCGAACGAACACATTTGACAGAATGCTCGCCGCAGTAGTAGAACGTGCGGGCATTCCTCCCATCCGTTTGTTCGCCAAAGCTAGCTAAAACTATTTTTCAACACGAGGAGACCAAGAATGAAGAAACATCTACCCCTGGCTGCCGGCATCTTGCTGGCGTTCGCTTCTGTTTGCTTCGCCGGGCCGGCCGCGCAGGCCACACCTTCGCCGTCGCCAAAGCCCAAACCGGCAATGAGTAAGGCGCAAATACTGAAAACGCTGTCGGCTGCCGAGAAGAAGTTGTGGGACGCATTCAAGAACAAGGATCCCAAACCGTTCAAGTCAGGTCTGGCTGCCGAAGCCTTCGCGATCAGCGAGAACGGCATTGAAAAGAAGGAAGACACTGTGAAGATGATTCCGACGGCGCCCTGCGAGATTAAGTCTTACGAGCTGAGCGATTGGAAGCTGACCATGATCAACTCATCGACCGCCCTGGTAACCTATAAAGGCAAAAGCGACGGGACCTGCGCGGGGCAGGCAATCCCAACTGTCTGGTGCAGCACGATCTATGCGAATCGCGGCGGCAAGTGGTTGGCGGTCTTTCACCAGGAGACGCCGACGAAGTAATTGCGCGCCAACTCTTAGGAGCATCGATCTTGTCTCAGGGCGGACTTCGGTCCGCCCTTTCTTTTTCACAGTTCCCGATTCCGCGAGTCCAGTGATAAAGTTGGGCAGCAAGTCAACGGCAATCGATGAATCAGATTGATCGAATTCACGCCCGCGAAATCCTGGATTCGCGCGGCAACCCCACAGTCGAAGCCGACGTCGTGCTGGCCGGCGGCGCGCGCGGCCGCGCGGCCGTGCCCTCCGGCGCGTCCACGGGCGAGCACGAAGCCGTCGAGCTGCGTGACGGCGATGGGAGACGCTACGGCGGCAAGGGCGTCTTGAAAGCCGTGCAGAACGTGAACGAGGTGATCGCGCGCGAGTTGAAAGGTAACGATGGATTCGATCAAGCAGCGATTGATCGCGCGTTAATCGAACTCGACGGCACGCCGAACAAATCCAGTCTGGGCGCGAACGCTTTGCTCGCGGTTTCGATGGCCAATGCGCGCGCGGCGGCGAATTATCAGAAGCTTCCTCTCTATCGTTATCTCGGTGGCGCGGACGCGAACACTTTGCCGGTGCCGATGATGAACATCATCAATGGCGGCGCGCACGCCGACAACAACGTCGACTTTCAGGAGTTCATGATCGTGCCCGTCGGCGCCGAAAGATTTAGCGAGGCGCTACGCATGGGCGCCGAGATCTTTCATTCGCTGAAGTTGGTTTTGAAAAAGAAAGGTTACGCGACCAGCGTCGGTGACGAAGGCGGCTTTGCCCCGAATCTGAAATCAAACGAAGAAGCGATTGAAACGATTCTCGAAGCCATCAGGCAAGCCGGTTACCGAGCCGGCGATGATGTTTTGCTCGCGCTCGATCCCGCGGCCAGCGAGTTTTACGACGGCCGGCCAGCGAGTTTTACGACGGCGGGTCTTACGTCTTTAAGAAATCCGACCAGCGAAAGCTGTCGAGCGATCAGATGGTGTCCTTTTGGGAGAGTTGGGCGAATCAATATCCGATCGTGTCGATCGAAGACGGCATGGCTGAGAATGATTGGGACGGATGGAAGACTCTGACGGATGCGATGGGCCGGCGCGTACAACTGGTCGGCGACGATCTGTTCGTGACGAACACGTCGTTTTTGCGCAAAGGGATCGAACGCGGGGCCGCGAATTCGATCCTGATCAAAGTCAATCAGATTGGCACGCTGACCGAAACGCTCGAGTGCATCGCGCTGGCAAAGACGAACAAGTACACGACGGTGATCTCGCATCGCTCCGGCGAAACCGAAGACGCCTTCATCGCCGATCTCGCCGTGGCCACGAACGCCGGCCAGATCAAGACGGGCTCGCTTTCGCGTTCAGATCGGATCGCGAAATACAATCAGTTGCTGCGCATCGAAGAAGAACTTGGCGCCACTGCGCGTTATCAGGGTCGCGCTGCTTTTGTGTCAGAACGGCCTGCGGTAGCGGGCGGTTGATCTTACTTAATGGAGTTGAACCACCCGCTACCGCAGGTGGTTCTGACGGTTGAGGCGAACATGAATCTATCGGACACCAGACATCTGTTTGACTACACCGAATGGGCCAACGGCCTGGCGCTGGACGCCGCCGCGAAGCTTTCAGAAGAAGACCTTCGCCGCGACGTTCAGATTAGTCACGGTTCGATTTTCGGAACGCTTTTGCATATGGCGGGCGCAGAGTGGATTTGGCTGGAGCGTTGGAACGGGCATTCGCCGGCGGGCAAGGACGCCTGGTCGCTTTGGAAAACCGAGTCCTGCCCTGACCTCGCGACTCTCAACAGGCGCTGGCGCGACATAGTTGATAGACGCGCGCGCTATATCTCTGAGCTCGATGAGCCGCGACTGGCCGCCGAGTTGCCGTTCAAG
>WNEZ01003673.1_pt1 | contig 13243 bp, 8 predicted proteins | sample 5400521 | NCBI WGS metagenome assembly WNEZ01 (sample SAMN13153339, study PRJNA577476) | soil metagenome | isolation source: 120 cm saprolite under Douglas fir tree site 2 hole 1 replicate 1 | place: USA:California | collected 2015-04-18 | reverse complement strand
GCTGATAGAGGCCTTCTTGCAACTTCATAAGCAATTCCAGGATCTTCGGCTCATTTTGGTGGGATGCTTCGAAGACGAAGACCCGCTCCCCGTCGATACTCGAAAACATCTGAAGGAGCATCCGCATGTGATTTTCCCGGGCCCAACGCAGGACACGGCTCCTTACTATGCGCTTGCCGATGTTTTTGTCCTGCCAAGTCACAGAGAAGGCTTGCCGACGGTTGTTTTGGAGGCCCTGGCCGCTGGCAAACCCGTCGTAGGTGCTTCCGCGACTGGTATCGTCGATGTGGTGGCGGAAGGCGAAACCGGCCTACTATTCCCGGTAGGTGATGTGCCCGCGCTTGTCGATGCGTTGACGAAACTCATAACTGATAAAGCTTTGGCCAATAAACTAGCGCGCGCCGGTCAGGAAAGAGTCAAACGCGAGTTTCAGCAAGAGCAGAACTGGGAGGCGCTTTGCAGAGAATACCTCTGGTTCCTGCAAACGAAGGAGCCGCCGCGATCCCTACTTTCTTATACAGGAAAAAATAGCAGTTTAGTTGATGCGCCCAACAAGTAGCCCTCCTCCTTGAGAAACGTTTCAACAAAAATAGGCATTGAAGTTCGCTTCGAAGAACCAGCGGTTTCCTTATCCCTGGTTCTTCGCACTTCTGGAAATTATCTGCCCGAGGCGGAATGCTCAAGAATATGTTCGCCAATTCTAGTAGCCGCAACGAGGAACGCGCTCGTAAGACCATTCGACGCGTTAAGAGTCTAATGTTGCCCGTAGCACTGCTCGCCGTTGTCAGAACGCTTGTAACGTGTAGTGCGACATCAGGGTCGGCCTTTCAGCTTTGGGCCGTCCCTGGTTTGGTCCGAGTGGGTAAGACCGACGCCCCTGGGCCTACTACTTCCATCAGTCTCTCCGGCGCGCGCGGCGAAACGGTGGACGCTCAGGTCATCGTGCAGGCGCCCTCTGGCGGCTTGACCAACCTGAACGTGAGCGCTTCGGCACTCACTGGTCCCGGCGGCGCCTCGATCCCGGCTTCCAATATCACTGTCTACCGCGAATACTATATCTCCGTCACCGGCACCGCGAATTACGGCGGCGGCAGTAATCCTCCGCTCGGCTCAGGCACCTACCCCGAGCCCCTCATCCCTTTCAACGATCCGGAGACAGGCTCGTCGCTGTGTGGAACGGCCGCCGTCCTCAAAGCGTGCAATGCCAGCGTCGGCGCCGGGCAGAATCAACCCTACTGGATGGACATTTCCGTTCCACGCGGAGCCACGAACAGCCCTCCAGGAACGTATACTGGCACTATCTCGATCACAAGTACGCAGTACACAGCGAATATCCCGGTCGCTCTGACGGTGTGGAACTTTGAGCTTCCCATTCAGCCCTCGGAACTGTCTCTGTGGTCCCTCTGGCCTCCCGCTGCCGGGAACACCACGACAACTCTAGCAAGAGCCTTGATGCGCAACAAAGTTATGAGCTGGCACGATGTTCCAGCCAACGCCGCTTCCGATATCACTAATTTTGGCCTCAATCGCTCGGGGCTGGAAGGATCCCTCCATATTCAGATTCAGTGCAACGGCTCCTACAGCAATATGCCCTCGACGAACCAAATCAACACGGCGGCGGCCAGTTTTCCGGCAAGCTTAGGGCTGGATTTATATGTCGCCGACGAAACAAATGATTGCCCCAGTGCTTATGCGGCGCTTAAGAGTGTCGGAACCATCGTGCATTCCGCTAATCGCCAGGTCAGGACCATAGTGACCATCAACGCCGTGGACGCCAATCTACTCGGTGCCATCGACCACTGGATCCTGCTCGATTCCGTCCAACAGTGGCCCGCTCTCCCCTTCACCGCCGGCGGCGACCTCTGGAGCTACACCAGTTGCAACGCCGGCTTCGGCAACACTCCGGAATGGATGATGGACTATCCCCCTATCAACGAGCGCATCCAAGCGGGCTTCTTGAACTGGACGCAAGGCGCCACCGGCATCCTTTACTACCGGGCCGACGGCTGGACCGCCGGGAACGCCATCGGCAGTTGGAACAATGTGAATACGACTAGTTGCGGCGGTGGCCTGAGCAGACCGGGCGACGGCATCTTCCTTTACCCGCCGGGTCCAATCGCTTCCTCGGAGTCCGCCCCCGGGATCCGTCTGAAGGCCATTCGTGACGGCATTCAAGACTACGAATATGCCCAAATTCTCAAGAATCTGGGACAAGGCTCCTTGTTGAACTCCATCGTCCCGCCCATAGCAACCAACTGGGCCAACTGGAGTCACGACCCAGACGCCTTGGAGAGTGTACGAGTGCAATTGGGGCAATTGCTCAACCAGCTTGCCCCGCCATAGAAGAATCGAGTGTTGTGACCGACTCGGCGATTCTTTTCTGGGGGATCTAGCATCACCGCGTTTTTCTAGTGAACTGAAAAAAACCAATACTTTCTATTCGAGGACAAGCAAATGACAAAATGCGATGTAGCAATTATTGGCGCGGGCCCCTATGGATTATCTGCGACCGCTCACTTGCGCACCGTTAATGGTCTGGACGTTCACACGTTCGGGGAGCCCATGTCTTTTTGGGAAGACAAGATGCCAGTCGGCATGTTGCTGCGCTCTGGGTGGGCCGCGACGCACATTGCCGATCCGAACCAGTCGTTGACTCTGGAAGCATTCCGGGCAGCGAGCTGCATTCACTTCTCCAGCCCCGTGCCTCTAGACCGCTTTGTCGACTACGGACACTGGTATCAACGGCAGGCGGTACCCGGTTTAGATCGAAGGAAGATTGCCCGCGTCGAGTCTGATGAAAAGGGCTTCCGGCTGATCCTTCATGAAGGCGAGACGGTTCTTGCGCGCCGTTTGGTTGTTGCTGCGGGCATCAGTTCGTTCGCTTGGCGTCCACCACAATTTGCGGGCCTGCCAAGTTCGCTCGCGTCTCATACATCTGAACATCGTGAGTTCAAGAGGTTTGCCAACAAACAAGTGCTGGTGATCGGAAGCGGCCAGAGCGCGCTGGAATCGGCCGCCCTGCTGCACGAAAGCGGCGCCGAAGTCGAGATCGTAGCACGCACCCGTCGAATTCGCTGGCTTGGTGGGTTGGTGTCCAAGGCGATTCACAATGGTTTGGGCTCCAGAGTTTCAAAACTATTGTATGCACCCACTGACGTCGGGCCCGCCGGTATCAGCCAGATTGTCGCGCGGCCGGACCTGGTCAGGAGGCTGCCCCGTTCAATTCAGGACTGGCTCCGAAGTCGATCAATCCGTCCCGCCGGTGCACGATGGTTAGTGGAGAGGCTCAAGACCGTGCCTATGAGCCTGGACCGTTCGATTGTTTCCGCTACTCCGGTTGGCGAGCGCATCAGGGTTCAACTGGATGACGGAAGCTTGAGAACCATCGACCACGTTTTTCTGGGAACCGGATATAAAGTGGACGTTTCCAAATATGAGTTCCTTGACCCGAAGCTCGCACAGTCCATAAGCCGCTTTCAAGGTTTTCCGCGGCTTAGCGAAGGGTTTGAAACATCCGTACCGAGACTGCACTTTCTTGGAGCGCCCGCCATTTGGAGTTTCGGTCCGCTCATGCAGTTTGTTGTCGGCACGCACTACGCGTCACGAGCACTACTCCGTTACATTGCGGCCAAAGCGACGGACCAGAGGGTTCAGCTTAGGGAACCCCTCGCCGCTGAGCTCGGAGAGATCCCTTCGGGCAGTCAATAGACAAGAGTTGAAGCCACCAGGAGATACGTCATAGGACAACCTTCTTCCATGAGTGAAACGACTGGAGCATTGGTCTTAGGCGGAAACCTCAATGGTCTTACGATCGCGAGGAGTTTGGGCCGCCGTGGCGTGCCCGTTTGGATCGCCACCACACCGAACATAAAGCTGGCCAGTTGCTCCCGCTACACACGCAAGACTTTGCCGTGGCCGGACGGAGAACCTGAGGGACAAGTCGAGTACCTCTTACGAGTTGCGGAACGAGACGGGCTCGATCAATGGGTGCTGTTTCCGACCAGCGATGAATCGGCCGCGTTGCTCTCAAAATTTCACACTGCGCTTTCGCGGCGATTCCGCGTATCGACTCCCACATGGGACTCACTCCGCTGGGCCTACGATAAACGTCTAACCTATCAAATAGCCTCGAGTCAGAGGGTCGATTACCCGTTAACATTCTATCCCGCGACGGAACACGATCTTGATGCCATCAATTGTACTTTTCCCGCCATTCTGAAGCCTGCTACGCATGCCTCGGTCAATCGGTTCACTGCCGATAAGGCTTGGCGCGTGGAAAATCGTGGCGAGTTGCTTGCCAGATACCGCGAAGCGCGGGAGATGATCCCAGCAGAGTTGATTCTTGTTCAGGAACTCATTCCCGGCAGGGGTGAGTTCCAATTCTCGTATGCGGCGCTTTGCCGCGATGGGAAACCGCTTGCTTCTCTCACCGCGCGGCGGACGCGGCAGTACCCGATTGACTTCGGATACTCGAGCTCGTTTGTCGAAACCCTCGATGTGCCTGGGGTTGTGGAACCTTCGCGGCGCCTGTTAGCCGCAATGCGGTATACGGGACTTGTTGAAGTGGAATTCAAGTTTGACTCCCCAAACGGAGGTTTCAAGCTACTGGATATCAATCCGAGGTTATGGACCTGGTCTGCGCTGGGTGCCCATGCGGGCGTTGATTTTCCCTATCTTCTCTGGCGGATGATGGTAGGCAAACCAGTACAAGAACAGACTGGGCGCACAGGTGCTCGATGGGTTCGCATGAGTACCGATTTTCCGGCCGCTGTTCACGAAATGCTTCGTGGTCGATTGAGTTTGAGGGCGTACTTGCGCGCCTTGCGTAGCCCGATCGAATTTGCGCTGATGGCTTCAGACGATCCCCTGCCGGGATTGCTGGATTTGCCTCTGTTTGCCTACAAGCATCTTTACAACCGATACGAGAGCCTGCGAAGCGGTTTCCCGTCCGCCAAGAGATGTCCCACCAAGAGTTGAAATGTTCCACGCCAGTTCGTGCGCGATTTGAAAGGCAAAACACTCCGCCACACACAGCGCGCGAGCGGCGCGTGTCACTGCAGTGCGCAAAGCTACCCGCGGCTCTGATTCGCGCACTGTACATTCGTGTGGCATGCGCGAACTAGGTGACAAGATGACCCAACCAACGGTTGTAATCAGCCTGGATTTGGAACTCAGTTGGGGCAGCTTCGATCTTTCATTTGACGAAGAACTGCTCAAGATGGGCCGATGGACCCACGACGTTGGCGTGCCCAATTTGCTGAATCACCTCACGCGCAACGGGATATCCGCATCCTGGGCCGCAGTCGGCGCGATGATGCGCCCTTCTTTGCCTGACGTTTCCGGGTTGCCGGAAGTTAACTTCCCGCATTTCTCGAAACCGTGGTTCAGTTACGTTCCTAAAGGAAGCCACGAATCGACTCATCCTGAGTGGTTCGGCGCGAGTCTGGTAGACATGATCCGGCGTGCAAAGCCTGAGCAGGAAATAGGATTTCATTCGTTTTCGCACGTCCCCTTTACACAACCTGGCATTACGCGGGAGCGGGCAATCGCTGAGTATCAATACTGCGCCCAGATCGGGCGGGAACTTGGAATCCCAACAACAAGTTTTGTTTACCCGCGGAATTTGGTCGCCTACGTCGCTGAGCTTCGAGATGCAGGGTTCACTTGTTTTCGCGACGTTGACAATCTCCCAGTTCGCAGCGCAAGCGACAAGTTGACATCCGTCGCCATGATATTGGCAGACTTCGCCGGTCAATCACCTCGCATGGTTGAGCCTTCACTCATAGACGGCATCATTTCCATTCCGGGATCGTTGTTGATCCGGTACGCGGCCGGCTGGCGTAAGTACATTCCTGACTCGAGCCGCTTACGGAGGCTCAGAAAAGGATTGGACCGTGTGCGCCGAAAGGGCGGCGTTTTCCATGTCTGGTTTCATCCAGAAAATCTTTATGCGGAGTGGCCGCGACTTGAAAATATTGTCGCTCGTTTTCTGGACGAACTTGGCATCCTGGTCCGCAACGGAGACCTGAGGTGCTTGACAATGGGGCAACTGGCCAGCGAATTCCGAACAAAATTAGCGATTGAACAAGGTCGCAATCTGAGTCCAGCTTACACCGACGCCGGATACGCGAAATACGTCAGCTAGAGCAGATTTGGGCACGTTTTTGGAAAATGCTCGTTAGCCCCCAGTCTCTGCAAGCAGGCGCGAATTGCGCCCGCTCGCAGAGAGCAGACCGACGTCTAGGGGCTTTGACAGCCCCATGTTTAAGGGGCGAGTTGATGGAGTAGTTGGCCCAATTGCAGCCGGGCACTCTCCAGGGCGCTCGGACTGTGGTTCCAGTTGCTCCAGCTGGTAGCAATGGGCTGGATAACCGAGTTCAGAAAGGGGACTTGTCCGACGTTCTTGAGGATCTGGGCGTATTCGTAGTCTTGAATGCCGTCGCGGATGGCCTTTAGACGTATTCCCGGAGCAGACTCGGTGGAAGCAATCGGGGCCGGCGGGTAGAGGAAGATGCCGTCGCCCGGTCTGCCAAGGCCGCCGCCGCAAGCGGTGGTATCGACATTGTTCCAACTGCCGATGGCGTTTCCGGCGGTCCAGCCGTCGGAGCGATAGTAAAGGATGCCGGTGGCGCCTTGCGTCCAGTTCAAGAAGCCCGCTTGGATGCGCTCGTTGATAGGGGGATAGTCCATCATCCATTCCGGAGTGTTGCCGAAGCCGGCGTTGCAACTGGTATAGCTCCAGAGGTCGCCGCCAGCGGTGAAGGGGAGAGCGGGCCACTGTTGGACGGAATCGAGCAGCACCCAGTGGTCGATGGCCCCGAGTAGATTGGAGTCCACGGCGTTGATGGTCATCATGGTCTTGACACTGCGATTGGCGGCGTGGGCGTTGGCCCCCATGGTTTTGATGGGGGTGTAATCGCCGGTGCAGCCGTTCAATTCATCGGCGAGGTAGAAGTCCAGGCCAATGCCTGCGGGGAAATTGGCAGCCGCAGCGTTGATTTGGCTGGTGGAAGGGAGGCTGCTATAGGAGCCGTTGCACTGGATGCCGATATAGTAGTAGCCGTCGAGGCCGGAACGGTTGAGACCGAGATTGGTGATATCGGAGGAGGAGTTGGCGGCGGCATCGTACCAGCCCATGACTTTGTTGCGCATCAGGGCTTTGGCCAAGGTGGAGGTGGTATTGCCGGAGGCCGGTGGCCAGAGGGTCCAGAGAGAAAGTTCGGAAGGCTGGGCGGGTAGCTCAAAGTTCCAGACCGTGAGGGAGACGGGGAAGGAGACGGTGCCCTGATCGGCGGCAATGGAAATCGTGCCGGTATAGGTTCCTGAGGGGCTGTTGATGGCTCCGTGGGGGACGGAAATGTCGATCCAGTAGGGTTGATTTTGCCCGGCGGTGACGCTGGCATTGCACGCTTTGAGGACGGCGGCCGATGCGCACAGGGGGGCAGCGGTTTCCGGATCATTGAAGGGGATGAGGGGCTCGGGGTAGGTGCCTGAGCCGAGCGGAGGATTACTGCCGCCGCCGTAACTGGCGGTGCCGGTGACGGAAAGATAGTATTCGCGGTAGAAAGTGATGTCGGAAGCGGGGATAGTGGCGCCGCCTGGGCCGGTGAGTGCCGAGGCGCTGAGATTCACGTTGGTCAAGCCGCTGGAAGGAGCTTGCACGACGATCTGTGTGTCCACGGTTTCGCCGCGCGCACCAGATAGGCTGATGGAGGAAGCGGTACCCGCCGTATCGGTCTTGCCCACTCTGTCGAGACTAGATGCTATCCAAGCAGGAAATGTTGGTGGGATAGCGGCATTTACAGTGAGAGTGGCCGCAGCGCTTGTTACCATGCCGGCCGAGTTGCTTACGACAACTCGAAAAGTCGAACCAGTATCCGAGGTTGTCGTTGCGGGAGTCGTATAGCTCGACGCAGTTGCCCCAACGATGTTCGCGCCGTTCTTTTGCCATTGAAAGCTCAGCGGGGCAGTGCCCGTCGCCGCCACGCTAAACGAAGCCGTCTGGCCTGCGGTGACTGTCTGATTCGACGGCTGCGAGGTAATCGAAGGAGCCACGGGAGCTGCATTCACGGTGAGGGTGGCCGCAGCGCTGGTCACACTCCCAGTTGTGTTGCTGACCACGGCGGTGAATTGTGCCCCATTGTCGGAACTCGTTGTCGCGGGTGTCGTATAGTTGGACAAAGTTGCACCGCTTATCGGCGCGCTGTTCTTCTGCCATTGATAGTTCAGCGGGGAAGTACCTGTCGCTGCCACGCTAAACGAAGCCGTCTGACCTGCGGTAACTGTCTGGCTCGCGGGCTGGGTCGTGATGGAAGGAGCCATGGGAGCCGAATTCACGGTCAGTGTCGCGGCGCTGCTCGTGGCCGTTCCAGCAGTGTTACTTACCAGCACTCGGAACGTCGAACCGCTATCTGACGTGGACGTCGCCGGAGTTGCGTAGCTTGCCGCGGTCGCTCCGACGATGTTTGCCCCGTTCTTCTGCCACTGATAACTCAGCGGCGCAGTACCCGTGGCGGCTATGCCGAAGGAGGCCGTCTGGCCTGCGGTGACCGTCTGGCTTGCTGGCTGAGTTGTGATGGAAGGAGCTACTGTAGCCGCATTCACCGTGAGGGTAGCCGTGGCACTGGTCATACTACCGGCTGTGTTTGTGACCAGCACCGTGAACTGCGCCCCGTTGTCAGAGATGGTCGTCACTGGGGTCGTGTAACTTGAAGAGGTAGCCCCCAAGATGCCAGTTCCATTCCTTTTCCATTGGTAACTCAGAGGGGCAGTACCCGTTGCCGCCACGCTAAACGAAGCCGTCTGACCTGCGGTGGCTATCTGGCTTGCTGGCTGAGTCGTGATCGACGGCGCCACAGAAGCAGGACTCACAGTAAGCGTGGCCGCAACACTAGTCGCACTACCTACGGTGTTTGTAACCAGCACCGTGAACTGCGCACCGTTGTCGGAACTTGTTGCCGCAGGCGTGGTATAGCTCGACGAAGTCGCACCACTGATCGCCACGCCGTTCCTTTGCCATTGATAGTTCAGCGGGCCGCGACCCGTGGCGGCCACGTTGAAATTGGCGGTTTGGCCAGCCGTGACCATTTGGCTAGTTGGTTGCGTCGCGATCGAAGGGTGGCCATTATTTGCCGGCGTGGCCTGGACAAGTCCGGAGCATCCGAGATTCAGAATTGCAAATAAGAGGGTCAACAACAAAAGCGCGAGGCGATGTGCCTTGGTATCACTTCGGGCGGTGCCTGCCGGCACTGACGGGGCGTGCGTGGAAGTTGCCGGTGCGCGGCCATCCCTTATGGTGGTTATCGGGCCGACAAAAATCCCACAAAACAAATTAGACGTTCTTCTGGTTTTCAACGGAATCTCTCCCAATAGTTTTTCGCTAGCTTCTCGAGGCCGCCGTCTCGATAGGGCTGGGGGGTCTGGGCGGACTAACGACAATTCAGAAGGATGGGTCTCGCGTCTTGAAGATTAGTGAGCAGTATTAGAACGGCGTGCCCACGCCGAGATCCCCATGCGCTTCCTAAACTTAACGTTCACCTGTGCGAGGTTAAATCAGCACTGTTTCCGATTCTGTCGGCAGGGAAATGATTCTTGTGTCAGACCTTTGTTCCGGGATTGTCCCGTATCGTCTTACACTGGAACAGGTCTGGCCTGTCCCTATGCCCGGTCTTTCAGTCAGACTCAAGCGAATATTCTGAAGTTGATTTGAGGAATCGAATTCATATCGGGCTGTTTTCAGCCCGATATGCTCAGTCACGCAAATCCCCGAGAGGCGTGCTAATGGACACTCGCAGGATTGCCGGGCCGGAAGCCCAGGGCGCAAATTCTCCCCTCGCAATTCCGAGCCAAACGATCCTCGGTTTGTATCCCGAAATCCTGAGGGAACTTCCTGTCGGAGTAGTTCTTTTGCTCTTGGAAGACCCTTCAGATGTCAAAACGTTCAGAATTGTTGATGCCAACCGGGCCGCTGAACAAATCACGGGATCCGCGGCTCAGGTGCTTCTTGGGAAAACTCTGGCCGATTTCCCCAAACTCTTGGAGACGCCAATTCCCGCTCAATGCATTGCCGTACTGCGCTCGGGAGAGACGGTGAACTTGGGAGAGATTTCCTATGGTGACGAGCGCATACGGAAGGGAGTTTATTCTGTGCGAGTTTTTCCTCTTTCCAGTAATTTCCTGGGAGTGGCGTTTGAAGATGTCACGGATCGCAGCCTCGCGGAACGAACGCTCCGGGATAGCGAAGAACGCTTCCGGCTCCTTGTCGAAGGCGTCCAGGAATACGCCATCTTCCATTTGGACCCGACGGGCCATGTGGTCAGCTGGAACGCCGGCGCCGAGCGTCTGAAGGGTTACACTTCAAAAGAAATCATCGGAAAGCATTTCTCCGTCTTCTACCCACAGGAAGACCTGATGAATGGTAAGCCCCAAAATATTCTTGCCGAGGCGGCGCGCCATGGGCAGAGCCAAGACGAGGGCTGGCGTATCCGCAAAGACGGGTCTCGCTTTTGGGCCAGCGTAGTTATCACAGCTCTGCGCGACCCCCATGGAAACCTGCTGGGGTTCGCGAAGCTCACCCGGGACACGACCGAAAAACGCGAGAAAGAGAATGCCCTGACTAAGGCCAAAGAACTACTGGAGCTTCGCGTTGAACAGCGAACGGCCGTCCTTACCCGCGTGAACCATGAGCTGCGGACAGAGATCGCGGAGCGTGAACGCGCCGAGCAGCAACTAAAAACGTCGCTCGATCAGCTGCGCGCTCTTGCCGCCCGTCTACAGAGCGTACGAGAAGAGGAGCGCACTTCCATCTCACGCGAGATTCATGATGAACTCGGGCAGGCTTGCACCGCTATCAAGATGGATCTTGCACTGATCGGCCGCAAACTGACCAAGAAGCAGACTCAACTGCATTCCAAGGTTGATTCGGCCATCCAATTGGTAGACAGCATGATTGTCATACTGCGCAGGATTGCCTCGGAACTTCGGCCAAGAACGTTAGATGATCTTGGCCTGTCAGCCGCACTTGAATCGCACGCTCAGGAATTTGAGAGCCGAACGGGAATTCGTTGCAGTGTAACATTGCCGCAAGAAGCGCTCCATCTCGACGCGGATCGATCGACTGCCATCTTCCGAATCTTTCAGGAGTCGCTAACCAATGTGGCGCGCCACGCTCACGCCACGCGGGTGGAGGCACTCCTGGAAATTCAAAACGATCGAATTATTTTTCAGGTTATCGACAATGGCAGCGGTTTTGATCCCGCCGAAGCCAAAGCGCGCAGATCTCTCGGTCTCGTTGGAATGCAGGAACGCGCTCTCTTGCTCAATGGAGATCTCAAAATTGAAGGTGCGCCCGGCGCCGGAACTACCTTGACACTGACGATCCCACTCCCCCGTCCGGTCGCGGGAGGAAAGAATCACAATGAAGGTCTTGATCGCTGACGACCATGCTGTGTTTCGCCGGGGACTGAGAGAAACTCTGGCTGAAGCATTCTCGAGAGTGACCTTCGCGGAAGCCAGCACGGCGCAGGAAACACTTGAGCATGTGCGCCGGCAAGACTGGGATGTGGTCATCCTGGACATCAGCATGCCCGGAAAAAGCGGGCTCGACATCCTCGATGATTTGAAGCGTTTGCGGCCAAGAATGCCTATTCTCCTCCTCAGCATGCACCCCGAGCAACAATTTGCGCGACGGGCGCTGAAGTCCGGCGCCGCCGGCTACCTGACCAAGGACAGCGTGACGGATGAATTGAAAGAAGCTGTCAAGAAAATAGTGGGGGGCGGGAGGTATGTGAGCGCCACTTTGGCAGAGAAGCTGGCCGTTGATCTGAGGCAGGGAGCCGATACACCTTTACACGAACTCTTGTCGGACCGCGAGTTTCAGGTATTGCGGATGATCGCTTCTGGAAAGACTGTTAAGGACATAGCCGAGGACCTTTCTCTTAGCGTGAAAACCGTGAGCACTTATCGAGGGCGCATCCTAGAAAAAACCGGAATGAAAACAAACGCACAACTGATTCGCTACGCGCTTGAATCTCAGCTAGTAGACTAGCAGTACTGAGCCAGCTCCAACGGGCCATTCCCTTCACGTGGGGCACCCACTGGCATGCGCAGTTCATTTAGTCCTACAAGAATTTACTGTTTTGACCTGATGTATTTTCGGACGGGAATGTCATTCTCTATAGCAAGGAGGCTGGTTCTCGAGGAGAATTAGGATGCGAGTCTTCATCGCCGATGATTCTAGAGCCGTGGTGGAACGTCTGGCGGACCTGCTGGAGGAGGTACCCGGAGCCCAGCTTGTGGGAAAAGCAAGTGATGTTCCGGAAGCCATCCTTAGCATACAAAAAATAGAGCCTGACGCTGTAATTCTTGACTTGCAAATGCCTGGTGGGACCGGGCTCGATGTTCTCCGCGCGATTCGCAAAGACCATCCATACCTTCTTGTTCTAGTTTGTACGAACTATCCATATTCACAGTATCGGCAGGAATGCCTGAGTGCTGGAGCGAATTTCTTCCTTGATAAATCTTCAGAGTTTGAAAAGATTCCCGCCATCCTCCGCGAATTGATCAACAAAGAGTCCAAGATTTCTCCCGCCACACGCTGAATGAAATAGCGCCTTTTTTTAGGATTGCTAGAACACTCACATCATTTGCCTTCTGTTTGCCAGGTTGTCTCCCCCCACAATTTGGGCATTTTCCTGTTGCACTTTTCCTGTATCCACCCGATTGCCGGCATTTGCCACCTTAAGCATACATATAAGGGTGCTTAGCCGTCTCGAGCGTGGTCAACGGAAGTGCTATTCGCTGCTTCACAACGAAATCAATCCAATGTCACTGCCCAGCCAGTAAGGAGAAGGAAAATGAAGAAGTGGAATGTCCTGGGAATTATTTGTTTTGCGTTGTTAGTTGCCTCGACAGTTCAGGGCCAGTCCGCTCCCGGAGTGAACAAGGCGGCGCTGAAAGGCGACTACGCGTTTAGCTTCAATGGGATGACTACGGGCGATGGCGTCACCTCGACTCCTTTCGCCGCTGTGGGAAGATTCACAGCCGATGGAGCTGGAAGTTTGTCGAACGGCGAACTTGACGCCAACGGCTTCGGCGCCATGGAAAAGGCGGTGGCGCAACCTTTCACCGGGACCTACTCGATCGGTGCGGACTACCGAGGCGTGATGAACTTGAATATTCCAGGTGGAGGCACGCTTGCCTTTGCCATGATGGCCAACGGCAACGCCAAGTTCGTCGAGATCGA
>WNEZ01021175.1_pt1 | contig 13244 bp, 13 predicted proteins | sample 5400521 | NCBI WGS metagenome assembly WNEZ01 (sample SAMN13153339, study PRJNA577476) | soil metagenome | isolation source: 120 cm saprolite under Douglas fir tree site 2 hole 1 replicate 1 | place: USA:California | collected 2015-04-18 | reverse complement strand
CAAAAGCGCTCTAGCCCATGTTCCGACGAGCGGACTCGGCGAAGCAGTCTTGAGTTTCGATGATCTCCCTTTGTCCTGAGCGGCCGCCCCCTCATTGATCCCGGACCGGGGTCCGGGTCGATCAAACGGCCCTTTCCCAATGCCGACAAGGGGCCTATGAACGTCACGCTTTTGCTACAGGTGTAAGCCACTATTGACGTTGTCGGTACTTCCCCCCAACTTGGGCGTCCGCGAGTGGGTCAATCGGGGGATGAGAGGCGCATGGCGCAGATGGACCCAGCTGCAACAAAGTCGGCATCATCGGCGGATAGCTACCATGACTATTCGCCCTTTTCGTCGCCGCCAAGCACTGGCGGAGGCGCTCGAGCAAACAACGTCGCTCCCCCTCAATCGGCCCCGCTCTACTCCACGACTGTGAGCTCTCTCGTCCGGGCACTCGAGCTGGCTGCAGACCGCACAGCGACGACCATCGCTCACGGCACGAAGCAGACACGTCGCGAAGTTCGCGAACGGCTGAACGAAGTAGTCAACTGGTTGATCACGAGTCTGCGCCATAAGACGCAGAGCGCCGTTCCGGTTCCTCCGGTAATTGCCCGAGAATACGTTTCGACGCTGAAGGTGAATTTTCTCAGCGAGTTGGCGGCGACGCCGGACCTGAACGCCGGCGAAGTCGTGAGCACGCTGATCAAGCTCGATGAGGCGGAAGACGCATGGAGGCGCACGGACCGCGGCAAGTTCATCTCTCGCCTCACTGGTGCCGATTGCGCGGACGCGGTAGTGGCAATCGCTCACGATATTCGCTCTCCGCTGTGTTCGATCCTCCTTCTCGTCGATGCGCTGCGCCGCGCCGAGAAAGTGTCGCCCAACCCGATCAGAGAGCGGCAGCTCGGACTCATTTATGGGGCGGCATTCGGCCTGAGCACGACCGTTTCAAATCTCATCGGCGCAGCACGGGGCGACGGTCTGGTTCAAGGCCAGCCAATGCCCTTCTCCGTGGGCGAGACAATGCACTCCGTGAGCGCAATCGTGCAGCCGATGTGTGAAGAGAAAGGCATTCCTCTCGGAATTGAGTTCCCCGAGAACGACGCCCGAATCGGACACGGGTCCGCCATCCAGCAGGCGCTACTGAATCTCGCGTCGAATGCCCTGCGCTATACGGACGCGGGATCGGTCGCAATGGGTTGCTCCGAGGTTTCTGCCGATCGGGTCGAGTTCTGGGTCGAGGATACCGGACCCGGCATCCCCGATGAAGTGCTCGAGAGACTGTGCTATGGTTTCCCGCCGGAAGGCGTGAAGCTTCGGTTCTCGAGCGCCGGTCTTGGGCTCGCGATCGTGCGCACCCTGGTCGAAGCCATGGGTAGCACCCTGCAGGTCGACACTGGCAGCGAAGGGACGCGCTTCTCGTTCGTCCTCTCTCTACCAGTGATGCAGTAAGTGCATACCTAACAAGCACTTAGCGCTTTCCACCGCCCCTCGAGCCATTCGCCAAACGCACGTCCCCAGGTAACGCGGCGGCCGGTAAATCGTCTCCAAAATAGAGCCCACGCTCAGCCTGTACGCGGCCAATGTCCGGACAGGTTAGCACCTCCGAAAACCGGCAAACCCACCGAAAGGTGGCGACGCAAAGCCACGAGGCTAAAGCGCTGCGAAGCGCCAAGCTGGTCGGGCTACCGAAGAGGAGCCTCGATGGAACTGTCCCGGGAACGTCCGCCGCTTGCCCTGATTGCCTGCAGCGACGATTGGATGAGCAGGGCCTTGGAGAGCGTCTTTCAGCAGCACGGCTACGTCGTCGCGCATACGCGCTCGGGCGTGCAAACCCTGGAGCTGGCACGTCTCGCCAATCACGATCTCCTGGTGCTCGACGAATCCCTCAGCGATGTGAGAGCGATCGACGTCTGCCGCGCCATTCGGGAGGGCACCCAGTTCGATCACTCGGTGCCCGTGGTGATAACATCCCCCACGCCAGTCGACCCTCATGCGCGCATCGCGGCGTTCAACGCGGGCGCATGGGAATACTGCAGTCATCCGGTCGATCTCGAACCGATTTTCATCAAGCTCGAGACATTCCTTCATGCGCGCAGCGAGCTAGCCATTCGCCTGCGTGGCGTTCGCGCCGCAGGTGCATGATCGCGAAATAGGATCGAGCATGTTGTGGAAGGAGAGCCTCGTCGGCTTCGCCGACGTCGCCCACGTGTTTCGTGAGCAGAGTCGCCAGTCTGACGTCGTCGGTCACGTCGGTGACTTGCGGCTCGCGATTCTGGCGCCCGATACGGACGCCGCGGGCGCGCGCCTGCTGGTGGCGAGACTGCAGCGGGAGCTAGACCACGCGTCGAAGAACAAGACCATCGCCGGCCAGGTTCGCCTGCGCGTAGGCTATTCGGCCGTGTCGGATCTCGCGGCGTCGAAAATCAACGTCGCCGAGCTGGTGCACCGCGCGGAGAGCGCTCTCGATCACGCTCCAATTCAGGGTGACGGTAACGCGATCGTGAGCTTCGACGATCTTCCGATATACTGACTCGGTCGATCGCGCTCGTACCCGACCCTGCTCGAGGATTAGGTGTATCGAAGCGATTGTTGAAAGTGGAGCGTACAGGGATCGAACCTGCGACCTCCTGGTTGCAAACCAGGCGCTCTCCCAGCTGAGCTAACGCCCCTCGTCGCGAAATATAGACCCACGTGGTGCGCGCAGACAACGCACCTTATGTGTGCGCAGCTCTAGGGAAGTGCGCGTGGCGCCGCTCCTACTCGTGCGCCGGCAGCGGCTCCATGGTGCGCGGATCCACCGGCACCTGCACCTCATCGCGATACGGCGACGTCATCAGCAACACGCGCACTCTCGGGAACGCATCCATGAATGCGAGATAGCAGAATCCCCAGGTGCCGAGAAGTCCGGCCGCCACGCCGATCTCCCACACGCCGAGCGGGATGCTCGTGACGACACCGTAGATGGACGGATAAACCTCGAGATAACGATGCATCCACAATCCGAGGACGGTGCAGCTCGCGAACAGAACGAGCGTGGGAAGAAATACCTTGGCCGCGCGGGAGAGCAGACCGAAAAAGGGCAACACGAACATTAGCGCGACGGTAATCAGCGTCGGCAAGCGCCAACCTTCGATGAGACGGAGCCTCGGCCAGTGGGTCTCCTCACCGAGATTGCCGTACCAGATCACGAGATACTGCGCGAAGGTGAGGTAGCCCCAGAACGCGGTGAACGCGAAGCAGAGCTTGCCCAGGTCGTGGAAGTGCTTGTCCTGGATCAGATCGTAGCGGCCAAGGTACCTGCGCCAGGCCATGGTGATGAGTGTCCAGCTGGCGAGAGCGGTGACCCATGCTCCCATGAAGAACCACCAACCGTACATAGTGCTCTGAAAGTGAGGATCGAGCGACATCGAGAGATCCCACGACAGCAGGATCCAGCCGAACGCGAACGCAAACCCGAGGAAGACCGCGAGCTTCCCTTGCAGCGAGTGCGTCGAGTGAAGCTCACGACGCTCGTCCCGGTATGCCCTCCGCATCCGCTCACGAAGGCCGCGTGCCCAGCTCGCACCACCCTCCGGGAGAATTCCGACATCCAGCCGTACCGAAGTGTAGATGTACCAGAGACTCAATAGGGTGATGATGAGAAAGACGACAGTCACCCGCGTGAGGAAGAACGGCGGGTTGAGATAGACGCGCTTCTCTGGAATATCGGGGACGTGGTTCGACCACCAGAAGATGTGATGCCGGCCGACAAAGATGATCAATAGGAGCAAAACGAAAGCGACTGGCAGGAATGCGACATAACCCTCGAGGAACCGGATGATCGGCCTCGACCATCGCGCCGTCGTGATTCGTTGTACCGCGACGAACATCACTCCCGCCGATGAGACCGATGTGAAGTAGAGCCAGCTGACGAGCAGCGCTTGCCACACTCGATCGGGGTTCACGAACAATCCGATGACGAAAACGAGCAGTCCGACGACGGCCAACACAAGCGAGATCGTTTTCAGTATCGGCGGCGTGGGTCGATCGATCCCGACGAGCACTTCCTCCCGGCTCGGGGCGTGGGCGTCGTGCGCGCTCATCGAATCACCTTCGCTCGGGCGCTGTCGGATTTCGCCTTCGTCGAATCTGCACGAGTGCGACGTGTCGTATCTGGCGGCGCGGCACCAGGGATCGCTTGCGAAGGCGCAGTCCGACCCGCCGCACCCGCAATCGCCTGTTGGGTGTCGCTCAACAAATTGCGCGGACTGAAAAACGGAGCCGAGACGTTCGGTCCCATTCTCGTGGGGCCAGGAACCTTGTCACCCGTCACACCCGGCGGAGCGAGAGGTCCAACAGCCACCGTCTTTCCGTTAACACCCTGCAGCGCCCTCACATAGTTCACGACATCCCAGCGGTCCATCTCCTCGATCCTGTTGTACGGGGGCATCAGGCCACGCCCATTCCGAATCATACCGAAGATGTATCCATCGGTGCGTGCCTTGGTCATGTCCGTCGTAAGATTGATTCCTGGCATTCCGAACTTCGTCGTGGTGCCATCTCCCATCGCGCGCTCGCCGTGACAGACGGCGCAATTGATCTGAAAGTATTTCCTGCCATTGGCCAGAGACGAATCCGACGCTGGCGTTGGATTCCTGAGTGCAGACATGGAATCAATCGTCGCCGGGAAAGCCCCATACGAGACCTGGAATCCCGCGACCGCAGTTCCCGTCGTTGGAACTGACATCTGCGGATTTCCGCGCGAAGGCGTGAGTGTGTCCTTGAGCGGCTCCCACGTCCAGATCGATGGCTGGCGCTTGAAATCGGTGAACCACTCGCACGCGCTGAGCATCAAGAGTGGAATCACTGGCAGGAGAACGCGCATCCTAGCGCTCACGCCGCACCTCCACCGCCCCGTGCTCTCGCAGAAGCTCCTCCGCAGTTCTCGCCTTCTCGGGAGGACATTCGACCCAGATTCCGTAATCGCCGTGGCTGAACCGCGGATCGTATCCAACCATCATTGTAAGCCGCGGAATGCGCGAGTTGATGAGAAGACCGACTACGGTCGAGAGCCCTCCAATGAGCACCATCACCTCGAAGCCGAAGACAGTGTACGGCACCCACGACGCGATCGGCTTCCCGCCGACCACCAATGGCCAATAGTCCGATACCCAGATCGCGATCCAGTAGCCGAATGTCACGCCCAGCAGGCCACCGATTAGGGTGAAACGCCGCACCGGACTCGGCGGCGCTCCGATCGCTTCCTCGAGCTCGTGACGAGGCGTCGGCGTGTAGACCCGGATCGCGCCGACGTTCTTCTCCTTGAGCGCTTCGATCGCGCTGACGGCGGCGTCGAGCTCGCGGAACGCACCCAGAACGCCGCGCATCAGGCGTACTCTCCAGGCGTGTCCGGCTCGAACTCGAAGTGTCTCCCCGTCGCATCTATTCCGTGCGGGTGCTGTCTTCTGAGCCGCGGCGGAACGATCTCCTTTACTTCAGCGATTGCGATCACAGGAAGCTGCTTGATGAACAGCAGGAACCACATCGAAAACCAGCCGAAGCTTCCGGCGAGGATGGCGTAGTCCACCCACGTCGGACGGTAGCTCGTCCACTGCCACGGCTCGAATTCGTGCGACAGCGATGGCACGACGATCACGAACCGCTCGAACCACATGCCGATGTTGATCGTGAACGAGATGATGAACAACCAGGCAGCGTTTCGCCGCAGCTTCTGCACAAAGAGCGATAGCGGAAGGACCATGTTACAGGTGTACAGAATCGCCGACGCCCACCACCACTGTCCCCAGATGCGATTTGCGAAGAAGGCCTTTTCGAACTCGTTGCCGCTGAACCAAGCCACGAACCATTCGCTCATGTAAGCACAACCGACGACGAGCGACGTGAACAGCGCCAGCTTGGCCGCGGCATCGAGATGGTTGATCGTGACGTAGTGCCTGAGCCCGAACCACTTCCTGAGCGGAATGATGATCGTGAAGACCATCCCCATTCCGGAGAAGATGGCGCCGGCCACGAAGTAGGGAGCGAAAATCGTAGTGTGCCATCCCGGCACCAGCGACATGGCGAAGTCGAATGACACGACCGAGTGAACCGACAGCACCAGCGGCGTCGAGAATGCGGCGAGAAACAAATACGCGCGCGCGAAGTGCCGCCACTCGTTGTCCGTATTGCGCCACCCAAGCGAGAGCACGGAGTAGATGCGCTTTCTGATTGGGCTGATGTTCTCCCGGTCCCGCAGTACCGCGATGTCAGGGATCAAGCCGATGAAAAGGAACGTGCTGGAAATCGTGAAATAAGTGAGGATCGCGAACACGTCCCAGACCAGCGGGCTCTTGAACTGCGGCCAGATGTAGCGCCAGTTGGGATAAGGGACGAGCCAGAAAAATTTCCACGGACGGCCAAGGTGTAGAATCGGGAACAACGCCGCCGTCATGACCGCGAACACGGTCATCGCTTCGGCGCATCGGTAGATCGTCGTGCGGAATCCGGCCCGGAAGAGATAGAGAATCGCCGAAATCAGCGTACCGGCGTGGCCGATACCGATCCAGAAAACGAAGGTGATGATGTACACGCCCCACATCACCGGTGGGTTGTATCCAGCGACGCCCAGACCGCTGTAGATCTGGTACATCCAGGCGCTGATTCCGACGATCAGGAAAAACACAGCGACTCCGAGCCCGATGAACCACGCGATCGTCGGATGCAGTGTCCCGACGATCTCGCGATCGACCTGCTCGTAATCCTTCACCGCCGGGAGCTGCACGGCTCCGGTCGCGATGTTCGGCCGGCGCGGCTCGTCGCGCACGGGGACTGGCCGCGTGATAGTCGCCATCGTTATGGCGCTCCCAAGCTGGTCGACGCGGGGTGGCTAACTTTCTTCAAGTAGACGACCGCCGTAAAGGTGTTGAGCTCTTCGAAGACGTGGTACGCCCTCGCGTCTTTGGCGAGCTGCGTGACAGTCCAGCTTTCGTCCGCCGCGTCACCGAACACGATCGCGCGCGAGGGACACGATGCGGCGCACGCCGTCGTGAACTCGTCGGGCTTGAGCGCGCGTTTCTCCGCGGTAGCACGATTCTCGGCTTCGCGAATTCGCTGCACGCAAAAGGTGCACTTCTCCATCACGCCCTTGCCCCGCACGGTGACATCGGGATTCAGCTGCCAGTTGAGCGGTTCCGGAAACGCGTACTGCGGTCGTGCTGGCTCGCCGTAACCGAACCAGTTGAAGTAGCGGACCTTGTACGGACAATTGTTGGAGCAGTAGCGTGTGCCGACGCAGCGATTGTACACCTGCACGTTCAATCCGTCGGGTGAGTGATAAGTCGCGTATACGGGACAAACAGGCTCGCCCTCGTAGTAACGCTCGATGCGGATCCAAGCCATCTCGCGACTGCGCAGAAGGTTCGCGCCGAAGCCCGTGCGATCGGGAAGAACTTTTCCAACTTGCCAGTCGGCGCCGACGGTAGGGATGTTGTTCTCGGCGTAGCAAGCACTCACGCAGGCCGCGCATCCGGTGCAGCGCGCGAGATCAACCGTCATCGCCCAGCGGCGCTTGGTCATGCCACTCCAGTGATTCGGATCGTACATGCCCTTGTCCTTCGAGCGCGGATCGCCCTGTTCGCCCTGAGCATCGTTCGCGACCGGAGATCGAAGACCAGGAAGAAATTCGTGCGGCGCGTCTCCAGGCATCTCTTCACCCTGCTCCGCAGACGTCCCCGTGTCATGGCCGGGTCTTCCCGCCTGGAGATCCGCGATCGCAATCGCCTGACCGATTCCGCGTCCGTGCTGGCGCGCTGATCCTTCGGTCGTGACGATATGTGCGTAACCGCCCGCCTTCGATACGTTCGCTTTGGTCGAGACGAAAGCCACGCCGCCGGCGCGGTCTTCCGCCAGCGGAAGGATCTCGAGAGGATTCAATCCCGCCTTCGCGTATCTGCCGGCGTGCGTGTGGCCTCTGCCAGTCCCAATGGCGACCGTATCGCGCTGCGTGCCTGGATACCGGAGTACTGGAAGCGTGAGACTGCCCGCCGATGTTTGCACCGTGACTAGATCACCGTTCGCCAAACCCATCTTTTCGGCGGTCGCGGGATTCATCTCGGCGACCGTCTGCCAGCAGATCTTCGTGACGGGATCGGGAATTTCCTGGAGCCAGGGCTTGTTCGCGCCGCGTCCGTCGCCGAGGAATGGGTGAGGATAGATGACCAGATACATGTTGCCGCTCGACTGCTCGATCGGCGTGGCGGCATGCACCGGTGGAATGGTTCGCGCCGTAGTGGGCTCGCCCAACGAGCCGGAAGCGATTCCGCGCGGAAGCGCTGCTGCGAGTCCCGCGGCGCCACCCGGGAAGCGGCTTATCAGCCAGCTTCGATAGTCGGCCATCTGGTAGCGCGCGGCACTTCCCGGATCTCTCTTCCCCACGGCGATTAGAACGTCGGAAGTTGCGCGAGTATCGAACACTGGATCCATCGTCGGCTGCTGCAACGAGATCGTGCCGCGAACCGGCTCGGCGTCCCCCCACTGCTCGAGCGAGTGATGGTCGGGAAGAATGAGATCGGCGAGCTCCGACGTTTCATCCGGATAACTCGAGAAGCTCACCTTGAATGGCACCTTGCCCATTGCGGCGGCAAATCCGACGGACTTCGGAAGTGTGAATGCCGGATTTGCCCCACGCACCATCAGCAGCGAGACGCCGCCCGAGTTCATTCGCTCGGCGATAGCGCGCACTTCCGCGGGCGACGCCATCCGATCGAAGCCCAGGTATCCCTCGTTCGGCTTGATCGTGACGCCGACGTTGCCGCGCGACTGATTGAGAGCGTTCGCGGCCAGCGCGACTTCGAGTCCGTCCGCTCCTCCGCCGCCGGCGATCACCATGCTCGGTGTCGTCCCCGCGAACTCACGGCCGAACGCGTTGAGCACAGAGGCGCTGACGCCGGTCGCCTGCGAGACCGCTTCGATCGGCAACTGGCCCTGCAGCATGCGCACGATCGCCATCTCGCTGCCAGGGCGGCAATCGATCCACTGATCTGCGTTGAGACCGGTGAGCGAGCGGCGGGGACCCACATAAACAAGTCTCGGCGCTTTATCGTGGTCGGCGCGCGCGTCGGCGAACTCGAGCTGCTGCGGTACCATCGCGCCCCAGCTGTCGAGGAAATCCGCTCCGATCGACACGACAAGACGAGCGGCGCGGAAATCGAGCTTGGGCCAGGCGACGCCGTAGCTCTGCCGATTTGCCGCGATCACGGCGTGATCGGCGCCCGCATCGTAGCTCAGATGAGCGGGCATTCCGAAACCGGCTAGCCATGTGTCGAGGAATCCGGGAAAACTCCCCGACTCATGCTGATTGATGAAGACGGCGCTCCCCGCACCGCCGCGGCTCCGCGTTTCTCCGAGTTTCTGCGCGAAAAGCTGGAGCGCTTCCTCCCAGCTAACACTCTGAAGCTGTCCGTTGCGCCGCACCATCGGTCCGCGATAGCGATCAGGATTGTAAAGACCCTGCAGGGCCGCTTGTCCGCGCGCGCAGAGCGCGCCGCGATTTACCGGGTGATCGGGATTTCCCTCGAGCTTGATTGTCCGTCCGTCACGCGTTTCTCCGATGACACCGCACGCCGCTGAGCATTCGCGACACGTCGTCGCGTAATAGGTGGATACGCCCGGCACGGTTTGATCTGGCGAAACCAGATACGGAATTAGCTTCTCGACTTTCTCGGACGCGCATCCGAGCATCGTGGTGGCGGCGGTGCCGACTCCCAGGACCTTGAGGAATTCACGTCGCTTTACGCCATTGGGCGCGGCGGCCACTGCGGGCTCGGCTGGTTTTTGCTCGGTGCTCATTCGCCTAGTAGTGACACGAGCTGCAGTCGTATCTCGCTTTGAAGGGAGGATTTGACTGTCCGATGTGACAGTTGATGCACCACCCCATATTGAGCGACGACGCCTGATAGACCTGCTTCATATTCTGGATCTGGCCGTGGCACGTCTGACACGTCACGCCCGCATTTACGTGCCGCATGTGCGGGAAGTGTACGTACTCCGGGAGCTTGTGGATGCGGACCCACGGCACGGGCTCTTTCTTATTCCAGTAGGCGGCGAGCTTCTGAATTTCCGGTTTTCCCGTCGCCACGACGGTGTGGCAGCCCATGCAGGTGCCGACTGCGGGCAGACCTGGGTCGAACGACTTATTGGCGGAAAAGTGGCAGTAGAGGCAGTTCATCTTCAGCGTGTCGACGTGAATCGTGTGGCGGAACGCGACCGGTTGAACGGGGCTGTTCCCTTCCGATGAAGAGGCACCGCTATATGCAGAGAGCATGGTGGCGAGCGCCGCGATGCATACGAACCCCGGCACTGCTAGCCATCTGCTTCGCAAGTTCATCCGCGAATATTTGTGAAAGGCGAGTTAATCGGTCGGCTTTGTGAAGAATTTCACAAGCCACCGACAGGCGGAAAAATGTTTCGACGGATAGTGTGGCGCAAGGTGCACTCTCACTGCTGCAAGCCTCCTGCCTTCCCCTTGGTGATGCGGTCGATTGTCCGGATGATTTCGATAAAAATCGCGCGGAGAAGCGCGAGCTCTCGCGAATCGGGAGCCGCGCGATAGAGGAGAGTGCGCACCGACCGCATGATGTGTTCATGAAAACGCGTCTTGAAGAAATCGATCGCGTAGAGCGCACGCTCGGCGTCAGCGAAGAGCTGCTCGTATTCTTCGGCGGTCGCAGGAGGGGCGTCCTTGCGCGGCGGTGCGAGCGTCCGAGTGGAATCCGCCGCCGAGAGATGCAGCTCGTAGAGGGCGATCAGAACAGCTTGCGCGAGATTGAGTGAGGCGTGTTCCGTTGTCGGGATGGTGACGACAATATGAGCGCGATCGAGGATCTCGTTGGGAAGTCCCTTGTCCTCTCTTCCGAACAGGACTGCGACCGGACCGTTCCGCGCGAAATCGAGCAGCTCAACGCTGGCCGCTTTTGGATTGGTCAGGTCACGCTTGGCCGCGCGGCGTCTCGCGGTGAAACCGGCGACACGTACTACTCCATCGAGCGCCTCCTCGATCGTGTCGCAGTTTCGGATGCGTTTGATGATGTCACCGGTCTCGTGAGCGATCCCTTCGAGCCTCCAGGGGTCGTATGCCACGGAGCGAACGAGATAGAGGTCGGAACATCCCATATTCTTCATCGCGCGAATGGTCGCCGCGATGTTGACGGGATCCTGGGGCTCGTACAACACGACTCGCACGCCTGAGAGAATCGACTCGGGAATCGTCGACCAACCCTCGGACGCGCCACCCTTCTCGTCGCTCACGAAATGGGATGCAAAATGCTGCCCCCACATTCCATCTCGGCACGGATAGTGGAGGGCAGCATTACGCCGAAGCAACCGGAGTCGCCGCGGCCAGGTGAATCCTTTCTAGACGACCGGTCTGCCAGTCACGAGGCGATAAATGATCACGATCACCGCAATCACGAGCAGGATATGGATCAGGCCGCCCCCGACGTGCACAATGAAGAACCCGAGAATCCACAGAATGAAGAGTATCACCGCGATCGTCCAAAGCATGATGGCATCCTCGCATGAAGTGGGTTACACCTGGCGCGATAGAAATTGTCCCTCGCTTTGCACCTTGCTCACGTTCGGCCGGCGTGATGCCAGGGCACAACATGCCAGATGGCAACCAGCATGCCTGAGCACTCGTAACGACCTTGCTCCTCTATGGCGACTCCGCTCCGAACAGCTCGCTTTGATTGGCGACATCGTACCTGACGCGTCCCGCGCCGTCGATGCGTCCGAACGACGTCAAATGGTGTAGCTCCGTGCCCACGTCCATGATGTGATGCACCGAGACTCCCTGGGCAACGGCGGCGTCCGAAATCAGAAGCCGGTGGCACCGCCAGGGAACTGCTTCGGCGCACATGATCACAGTGGGCTCGAGTCCCGCAAGAATCAGTAGATCTTCGAGGGCTTCGTTGAACTCCCGCGTCTCCATGTAGTCGGCGTAGGCCCGGAAACTCGCATTGCGCCATTGGGTGTTGTGCGAGTCGCGACGCCCGCGCCGGCGACCGCCGAGCGATGGCAGGTGGGAATACCTCAAGCCGGCATCGATCAGCGTCCGCTCGAGGTTCGGTCGGGAAAAGTGCGGGTATCTCGCCGATGTGGGGAAGGCGCGAACATCGACCAGATGTGTCGCGCCTTCTCTCGCCAGCAGCCCGAGAAATTCCTCGAGCGTTCTGGTCGAGTGGCCAATTGTGAACAGCCTAGCGGGGTCCACGCTCCACGAAGCTTCCCCCCTCAACTCGCGGCGTGCCCGACGGCGGTGTGATTCCCGTCGAACCCGTCTGATGCAGCGCTTGCCTGCCGAGGAGGATTCTTGTCGCTCTGACGTCGTGTCCCATGTCGATGAGAAGCAGCGCGAGGTCTCCGCTTCCCCACAGCAATCCGGCCAGCACCACGAGCCGGCTCATCTCGCCCAGCAGCGTCGGGATCGAGGTGGTACCCTGCGTCACCAGCCCGGTGATGATCTCGGAGACGAGCAGCAGGAGCAGAATGATCGCCATGAGCTTGAACAGCTTCGACAGGTAGCCCAGCCCCACGTACGGCTCTAGATCGGCCAGGCGCACCGGCATGGCCGGGTCACGCTTCGGGTTGGCTGGCGAGTGCCTGTGATCCTCCGCTGGGTTCGGGGGGCTGGCCGTAGATGTCTTGTCCATTAACTGTCTCCTGTTCCGATCCAGCGAGCGGGGTAGCCTCGCGTGTCTATATGGGTGAACGGCCCGTGCGCTGACGTGCCAGAATATATCCCGCACCCTCCTATCAGCGAAGGGTGTGCCCGCTCGACGCGGTTGACGGCATCCTGGATCACCTTCGCATCTGCAATATTCACGCGCCCGTCATGATTCAGGTCGTCCATCTGCCCATCGCCGTCGTTATCGATGAAGATGTCATTGGCGTCGCCATACATATGGCGGCTCAGGGCGGCGCGTCCTCTGGGGTCGCCACCACCGGCGTTGTATTGCGGGGTTCTGAATCCGCTCAACACCCGCACTCCGTTCGGGTTGATCCCATGCTCCTTCAGGTCCTGCAGCACGAGCTCGTCCTTGTCGATCATCTTCATGTCGACAACGATGTATTTCGGCCAGACATTCTGCTGATCGTGCGGCAGAAAATCCTTCAGTTTGAAGTGCTCGGACAGCTGGGTATTCTGATTCTGCTGCGTGACTTCGATGAAACCGTTGGGCGGTTCGTAGCTCACACCGGGCCGGCCCTTTCGGATGGCTGGCCAG